>Ga0123357_10005763_pt1 | contig 14919 bp, 11 predicted proteins | sample TergutEmb28metaG_FD_89873 | JGI IMG/M metagenome (GOLD analysis project Ga0123357, IMG submission 89873) | Embiratermes neotenicus P4 segment gut microbial communities from Petit-Saut dam, French Guiana - Emb289 P4 | ecosystem: Host-associated > Arthropoda: Insects > Digestive system > Gut ...
CCAGTCCGGCATGAGCGGCCAGTCCGGCATGAGCGGCCAGTCCGGCATGAGCGGCCAGTCCGGCATGAGCGGCCAGTCCGGCATGAGCGGCCAGTCCGGCATGAGCGGCCAGTCCGGCATGAGTGGCATGTCCGGTATGGGCGGCATGTCCGGTATGTCCGGTATGGGCGGCCAGAACGGATGGGTCTGCACCCAGTGGACCGCAGCTCAGGCTGGGATGTCCGGCATGGGTGGCATGTCCGGCATGGGTGGCATGTCCGGCATGGGCGGCCAGTCCGGCATGAGCGGCATGTCGGGAGCAAGCGGCGAAGCCGACAAACATCACAAGAAGTAAGTCCTTGAGGTTATGGCGGCCGATCACTCGGCCGCCATTCCTTTTTAAGTGGTTGTCATACGCGACAAGCACAGACATCAATATGACCGTTCGGCCGCCGTTTGTCGGCAAGGCAGTTTAGGGTTTGACCATGGGAACAGCGCAATTTGCTACAAGAGCGACATCGGCTCTGCTCGCCTCCGTTCTGGCTGGCGCTCTGGGATACGCTTCGTGGCTCACCACGGGCCACGCGGAAAGCACCACAACCTCCACCCCGAAAACTGACCAAAGCGCCGAAGAGATCGCATCCGTCGCTGCAGTCAAAATCCGCGCGGCCAAGGCCGATTATCAGCGCGGTCGCTGGGATCCCATCCACTTCAAGCCCGCAATTGATTTTGCCAAAGATGAAGCCTGCCTCGTCTGTCACAAAGAAATCATGACCGACAAGCCTCGGGCATCGTCCCCCGCTGGCGTCAAGAGCACCGAAGTGGAAGCCTGGTACCAGGCGCTTTCAACCTATTCCGGCCAACAGGAAACCTTCCACTGGCGTCACACCCAATCGCCCTACGCCAGGCAGGTGATGGACCTGTCCTGCAATTTCTGCCATCAGGGCAATGACCCGCGTGAACGTTCGCCACATGTCACAGCGACAAACGCCGACGGCAGCAACAACTCCTCCTGGAACAACAATCAGCCGGCCTTCGCGCTGCGCAAAACTGTAAATGTAGCCGAAACTTGCCTGCGCTGCCATGGCTCCTATCCCGCACAACGCATGGGCCTCGATGGCACCTGGCCGAAGATCCGCGCCGACCTGGAGTCGGCGGAAATTCCCAATGGCTGCCTCAGCTGCCATGCCGAGAACTTCCGCACCAATCGCCACCAGGTGACCTATCTCAAAGCAGACGCCATTGAGAAGCTCGCCAAGGACAATTCCGACGTCTGTTACGGCTGCCATGGCGGTCGCGCCTGGTACCGCATCACCTACCCCTATCCACGCCACGCCTGGCCCGACATGCCCGACGAAACACCGGACTGGGCGGTGAACCGTCCGACTCAGTCTGACGCCCGATTCCGCCTCCCCGAGAAGAAACAGGCCGACGCCAAGCCCGCCGACGCCAAGCCGTCAGATGCAAAGCCGTCGGATGCAAAGCCGTTGGATGCAAAGCAGCCCGACGCCAAGCCGGCCGCCAAGTAGTCATCCGCGTGTTGCTCAAGGAAGCAGAAAATCATGGATAAGACATCGCACACCTTCACGCTCAGCGATTTTCTCAACCCGGACCGGCGCGCCTTCCTCAAGGGAACCGCGGCTCTCGGCCTCACCAGCGGCCTGCTCTCGACGCTGGGCTCGCAACAGGCGGAAGCTTTCGCCTATGAGCCCTACCCCCGCGACGACCAGTTGCAGACCGTGGTGACGAGCTGCGCCCATAATTGCGGGTCCCGTCACATGCTGGTCGCACACAAGAAAGGCGACGTCATCGTTCGCCTTTCCACCGACGACGGCCGCTATCAGAAGGACGGCGCCTTCGGCAAGGACACCGAGGAAGAGCCGCAATTGCGCGCCTGTCTGCGCGGGCGCTCGTACCGCTCCCGGCTCTATTCGGCCGAACGGCTGCTCTATCCCATGATCCGGGTGGGCGAACGCGGCGAAGGCAAATTCCGCCGCGCCTCATGGGAGGAGGTGCTGACCCAGATCTCCGAAAAGATGGTTCATCTCAAAAACACCTACGGTCCGACAGCGCTCCTGGATCAGTCCTACGCCGGTGCCTCCTACGGCGTGCTGCACAAGTCCGACCAGATCGAGGGCCTCCTGGCACGCTTTCTCGGCATGTTCGGCTGCCGCACCAACTCCTGGTCGGTCCCCTCCTATCAGGGCACGACCTTCTCCTCGCGCATCACCTTCGGTACGATCGAGGATGGCAACGAGGATGACACCTTCGCCCATACAAAACTGATGATCATGTGGGGCTGGAACCCGGCCTACACCTTCCACGGCGGCAACACCTTCTACTATATGCGCCTCGCCAAGCAGCGCGGCTGCAAGTTCGTCGTGGTGGATCCGCAATATACCGACTCCTGCGCCGCCTATGACGCGTGGTGGATTCCGATCAAGCCGAATACCGATGCTGCCATGATGGCCGGTATGGCCCACTATATCTTCGCCAACAACCTCCAGGATCAGAATTTCATCAATCGTTTCTGCCTCGGCATCGACTACGGAACCATGCCGAACTGGGCGCTGAACCAGGAGAATTTCAAGGATTACATCCTTGGCAACTCCGATGGCATTCCCAAGACGCCGGAATGGGCAGCCAAAATCTGCGGCGTCCCGGCGGAGGACATTATCAAGCTCGCCGACATGTACGCCCGAACCAAGCCCGCGGCGCTGAAGGCGTCCTGGTCGCCGGGTCGCGCCGCCTATGGCGAACAGTATAACCGCATGGCCGCCGCATTGCAGGCCATCACCGGCAATATCGGCATCCTCGGCGGCAGCTCGGAGGGCGTCGGCAAGGCCTACCATTCCGAAGCGGTCGCCTACCCCTACGACAACAATGCCAATATCTGGTACGCCTCAATCAAGTCGGACCGCTGGGCCCATGTCGTGCTCAACTATCCCAACGTAACGCGCGAGGAAGCCGGCCTGTGGCCACGCCAGGACCAGCTCGACGGTCTGGTACCCAATATCCGCGGTATCTTCTGGCAGGGCTCGGACTGGTTCAACCAGCTCACCAACATCAACAAGCAGATCGCAGCAATCAAGAAGCTCGATCTGGTCGTGTGCATGGACTCGACGATCACGCCCTCCGGGCTGTGGTCCGACTACCTGCTGCCGATCGCCACCCGTTTCGAGCGTCACGACGTGGCACTGCCGTGGTACAAGGGCCATTATTACATCCATCGCCCGAAAGTCATCGAACCTCTGGGTGAATCGAAGACCGACTTCCAGGTGTTCACGGAACTGGCTTACCGGCTCGGCTTTGGCCCGGCTTACAATCCCCGCGCCACGCGCGACTATTTCACGGACAACGCTGCGGTTGACGAGGCCTACCTCATGGCCTGGTGGGAGCGCGTGCAGCAGCATCAGGGCGTGGCGATGTCATGGGAGGAGTTCAAAGCCCACGGCGTCTACAAATTCAAACTCGATCAGCCCCATGTGGCATTTCGCAGCCAGATCGAGCAGGGTATGCCGTTCCAGACCCCATCGGGCCGGATCGAGATTTTCTCGACGGTACTGGCGCAGACCGCCGACTTCCGCCGCACCCAATACGGCTACCCGATCCCAGCGATCCCGAAATGGATCGAGCCATGGGAATCGCTCAACAGCCCGAAGGTCGCGGAATTCCCCTTCCATATGATCAGCCCGCATCCGCGCTGGCGCACCCATTCGATTTTCAACAACGTCCCCTGGCTGCGCGAGACCTACTCCCAGGAGGTGACGATCAACGCAACCGATGCCCGGCGCCTCGAGATCAAGACCGGCGACACCGTCGAAGTCTGGAACGAACGCGGCAAATGCGTGGTGCCGGCCTATGTAACGGAACGCTGTATGCCCGGCGTGGTGGTGCTGCATGAGGGCGCCTGGATGGACGTCGATGAAAACGGCGTCGATCGCGCTGGCAATCCCGACTTCCTCACCCTCGACAACCCGAGCCCCGCAGGAGCTTTCGCCTACAACACCGCACTGGTGAATATTCGCAAGACCGACCTTGTTCACCGTCCGGGATGGGATGAACTCGCCACCGCCCGCAGCCATGTCTTCCGCCGCGACATGTAAGCAGACGCATCGGGACAAGGACAGGCAGAGATATTTGGAGACGTGACATGGCGAACGAAACCGATAAGACAAAAGTCAAGGCGGCGGTCCAGCGCAAGAAGCTTGAGGTCTACACCCCCGTCGTTCCAGCCACCCAACTTGGCTTTATTCACAACAATGTCGATTGCATCGGCTGCCGCGCCTGTGAGATCGCCTGCAAGGACAAGAACGGGCTTGCACCCGGGCCGCGACTGCGGCGGGTGATGTATATCGAGGGCGGGACGTTTCCCAATGTCTACGCCTACAAGGTCAACATGTCGTGCAATCATTGCGCGGAACCGGCCTGCCTGCCGACCTGCCCCACAGGCGCGATCTTCAAGCGCAAGGAAGACGGCATCGTCGACATCGACTCGACGCTGTGCATCGGCTGCCGGCGCTGTGAGGCCGCCTGCCCGTTCGGCGCCCCCCAGTTCGACGTGGAGAGCAACACCGTCAAGAAGTGCAACCTCTGCGTCGATGAGATCGAGGCCGGACGCAAACCCTATTGTGTCATGGCATGCATGATGCGCGTGCTCGACATCGGTCCGATCGACAAGCTGCGCGACGGCAGCCATGAGACCAAGGCCCGGGGACCGAACGACAAGGTGGTGCGCCAGGTCCGCAACATGTCCGATCCCGAGCTGACCAACCCCTCGATCGTCTTTGTGCCCCACGCCAAGGGGATCGTGGAATGAACGAGCACGCGCCCGTGCCCGCAGATCCGCAAACGGCCCCGGGGGGCGGACTGGCGAGTGCCTTTGCAAGCGATCTCACGCTTCTCGCCCGATTCCATGATCGGGAACTCGACAGCGCAACGCTTGAAACGCTGGCAAGCCTGCCGGTGGCGCAGTGGTTGAGCCTGCGCCTCCAGGGCCCGCTCTTCGAGGAGGCCAGCCGGCTGATCGAGACGGCGCTGGGCGGGATCAGCGATTGCGCCAATCGCGCCGTGCTTGACGAGCTCGCCGCCGAATATGCTGCGATCTATCTCACGCACGCCTATCGCGCCTCCCCTGTCGAATCGGTGTGGCGCGACGACGAATTGCTGGAGCGCCAGGCGGCGATGTTTGCCGTGCGCGACTGGTACCGCCATTTCGGTGTAACGGTGCCGGACTGGCGCAAGCGCAGCGACGATCACATCGCCCATGAGCTGGAGTTTGCCGGCCGGCTGCTCGAGGCCGGCGCCAGCGCCGGGCAGTTTGGCGACGCCGCACGATTTCTGCGCGACCACCCTCTGGTCTGGGTGCCGGAATTCTGCACACGAGTGAGCCAGCGCTGCAGGCTGAAGCTTTATGCCGGTTTTGCTCTCCTCACCCTGGCCTATATCCACGGGCTGGCTGATTTTCTCGGGCAGGCCAGCGGCCTTGATATGACGCCACCGCCGCTGCGCCTCAGTGCAGTGGCCCCTCTCGGCCGCAGCACACCAACCTGCGCCGATCCGCCCTGAGCTTGGCGGCTGTCCGGCGAGGAACTGGCGGCCGGGAAGGCCGAAAAACACTGACCGCGAGAACAGCCTGCAAGCCTGCCGCTTTAAAAAGCCGAGGGGAGGAAATGACCGGGAGCGCTGACGCGGAGCCAGGAACCATGAGCGGGACCGACCGCACCGGGGGATCACGGCTTGCCTCCTTTGGCAGCTTTGTCCCGGCGATTGACAGCACGACGTGCCTCCTGGCACGCGCCGCTTTCGCGACCTGTCGCGCCTGCGCTGACGCCTGCCCGACGGGGGCGCTTACGGCTGGCCCCGACGCCCTGACCATCGAGGCTTCGCGTTGTCTCGGTTGCGGATTATGCGTGCCGGCCTGCCCCGAGGCGGCCATCGCCTCGCCCCTGCGCTTTGACCTCACCATCCGCGGCAGCAAGGCGCTGTTTCTCGCCTGCGCAGCCTCAGCTGTCCACGACGGCGACCGCGCGCACGCTGTCGCCGGGGCCATCCCCTGCCTCCATATGCTGGGCCTGCGCGATCTTGCCGCGATCCACAACCAGGGGGCAGAACTCGTCGTCGCCTGCTGTGGTGACTGCTCCTCCTGCCTGGAGCTGCGAGGACCCCGGCTCGCCGATACCGCTTCGCTGTTTGCCACCCTGCTTGGCGCGCGCGGGATCACCGCATTGCGCTTCGAGTTTGTCGACCAGGAGCGCTTTCTGCAGCTGCGCCAACAGGCGCTGCCGCCCGGCGACACCAGGGTGCTGGCCCGGCGCGCCTTCCTGCGCATGTTTTCTCCCCCTGCAATGGCAAAGGCCGAAGCAGGCCGCGACGCCTTCGGCATTGTCCTCACCGCCCCCGATAATGTCACCGCCTTCCGTCCCTCGATCGATGGCCGTAAATGCAGCGGCTGTGATGCCTGCATCCATGCCTGCCCCCACGGCGCGCTGCGGCTCGAGCACCGCGATCCTGGCGGCGAACCGACCCGGGCCTACGCCATCACCCCATCGGCCTGCACCAATTGCGGGCTGTGCCGCGATATCTGCACCGAGAACGCCATCACCATCGCCAAAGCGGGCCGGCCGCAGCAGTTCGAGATTCCCCTGGTGGCAGTGCGCTGCGAACAATGTGGCGTCCCCGGCCACATCCCGGCCATGCAGCCACCCCAGCCACGCTGCCGGGTCTGTGCCCGCCTTGACGGGCGTCAAAGACTTTTTCAGGTCCAGGATTAGAATTATGATTCAACCCGCAGCTTCAGGATCGCTACGCAACTGTATTCCCTGATTGATTTCCACCGCCGTGGCCGCCCTGATCAGGGCGGGATTTGAGCCTTTGCCCCGGAGGCGGCGATGTGCGGCGGCGAGCTGGAGGGCGCGCCACGCCTCAGAGTGGCGAGACGAGGATCAACGGCACATGCGGGGCACGCGCGACCAAAGTCCCAGGTGGACGGGGACAGAGTGAACTGGTTCCAGACTCTTCGCAGCAGATTGGGTGTCAAGATCCTGATGGCCATGGCCAGCGCCATGACACTGACCTCGGTGATCTTCCTCGCCGTCATCGTTCCGCGCTACCACGACAGTCTCCTGAATGAACGCAGGGCGGGGTCGGCCAAGCTCGGCAGCATGCTCCAGATCGCCCTTGAGAACGCCATGCTCAAGCGCGACATTCCGGGATTACGGACCATCCTCAACCGCATCGGCCAGGAGGCCAATATCGAGCGGGCCATGATCGTCAACCCCGCCGGCATGGTCCGTTTCAGTTCCGATCCGGCAATGCTGGAGCAGAACTTCGCGCATATCCGTGATCTCTGCCCCGACTGCGCCTTGTCAGAGACCGGAAGCAGCTTCGCCACCGCCTTCCTCACCGATGCCCGTGGCGTCAAGATCCTGCGTGCGGTCAACGCGGTGGCCAACCAGGAGCCCTGCACCAAATGTCACGGCCCGCTCGCCACCCATCCAGTCAACGGCTATCTGGTCATCGACCACTCGGCGGGCCTCCTGGAAAGCCAGGCGATGTGGAGCGCGGTGTTTCTCGCCGCAGCGGGCTTTGTCTGCCTGGCCGGCGCGCTGCTGTCGACCTGGCTTGCCATCCGCCGCTTCGTTCTCAGGCCGGTGCGCGCCCTTTCCGAAGCCAGCATCGCGCTGGCGGACGGCAATCTCGCCACCCGCGTGGCCGTCAATGAGACCGCGTCTCACCCGGGCGATGAGATCGCCGCACTGGCCCGCAGCTTCAATCGCATGGTGGCCGAACTTGACCGCACCATCGTCCGTCAGCGGGAGCACGAATCCTTCCAGCAGGCGCTGATCGACGGCATTGCGGACGGCATCCGCGTCATCCGCGCCGATTATTCCGTGATCGCCGCAAACAAGGAGTTCTGTCGCTCGGTGGGCATGACGCTGGAGGATGTGCTGTCCAGGCCCTGTTATGCCTCCAGCCACGCCCGCTCCGAGCCCTGCATTCCCACTCTGGTGGTCTGTCCGCTGGCGGCGCTGGCCACCGAAACCAGCAGCGGCCTCGTCAAATGCACCCACAGCCACAGCCACCACAGCGACGCCAGCCCCTCGCCGGTCGAAGTCATCGCCTCGCGCCTGGAGGTCGGCGCCGGCGACGCCAGGGCCTTTTATGTCGTCGAATCAATTCGCGATCTTTCGCGCCAGGCGCGGGTATCGCAGGAGCAGCGGCTCGCCGAAATCGGCCAGCTCGCCGTCGGCGTCGCCCACGAGATCCGAAACCCGCTGGCCTCGATCGACCTCGGACTCAAGGCCATCAGCCGCTCGCTGGGCCAGGGCAATACCGCGCCGACTGCGAGTCGCGAACGGGCACTCGAGATGATGGACTATATGGCTGCGGTCAACGCCAGCATCGCCACCTGTATCGCCGTCACCGACCGCCTGCTGCATCTCAGTCGGCTCCCTACCGAAAGAGGACAGCTTCTCACCCTCTGCGTGCTTGCTACCGACATCGTCAGCCTGCTGCGCTATGAGGCGGAGTGCCGCAAGGTCGAGGTGACAATCGACATCCCGGAGCGGTTGCGCATGGTGGCCTCCGACGGCGAAATGCGCATGGTGGTGCTCAATCTGGTGCAGAACGCCTTTCATGCCATGCCGGACGGCGGCCGCCTGACCATCACGGCCCGGGAAAAGGACGACGGCAGCATCACAATCTCCTTCACAGACACCGGCTCGGGCATCAGCGCCGAGCATCTGACCAAGATCTTCTATCCCTTCTGGAGCTGGCGCGCCGATGGCTCCAGCGGCAGTGGTCTCGGCCTGCCGATCTCCAAGACCACGGTCGAACGCTGGTTCGGCCGCATCTCGGTGACCAGCAAGCTCGGCGAGGGCACCACCTTCATCCTTGACTTTCCACCCACCGAAGACGTGATTGAGCGAATGTGAGCGCACAGGACAACAGACCCACCATCCTCGTCGTCGACGACGACGCCACGCTGAACCGTTTCATGAGTTCGCAGCTGAAGGCCGAGGGCTACAACCCGGTCAGCGCCTTTCGCTGGGTCGATGCCGAACAGATGCTGGCCCGACTGGAACCCGACCTGGTTCTGCTCGACATCAAACTGCCGGACAGCGACGGCATGAGCAAGCTTGCCGAACTGAGCGAAAACTGTCCGGTCCTGGTCCTGACCGCGTTCGGCGCCATCGACCAGGCGGTGCAGGCGATCAAGAACGGGGCCGTCGACTATCTCACCAAGCCGACCGACCCAGACGCGCTGCTGCTCGCCATCCGGCGCACGCTGGCGGCGAGTTCGCTCCGTCGGGACTACGAATTTTTCAAGAAGCAGGCGACGCAGTCGGGCGCGGCACGGGAAATGCTGGGCAATTCGCCGGCGATGGGAGAACTGCGCCGTGTCATCTCCATGATCGGCCCCAGTGAGGCCACCGCCCTGGTGCTGGGCGAATCCGGGGTCGGCAAGGAACTGGTGGCGGCCGCGATCCACCAGGCAAGTTCGCGCGCGGCAGCCAAATTCGTCGCCGTCGATTGCGCCACGCTGCAACAGAATCTCTTCGAATCGGAGCTGTTCGGCCACGAAAGGGGCGCCTTCACCGGGGCCGACCGCCGCAAGGAGGGGCTGATCGAGGTTGGACGCGGCGGCACCATCTTCCTCGACGAAATCGGCGAGATTTCCCTGGCCGTGCAGGCCAAGCTCCTGCGCGTGATCGAGACCGGGCGCTTCCGCCGCCTCGGCGGCACCAAGGATATAACCGCAGACGTGCGCTTTGTCGCCGCCACCAACCGCAATCTCCGCCAGATGTGCCGCGACGGACAATTTCGGGAGGATCTCTATTACCGCCTGTCCGCCTTCGTCCTCACCGTCCCGCCCTTGCGCGAGCGCATCCTCGACATTCCCGTTCTCGCCGAACATTTCCTGCTGACGCGCGATTTCGCCCGCCATGCCCACAAGAAGTGGTCGGCGGGCGCCCTGTCGGCGCTGATGTCCTATAACTGGCCGGGCAATGTCCGCGAACTGCGCAACACCGTGGAGCGCGCCGCGCTGCTCTCAGGTCCCGATGACGAAATCCGCATCTCCCATGTCGGCCCACTCCATCGCGAACAGATGCCGAGCGAATTCGTCTTCAGCTTCGACCGCGCCCCGACGCTGGCCGAAATCACCGAGGTCTATCTTGAGCGCCTGCTCAAGGCCGACACGATGAGCCGCTCCGAGATGGCACGTGCGCTCGGCATCAGCGAACGCAACCTCTATCGTCTGCTGCGCGACAGGGACGCAAAGTGAGCGCGCCAGAATCGGCCGCCGCCCTTCGCAAACCCTGTCATCCAGGCCGCTTTGAAGCCGCCGGGGAGGCCTCACCACCACCCGGAGTCCTGGTCCGGCTGCCGCGGCTGCTCATAGTAACGGCGCCCGGGAGCGCGGGCATTACCGGGCTGCGAGCGGGCGTTGGCCGGCTGCGCCGGGGAGCGCGGCCGGAGGAAGGAAAACAGGCCGCCGTCGTCCTCGCTGCCATCGCTCCCGGCGCTGCCATAGCCGCCGTCACTGTCGTCGCCGGCGAAGATCTGGACCGATGGACGCCGCACCAGGAAGCCGCCATGCGGATAGTTGTTGAGCACGGCGACGAACTCGGTGCGATAATTGGTCTCGGCGCTCAAGGGCTCGTCCGAGACCACGATCGAGGAGCGCGGCAGCACGGTCGGGGCGATGCGATCAAGCACCTCTTTGGGGATGGTGATGCGGTCGAGTGCGCTTTGCGCATTGTCGCCGGCGTCGATCGTCACCGCGCTCCAGCGCAAGCCGCTGCCCTGACGGGCCATGGCTGTGAAGACATGGGTGCCAATGGGCTTTTCCGGGTCGCGGATGGTGACCGGCACCTCGATCGAGGCATCAAACACCTCACCCCCGTCCGGATAGCGCTTATGGGTGTTGCGGCGCACATAGATCTTCCGGGTGGCGCGGCTGATATAGACCGAGACCGGTTCAAGCGCGAGCCGGGCATCGGTGGCAGACTTTGCGGTCTCCGCCTTGCGGGCCTGCGCCTCCTTGTCGGCGTCTTTGGCCGCCGCCGCCGCATCAAGTCTGGGTTTGTTCTCCGCCCGGACATTGTCGAGCTGGGTCGCGGCGTTTTCTGCCGCCGTGCTGGCCTTGTCCCTGCGCTCGGTGGCACGTGCGATGGCCTGCTCGTTTTTGGCCTTTGCCAGGGCTCGCGTGGCCGACGCCAGTTCCGCGTCGGCCTGGGTCTTCTGCCGCTCGAGCTTTTTGAGGGTGGCGGTGAGTGTTGCCGTCTCCCGCGCCGAGGTTGCCGCCAGCTTTTTGCTCTCGGCCGCCGCCTTCACCGCCTCTTCGGCCTCGCGCGCCAGTGTCTCAGCCCGCTCCGGTGCCGCCGCAAGGGCCGCCTCATCGGGCTGAAACAGCAGCGGATGGGTGAAATCCACCGGTTCGGCATCCAGCGGCGAAATGATGACGCGCATGCCGATACGGGTCTTGTCGAACAGCCCCTCAGCAAAATCGTAGGGCATGCGGATACAGCCATGGGAGGCAGCATATCCCGGCAACGGTCCGCCATGGAGCGCCACGCCGTTCCAGGTGATACGCTGCATATTGGGCATCCAGGCATCGTCATAGAGGGTCGAATGGTGATCCTTGTCTTTTTCGATCACTGCAAAGACCCCGGCCGGAGTCTCCCGCCCCGACACACCTGTCGACACCGGGGCGCGCAGGATCCAGCCGTCCGCGTCATAGATCGTGACCTGCTGGCTCTTGATCGAGACGATGGCCATGATCGGCTCACCGGCGACGCGCGGCGCCCGGGTCGGCCCGGAATGCGACTTGTGCGGGCGCGCATCCGCCGGCAGTGAGGTGAGCAGCGCCAGAACGGCGGTTGCACACAAAGCCCAGCGCCTGGTCATTCCCGACCGCCCCCTGCCATATCGATCTGCCATACTCTCCGCTCCGGTCGACGTCCCTGAAACCTGGCGCGCCTTGCGTATCTCCACGCGCAACAATCCGCCTATCTATTTGACCACGGCCGATACCGCCAGCCCGGAATCGGTCCGGCGGAGCCCGGGATGACAAGAAAGTGATTTTTGAGCCCCCCCCCTTGAAACCCCGTTTCATACCTGGCGCTGGTTCCGGAGGCGAAAAAAGACCACGATTGCGACCACAGCGGCGATAAAACCCGAGGCTGCGCCCACGCCAAGCGCCCAGCGCGGGCCGAAGCGGTCGGCAACCCAGCCCACCACTGGCGCCCCGAACGGGGTGCCCCCAAGTGCCACGCCGACGCGGAGCGCCATCACCCGCCCCCGCATCGCTGGCTCGGTCGTCAGCTGCATCAGGCTGTTTGAACTGTTGGTCAGGGTCAGTGCGGCGACCCCGGTGACGAACAGGGCGATGCCGAAGAACCACGGCGTCGGCGCCAGCGCCGCCAGCGTACAGCCACAGCCGAAGACCAGCGATCCGGTCAGGAGCCGGGTGAATTGCGGCCTCTCGCTGGAGGCCCCGAGCAGTGCGCCGAGGGTGGTGCCGATCGCCATCGAAGAGGACAGCACACCGTAGCCGCGGGCATCCAGTGCAAACACCTTGGCCGCCATCGTCGATATGAAGATCGGGAAGTTCAGTCCGAAGGTCCCGACCACAAACAGCATGACCAGGATGGCCCTGAGATCGGCCCGCCCCCAGACATAGGTGAGCCCCGCGCCAAAGCCGCTTCTTCCCCGGGCGGCCCGGGCGATGGGCTTCAGTTCGGCTTTGCGCAGAAAGGAAAGCGACAGAAGTACGGCGATGAAGGACAGGCCGTTGATCAGGAAAGCCCAGCCGCTTCCGATCGCGGCAATGATCAGACCCGCCACCGCCGGTCCGATCATCCGCGCCGCATTGAAGGAGGTCGAATTGAGCGCCACCGCATTATGCAGATCCTCCTCCCCCACCAGGGCCGCAACAAAGGTCTGACGCACCGGCGCATCGAAAGCCGCTGCACAGCCCAGCAGGAAGGCCAGGATATAGACATGCCAGAGTTGAACCACATGGCTCACGGTGAGGATGCCCAGCGCCAGAGCTAGAATCCCCATGGTCGCCTGGGTCGCCAGCAGAAGACGGCGCTGATCGAAACGGTCCGCCACCGAGCCGGTCCAGGGCAGCAGCAGGAGCTGCGGCCCGAACTGCAACGCCATCACCACACCGACAGCGGAGGCGTCATGATGGGTGAGTTCGGTCAGGACCAGCCAGTCCTGGGCGGTGCGCTGCACCCAGGTGCCGATGTTCGACACCAGCGCCCCACCCGCCCAGAGCCGGTAATTAAAGCCTCGAAGCGACCGGAACAGGCCCGCCGGCGTCGCTTTCATGCCGGCATGTTGCCGCCATGGAAGCGCCCGAAGTGGCGGGCGCAAAACAGCGCCATCCCCAGAGCCCCGAGCGCGAACACGCCGATATCGAGAATATTATGCAGGTCGAAGGTGCCAACCTGAAATGCCAGAAGATAGAAAGCGATGAAATTGGCAAAGCCCCAGGCCACGTTGACGACCGAGGACGACAGGCCTTCTCCCGGCGGTCTGGCAAAGGGACTCTGAAACGGCCGTCCCATCACCCCGCTGACGAAATGGGGAACTGCATTGGCAAGAAAGGCCCCGGCCAAGAACCAGCACAGGAGTGCAATCCAGCTCATCTCACACTCCTCTCGATCAGGGCAAGGATCTCCCCGCTGGTCCCGGTCTCGCCGAGGCGGGGAAACACGTGGCGGATGCTGTAGTCGTGGGCCTGCGCATCGCGATCGGTCATGGCGTCGATCGCCAGCGTGACATGGAAGCCAAGTTCATAGGCCTGTCGGGCCGTGGCCTCGCAGCCAACCGAGGTGGCCACCCCGGTGACCACCACCTGCGTCACCCCCCGCGCCTTCAGGCGCTCCTCAAGGCCGGTGGCGGCAAAGGCACCCCAGCTCCGTTTGGTCACCAGGATGTCCTCACTCTGCACATCGAGTTCGGGCAACAGATCGCTCCAGCCTTCGGGAAAGGCGGCTTGCGCCGGAGGTCCCATTTCCGTCCGCCCCGGTGCCCGCCCGGTGACATTGACCAGCACCACGGGCAGCCCGCGCCGACGAAAGACATCCAGCAGCGCCCTCGTCTTTGCCACCACCTCGGCAAAGGCAGCGGCCGGAGCATAGGCCGCGATGCCCTTCTGCAGGTCGACGACGATCAGCGCGGTGTTGTTATCGATCACAGTCAGACTCAAACCTTCGCCTCCTTGTGGATTTGCCCGCATCCCCTCTGCACGCCCTCGCCTGCCCCCCGCGCGATCTCCATCCCGCCTGGATGGTGAGTTGCTCGCGTGGTCCTGGCCGCACGTCGCGGACATGTGCCTCTGCCGCCCCAAGTGAGGGGTGGCGGCGAGGCTGTCAACCTGCCGGCTGGCCACCATCCGCCATCATCGGCGCATGACGCCCATGCCCGCTCGCAGACCTCACCGGCTCCCCCGCACCGCGCGCGCCCCACTGATTCCCTGTGCTGTGGCCCGCGGATTGCTGCCTTTGCTGCCGAAGAAGGATGACTGCATCAAACCGGCGTGCGGAACCCGCCAGATTGCGTTCCGAACCCGCAAGTTCCGCAAGCCCGGTCACGCCATCGAGCCTGTCGGCGTAGATTTCCGGTTCTTGCCTTCCGGCCGCGTTGAGCCGCGGTCGAGAAAAGCGTTGCCGACGGGGACGTGAACACCACACGTTCAAACCACGCCAGCATTCCGCGTTCGTCAGCGTCTGCCGAAACGCCGCGCGCCCTGGCTGACACGGAGGGGAGCGCCCCGCCGCATGAAACGGCGTCCATAGATAGTGTCTGTCCCAAAATTAGGATCACGGACGCAAATTTCTGCGACCGCCCGGTTTTCGATAGAAAATTTCTCCGTCGCAGCACTCCAAACCCAAAAGCCTCGCAAAACGAACGCAAATTTGA
>Ga0123357_10005764_pt1 | contig 14917 bp, 10 predicted proteins | sample TergutEmb28metaG_FD_89873 | JGI IMG/M metagenome (GOLD analysis project Ga0123357, IMG submission 89873) | Embiratermes neotenicus P4 segment gut microbial communities from Petit-Saut dam, French Guiana - Emb289 P4 | ecosystem: Host-associated > Arthropoda: Insects > Digestive system > Gut ...
AAAAGAAATCATGAGAGAATATAAAATTTATAAACCCAGCACTCATTCTTCACTGAAAAAAATAAAAAAAAATATTTTTGATTGCCCCCGAAAAAAAAAAAAAAAAAAAACCAGCATGTGGTGGTTTGTGCATCTACTGTGTCCTAGTAATGGCACTAAAATCAAGCATTGGGTTTTCCCTGATTGGACCAAAAATCTCTACACTGGTTTTTCTTTATCCTAACAAGGCATACTTCCCAAATAACAGGTTTTTTCCAAGTGATGAAATTTCTCCACGCAGCTAACTCTGAACCTGAAAATTCTGCATGTCTGCCACAATGTTATGAAAGATTGTAGGAAATGGAAAAGTACAGCTTTGGGATAGGCTCCAAGGGCATAACATTGATAGAAATTTTAAAGAAAATCTGTCAATTGGTTCAAAGGCTGCAACTGAGGGTCCTTAGCCCGAACAGGAAGGAAACCAGCTACAGTGACCAAACTTGGGATTTATTCAACACACTCCCCATGAAGCCCAATACATTTCTTAGCCTGTTGCTCTAACTTTTGCAAGCCACTCAAAAAAAATTCAGAAGGTTGTCCGTTCAACCAGGTCTCTGCCGCCGCAATGACCTCCAAGATGGACGAAAAATGGCGACCTTTCAATTGATTTTTCAGTCCAGGGAACAGGTGGTAGTCCGACAGGGCCAGACCTGGAGAATAGGGTGGGTGATCAAGACACTGGAAGCCCAGGTAGGCCAGTTTCTTGTGGGTTACAAGTGCCCGGTGAGCCGGGGCACTGTCATGCAAGAACAAGACCACCTTGGTGACCTTCCTGTGGCATTTTTCCTTCAAAATGTCCTTCAATTGCACCCGCAGAGATGAGTAATACTCCGCATTGATAGTTTGGACCTCTGGAAAATAATCAATGGGGATGATGCTGTCTTGATCCCAAAAAATTGAGGTGAGAACTTTCCCAACAGATTTTTGCATGAATTTCCTTTGGCACCTTGCCTCTCAGGAAAAAAATTTGATGACAGCTCGTGTCTCCATGTTGTTGAAATCGCGCGCCTCACCTGACATGCTTCCTTTCGGCCTCTGTAACAAGAAAAGACTTGCAATTTGGCACATGAACAGACCCCTCTTTCCAAAGACACTATCGATTCTGTCCTACGTCGTCGGGAAGTAGGTCGGGCTAAGGACTTATCAGCACCCCCTCGTACATAGCACAGTGATGTCATAAAGCTACTCTTTTCCTGTTTGAAAAAGAAAATAGGCTGAAAATCAGTTCAATTCAGTTCAGTCCAGTTCAACTCAATTCAGTTCAATTCAGTTGAAATGCAAATAACCTCCTGAATGATCCCTGCACAGTTACACAGTCTGACAAACCTCCAAAATATCAATACTTCCACAGTATAGAAGACGGATTCCACTAACAAAGAGGGATTAAATGGCAAACCTGATTATTTTATTCTCGAACTGTTTTGCCTGTCTCCATTTTCGAATACAAGTGAGACAGAAGCAATGGTTGCAATTTGGCAGGATACCAAATCGCTGCTCATGTGGAGGCTTCTCCATCACCACTTCAAAGCACACACCACACGTTTTGTCTTTGGATCGTGCCACTGCAAAGGACAACTCCATATCCCGCTCATGCTGTTTGATGCACTCCTGAAACACCAAATCCAGTATTCAAGTGCTACATGTGTATCTGGTGTGTGGTATGCAGCATCACCAAAATATGTATCACAATACAGGCAGCTTGTAATGAACAGTTCTTCATTGTGGGCTTCTGTTAGGACAGAACTATCAAACTGTTTAGCAAACAAAATATTTTCTTGCTCCTCGTTTCCTTAGTTCTCACACAATACAAAAACAGATTAGTTCCGTGCTTCTAAATGTTCTCTATTTATAAACATGACTGACTTAACTGCTGTCAGTAGGTCTAACTGTATAGCGTCAAATGGCAGGCAAAGGTAAAGGTGGGATAACTAGTAAATAAGGAATTGAAAGGGAGGTGGTCGAAATTGATGGCAGTGTAGTTTGAAGTACATCTTTTTACATACATGAAGGCGTTAAAGAAGATGAATAAAAACTTCAGTCATGATGGGTGGTACTTGGGCTGAGACTTCATGAAGGATCTCCTGAACATGGGGCAGAAGTGCTACACATCTGACAGGCACATTAAGAAAACATTCAGCACAGAACCCAAATAATTCAAGACATCCTTTTATAGGTTCCTGCTGCTGCAGCTCATCTTGGCAAGACAGATGCTTCCCATAAGTACCTCTCATCAATTTCACTCCACAGTTCCAAGTCATTTATCTATGATGTGACACATCTACTGATCATTACTGGTGATGGTGTTAACTACCAATCAAAATTCTGATCTTTTCTGCAATCACCTCTGCCATCTGCAACAAACGAACACACAACATCCTGTGCATGTGTCACATGTTCTTTATTCCATGACGGTGCACGACATCTGCTGCACAGGTCATCTTTCAAAAACTCACAAACATCACTGCACCGCTGTTTGCTGTATACTGCCTGAAGCATTTGCAGATTTCTGTTACATTTCCCCAGTTGCTTATAAAATCTGACATTACCTTCTGCACAAGGTGATAAATTTTTCCATTTCAAAACCTTCCTACTGGACTTACCACACCCAGCCATCAACCGAATAATTCCAGAGAATGTAAAATGTGTACACGTATCAACATGCATGAACATGATCTGAACTATCCACCACTACATTGTTGTATTTGCTTCTGTTCCTTAAGGCTGTGAAGCTATCACATACATGTATATGCTGATAATTTTAAGATACACATACACAAGCATGTAAAACAAGCTGTATTGTATCAGCAGTAGCACAATTGGAAACAATGAATGTAATACCATGATATAATTCACGTGGTGGAAACAATTACAATTTTCTTAACACAACCATGATAGTTTTATGATTCATAAAAGCTTCCCTTCTAAAAAGAGAAGCCTCAATCTATACACAAACTACAGCAACACACAGCATTTCACAACTTTATGTTGGTATTTCAGGATCGTACTCCGGAAGTCATGTGTACATGCCTGAATCTCAGCCATTATGTATATACACATATTTGAAGTTCAGGAATGATCTGCAATCTGCATACAACCAAGTTGTTTTCATGAATATGTTCTTAATGTTGCGCAGTTCATTTCATGATAAATGTTATAAATGACCACCTTTCACTTGGTTACCACTGCATCATTCAAACATCTACAGTTTGATGTCACACCTGTTTTGCAATCATTTGCTACTTGAAATTGAGCACTGATATGCACATATGAGCAGACACAACCATACGCAGGTCCCAAGCCAGTCTATCATTCTTGAAATTCAGATAACTATAATTACATTGCCAATGACAATCAGACAGCTGTCTATATGACATTTCTGACTGTGAATAACCTCAGAATGAAGCACCCTACAACAATGACAGTCATAAAACACCTTGTATATTAAGAGAAAAGGTGCACCTGTATATCTGAAGAACCACTGTCACAGCACACAACACAGCTGTCAAATAAGGTAATGTAGTGATGTCACTACTCACATTGATGTGTTTCTTTCGCTGCTCCTTGTCTTTTGGGTGTAAGCAGGCATGACCACATAGATCACATGTATCACCATGAATGTATACACACTGGCTGCCATATTTGCACTCCCCTGCCTCTAGGAAGGGGCAAAGCTTTGTCTTGTTGCTTGGTGATAAATGTAGCTGAGATGATAAAATCTTTTTGCCAGCCATTGGGTTCAGCACTTCAGCGTAAGACTTAGGAGGCACTAGGAACACATCACATACCACTCACAAACAGTTCTGTATTATGATGGTAAAATTACAGAACAGAAAACACAATAAAGCCAAAACTCCAAAAAATCTTAGTTTATAGTTCATGTACTGTGTTTGGTTATCGCAGGCATGAAAACAAAAAAAGTAAAGGTAGAGCAGAAACGGAACATGATGGCACACGCGCAGAAACCAGATTTGGTTTTCCACCGAAACGGACGAGTCCATTTATATCGGCGGGGGTGTCAGTTCAGTCGGCTGCTGGCAGCCGAGGAATGCGGATCAGCGGTAGTAATGCTGGATAGACCGTGTCCGATACAGTGCACGACTGCTGGCTACCCCCTCCATTCGCCGTTTCCCCCTTCACTTCTCCACCCGTGCGTTTCCGTGTGCCATCACATTTCGTTTCTGCTCTACAACACTTCACAACTTGATGAACTTGTTCAACAGAAATTGTGACACAAAAAACAATGTACACATATAAGTATCTTTGTTGCCTAAATATGCAGAATATATTTCTCTGGCTCTAAGCCCTATTTACATCCTGTAATATAAGATGGCCAGAAGTTAAGGGTTAAATGGTAAGTGCAATAAAATTAACAACATAATATTTAAGATTCTTTACACCTACATAATAAAACACACGTAACTTAGCCTTTGTGAGCAACATCTTAATATGAGGAGCCTGCATCCACAAACTGCCACCCTCACCAGGACTACACTTCAAATCAGATTTAGCACGACCTTTTATGCAGAGTTCACTACATTTGTACCAGATGTCACTAGCATATGGTCAACTGCTAGAAACATGCTTCTTATACTGCTGCTTAATAAATACTTAATTGATGTTGCCCTTAAACATAATGTCACGGACCTACATACACCTAACAATTCACAACTTATTTTTTGGTAGGATTACTGATGAAGTCGAGAATTTTTATTTCATGCGTTTGTTGACATTTACACCACTGCGGGTCCAAGAGGTTTTTTTAAATATCACTCTGTTCAAGTACTAAGGAATTTGTTCCAATTTCAAACAAAAATTAATGTCACATTGCCTTCAGTCTGTTAAAAAAAAACTTATTTATCTACACACTAGGTGAACATTTCACGTATTCCTTCACCTCTGTTCAACTGTACACTGATTTCAAATAAGAAGCTCAAACTCCCATTTTTGTTCATAAACATGAGTAATCAGTTTATTTCCTAAATATACCATAGCTAGGCAAATAAAGCCAAATGTATACACAAGTCACGTCCATATTTTAAGATAAAAAAACATAACAGAATTAATATTATCTCATTAACAAGTAACAACATTATTCAATTCATTCTTCACAAGTACCAGAAAGTTCTAATTTTTTTCTTGTAAGTTCAAGTTCAAAAGACACAACTGATAGCAGTTCCATGACAACCAAATCATACCATGCACAGCCTCTCATACTGCCTATGAGAAATGGATAACCTCTGTTCTGATCCACAGAAATAAATACAGTAAAACCTTGGTGTTAGGTTTCTGAAGGGATCACTTAAAATACATGTAAAAGCAAGCAATATGTGAAATAAAAAAAAAAAAAAAAAAAAGAAAAATGAAATACACCAAATTATACTGTATTACATGAAAATATAATCTAATTCACTTCTACCACATGTCCATTAAAGTGCACTGCTGCCTCTTAGCTTTCTGCTTAACCTTGCATACCCTGTTCTCAAGAGTACTGTGCGCAGCCATCATGTACACTCTATGCATGTAGTGGACACTTTCACAACATGCTGAGCACAGAGGAGAAACCCAGCTGAACTACTGACAATGGTCTAGGCCTTGACACCATGTTGTAAGGACAGATCAGTGTTGCTAAATGAGTCAGGTTACTCCACTGTACCAACCAGTAACACAAAGACAAAAGTGAAAGCATAAAATTGTAAATGAAAATTATCTCCCCCCTCCCCCAATTTCCAACTTAAAGAACTTAAAATAATAACAACATGCAAATTTCTGCCGTTTTAACACATATCTGAGGATATGGGTAGGAAATACAAAGTTATTTTCAATGGAAGATTGAACACTGTTCTTATGGAAGTTTTGGCATGACTGATTAAAAAAATGCTGAATCACAAGGGAAATGTGGATTCAAGGAACATAAAATCCATGTTTCAGTGTACCCCGTCCATAATGAACCAACACAGCCTACTTTCAATACCCACAAGGCTGCATTCTGTACTATAATACAAGCTCTGAAGCTTTCACAGGGATTGTAAATAATGATGATGTCTTTGGGTGATGGCAGTAGTTAATGCTGGCTCCATTTCCAACAATTCGAAGGAATATGTTGGCTCCTTCCTCGTTTGTTAGATAAAATAAGCCTTGCAATATATTAACTAAAACATAATAGTGACGAACTCATTAAAGTGTAACTGTGATACTGCACTGAGAGGACTCACAACTGGACTTTAAAATCCAAGCAGTCATCTGAGAAACAATGTATTTACACAAATTCTTTATATCAGAAACTAAAGAGAGATAACTTAGTCCAACACAACTGTATTATATAAACAATTTAAGTTGTGTTAGACTAAATTACACTTCTCTATTAATCATTCAATAAAACACAATTGGACTGTCTCACCTAAAAATTACAGTGATAATTTCACAATAAACAATATTGTAATTACAAAACCTGAATCTCAATTTAAAAAAAAAAAAAAAGTATTCTCCAAAACAAGGCACTGGTAATACAGCCTCTCCAAGTTTTCATTTTATTCCCAATGTGCAGGGCTGCCTACAGCTAACTGTATGTGTAGGAGAGCTCAATTACATGAAATGAGTAAAGTGATAAGTTGAGTGCAAAGAAAAAATACAGTTCAGCATGTGGACATGGCACACATACACCTATTGTGGCAAGGTCAATATGCTCAATACTACACACGAGCATCTGTTATGCAACAACAGGAAGGGGACACACCACACCTGCTGTGTGTTGTTCTGATAAAAGACCGTCATGGTTCCACCTTCTTCCATAAGGTCACTAGCCATAAATATATACATCAGTGTCTCAATGTTCATTAACTTCACTGTTCAGGATTTCAACCTTCCGTGATCACCCATTTTTAACACCCCTAATCTGACCTTTCATGTCTGGTTACAACGAATCACTTTCAAGGTTGCTGTATTATTTTTATCACTGGCACTTGTTGAATTTTTGGAACAAAATACCTGTTTTAAGTTGAAAATGGGATCTGATGTCCATGAGAGCTTTATTGGTCCCAACTAATCACATCCATAAAGACTATGGACCTACACATGACGGACAGTTTTGCATTAAACAAATTCCCCATTAAGTGATATTTCAACCAGATGGCATTCCCTTACAATACCACAAAGAAGTGTTCACCTCCTTCATTCTAACCTTTCCTGATAGAAGAAAATATTTTTCTCCTAAATTTTTGACAAACAAAACACAGCACCAACAGAACACTTGATGTAACAAAACTTCTTAAGAATGTAGTCATATGGTGGGTACTAACACAAATGTTGCCACAGCTGCACATAAACACCAGAGTGGATATTTCATACTCAGACCTCAATATCTAGCAAAAGCTTCTCACACTGACTGTCATTACAGCAAAACAGCCTCATGCACTTTCTTCTTGAAACAGTGGAACAATAATTTAACACTTAGGTAGAACGGAAAAGAATACAAAAAGGGCGGGCACTGCAGTGACCCATACACTTCGATAATAACTGATCCTTTGTGCAGCCCTTGTATTCATGTGTTTAGCAGTATCCTCCTGACATATATGTCCTTTAAGTCACCTGGTTTCATAAAAAGTTGAACCTCATGCCTGATTCCTAACGTGGCCAAAGTCTCACAATCACGAAGGCGCAGATGTTTCAGATGCCTGTTTGCATCTATCACACTTGGGACTGTCATGTGCAGATGTTTCAGATGTCTGTCTGTGTCTATCACACTTGGGATTGTCATGTGCAGATGTTTCAGATGCCTGTTTGCATCTATCACACTTGGGACTGTCATGTGCAGATGTTTCAGATGTCTGTTTGTGTCTATCACACTTGGGACTGTCATGTGCAGATGTTTCAGATGCCTGTTTGCATCTATCACACTTGGGATTGTCATGTGCAGATGTTTCAGATGCCTGTTTGCATCTATTGCACTTGGGACTGTCATGTGCAGATGTTTCAAATGCCTGTTTGAATCTATTGCACTTGGGACTGTCATGTGCAGATGTTTCAGATGCCTGTTTGCATCTATCGCACTTGGGATTGTTCACCAGCACCAGTTTAAACTGATGCCCTTTTAACTGACAGTGTCCTGTTAACCCCATCGTGTGTAGCTGGTTTCCACTCAAGATGTGTAATTCTCCCGCTGTTTTAGCACACAGTCTTTTAAGAAAACCCTTAACCAGCTTTGGTCCATGAATGGACTGCCAATACTCCCCATCTTCTCTACTCATCCAGTCCCTGCTCAATCCCCTGGAAACCCTTGCAGATATGTCTACGGTTGGTTCAGGTCCTGTAAGTGGATGTGAGGAGCCTTGACTGTCTAACTGATCAGCCATTTCAATTGTGTCAATTCTCACGCATAAAAACACCCATACCAGTTGAATTCTGATACATTCCGCCATTTTCACAACAGACTGATGGCAGTCCTATATTAATGTAGAATTTATCTAGAAATTGTGAACGGCCTTGATGGCTGTTTGACTGTCAGAAAAAATACAAACACTGAGATTATTAAACTGGAATTAAAGAAACTGAACATTAAATGAGGAAAAACTGTAAACTAAGTACTAGTAATTTGGGGTCCCACTGTATATATATTTTATGCTTTCCAACAAAATCTCTGCAGATGGGTGATAATTACCTCATTATCACACACAAATTATTAAGAATTAATAAATAAGAAATTTACTTACCATTCTCTGCTGTAATCGGAATGTAATTTTTTGCTGAAGGGAAAAATTCTGGTGCATTCACCCAATCCTCTGGTGAATCTTCCCAAATTCCACTGTCAGAACTGTCTCCCTGTTTCTTAAGGACTGATGTTTTCCGACTACCAACAGAAATGAAAATATAATACTGAAGGGCAAATAAATTAAAGTGACTTTTCACAGAACTATTAATGAACAAATTTATTACTTTAGTTCTATTAATTCATGCTACTGCACCCCACAGGATTATTCTAATAGGAGTGTGTTCAAATGTGTACCAGAGAAACACTTTTGCAGGAAAAATACACATACTAAGAGATGGGCAGACATTACAAAGCCAACAGTCACTTTTGACAATGTTTTGTGAATGCTCCTAAAAGTGAGTTGGCATGTTAAAATCCCCACACAAAGAGCTAAGCACAGAAATAAACACTTCAGTCCCATGAATACTCTCTGATAACAAACTGATATGAAGGCAGAGGTTTGCAAAATTATCAAAATCAACCGGACTACTATAATACTGTACTCAACACACTTACTGAAATGTGATTGCAAGTTGCAATTTTTAGTAATATATCTGTAAGGATGGTTTCACAAGTAACACAAAATGCCCACATAGGGGCAGTAACATTGTTAAACATTCATGACTTTAGTGTCAGGTGAAAGCTACACTTCCAAGTAGGAGCGATAATGTATCTCTCTCTTTGTTGCACCGCTGCCATATAATTTTTTGGCAAAATGGTGAATGAAAATGTCTTAAGTTGAATATCACGCATTGATCACTGACCACACATTGAAAGACTTGTATATGGCAAGAACCCACCTCAGATCCACAAAAAAAACGCAAGGTTGTGGAAACAATATATTGGACTGCAGTCAGGAATATCAAGAATGGTAACATTGTGTCAGTCATAAATAAATTAAAGATATGTCAACATCCTCTGCTGTTGCATGAAAATCTGCACCAGGACTCAATGTGCGTGTGAACAGGAGTCTTATCATGCATGGCCACATGCTTGGCTGCAGGTAATCTTATGGGAAACATTATCACAGGAACTGCTTGTCCCTCCCCCAGTTCAGTCCTGACAGGAGTCCCATTTCCAGTGAAGAATGTTTCAAAAGCATCAAGACAGGATTTACTGAAGTAGTAAACTGAGACATCTGACACAACAACAATGAAGGCCTGCCAAGAGGCGTATAAACTGAAGCAAATCATCATCAGGCAGTATTATTACACTGGACTGCAAATTTATTTTGTTAATGGAAGTATTCTCTTTGCAATAAAAGTGAAGTGCCTCATTACTTTTGAAATTACCCATATAATCTTGGTCATATTACAACAACAATACACCCTTCCGCATTACAGCTTTTTCGTAAGTATAGCACATTACTGAGATACACTACTGTAATCAATCCAAGTGTGAAACTTGACTGTTTCAGTTTGCCCCTTTTGCATACACAGACAATGATAAAAACTGCAAGAAGATATGAAAAGAATGTTGCAGTATCCAGGTTCCAGGGTGGTCATACACAATTGCAGACAACAATCTCCTTGTGTATTTCAAAGGCTAAACCTGAACTGGAAAATTATGTTACACCATACCTGGTTCCTTGACCATTTTTGTTAACATGAGTGAATGTACTTTTCCGTGTGGCAGATGATGATGCCGGGCTTGTACTGTGACTATTGTTGTTTGTACTTGAAGTGGAAACTTCACCAGCATGCACAAAGCGGCAACGGGTTCCATATGCACATGCACCCAGCTGATAGTAACGGCAAAGTGTCTCTGAAGGATCAATCCTTAAGGACATGCCCAAGCTTGATCCAGCCTCTCCTTGATGTAGATAGCGACAAGCGTCCCCCTCACGACATATTCCATTTGCATAATACCTGGTGAATGTAATTGCTAACTTTAGGTATTCAGTTACCCACCTACACACTTCAATAATGACATGAACAAATGTCTCTTCAATTAATGAGTCAAAAACATATGCTTAACAATTTCATGTTATACCATAAATACAACAAATAATAATCCACAGTCAAAAAACCCTCAGAATATGAAATGATTCTCCATTCAGAAAATACAACATTTTACTCAGTAACGACTAAACGGACAATATATGTTGAGCCCTATGTGAGTGTTCCTTGATATGCGACTTGTATGTTGATACCAAACTTTGTTTGTGAAGCCTGATGTTCCTACATATTTGCCACACAGCTATAAGGACAGCGAGTAACTTGCAGTGACTTCAGTTTCTTCATCTTACAACTGTTTCCATTTATTCCAGCATGGTGGTATAAACCATCATGCAAATACTATATGAAAATTATTACAAAGCAAGTAGCATCTACAAATAAACCTGGATGATTAATCAGGAATCTGGCCCAATTTATGTCAGCTAAGTGATATAATGTGTTTACATTCAGGACACATCTTACTGGAAACCTGCTTGTGTATTACCTAAATTTTGTCACTGTTTAAACCAATATCCCAGACAAGTACCAAGACTGTTTACATTTAGTGGTATGCACAGTGGTTACTATGACAATTATGGACTTCTGGGATGTGATACCATACAGTTTGGTAGTTAAATACCAAGACTTCACAGGAATCAGCTGCTTCCATCTTCAGAGTATAAAAAAATAGACTCTAAAGTCCTTGTGTTGGTGACTATCTTGTTAGACAAGTACTAACCTTGCAGTAGGATGCAGCATGTTCACCTGAAACACAGGTACCCATCTACCAACACATGGGCATCGCATCCCTGAAGATAGAAATCTTCATACCAAGACTGCACTTCACAATACAAAATGACCACATTCTTTCACATCCTTTCAAAGTTCCCTTTGTCAGGGATGACAGATCAGACCCAAACAACATTCCTAGAGCTAAGGGATCAATGTCTCACACCACTCAACAATAGACAATGACAAAGACAGTAAAATCACCTTATTCATATTAGTATACTGCATTCATATGCAAATTCTGAGACACAAAAAACTAAGTCTTGATTACATCTCAAATTATGAGAGTCATAATGGGAGAATGCATCAAAGTCCAATTACAAAGCAAATTAAAATTCATCTCTGTAATAAATGTACTCTCTTCCTAACACAAACACCTGCTGGAAGTAGAAGTGAATGCTGATAAAACTAAGTACACGATCACGTGTTGAGATCAGATGCAGGACAAAGTCACAATTTATGAAGATTGATAACAGCTCCTTTGAAAGGCGAAAGACCTCAAATACCTGGGAACAATCTTTTAAAAAAAAAAAAAAATTATCTATTCAGGAAGAAATTAAGAGCAGACTAATGTCAGGGAATGCTTGCTATCATTTGGTGCAGAATCTTTTGTCTTACACTTTGCTATCTAACAATACAAAGATTAAGATACCGAGAACTATATTTTATCTGTTCTTCTGTACGGGTGTGAAACTTGGTTGCTCACACTGAGGGAGGAATGCAGGCTCAGCATGTTTGAGAATAGGGTGCAGAGGAGAATACTTGGGCCTAAGAGGTATGAGGTGACAGGGGAGTGGAGGAAACTACATAATGAGGAGCTTAATAATCTGTACTCCTCACTCAACATTGTTCGAGTGATCAAATCGAGAATAATGAGATGACTGGGGCTTGTAGCATGTATGGGGAAGAGGAGAGGTGTATACAGGGTTTTGGTGGGGAAACCTGAGAGAAAGAGACCACTTGGAAGATCCAGGTATAGATGGGAGGATACTATTAAGATGGATCTTCAGAAGTGGGATGTGGGGTATGGACTGATGGATTGGATCGATCTGGGTAAGGATAGGAACAGGTGGCAGGCACTTGTGAATACGGTAATGAGCCTTTGGGTTCCACAAAATCCAGGGAATTTCTTGGCCAGCTAAGAACCAGCTAGCTTCTCAAGAAGGACTCTACTCCATGCAGTACGTAAGTAAGTGAATATTACAATATCCTCCATTAATGAGGTACTGGAAAGTTTGCTTTTCTCACGGCTGCAGTCCATCTTTCACTGTACATTGCTTCCAGCTAATACACATCACATTGCTGTTATACAACTCTTCTAGCTACACTTAAAATAAAAAGCACAAAGCTGACACACACTAAAGGCATACCACTGGTTATACACACAACTAGGAATATTTGGCACCTGACCTCTGATGGAACAAACAAATTATTCCTAACATAGTCCAGAATTAATGACCAAGAAGGTAAGAAGTAATAAAAATTACTTATCAAGGTATTTTAGAAATTGTCAAAACACTTAGGTAACGAATAGTCATGACCGATATTTTGGACTATGTCCATCTCAAGCTAAAAAAAATTTTATCATTTCCTAGGATGATTTGCCTTCATATTCAGGTGGTATGGAGAAATAAGAGATTAGCTCTTTCTGACAAGCCCATCTGAGTAGGACTTCCCTTTGCCCCACTTCTTCTTAAGACAGCCCCAGACTCAGCATCTGAAACACTGTCTGTGTCTTAGCCTGACATGATGGACACGGTCTAAATTTCAGTCACGACTACAATCACATACCAGTGTCAGAATCCGCTGTAGTTGAATTTAGGTGACACACTTAAAAATTATGAACCATGATGAATATCAAAGACTGAAAACTTGATAATTACTCTCATCTGGCATATGACATCATGTTGTATGGTAGAAACCACACAACCTGGTGTTACATCCCACACAACTGTATTTTCATAGTCACTTCTGTGAGAACCTAACACCTGATACTAACTGGAAATATATATTCTATTATCAGTCGATGTGGTAAAAAATACACGTGCTGTTTATGCAAAATACAACTGTAACGACAGTACTTACAAAAGTAATACATGTTGAAACTGAACAGGTAATGGTTTATTGATTTAAAAAAAAAAAAAAAAATTGACTCCGCAAAGTATCATTCAGCACTGGTTTCCTCTCCGACTGGCTGTGATCAATTTCAAATGCCACCATCCATATTTTATACTCCATACCGATCTCATCCTCCTCCATTTGATTATCCTAATAATATTTCGTGATGAGTATAAATTATGAATCTCCCCACTATACAGTTTTCTTCAGCCTCCAGTAACTTCATCCCTGGTCCAAATATTCCCCTCAGCACCCTGTTGTCAGAAAACCCTCAGTTTATGTTCTTCCCACAGTATGTGAGACACAGTTTCATTTCACACAGAACACCCAAAATTATATCTTTATTGTTGCACCGTGCGTTTTGTAGAATCACTTTAATTATTACACCAACTAATGCACTTATAAAAATTTCACATTAAAACGTTTAAAATCGCTCCAACATGTTTCGGTCCTAAGATCATCCTCAGGGAGCTATGTTGTTCCTTTCTAAAGTCATTTTAAAAACACTCAGTAATTAATTAATTCATTCCCATAGGGTGCTGTGGCAGCATGTCATGTTGTGTAACGGTACCTTGTTGAGAATGTGCCTATAGGTGTGCGTAGTGTGTTACATTGCGAGAGACTGAGCCAGTCTCTTGCAATTTAACACACTACGCACACCTATAGTCAGGCGCATTCTCAACATACCCTTACACAACATAACATGCTGCCACAGCACCCTATTAATATAAGGGAATTAATTAATTAATTAATTAGAGTTTTTAAAATGACTTTAGCAAGGAACAACATAGCTCCCTGAGGATGATCTTAGGATCGAAACATGTTGGAGCGATTTTAAACGTTTTAATGTGAAATTTTTATAAGTGCTTTAGTTGGTGTGATAATTAAAGTGACCCAAAATTAAATGTATCTTTCCTTTTAGATAGCAATGGAGACACTAAAGTGCATGCAATGAATGGTTCCAAGCATTCCTCAAATAAAACCTGCTCTTCTGCATTGTGAGTGCAGTTTTCACTTGTTAGTGTAGTCCATAAAAATTTAAACACTGCCACAAAGTTTCAAGAATTTATTATCTACCTTTGTATAATGACTTGTCCTGCATTCTGGCAACAAGAAATTAACACATGCTTAGTTTTCTTCATGTTAACTTACACCAGCATCAATACAAGCTTTCAACAGTCTGTTTTTTTTTTTTTTTTTTTTTTAGGAACCATAATTTACATTTTTTCTTTATTAAATTTTTGGTTTAAACCAGGAGCTTTCCACCCACAGATTTAAGTGATTGGATTTG
>Ga0123357_10005765_pt1 | contig 14916 bp, 16 predicted proteins | sample TergutEmb28metaG_FD_89873 | JGI IMG/M metagenome (GOLD analysis project Ga0123357, IMG submission 89873) | Embiratermes neotenicus P4 segment gut microbial communities from Petit-Saut dam, French Guiana - Emb289 P4 | ecosystem: Host-associated > Arthropoda: Insects > Digestive system > Gut ...
ACAGTCGGCAATGGCATCACGCGCCCAAGCCTGAAACTGTGCCACTGACGCGGTCTGCGTGACATCCATGATGTCGATCAGGTGGTGCGGCACGCCGCCCCGCTCGTCCACCGTGGGCTTGGCCGTGCCGATGTCCATGCCCCGGTAAACCAGCATCGAGTCGCCGTTGACGATCTCGGCTGGCTGCCCGTCTGCCGCTAATGCCCGTGCAATCTCGACCGCCAGTGTCGATTTCCCTGTCGCCGTTGCGCCGACTAATGCGAGAATCACTGCTGTGCCGCCCAGGCGTCCCCGCCAGCCGTCCTGGTGACGGTGGCCGCGCCGTCCGCCACCAGGTGGTGCGGCGCAGCATAGGTCACGGTGGCCGTCACGATGTCACCGGGACGGGCAGTCACGCCTTCCGGCAGGCCGATGTGCACCAGCCGGTTGTCGCGGGCCCGGCCCGACACGCGGTGCGTGGCTGCGTCCTTGCGTCCCTCATTATCGGCGATCAGCACCTCGACGGTCTGCCCAAGCAGCTTTTTGTTTTCGTCCCACGCGATATCGTCAACCACCTCGACGAGCCGCTCGTAGCGGTTTTGCACAACCTCAGCAGGCACCTGATCCGGCAGGGACGCCGCGGGCGTGCCAGGCCGCTGCGAATACAGAAACGTGAATGCTCCGGCGAACCGAGCCTGGCGCACGACGTCCAGTGTTGCCTCGAAGTCCGCCTCCGTCTCGCCCGGGAAACCGACGATCAGATCAGTCGTAACGGCGGCGTCGGGCAGCGCAGCTCGTACCCGCGACAGAATGTCGAGATATTTGGCCGCCCGGTACGAGCGTCGCATGGATTTGAGAATCGCATCTGAACCCGATTGCAGCGGCATATGCAGGCTGGGCATGACGTTGGGCGTTGCGGCCATCGCCTCAATGACGTCATCGGTGAAATAGGCCGGATGCGGCGAAGTGAAGCGCACCCGCCGCAAGCCCGTCTGCCCGCACGCCCGCAGCAGTCCCGCGAACGCCTGCGGCTGGCCGAACGCCACACCATAGGTGTTGACGTTTTGCCCGAGTAGCGTGACTTCCTGGACCCCCAGTGACGCAAGCGCCTCGACCTCGGCCAGGATTTCGCCCGGGCGCCGGTCAGTTTCTTTCCCCCGCAGGGACGGGACGATGCAGAAGCTGCAGGTGTTATTGCAGCCGACAGATATCGACACCCAGGCGGCGAAGGCCGAGTCGCGGTGCGTCGGCAGAGTGGACGGGAAAACCTCCAGCGATTCCTTGATTTCGACCTGAGCCTCACCCATGACGCGGGCCCGGTCGAGCAGCGCCGGCAGCGCCCCCATGTTGTTGGTGCCGAAAACCGCATCGACCCACGGGGCCCTCTTCAGCATGTCGGCGCGGTCCTTCTGGGCGATACACCCGCCAACGGCCAGCTGCATGCCCGGACGCCGCGCCTTGACGGACGCGATGTGGCCGAGGTTGCCGTACAGCCGGTCGGCGGCATTCTCGCGCACCGCGCACGTGTTGAAGACCACCACGTCGGCCAATGCGATATCACCGGGGGCGGCCACCTCGTCGCTTTTCACATAGCCCGCAGCCTCCAGCACCCCGGCGATGCGCTCGGAGTCATGGACGTTCATCTGGCAGCCGTAGGTGACAACCTGGTAGGTACGGGGCGTCATCGCTGTGCCTGCCGAACGATGTCTGGATCGTCCAGGTCACGCGAGACCCCCGCCTTGAGTAGTTCCAAATACTCAAGTGCAGGCCCGGGACGGGAAATCTGCTGCGAGGTTTCGAGGGCCCGCATGGCTGGAATCGCCGCAATAGCTCTCGTGTCAAACGTCGCCGTATGGTCGCACCCGACCTGCGATCCGAATTCCGCTGTGAGGGCGTCAGGGAAATCGCAGCCGGTCAGTCGGCTCGTCGCCAGCGCGTTTAGCACAGCATCTGAATCTTGCAGGCAAACCGTCTCAACGCTGGCCAGTGCCGCCACGACGTCCAGAATCGCGGCCGGGGCGTAACCGTATCGGGGCGTGGATAGCGTCCAAACCACTTCGACCAACGTCACAATGCTGATGAACGCCGGGTCGTCGGTCGTGCGGCCAGCCAACAGCGTGCGGGCGCGAGGTGATTGCGCCGCATCATCATTCGTCAGATAACGCAGTAAGACGTTTGTGTCGATGCCGATCATCGGCCCAACCGGATCCGGTCGTCGTCAGCAAGCAACGCCGATGCGATAGCGCCTTGCGCCTGTTCGTCGGATGTCGTTTCTGCTGGTTTCGGAAGGCATCCGAAAAGGTCGTCGATGGATCGAGCACGCGGGATCATGCCCAGACCGCCACCGGGCAACCGGAAGAACTCGACCTTCGTCCCCGTGGTCATGTGTTCGGACGTCCGGAACTCAACCGGGATTGTCAACTGCCCCTTACTTGTTATTGTCGCCAGCGACATTTCCATCAGACTCCTTACTTATCTTGTCTTCATCTTACCTTGAAATGTCAAGCGAGGGCCTTCTGTCACATGTTTCTTGTTATCGCCGAGTCCACGCATCTGAATATTGACAACTCGGAACCTGGGGCGGGAGTGTTGCCTAGCGCCACCCTACACGTTGTAGCCGATGTAGCGGAGCTGCTCGCGGCCCTCGTCTGTGATCATGTCGAGCGTCCAGGGTGGAATCCATACCCAGTTGACGGTCACCGACTTTGCGACATCGGCCAGGGCCGTTTGAGCGCCCCACTCCAACTGGTCGGTCAGCGGGCAGGCCGCCGTCGTCAGCGTCAGGTCCAGCGTCACGTCGCCGTCCTCTTCGATGGTCACGCCATAAAGCAGGCCGAGGTCGACGATGTTGACGCCCAACTCGGGGTCCACGACCTCTTTCAAAAGCTCCCTGATGGTCGCCTCGTTCAACTCGACGGTTGCCTCTTCACTCATCGTCACTCCTATCGGGTCCAAGGTTAGATACCGCACCGCTGCGCATCAAGGCGTCGCGCAAAGCCGACCAGGCCAGCATCGCGCACTTCACCCGTCCGGGGAACATCGCGACGCCCTGGAAGGCGATGGCGTCCTCAAGCCGGTCCTCGTCGGGTGTGCCAACGCCGCCCGATTCCATCATGGTGCGGAAGTCGTCATAAAGCGCGAGGGTGTCTTCGACGCTGCGCCCGATGACCAAGTCGGCCAGAATGGACGTCGACGCCTGCGATATCGAGCAGCCGTCCCCCTCGTAACTGACATCCTGGACGCTGCCGTCGTCAGCCTTGACGCGCAGCGTCAGTTCGTCCCCGCAACTTGGGTTGACGTGGTGCACCTCCGCGTCGAAGGGCTCGCGCAGCCCGGCGTGGTGCTTCTCGCGGTAGTGATCCAAGATGATGTCCTGGTACATCTGGGTGACGTCCATGTCAGCGTCCTTTCCCAGCAAAGAAGTCACGCGTCCAGACGACCGCGTCGGCCAGTTGGTCAATTTCGCGCTCGACCGTGTAGACGCCGATGGACGCCCTGGTGGACGCCGTGATGCCAAACCTCTCATGCAGGGGACGGGCGCAATGGTGCCCGCCGCGGACGGCCACGCCCCGGGCGTCAAGCATCTGCATGATGTCATGCGGGTGCACGCCGTCAATGGTGAAGGCGATCGCCCCGCCCCGGTCGTCGTAACTTTGCGGCCCGAGGATGCGGACGCCGTCGATGGCCCCAAGCCGCTGCAGTGCGTAACTGGTCAGTTCCTTCTCGTGTGCGGCGATCCCATCCATGCCAAGGCCCGTCATGTAGTCGATGGCGGCGCCCAGCCCGACTGCCTGCATGATGGGCGGGGTGCCCGCCTCGAACCGGGCCGGCGGAGCGGCGTATGAGGAGCTCTCCATGCGGACGATTTCGATCATCTCGCCACCCCCCAGGAAAGGCGGCAGGGATTCCAGCAGAGCGTAACGTCCCCACAGCACACCAACACCCGTCGGCGCGCCCAGCTTGTGACCAGTGAAGGCCAGCATATCTGCACCCAGAGTCGCAACATCAGTGGGACGCTGCGGCACACCTTGTGCGCCGTCCACCACCATCACAGCACCGACGGCCTGGGCCTGCCCGGCAATCTCCGCCACCGGGTTGACGGTGCCCAGCACATTCGACACCCAGGCCAGCGACACCACCTTGGTGTGTTCGTTTATCAGATTCTCGGCCTCGGCTTTGGCCAGGTCAAGGTGGTAGTCGTCCGTCACGTCGAACCAACGCAGTTTCGCGCCGGCACGCTCACAAACCATCTGCCAGGGGACGATGTTCGAGTGGTGCTCCATGACCGAGATGACCACCTCGTCGCCGGGTTTCAGCGACGCACCGAGCGTGTTCGCCGCCAGGTTCAGGGCCTCCGATGCGTTCTTGGTGAAAACCACTTCACGTGGGCTTGCAGCGCCAATGAACCCAGCCACCTTGGCTCGCGCACCCTCGTAGGCCGCAGTCGCCTCAACACCCAACGTGTGCATCGCCCTGGCGACATTCGCATTGTGATTGAAGGCGAAGTCGGCAACCGCGTCGATCACCGGTTTGGGACGCTGCGCCGTGTTGGCCGAATCCAGGTAGGCCAACGGGTAGCCGCCAATCATTCGGCTCAGAATCGGATAATCGGCCCGGATGGCCTCTACGTCATACCGCTCTGGCATAACGCTCGTAGCCTTCCTTCTCCAGACGATCGGCCAACTCGGGCCCACCCTCCTCGACGATGCGCCCGTCCACAAAGATGTGGACGTCGTCAGGCACCGTGTAGCGCAGGATGCGGGTGTAGTGGGTGATCAGCAACACGCCCCGGTCACCTTGCGCCGCGAACCGGTTGATGCCCTCGCCCACCTCGCGGACGGCGTCGATGTCCAGGCCCGAATCGATCTCGTCAAGGATGGCAAAACCAGGGTTCAGAAGCTCCAGTTGAACGATCTCGGCTCGTTTCTTCTCGCCACCAGAGAAACCTTCATTGACCGACCGCATGGCGAAATCAGGGTCCAGACCAAGCCTAGCCAGCGCCGCGTTGACCTCTCTTGGCCAAGTGCGCACCTTCGGCGCGACTCCCCCGTCCAGCGCCGTCTTGGCTGTGCGCAGAAAGTTTGCCACCGAAACGCCAGGCACCTCAACCGGGTATTGCATGCCCAGATACAGCCCCGCCTTGGCCCGCTGGTCGGGGGTCATTCCCGAAAGCTCGACGCCATCGAGAGTCACCGACCCGCCGGTGATGTGGTATTTGGGATGCCCGGCGACGGCGTACGCCAGCGTCGACTTGCCCGACCCGTTGGGGCCCATGATGGCGTGAACCGTGCCGTCGTGGACATCCAGGTCGACACCTTTGAGAATGGGCTTGGGGCCAGTCTCGGTCTCGACATCGGCGGTCAGGCCTTTTATGACAAGGGTTGCCATGGTTCAGTCCTCTTCTGGTTGGTACTTGAGTTCGGCGTTGACAGCGTCGCGGAGGCGCCGCTCGACGTCAGGCACGCCAATCCGGGCGATGATGTCGAAGAAGAAACCCTGGACGATCAACCGTCGGGCCTCGTTTTCTGGAATACCTCGCGACTGCAGGTAGAACAGTTGCTCGTCGTCGAAGCGTCCCGTTGCCGACGAGTGCCCGGCACCGACGATGTTGCCGGTCTCGATCTCGAGGTTCGGCACGGATTCGGCGACGCAACCAGGCGTCAGCAGCAGGTTGCGGTTTTGCTCATATGAGTCGGTGCCCTCGGCGTTTCGACGGATCAGCACGTCGCCCACCCAGGCGCTGCGGGCGCCTTGGCCTTGCAGCGCCCCGCGATAATCGACTCGCGACGTGGTCTTGGGCTGGTTCTGGTCGACGAAAAGCCGGTGCTCCTGGTACTGGTGACCGTCCGTCAGGTACAGGCCAAACAGCTCGGCCACCCCGCCCGGCCCGTCGTAGCTCACGTTCGTTTGAAGACGGACGAGCGACCCACCAAACGTCACAGCAATATGGCGCAGGTGGGCATCGCGACCGACGACCGCCTGGTGCAGGCCGGCGTGGAGCGCGTCGGCGTCCCATTCCTGCAAAGTAACGACGGTGAGGTCGGCGCCTTCGCCCAGTTTGACGGCCATATTGCCGATGAATTGCCCAGGTCCGGTGTGTTCGATCAACACAATGCCTCGGCTGTTCGGCGTTGCCTCGATGATCACCGCAGACGATGATGGGGCAGATCCTGCGACGGTGCGCAGGATGACGGGGTTGGGCTGCACGATGAGGGGGTTAATACCGTCATGCTGCGCGGAGACGCCAACACCGCCATGCTGCGCGGAGACGCCAACACCGCCATGCTGCGCGGAGAAGCCAACACCGTCATGCTGCGCGGAACGCAGTGGAGTCGCAGTATCTGGCCACAGCGTCACCTTGGTCGCCTGTGCCACCATGGCGGCGCCGATGGCGGACGGACGATCCACCGGCACGAAGCCTGCGTCGCGCAAACCCGCAACCGCGTCTACGGTTTCTACCGCGACACCCGGCCCGGCCGACACGTCAACCCGACCAGCGACCCAATCGGCGTCGGCGTCGAGCAGCGGGGCCAGGCGATCCATTGGCGCGAAGCGGTAGATCTCCTCGTGCCCGGTGGGCAGGGGGTGATCGGCCAAGTCGAAGGACGGCCGCGTATGGAGATGCGATTCAATAACCGGCGCACTCATCAGCCAACCGCTCCTTCCATCTGCATCTCGATAAGACGGTTCAGCTCCAAGGCGTACTCCATGGGCAGTTCCTTGGCGATCGGCTCGATGAAGCCGCGCACGATCATCGCCATTGCCTCTTCCTCGGCCAACCCTCGGCTCATCAGGTAAAACAGTTGGTCCTCGCTGACGCGCGAAACAGTCGCCTCGTGGGCCATCGACACGTCCTCTTCGCGGACGTCTTGGTAGGGGTACGTGTCGGATCGCGAGATGTTGTCGACCAGCAGAGCGTCGCACTTGACGTTGCTGTGCGCGTGGTGGGCGCCCGGGCGCACGTGAATGAGACCGCGATAGGCGGTTCGTCCCCCCTGCCGCGCGACCGACTTCGAGACGATGGACGACGACGTGTTGGGCGCGAAATGGATCATCTTTGAACCGGAATCCTGGTGCTGACCCGGACCGGCAAAGGCGATGGAAAGTGTTTCTCCACGGGCGTGCTCGCCCATCAGCCAGACGGCCGGGTACTTCATGGTGGTCTTCGACCCGATGTTGCCGTCGATCCACTCCATGGTGGCGTCCTCGTCACACTTGGCGCGCTTCGTCACCAGGTTGTACACGTTGTTCGACCAGTTCTGGATGGTCGAGTACCGCACCCGGGCACCCTTCTTGACGATGATCTCGACGACGGCCGCATGCAGCGAGTCCGACTTGTAAATCGGCGCCGTGCAGCCCTCCACATAGTGAACATAAGACCCTTCGTCCGCGATGATCAGGGTTCGCTCGAATTGCCCCATGTTCTCGGTGTTGATGCGGAAATAGGCTTGCAACGGAATGTTGACGTGCACGCCAGGCGGAACGTAGATGAACGATCCACCCGACCACACGGCCGTGTTGAGCGCCGAAAACTTGTTGTCGCCCGACGGTATGACCGAACCGAAATATTCCTCGAAAAGCTCTGGGTATTGCTTCAGGCCCGAATCGGTGTCCAGGAAGATGACGCCCTGACGCTCTAGCTCTTCGTTGATCTTGTGGTAGACCACCTCGGATTCGTACTGGGCCGCGATACCGGCCACCAGTCGCTCCTGCTCGGCTTTCGGTAGGCCAAGCCGGTCATATGTGCGCCGAATGTCCTCCGGCAGGGCGTCCCAGGACGCCGCCACCCGGTCGGTCGGACGGACGTAGTACTTGATCGTTTCGAAGTCGATGTCAGACAGGTCAGGACCCCAGGTCGGCATGGGTTTCTTGCCGAAGATGTCCAAAGCCTTCAAACGGCGTTCCAGCATCCAATCGGGTTCTTCTTTGATCGACGAGATGCCCCGCACGACCGCCTCCGTCAGACCCCTCTGGGCCAGCGCGCCGGCTGTGTCGGTGTCATGCCAGCCGTACTTGTAGGTGCCGAGGTCGTCCAGTGCGGCGTCCCGGTCGAAGTCTTCACTCACTGGATGTTCTTCCTCTCAACCGGGCCTGGAATGTGCGTGGTGCACACCCCGTCTCCATGGGCGATCGTCGCCAAACGCTGGACGTGTGATTCGAGCAGCGAGGCCAGCATCTGCGTCTCGAGTTCACACAACTCTGGGTATATGCGGGCGACGTCCGCCACCGGGCAGTGATGCTGGCAAAGCTGATCACCATTGCCCAGGGGGTGCGCGTCAGCGGCGTACCCGCCAGCGTCCAGAGCCGCCACCAACGCCTCAACCCGTGATTGTCTGGCGTCGCTCGACCGGCTGGCTTCAAAGACGTCCTGGATCGGCCCAAAATGGGCTTTGGCCAGCGAATCCAAACCGTCCGGGCCGGCTGTGGCGATCAACTGTGCGATGGCCTGCGCCGCCAACTCGCCGTAGGCCTGGTGGAATTGGTCGCGTCCCTTGTCCGATATCGCGAAAACTTTCGCCGGTCGCCCTCTGGCGGCGTCACGGCTGCGATGTTGCCGCGCGCCGATCAATCCCTCGTCCTCCAGGGCCTCCAGGTGACGCCGCACCGCCGCCGATGTCAGGCCCAACAGCCCAGCCAATTCGGTGGCCGTGGTGGCGTCCTGAGCCATGATGGCGCCCAGCACACGCTGACGCGTCGACGCCTCGGAGGTTTTCACAACACAAGTGTTGCATAAATCAACAGGCAAAACAACGTCGCGACCCGGGCAAAAAGCCGCATTGCGCCAAAGATGTAAGATCGGAGGACCGACGCCGGTGAGAAAGGCAGAAAATGAGTGAGTCACGATTGAAGCAGTTGCAGGACGCTGGGGTCTCGATCTGGTTGGACGATCTGTCAAGGTCACGTATCAGCCAACTCCCCGCATTGATTGAGGACGGTGTCACCGGCGTGACGACCAACCCGACGATCTTTGCCGCAGCCTTCAAGGACATGAGCGTCTACGGCGACCTGCTGGACCAGGTCAAAGGCCAACCCACTGCCGACGTGATCCGCGCACTCATGAGTGCCGACGTGCGTGACGCCTGCCGGGTGTTCGCCCCTGTCTTCGAGTCGACCAATGGTTATGACGGACGAGTCTCCATCGAGGTCGAGCCGGGCTTGGCCCATGACGCGCAGGCCACCATCGCCCAGGCCGCAGAGCTCGCCGCGCAAGTGGGCGAACCCAATGTTTTGATCAAGATTCCGGCCACCATCGAAGGGCTGGCAGCCGTGCGTGCCACGATCGCCGCCGGCATCAGCGTCAATGTCACGCTGATCTTCTCGCTCGAGCGCTACCGCGGCGTCATGGATGCCTATCTGAACGGTTTGGACGACGCTTTGGCGGCCGGTCGCGACATCTCGAAGATTCACTCGGTGGCGTCCTTCTTTGTGTCGCGGGTCGACACCGAGGTGGACAAGCGCCTGGCTGCCATCGGCACGCCAGAGGCGCTCGCATTGGCAGGCAAGGCCGCGGTCGCCAACGCCAGGGCCGCGTTCGGCGAGTACCTGTCGGTGTTCGAGTCCGCGCGATTCCGGGCGCTGCAGGCCCAGGGCGCCAATGAGCAACGGCCGCTCTGGGCGTCCACTGGTACCAAGAACCCCGACTACCCTGACACGATCTACGTCGCCGACCTGGTGGCCAGCCCGTGCGTCAACACGATGCCGGAAGCCACTCTGCAGGCCTTCGCCGATCATGGCCAGGTCGTCGGCGACACCATCACTCCGGAGATCATGAGTGCCCGGGCTGTGCTCGGCGAACTGAGCACGGTGGGCTTGGACTACAGTGCGGTCACGAACTTCCTTGAGACGGACGGGGTTGCCAAGTTCGAGGCGTCTTGGAACGATCTGGTGTTGGCCGTAGAAGGCGCACTGAGCTAGAACGATCATGCGTGTTCATAGGTACAGCAATCCTGAGGCGCTCTGCCATGGCGTCGCTGACGCCTTGGTCAGCCACGCCACCACAGGCCAGCGGGCGCTTCGGTTGTGCCTATCGGACGGCCTGAGCGACATCTGCTCGGTGATCAGCACCACCGCCGCCGACACTGCCAAAATGCGCCGACTGGACCTTTGGTGGAGCAACGATCGTTTCGTCGACGTCACGGACCCAACCAGGGTGTCGACTCGCACGCTAGCCGCATTGGGTGGATTGCGTCTAACGGCCGCCCATATTCACCCGATGCCAACCCCATCAGGCAACGCCGATGTCGACGCCGCGGCGATTGCGTACGCTGCGGAACTCGGCGACACGGCTTTCGATCTGACGGTGCTGATGGTGGGCAGCAACGGCCGCGTCGCGGGCGTAAAGGCCGGCTCGCCAACCTTCCTAAACGCCACCCCACACGCCGTCATCGGTGTGCGGGACTCGGACGGCGAATGCTTGACCCTCAGCTTGGCCACATTGGCCCGCAGCAGTGAAATCTGGTTCATCGCCATTGGCGAAGCCGCCGCCTCGTTGGTGCCACGGATTGTGGACGGAGACGAGACGTTGCCGGCCGGCGTACTCAGGGGACGCCGAAACACCAAACTGTTTGTTGATGAAAAGGCCGCCGGGCGACTGCCCCGGTATGTTTGCGAACTGTAAGTCAGGCCACCGGTGGGAAGAACCGGTACAGCACCAGAAGCACGATGACGCAGGCCACCCACAAGCCGCCGACGATCAGTGTGATGCGGTCGAGGTTGCGTTCGGCCATCGAGATGCCGCCCATGGCCGTTGACATGCCACCACCGAACAGGTCGGACATGCCGCCACCCTTGGCTTTGTGCAACAGGATTGATGCGGTGAGCAGCAAGCTGAGCAGGATAAGCACGCACGACAGCACGATTATGGGCGTGGTCATTACAGATGCCATTGGAATCACCGCTTAAGCATACCGAATGATTGCCGCTAGAACCACTTCTTGCGCGCCATGAAAAGTATCGCGATGCCCGCCAAGGCGAAAGAGACGCCAATAATGCCGTAGAACCCCCAAATTGGGGCGTGCCACGGGTAGCCGTCCAGATTCAGGTTCATGCCGAACGCCGAGAAGATCATCGTCGGGATCGACAGGACGATCGTGACGACTGCCAGGGTCTTCATGATGACGTTTTGGTTGTTTGAGATGACGGAGGCGTAAGCGTCCATCATTCCCGACAAAATGCCCGAATAGATGCCCGACATTTCCAGCGCCTGCTCGTTTTCGATGATGGTGTCCTCAAGCAGGTCGTTGTCCTCCGGGTACTTTTTCACCTCAGGGACGCGCACCAGACGGTTTAGCACCCGCTGATTGGACACCAGTGACGTGTTGATGTAGACCAGTGACTTCTCGAGTTCGAGCATCTCGATCAGTTCTTCGTTACGGGTCGAACGGCGAAGGTTGGCCTCTTGTCGGTCGATCATCTTGTCGATGACGCGCAGGGCCGATAGATAGGCCCCGGCATTATGCATCAACAACTGCAGGGTGAAACGAGTCTTCATGAAGGTGCGGAAGTCGCGTACCCGTCCCTTTTCGAACTCGGCGATAACAGACACCCGCTCGGAACAAACTGTGATGATCGCCGTCTTGGTGATGATGATGCCCAAAGGGATGGTGACATACCATTTGCGCTCTGAGCGGAGCTCCGTAGTCGGCACGTCGACCAGGATGAGCACGTAGCCGTCTTCGGCGGTGATACGCGATCGCTCTTCAACGTCCAAAGCGCTCTTCAGGTCGTCTGGATCCACAGCGCACTTTTCTGCCAGCGCCGTGATCTCGGCCATTGAGGGGTCGATCAGGTTGACCCAGGCGCCATCGACGATTTCGTCGACTTGGCTGAAACCACCGCTTGGATCCGATAAATATACCGTCTGCATATGCTCACCTCCGCGCATACCCTATCACCGCTTGACGGAATCGGCGTCAGTTTAGGTCTAGAGTGTTCCTATGAACAAACGATTCTTGCGAGCCGCAGCGCTTGCACCCCTCGTGCTTATCCTCACTGGTTGCATGAGCATGACGATGGACGTGACCATCAAGTCTGATTCAGATATCTCCATCGCCATGACGATGGGTATCGACGACGAGTACATGTCTCTACTCGATACAGACAACCTTTGTGACTACCTCTCCGAAAATGGCGGGACCACGGACTTGGGGTTGCCTGGCAACGTCAACCTGAACCCGGGCACATCGAACGGACAGCACACCTGCACGATTTCCGCCTCCGGAATGACCATTGACGAATTCACCGGCAGTAGCAGCGGGTCGGGTCTGACACATGCCGACGGCCAATACACCTTCACCATGGACACGAGCGACACGGGTAGCCCGTCCGACTACGGAATGTCGCCCAGTGACATGTCGTCGATGATCAACCCATTCTCGATCTCGGTGACGTTCCCCGGTGCCGTGGTTTCGAGCAACCCTGCAGGCACGGTTTCCGGCAACACGGTCACATGGGACGACCCCGCTGACCTGTTCGGCGGCACGGCTTTGACCGCCGTCGGAAAAGACAGCGGTGGCATTATCCCCCTGCCGGGCTCGGGTGGTTCTGGTGTTGGCATCTCCAAGGGCCTGATCATCGGTATCGTGGCTGCCGTCGTCGTGATTGCCGCCGTCGTCATCATCATCATCATGAGCGGTAGCCGCAAGAAGGCGCAAGCCGCCGCAGCGCAGGCTCAATACGCCCAGGGTTATGGCCAGCCCTACCCCGACCAGTATCAGGCGATGCCTCCCCAATATGCGCCCCAGCCGGACCAGTACCCACCGGCGCCGCCCCAGGCGATGCCGCAGCAGTATCCCCCGGCGCAGTATCCCGCGGCGCAGTACCCACCGGCGCCGCCCCAGGCTATGCCGCAGCAGTACCCCCCGGCGCAGTACCCGCCTGCACCACAGCCGACGGCCTACCCGCAGCCGACTGCCTACCCGCAGCCAATGGCTTACCCCCAGCAAGTGCCGCAGGCGCCAGTTGACCAGTATCAGGCAGCCACACATGCACAGCCTGATCCGTTCCCGCAGCAACCACCCGTGGTGCAGCCTGATCCGTTTGCTCAGCAGCCCCCCGTGGTGCAGCCTGATCCATTCGCGCAGCAACCCCCCGCCCCGCCGGCACCACCGGCTGCGCCATACGGTCAGTAAAGCAAACAAAAACTGGCGGCCCTTCGGGGCCGCCAGTTTTGTGTCTTGGTCAGAACGGCAGGTCGTAGAACCTGGTTATCAGGCTAAACTCGTCCGGGTCGAGGCTGGCACCGCCGACCAGAGCACCGTCGACATCGTCCTGCTTGATGATGCCGGCGATCGTCCCCGCCTTGACGGACCCGCCGTAAAGCACGCGCACCAGCGCGGCAGCGTCGGCGCCGTACAGGTCAGTTAGGCATGCGCGGATCGCCGCGCAAACCTCCTGCGCGTCGTCCGGCGTGGCCACCTGGCCGGTGCCAATCGCCCAAACCGGCTCGTAGGCGATAACCAAAGACGCCGCAGAGTCCGCCTTGATGCCAGACAACGCCGCCTTCAACTGGCCCACGGTGTGTTCAACGTGCCCGCCGAGTTGGCGAACGTCCAGGCCCTCACCCACACAGATGATCGGTGACAGGTTGTTGGCCAGGCATTGCTTGGCCTTGGCATTGACCTGCTCGTCGGTCTCGTTGTGGTACTGCCGACGCTCGGAGTGCCCTACGACAACGTACTTGCAGCCCAGCTTTGCCAACATGGACGCGGCGATGTCCCCGGTGTAGGCGCCCTCGTCGTGCTCGCTGACGTCCTGGGCCCCCAAGTTGATCGGCATACGGTCACCGTCGATCAGGATCTGGACGGTGCGCAGATCCGTGAAAGGCGGAATGACCACACACTCCGACCGCTTGGTGTCATACCGATGATCAGCCAACGCCCAGGCGAGCTTCTGAACCACGCCGACAGCATCGACGTGGTTCAGGTTCATTTTCCAGTTGCCTGCTATCAGGGGCAAACGTGCCATCAGTTTTCCTCTAACACGGCGAGACCCGGCAGTTGCTTGCCCTCAAGGTACTCAAGGGACGCGCCACCACCGGTCGAAATATGGCCGAATTGGTCGTCACTGAATCCGAGCTGACGGCAGGCCGCGGCGGAGTCGCCGCCGCCAACCACCGACAGGCCCTTGACCTGAGTCAACGCCTGCGCGATGGCTTTGGTGCCTTGCGCGAAGTCCGCGATTTCGAAAACGCCCATCGGGCCGTTCCAGAAAACAGTTGCCGCCTGCTCGATGGCATCGGCGAACAGCTTCTCTGTGGCCGGGCCGATGTCCATGCCGCCCTGGTCGGCCGGAATGGCGTCGACAGCCACCACCGACACATCGCCGATTACCTGACGGGCATCAAAATCCATACCTGGGGCGATGCGCACGTCCACCGGAAGAAGGATCGTCTTGCCCGCTGCTTTGGCCGATTCCAGATAGCCCTTGCAGGTTTCGATGTTGTCAGCGTCGAGGATGGAGTTGCCAACCTCGATGCCCTGAGCCTTCAAGAAGGTGTATGCCATACCACCGCCGACGACCAGCGTGTCAGCGATCTTCAGCAGGTTGTCGATGACGGCCAGCTTGTCGGCCACCTTCGCGCCGCCTAGGACGACGACGAAGGGGCGCTTAGGGTCGACGGTCAGCGCCTGCAACACGTCGACTTCCTTCTGCACCAGGTAGCCGGCGAAGCTCGGAAGCAGCTTGGCGATGTCATAGACGGAGGCCTGCTTACGGTGGACGACACCGAAGCCGTCCGTCACAAAGACATCACCGAATTCGGCGTACTTGGCAGCCAGGGCGGCGCGGGCGGCGTCGTCCTTCGACTCCTCGTCGGGCTCGTAGCGCACGTTTTCGCACAGCGCGATCTGGCCGTCGGCCAGTGCCGCGGCCGTCTCGTGAGCTGACGGGCCAACAACATCGGCCGCCAGCGCGACCGGCTGACCCAGCAACTCGCCC
>Ga0123357_10005766_pt1 | contig 14914 bp, 7 predicted proteins | sample TergutEmb28metaG_FD_89873 | JGI IMG/M metagenome (GOLD analysis project Ga0123357, IMG submission 89873) | Embiratermes neotenicus P4 segment gut microbial communities from Petit-Saut dam, French Guiana - Emb289 P4 | ecosystem: Host-associated > Arthropoda: Insects > Digestive system > Gut ...
CACCATTTCCCCCTCTTCTCTTTTGAAAAAAGAAAGTTGGGGGTGTTTAAAGATACCCCCCCCCCCCCCTCCCGTGTTGATTGATAAAGTGTTTAGGCGTGAGGGCTACCTATCAATGCTGTATGTAACTCCATATACACCTTAATTTTACTGCTTCAGGAATCATCGCTGTTAAGGCAGAACCTGGTCCAAGCAATAATGTCTGTTGCACGGGCAACCCGTTCACATTCCATAGTTATAATACATGGGACAGCAGTTTGGGCTGAACTGTTAAACCAGCAGTTACAGAATTACTCACAACAGCACAACGATTCACTCTGCCTCGCTGGTATCTATGCTTTACACAGCAAGAACACTGAAGAACTAGTAGGAGCCATCAGTTCCACCAAGCTAATGGTTACAGAAGATATTATTAAGACATTACAACCTGGTACTATGGCAGTCCTTCTACTTGAGGATCCAGAAGAAATAAGAGCATTTTTGGAAGTTTGTCAGTACACCACTGGATTGGTATTTTTAACCGTGTTTCACCCTTGGAGTATAAAACCTTATGCAGGTAATTACAGGATATAATTTTGGCCCATATCTTTTCAATAGAATGCTATATTACACAAAACACATTGAAATCCACTACGTTTATTTTAAACATTTTTCTGTGTTTATTATCACTTAAGTTTACAAAGACCTAATATATTGTGTGGTGTGTATAATGCAGTTAGCTTTATGACATTTAGATTTGTGCCTGTAACAAATAAATGCCAAATCAAGTGGAATAATGAATTTGGATACCATGTGCCTTTTGTTTCCACTTTTTAACAGAGATGATCCTGCGTCCTTACATATTTGTAACATGTAGATATATCCTATTATAATAAGTCAACTTCTGAGTTCCCTAAACTAAGTGAACTCTCTGCAAATAAAAGTGTTTGTAATGTATACTTTGATATTTACTGGCACTCAGTTACCAATGAAAGGGTAGTTATTTCCCCTTTTATAAAGTAGGAATCTGAAAAGAATATACCTACTATTTATTTTTGATCACTGCACTACAAACCGGAACATCGTTGGTTCAATTCACAGTGGGGTCATTGAGGTTTTCCACTGACTTAATTCTTCCAGCCATACTAGGCCCTGGAATCAACTCAACCTCTAACAGAAATGAGTACCCGGGATATATCCTGAGGGGTAAAAGAAGGCCAGTGTATAAGACTGACAACCTTAGCACCTTCATGTGCTGATTATCTAAAACTTCTAGCAGCCTCAACCTCCTGGAGCCCCAAGGACTTGTCCAGGCCTGTAATGGAAGAACTTTATGTTTACCTTTATTTATTTTTTATATCAACAGGTAGACCTCAGTTTAAATGAATGTGGAAAGTTTCACCTGTTTTTGTTATTCTGATTGATTCTCATATAGCATCATTAACAGTTACTGGAATAAATATTGTACTTTAAGTGCTGTGTTTCTATGAAGCTGTTGTCCTGCATGCTGCTGATGAGACATGAACATTTTCTAAGGTCTCTCAGGAGTTAGCCTTCTTTTAGACTAACCTCCCTACAGTGACTAACAAAATATCTGTCTTTTTCTTCCCATTGTTTATCTTTTGGTTTTATAGATTAGCATCATCAGTATAGATTACAAACTGATGTGACACATTCATTTAAAACTCTCTTTATATATATATATATATATATATATATATATTGTAATGAAATTGAAAAACAATAAACTGTGACAATGCAAGAAAGCCATATGGAAAGTTAAGCATTTAGAATTACTGGGATACTAACTGCTCAGTAAATTCCATGGAACAGAGTTCTCATAGACTGAGGGTGCTCCAAACAGGGTGCTGAGGGAGTATTTGAACTGAAGAGGGTAGAAGTAACAGTAAGCTTGAAAAAATTCCTAATGAGGAGCTTCATATTAAGTGATATCATCCCGTTTTGTATTTTTTATCATTAAGGGAACCGTTGCCTACCTGACGATGGCTGACGTAGACAGCCAAAATGAGTGGTAGTGTTGAATAAAAACCAATATTTCTGATTTAAAACTTTCGCTGTGTTCTAAATGTTGAGTGCTTTCTTCTGGATAATTCCCTGGCATCTGAATTTTACATGCCAACGTTTCGGAACGCTCTGTCTGTTCCATCTTCATAGGCGGGTAGGTATGAAGAATTCTTCATACCGACCCACCTATGAAGATGGAACAGACAGAGGGTTCCAGAACGTTGGCTTATAAAATTCAGATGCTGGGGAATTACCCAGAAGAAAGCATACAAAAAACCAATACATTAGATATGTGTAGTTGTATTTATTGGTTGATGTAACACTTGAAGGTGAACTCCTTGCCAATCAGAGTGATCAAATCAAGGAGGATGAGATGGGTGGGACATGTGGCATGCATGGGAGAGATGCAAATGCATACAAGATTTTGGTGGGTAGCCCTGAGGGAAATTATCAATTGGAAGACAATGGTGTAGGTAGGAGGATATTATTAAAATGGCTCTTCAATAAACAGTATGGGAGATTGTGAACTGCGTTTATCTAGATCAAGATAGGGACAATGATGTGAAACATGGCAGTGAACTGTGGGTCCCATAATATGTTGTGAATTTATTGGTTATCCAAGCAACTGTTAGATTCTCAAACAGGAAAATTGCTGCGTGGAATTAGGTATCATATATCTTGCATTAGATGACTAATTGTCTGAGGCATGCAGTTCAGTATTCTTTGTAGCTTCTGTAAATTTTACAGGTCATACAATCTTCACCTTACATCAAGTTCTTGAGTTTGAAGATACCATTGCTGGAACAACAAAAGAATTTCAAGAATGGCTGACTTCCACCATGCTTTCAAATGGAAACATAAACTCAGTGCCTTTTCCAGCCACATGGTTTCAAGAATTCCAAACCCTCTACAGGCAAGACAACACAAGTCACAAAATACAGCAGTTATTCTCAACACCAGATTTTATGACAGGTATTCAGGAAACTATTAACTCAGTATGGACCATTACAAGGAAACTGCACCAGTTTTTCAGTCATCAGTGTGGACAGCTTTTTGAAACAAATACTTTCTCTGAGTGCTTCAATTTAAACAGAACAAATTTTATTAAGAGAGCAAAAAACTTTCTACAGGAAGAATTACTTCACGTGTCCCCTGCGGTGAAGAAACATCATTCTAACATGTTTAGCTTGTGGGTGGGAACAGATTGCATTGCAACTTGGGAGAAAGGAATTGGACTGACAATCTCAAATACAGTGTATTTCCAGAATTATCAGTCTTATTGCAGTGGAATAAACTGCACAGTTTGTGATCAAAGTGGCGGATATTTCTCTAGAAACCATCATTCCATATTATATCAGACTGTCCAGTATCCCTGGGCATCAGCGCTGGGAGGACTGTCTCTGTTTGGAGCATTCTTGACTATACTTACTGCGTTATATTTCTTGGCTGCAGCTGCTTTGCCCAACAGAAACATGTGTGGGGGAACTTCGGTCCTTGGTTACCTTATTCTGCTGGGTCTACTTCTCTTGTTCACTTCAAACTTGAGCTTTGTGTTAATGCCAACTGAAGCCACATGTGGTGCACGCAGATTTCTACCAGGACTTGCATACTCAGCGATCTTTGCTGGAATGTTGCTGAAGGTAAAATACTTATATCATACTTTGTTTCTTAATTAGTTGCTTACATTATCAGTGCTGCTTTGAATCATAATAAATCCTTAATGACTAATTAATTGCATATTTAAAGGTTCTTGAGATTAACTGAATGTATAGTAGCTAGTAGGAAGGCATGCTGAGGACATGGAGGTAAACTCAGTGCATTCTTATTCGTGGCACCAGACAAAGATGAGTAATCAGCTTCACATTCCAGCTGCCTTTAGCCCTCCACCACCACAAAACTCTCCCTTAGTGTATGTCATTTGTTAGGTTAACAATATTTCTGTAGATGCCTAAATTCATTTTATTAAATAGCTCAATGATTGCAGTTAATACATTTGGAAGGGTGTGATTACTGTTTAAGAGGCGTAAATAATAAATGTAATGCATCTCACTCACAATGTACCATCATGTTTGTTGCTTAACAGATTAATTACAGGTCATGGATTCACTTAATTATGTAACTTATAATGTCACGGTTTTGGAAGATCAGATCAAGTTCCCAAAGCACAGTATACATAGCCCTTGTTTCACAGTCCACTTGTTTTATGCCCTTCTGCTTTAACAACCCTTTCCAATATACACCACTCCTTAATTTACACCCTCTCGTTTTTGGTTTAATGCCCTTGGCTGTCTGTGCTGTATTATACTATTCCCAAACTCTTCTATTGTTTCTTGTATGAACATCATTTTTCATTCAAGCCCACTTTATCAGGAACAAAACTAGGGCACAAAATAAGGGTTTGGTGTAGTGTGTTAAATTTTAGAACATGGAATGGAAAAAGTCCATATTGTTAATGAATTCAGATGTCATACACCATTATCAGAACTCTATAGAATAGTAAGACCATTTTGGATTTATGGTAGACAAAGGGGCATTAGAATTGATATTTCTCAGAGTCCAAAGTTTTTCCCTTTCCCTCTCAAACTATTCAGTTCACCTCACTCATAAATATTATTATATAGTGTCTGAAAATAGATGTTATGTGTCAGTTTAAAAATTGTTATCTCCCCATCTGCTCTCCAAGGTGCTTAAGACTGGGGGTACAAAAATAATTTTTTAATCATTTTGAATGAGTTTTAAACGCAATATCATATTTTGAGAGAAGAATGTAAATTACTAATATCTGAAAGCACAACGCTTCAAAAAATATTTGAACATGGGAAAGATTAAGCAATTGTGCAGCTGAGAGTAGTACATAATAATGAACTATGGGGATTGTAAATATCACTCTGAATTGTTCAGATAGTGAAGTGTGAGAAAGTATGATAACTTGAGGAAGTGATCATGAAGATGTAGTTGAGGAATCCATACAGAGTTCGGTGTAAAAACCATTTGGATGGCTAACAGGGCATCTGAGGCATGATGTTAAGGTAAATGTTAGGAAAGTATTGAGTTGAACTGGCTCATGTTCAATCATATGAAACTGGTATTAGTAATACTGGCTGCTCCTTCAGTTTCTGTTACCAAAACAAATGTAATGGATGGCCAAAGAATGACCAGTAAGTTTGTGACCTTGCAGGTTTTTACAACATGGCAGCTCAACAGCAGGGCAGAGCCTCTGATGAATACGCTGACTCGCCCAACAGGCCTGCTTACAATGGCCCTAGCACTTGTGACGATGCAGGTGCTACTAGCAGGAAGCTGGCTGATCCTGCTCCCTCCACAAATCTATGTGCTGGCCTCTAAAGATGTACCTCTTTGGCGTTGTTACCCAAACGGGCATTTTGAGTCACACCTGCTTCTGTCTATGGTGTATGTTATATTACTTATTACTGCAACAGCAACTGTGGCGCTCCTGTGTTGTTCAGCGTAAGCATCATAGTGTTATACATTGAATTCATAATGTTTAGAATATTCCTGGAAATAAAACAAGTGTGCACAGGCAATATCTTGTTCAGTATGCCATTTGCTGCAGGGGAAAATTTAATTTTACTGCATTTCACTGTGCAGAAAATAAATGAACTTCATTACTAAATATAGTTTCAGCCTTGTCTTATAATACTTAATATGCCCTAGCTTCAGCCTGAAGTTTAAATGAAACATGGCAAATGAATGTTAAAATCAATTTTGTATCTTGACATATAGTTTCTTATGAGTACAGTTACTGAAATGTTGTATATAATTTCTGTTGCGTATTGATCTCTAAGCTTCAAATTAAGGGTTTCAATGGCACAGGGCTGGGGAATATTATAGTAATATAGATTTAATATGATTCAAAACATTTTTGTATTACACACAGTTACCCTGTTTTAATTTTTTTAAATCTAGCTCTAAACTTGATGTAGATGATGATAAGCACCTGAGTTATGAAGCACGCTGGATCCTCTTGGCATCAATTCTTGTAGCAGCAGTGTTTACTTTCTGGGGAATTGTAACAGTGGCAATGATCACACCTAGCCAGTCTGATTTAGCATCAGCAGTTGCACATCTACTGGCTGCAAAAATCCTGTTATTATGTTTGTATGTGCCAAAAGTATGCCTGTACAACCGTCTGCAGTCACAAAAATCTTCGCCTCAGACAACATTGCAGCACTTCTATGAAATATCTCATTTCAGAACACAAACACTCAAGACACTGCCAGGTAAGATCATGACTAATTAATTCAGTATCTAGATTAACTCTCAGACATGCATTGAGCTAGTATGATATTTTTTAAATGGAAAAACACACAATATGGAAACAGTTGCTTCAATTCAGGGATACAAAAAAGTCCTCACATTTTTAATCACAGTGAAAATAATGTTAGAAAAACATTTTACATATAAAAAAATTCAATAAATTCAGATTTGATTTTGGCATGGGATTAAAGATTTTTCATCCTCACATATTTGAAAATTTATAGGACCAGTATGTCTTATTAACCCTTTCAGTAGAAATTTTGTAAGAAGTCATCTCCTGTTTATATATATATATATATATATATATACTGACGTTTGTACGGCATTGCTGTTTTTCTGAGGAAAACTTTCATATAATTTACATATCATCCTGCTTCACAATTTTTATGTGTTTTAGTGTTGTCTGCAAGAAGTCTATGAAATATACACATAAATGGTTATGTCTCTCTACATAAACATCCATCTGCCCATCCATCCATCCATTGTGTTTATCACGTGGAAGAGTATTTAATTGATTTCAGTTACCAGAAAATTTTTCTGTGACAGGTTTACACTAATATTTATTAGGCAGATTTCACCTTTGATCATACTGGTTCATTATTCTACATAAAGGTGCAATAATCTGAACAGTACCAGTAATTTTTCTTTTTATGTGATGAATATTTACAAGCATGAAAAATTAATTTATTATTCTGTTCAGAGTGACACCTGTAGTATGAATAGCTTTGCCGAAATACACTGTATCTACAATGTACTAACATCAAGGACAAGTATGTTCAAGAAGTCACAAAATTATACATATTGGAAGTATATACTCCATAGGTGTATATGTTTCCATTCGTTGGTCATGTGGTCTAGATTTTACAAAATTACAGATCTTGTATTATATCAGAAATTTCACGAAAGCACATCCAAACTCTCCTGCCTGACTACTACAAAATAGGAATAACATTCTGTGTTTAAACAGCTTTCATCACACCTCCTCCTATTATCAGCATGGAGCTACCTCAAGTGGAAGATGATAATATGTCACTCAGTGATCCAACACAGATAATTCCCAGTTCTCTGTATTCAATGGACATGTTCAGTCAGTCATCCAGTAGCAAGGACAATCTTGATGAAGGAGATGATGAACTTGGTGAACATTGTGAAGCTGGTACAAACGAATTCACAGCACCACAGAGTACTGTGATACTGGTCGACAGGAAAGAAATAGCAAAGCGCGGTAAGTTAATGAAAAGTCACTACTGTATAAAACTATTAAATGAATTACTTCATAATAATATCAAACTAACAGGAAGTTCCTGAAACTATTTATACTGTCTGCTTTATTGTAGTCCTTTAAACACTAGCTTATACTCTACATACCACCAAGTTTACTTGGTAGCAATTTAAATGGCCACAATATTCCAGGTAAACTTGGGCTGTCACGCGACACAATTGGCACTTAAATCGGTCTCCTAAAGGTTGAGCAATGCAGGTATTAAATTTCAATAAGGCAGCTTGCACTTAACCTTGTTTATGGCAAAAAGTTATAAATAACTATATATATATATATATGGTCCAAGAAATGCTTATGTTTTACCCTTTGTGGATTGTCCTCCCTGAAAGTTTACTCATGACAGGCTGATAAACATTTTAATAAAAGAAAGACTTTTGACAGTAATTTTCTTTCTTTATTTTAGAAAGGAAACATTCCTCTGGATCCAGCTCTTCTACTACCATGGCAGAATGGTGATGGTGAGTAGCTCGTGACTGCAGTAGTTCCACTGTCCATATAATGCTGTGTATCCTTCACATCGCACACCATTTATGTACAGTAATGAGCGCAGCTTGTAAAAATATGGTGACACACTTACCTCAGTTAAGCTGATTCTGCTAGCTGCTGAACATAAAACATAATGAAACATTCACAGTGAGTAAATTCACTGCTTAATGACTCTCAACAGCTGTCTTTTCATGGCATATGAGACTTCTGCTAAGAAACAAAATCCAGTTAAACTAATATAGTTATTTTATTTCACAAATAATTTTTGTTTAGGTTTAAGTTTGAAAATTCAGTGGCAACAAAAGCCCCACAAATTAGTTGTTTAATAAAAAAAGAAAATTTTTCCCTAGCAGATTCCATTTTGATTATATACTTTGTACTACATTTCTTCTTTCAAAAACCTTTCATACATAAGAGTTTTATTTTATATAAAATCATTGATAAACATGTTATGATACTCTTATAATTTGGCTCTACTCTTATAAATTGGTTCTTTAAATATTCTTCCTTCCAGTGTTAACATGATTATCATAGGTCTATGGTGTCATGGATTATGACACCACACAGTCTGATTGGTTGTTACCATTTCAAAAAAACTGATGCCTACATCCTGAAAGCCAGTCGTTGGCAGTAGATTTATTAAGCTGTTGGAAACCACCTGTCAGAGAACATGGTACTTTAACCAAAGAAAATGACAAGCCAAATTTTCAAACTTCTGAAAAACAACAGAAAAGAATTCTTCTTGATATGCTTTCAGTTGCTCTGCTCATCAACAAATTTTCCATTAATACAACACTGTTCAAATTATGAGGCTCCTCCACTTGTAATTTTCTCCATCCTCATTTTGCATCCTCCAAATCATGACCGTGAGAGCTTCAAATATTATAAATTGTCTTAAGTAGGTTTACAATGGTTTGGCAATGCAATGGTTAAACTTTTATGTATGGACAAGGTAACTGTTTAAAGGCAACAATCACTTCTTTTGTTTGGTGAGTTGGAATGGGGGTAAATTTTCATGCTGAGGTGATGAATGTATTTTTCATGGTATTGTGTAAATTTTCTGATTGAGTTAATGTTATGATTCAGCTATTTGTTTCTGGAATATTGTATACTTCAAGGCTGCTGTGCAACCATTTGCTTATCATGAATAAATAAAAGTCCAGCTACATAATTTAATTTACTAAACAATTTATCGCTGAACCAGTCTCTTCCAGCAAGCACCCATTGTGAGGAGAATCCTATATCAAAGTGTTGTATGATAATACGCATTAAAGTGCCAAGTACAGAACAGACAGGATTAAAAATGTATGTAAGACTGATAATTAGGTAGAGTTCTGTATGCAGTAAAATACTGTATAGTGTGTATCATAACTACAGGTTGATTCAGCTGGCTACATATTCACAGGCCACAGTGTTACACTGGACATACAGAAATTGTAACATTGTTGCATACAGTTGTATGGGAAGCTGAATGTTTCTTACTCATATATTTGGGTAATGTCTTTCTCCATGATTTTCGTCTAATGTAGTCTGCAATTTTCCTTTTTTTCAGAGGGAACATCATACTTGTGAATTAGAAGAAATAATTTTAGTATCAGGGAATCTGTGATAAACTGCATGTTGAGATACGCCACTGAGTTCACTTTGTGGTGTGCAAGCAACATACAACTGGAGCAGAAGAGGCTGCTCCTGAACACAGGTTGCAGATACAAGGCAGAAGGACACAAATTCTTCCTGCAGTCATACCCTCATGGATGGATTATTAACCACCTGTACTATTTAAAGTTCATGATGTGTACTGTGTCTCTTTCCCAGGAGTAAAGCAGCCAGGGTGTGGTGTTAACCATCTCCCCCCCTTCAGTTAGTGGTGAGGTTTAAGACAGGTAGAGCTCTACCTCTGTCCCCTCTCTGTGCCTTCATGGCATTTTAAAAAGAGAACTTTATGTTACTTTTTCATTCTGCATTTATTGTGGCTTAAGTTCTTATTCATGAGGCAAAAGCAGGAGTGAAGGTGTATAGGAAACTTCCTTATTTATGAACTCCCTGCCAATAGGCCACAAAACTTGATCACTTCTTTGATTGGTCATGTGTATAATTGTTATTAAATCACAGGATAAGGAACATCAAAGTAACTATACCCACATAAAACTATTAGACGTAAACTCTTCATATTGATGGAATTTCTGCGCAGATATATTGTGTCTGTTATGTGATAAATAAAGTACTTCAACTTTTATATTCGCAGATATCATATAATCATAGAAGCAGGTAAAGCCACTCAAGAGTGGACATCCTACATTCATCTAAGTATGGCAACTGGACAAAACCAAACACCAAAATCTGTTAATCTATTAGAAATGGAAAGCACAATTGATCTTCAAGTCCTAGTATTCTGCTATGTGAGATATGAAGTTCTTATTGTGGAGAGTGTCAAGATTTTGGCCTTATGGAATCTGGTGGGGTGTAGTTTGGTAGATGGGCACCAGCAGTTTACGGGAAGCTGTTGCTTTCATCTTCTGGGTAGATAAGACCTTTCTACCCTGAAGATGGAGTTTGGTGTTGGATACCAATATTTTGGAGGAACCTGCCACCTTACTGTCCTGACACCAGAACAGCAGGTCCCTCTGAGGTACCCATGAATCAAACTTCATGGCATTGCACCCAGAAGGCCATGATCCTGATATTTTATTAACTATGATGAACTCATAATGAGGTTTAATTGGCCCATAATTTCATATTCTCCAGAGACACTACTCCAGTTTGTATGAACCCCCAGCAAGGCACTGCTTCAGATGGATCTGAAAAGAGATGTTGAAAGTATTGAAATTATGGAGGGGGGGATGAACCCTGGTGGTTGATATTAATGCTGGTTATATACTTACTTACGTACTCCATGGTGCAAAGTCCTTCTTGAGAAGCTAACTGGTTTGCAGCTAGTCAAGAAATTCCCCGCATTTCTCAGAACCCAAAGGTTCATTACCGCACTCACAAGCGTCTGCCACCTGTCTCTATCCTGGGCCAGCCCAATCCAGTCCATATACCCATATCCCACCTCCTGGAGATCCATCCTAATATTATCCACCTATCTACACCTAGGTCTCCCCAGTAGTCTCTTTCCCTCCGGTTTCCCCACCAAGACCCTATACACACCCTTCTCCTCACCCATACGCGCCACATGCCCAGCCCATCTCATTCTTCTCGATTTTATCACCCGGACAACAGTGGGTGAGGTGTATAAATCCCTATAAACACTCCCCCCCGGAGATCCGAATGGGGGAGTAGTTTACCTCCAGATTGTTTTGTCTCCAGAGCAAGCATCCTGCATGTGAGTGTGTGAGTGTTTCTTAACATAAGTGTTTTATAGGGAGGGGTTGTTAGCACCTCATCCAACCCCCAAGCTGGAGGACCACCCCTCGTCGGCTGTCAGCGACTGCTTATTCAATTTATTCGCAGCTACCCTCCTTATCGGAGGCTGCTCCTCTATCCCCAACCTGAGGACGAACCATGCCGTGGTGACAGGGACCCACTATATGGCTGGTTATATACACATAAACAAAATGTAATGGCAACCACCTACTTTTTTTCCTGCATCAAATGTTCCATGAGGCTGAAGTATTTCATGACTTTTCTCAGTACCTCCAGAAAAATTATGGACTTTATCTTAAAATAGGCCATGACAACTGTCACATTCTTCTCGTGTCAGCAATGTGCTTAACTCACTAACACAATATACTTTTTGTGGACTTTGTCTATTTTCTAATTTGTAATGAAACATGATGTTTCAGAAGGTGGAAGCAGAGCCAGCTGGTACTTCCTTACCTGAAGATAGAAGCAAAGCTGGCTTCCAAAACATCATACTTTCATTAAAAGTTAGATGATGGAAAAAATCCAAATTTAAAAGATAGTGTCAGTGACTCATACACCATCGCCAGATCCCTATTTGAATGTGCTTAACTACTTGCTGGTGGAATCCACTACAGTTCAATTAATGTTGCAAATGTAATATCAGTACAGTAGTCTTAAAATGTGGACATATTTTGTACTGACTTTGTACCACACAGCTTCTAACATGCCTCAGAAGTGGACCGTCAACACCCAGAAATCTTGTAGTATTCAATGAACTATAAAAACTTACATTCATTTTGTTACAGAACATCTGAATTATAACTTAATCCCCACTATTTCCAATATGCATTTAGTGGAGATTCATGTCTTGTGGGATATGATGATGTGTCAATTGTTAAAGAGTTACTGACATTTCAGAAAAGATAGCTGTCTCCATATTCTGGTTCTAGACTAGGCCCTGAAGATGGAACCAGCAAACTCCTCTAACATATGGGTACTATTTACCAATTAATACACTGCCCCAACCCACAAGACTTGAGTTCTCATAATACTAATAAAATATGTTGACTAAAAACCTTATAGGAATGAGATGTCTTTGTGTCTAACATAAGGCATTGTGACTTTCCTTGTAACTAATTTTATACGGACTATACAAGAGCCATAAATACTGTTGGAGAGGTAAAGCATATATGTACCAAATATTGTTGTAAATAAAAGCCTACAAAACTGACTCAAGCCCTTCTTGTCAAGAACTAAAAATGAAACTGTCTAAGATGTTGTTCAGAAGACCTGAAGGAACAAGAATGCACACATCATTAACCTCAGAATTAGATGGCATGGCATGCACAGCTTGAAACCCCAATCACTTGACTTGCAGAGGAAGAGCTTTGCATAGGACAGGATAAGGAGGGTGGGTGGGCTCTGCAGCGATATCTAAACTATGCATTCATGAACAGCATTACTGTTAGCCATGTCAGGAATCAACCCCCGTTAGTCCAGCCCATGGCCTAGTCACAGTACTGGCTTTCTGTACCTTTTGGCAAAATTATTTTGACACCAACACAATGATAATGAAATAAAGTAGATACTTAAGCCTATATGAAATGCTAGTATAAAGATTACTTAAATTTGAGTGTAAATGATTAAAAACAGACTTAATAAAAAACCCTTAACTGCTGGAACTTCTTAAAGCAGTAAACTATATACTCCCATATTAAACTATATAGAAGAACAATATGCACTGAATGGTGCAGGGAGCTAGGGCAAATATTTTGATAAAGTTGAATACTATATTTCCGATCAAAGCATACATTCCACTGCTGTCATCTTCTGCCTCTCACCATAAGTACTTGACAAACACACACACATGCACTTAGTGAGAAAACGTATAATTTGTAAAGCTAAACCTGTTGCTATATAAAAAGAATCTGTGTTGGTAAAGTCATTATACTGTACACGTGAGAACGGAAGAGATAACCCCACAGACTGTGATTATCTGAATTATATTTAAAGACTCGGCTCGGACCGCCCTTTTCATGGCGCGTCACTGTAACGAAACGTCTGCGTTCTGTGCAACTGACATTTATGTATGTTCTGCTGCGCGTGTTGTGCGAGCGTTGTATATCAGGGAAATGGCAAATCGTAAGGAACAGCGGAGTTTCCGGAACTAGAACACAAGGCTTTGGATAGTATTCACGTTCAAAAGTGGCCCAACTCATTGAGAATTCTGAACGTTCAGATCGCCCATCGCCAAGTCGACTGGTGAAAACGTTCGTACAGTTTTGGCCGAACATACGATACGGACTCGTGCATTTTAACTGAAGATTTAAATTTGTGACAGACTACTGCAAAATTTGCGCCCCGTCTGCTCAATGACGACCTGACATAAAATCGACTTTCTGTGGACAAGCACCTGTAGAACTAGGCAAAAGAGGACAAGCACCTATAGAACTAGGCAAAAGAGGAGGAAAAAACTTTCTTCACAAGATGAAATCCAGTCAAAGGGGCAAACAATGGATCTCGCGGATATTCAAGCCGAATCGCAGGAGGTGCTCGACCCAATCAACATAAGGGGGTTCCAGAGATGCTCGCAGGAGAGGGAGAGACGCCGGATCCGAAGTGTAGACTCCCAGGCGGACAATACCGATCTGTATCTACAGCAACGCTAAATTCTTACTTTGCCCTAGTCACAAATCTTTTGGCTCGCACCATTTAGTTCACACGCAGTCGTTGTTACCGCCGTCTTCTTTCAGCTTACCAGTCGGTAATCTGTGCCAGCCGAACGATGTAACCAGTGTAACAAAGGTTGGTCGCGGATGTGTTGAGTTACAAGCGCCGATAGTAATGCTGGATATTGCAAATCTAGCTGATGTGTTTCTCCATATTAGAAAAAATTGTCATTTCCGGTATCAATATTATGACAGACTCCTACTGAAAACTGTCATACCTACATCGTGATTCATGTGCATGTGAAGGTTATGTAGGACCGATATATGTAGAGTCTAACCTTGTCAGTACGAGAGTTTGTATTTCATGCTGCAGTGCCTGCGTACATGGATAGTTGTTAAGAATGTTTAGAGATTAACACTGAACTTCTGTCTTCGCCAGGGTTATGAATGTGTGTCGTAAAGGAAATGACCAAACGCTAACGTTCACAGCTGTGGAAGCAATGTACGTATGATAGTGTAAAGCTGTATAAATACCTAAATGTATTTTACATTAATTGTAAAAATAACAAACATTATTCTCGTAAGTGATACTCACATATACTCTGCAAGATATAAACAAGGTAATTTTTAATTAACACTAAAATTTGGGGCTCCAAATTAAGGCTACCTTGGGTTATAGAAACGATGGCGCCACTTGTTAAGTCTTGTAAATACAGATGAGACCTCTTTTTCATTCATTCATTCATTTATTCTCACTCTGTAAATCCTTACAAGGTCAAGTTAGCCCCTAGGATATAGAGCTTGTCACAAGAGATATTTTAGCAATTGTATATACATGAGGTGTACCACA
>Ga0123357_10005768_pt1 | contig 14912 bp, 28 predicted proteins | sample TergutEmb28metaG_FD_89873 | JGI IMG/M metagenome (GOLD analysis project Ga0123357, IMG submission 89873) | Embiratermes neotenicus P4 segment gut microbial communities from Petit-Saut dam, French Guiana - Emb289 P4 | ecosystem: Host-associated > Arthropoda: Insects > Digestive system > Gut ...
CGGCAGCGTTGAACTGCCTGCGGGCACCGAAATGGTGATGCCGGGCGAAAACGTCTCGATCACCGTGAAACTGATCTCGCCGATCGCGATGGAAGAAGGCTTGCGCTTTGCTATCCGCGAAGGCGGTCGGACGGTGGGCGCCGGTGTCGTCGCCAAGATTATTGAGTAAGAAAACAGCGGCGCGGCCTGTGTTGTTTCAGGCCGCTCGCCTTTAAAGGGCAAAACATGCAAAGCCAACGTATTCGCATTCGCCTCAAGGCGTTTGACTACAAACTGATCGATCAGTCGGCGATGGAAATCGTCGAAACGGCCAAACGCTCCGGCGCGGTCGTCAAAGGCCCGGTGCCGCTGCCGACCAAGATCGAGCGTTATGACGTTTTGCGCTCGCCGCACGTCAATAAAACGTCGCGCGATCAGTTCGAGATTCGCACGCACCTGCGGCTGATGGATATTGTCGATCCGACCGACAAGACGGTTGACCAGTTGATGAAACTGGATTTGCCGGCGGGGGTCGATGTCGAGATCAAATTGCAGTAAAATAACTATCCGCCCGAAATCGGGCGGCATAGAGCAGTCAAGTTAGGGGTAGTCGGGCGCAAGCCCATTACCTGAAGTGAAGGGTCGGTCAATTGTAACCGGCGCCCGGGAAACCGGGTTTTTATATAAGAGGAAGACATGAGCCTTGGACTTGTGGGTCGCAAGATCGGCATGACCCGTGTCTTTACCGACGACGGCGCTGCCGTCCCGGTAACGGTGCTGGATGTTGCCAACAACCGCGTCACCCAGATCAAGACGCCTGAAACGGACGGCTACGCCGCCGTGCAGGTGGCCTTTGGTCGGCGGCGGGCGACGCGCGTCACGAAGCCGCAGGCCGGACATCTCGCCAAAGCGGGTGTCGAAGCCGGTGAGCTGATGAAAGAATTTCCGGTGACGCCGGAAGAACTCTCGAAATTCAAGCCGGGCGACGTGGTCGCCGTCGAAGCCGCTTTTGCGGTCGGTCAACTGGTCGATGTGACCGGCGTGACCAAAGGGCGCGGTTTTTCGGGAGCGATTCGTCGTCACAATTTCAGTTCCAATCGCGCGTCGCACGGTAACTCGGTGACGACTCGCGCGCCCGGTTCCATCGGGATGGCGCAAGACCCGGGACGTGTGTTTCCGGGCAAGCGCATGCCGGGACATTACGGCAGCGAACAACGGACGGTGCAAACCTTGAGTGTGGTGCGCGTGGACGCCGAGCGCGGCCTGCTGCTGATCAAGGGTTCGGTGCCCGGTTCGGAAGGCGGCCACATCGTCGTTCGCCCGGCAGTCAAAACGCCGGCCAAGAAAGGAGCGTGATGATGGAACTCCGTTTGATTAACGAACAGGGACAGAAAGCGGCGACCGTCGCTGCTTCTGATGCGCTGTTCGCGCGTGAATACAACGAAGCGCTGGTGCACCAAGTCGTCGTCGCCTATCAGGCCAACGGACGGCAAGGCACGCGGGCGCAAAAAGCGCGCGGCGACATCAACAAGTCGCACAAAAAGCCGTGGAAGCAAAAGGGAACCGGTCGCGCTCGCGCCGGTCAGGCCAACAGCCCGCTGTGGCGGGGCGGCGGCAAGATTTTCCCGAGCATGCCCGACGAAAATTTCTCGCAGAAAGTCAACCGCAAGATGTACCGCGCCGGGATGGCGGCGATTCTGTCGCAACTGGTGCGTGACGAGCGTTTGAATGTGATCGAGACGATGGCGGTCGATACGCCGAAAACGCGGCAACTCAACGGCAAGATGAAAGATTTGGGGCTTTCCGGCAAGATTCTGCTGGTGGTCGATCAGTTCGACGAAAACCTCTATCTGGCATCGCGCAACCTGTCGGACGTGCTGGTGCTGATGCCGCACGAAGTCGATCCGGTCAGCCTGCTGCGCTTTAACCATGTGGTGATGACCAAAGCGGCCGTTGCCCAATTCGAGGAGATGCTGGGATGAGCGCCGCGCCAGTCGTAAAAACATCCAAATACAATCCCGATCGGTTGATGACGCTGATTCTGGCGCCGGTCGTTTCCGAAAAGGGAACGTATGTGGCCGACACGCACGAACAAGTGATTTTCCGTGTCGTCAACGATGCCACCAAGCCGGAAATCAAGGCGGCGGTCGAATTGTTGTTCAAGGTCGAAGTTGAAAGCGTGTCGGTGCTCAACGTGCACGGCAAGGAAAAGCGCTTTGGCCGGACGGTGGGTCGGCGGCGGGGCTGGAAAAAAGCCTACGTCAGCCTGAAACCGGGTCAGGAAATCAACTTCGCGCAGGAGGCCTGATCATGGCAGTGATTAAAATGAAACCGACTTCGGCGGGTCGCCGGGGTCAGATCAAAGTGGTAACGCCGGAGCTGCACAAAGGTCGCCCGGAAGCGTCGCTGGTCGAAAGCCAGAAGCGCGGTTCCGGTCGCAACCATCATGGCCGGATCACCTCGCGTCATAAAGGCGGCGGCCACAAGCAACACTATCGCATCGTCGATTTCCGTCGCAACAAAGACGGCATCGCCGGTAAAGTGGAGCGGCTCGAATACGATCCGAACCGCAGCGCCCATCTGGCGTTGCTGTGTTACGCCGACGGCGAGCGTCGCTACATCATCGCGCCGCGCGGCGTGGCGGTCGGCCAAACGTTGCTCTCCGGCGCCGATGCGCCGATCAAGGCGGGCAACGCGCTGCCGGTTCGCAACATTCCGGTCGGCACGACGATCCACTGCATCGAGATGCAGCCCGGTGGCGGCGCCAAGTTGGCGCGTTCGGCGGGAACCTCGGTACAACTGCTGGCGCGCGAAGGCAACTACGCGCAACTGCGGTTGCGCTCCGGTGAAATCCGCAGAGTGCATGTGAATTGCCGCGCCACCATCGGCGAAGTCGGCAACGGCGAGCACAGCTTGCGGCAGATCGGCAAGGCAGGCGCCAACCGCTGGCGCGGCATCCGTCCGCAGACCCGCGCGATTGCGATGAACCCGGTCGATCACCCGATGGGCGGTCGTGGCAATGGCGGCGGTGGCCGTCACCATCCGAGATCGCCGTGGGGTCAACCGGCCAAGGGTTATAAGACACGTAGCAACAAGCGCACCGATACGATGATCGTTCGTCGTCGGCACGCGGCGAAAGGGTAATCACACATGGCACGCTCAATCAAAAAAGGACCGTTCGTCGATGAGCATCTGATCAAGAAGGTCGATGCCGCGCGTGAAAAGAACGACAAGCGACCAATCAAGACCTGGTCGCGCCGATCGACGGTGACGCCGGATTTCGTCGGCCTGACCATTGCGGTGCATAACGGGCGCCAGCATGTGCCGGTGTATGTGACCGAAAACATGGTCGGCCACAAGCTGGGCGAATTTGCGCTGACGCGAACATTCAAGGGGCACGCTGCTGACAAGAAAGCAGCGCCTGCCGCGAAGAAGTAAAGGAACGGAACCATGGGAACCACAGCAGTTTTGTACGACGTTCGCCTGTCGGCTCAGAAGGGCCGACTGGTGGCCGACCAGGTTCGGGGTTTGCCGGTAGCGCGGGCGCTCGACGTTCTGGCGTTCAGCACCAAGAAAGGCGCGCGCATCATCAAGAAAGTGCTCGAATCGGCAGTCGCCAATGCCGAGCACAATGATGGCGCCGATATCGACGAGCTTCGCGTTGAAACGATTTACGTCGATAAAGCGACCACGATGAAACGCAGCAGCCCGCGTGCCAAAGGCCGCGGCAACGTGATCGGCAAACAGACTTGCCACATTCGCGTGATCGTCGGCGACGGCAACGGGAAAGGCGCATAAGGAACCGATATGGGACAGAAGATTCATCCGACCGGATTTCGTCTGGCAGTCACGCGGGACTGGGCTTCGAGTTGGTACGCCAACAGCAAAGCCTTCGCGCCGACGCTGATTCAAGACATCAAGATTCGGGAATATCTGAAAAGAAAACTGGCGCACGCTTCGGTGTCGAAAATCACCATCAAGCGCACCGCCAAGAGCGCCAAGATCACCATTCACAGCGCCCGTCCGGGCGTCGTGATCGGCAGAAAAGGCGAGGACATTGATGTGTTGCGCGCCGACATGCGTCGCGTCGTCGGTGACCAGACGGTTGAAGTCGGCATCGAAGAAGTGCGCAAGCCGGAAGTCGATGCGACCCTGATCGCCGCCTCGATTGCCCAGCAACTGGAAAAGCGGATCATGTTCCGCCGCGCCATGAAGCGGGCAATGCAGAACGCGATGCGTCTGGGCGCACAAGGCATCAAGGCAATGAGCGCCGGTCGTTTGAACGGCGCCGAAATCGCGCGCAGCGAGTGGTACCGCGAAGGGCGGGTGCCGTTGCATACGTTGCGCGCCAACATCGATTACGGTGTGGCCGAAGCGAAAACGACTTACGGCATCATCGGAATCAAGGTTTGGGTTTTCAAGGGCGAAATGATGGCGCACAACGCCGAACCGGCTGCGGCCCCCGCGCCGGCACCGGAAGCGCCGAAGCGGCCACGTCGTTCAGGAGCGAAGAGCAATGTTGCAGCCAGCTAGAAGAAAATACCGTAAAGAGCAGAAGGGCCGCAACCGTGGCCTCGCCACGGTGGGCGCCAAAGTCAGCTTCGGCACGTTTGGCCTGAAGGCCACTACTCGCGGTCGTTTGACGGCGCGCCAGATCGAAGCGGCGCGGCGAGCGATGACCCGTCACATCAAGCGCGGCGGTCGGATCTGGATTCGGGTGTTCCCGGACAAGCCGATTTCGACCAAGCCGGCGGAAGTGCGGATGGGTAGCGGTAAAGGCAATCCCGAGTACTATGTGGCGGAAATTCAGCCGGGCAAAGTGCTCTACGAAATGGATGGCGTCGATGAGGCGCTGGCGCGGGAAGCGTTCGCGCTGGCCGCTGCCAAGCTGCCGTTTCGGACGGTGTTCGTGCACCGTCTGATCGGCGGTTGACGAGAGAGGTTTTCGATGAAAAAGGACGCAAAGAAAACGCTGCGGGATAAAGCCCCGGAAGCGTTGCAAAAAGAGCTGCAGGCGCTGTTGAAAGAGCAGTTCAACCTGCGCATGCAATTGGCGACCCAGCAGCTTCAGAATCACCAGAAGATGAAGTTCGTGCGCCGCAACATCGCGCGCGTACGTACTTTCCTGAGCCAGAAAGCGGAGCAAGTATGACGCAGACAGATCAACAAGACGTAATGGCCAAGAAGCCGCTGATTGCGACATTGAGCGGTCGGGTGGTGAGCGACAAGCGGGACAAGACGGTGACCGTGCTGGTCGAACGGCGGGTGAAACACCCGCTGTACGGCAAAGTGGTGATCCGCTCGTCCAAGTACCAGGCTCATGATGAGGGCAACGAGTGCAAACTCGGCGACCTCGTGGAAATCAAGGCGACTCGCAAGATTTCCAAGACGAAAGCATGGGCGGTATCGACGGTGCTTGAAAAGGCCTCCGTTTAACGAAAAAAGAGAGTGGCAGGGCTTGCCTTAATCGGCGCGCTCTGCCATAATCCATAGCTTACCTTTTCGCGGCGTGGTTTGGGATAAAAGCCATGCGAACGCCGCAGTTCCCCTTGACGGGGTCCAAGACTGGCTGTCGCTTGGCGGCAGGTTAAGTTGGAGAGATTGGATCATGATTCAAATGCAAACGGTGCTGGACGTTGCCGACAATACAGGCGCGCGTTCGGTGATGTGTATCAAGGTGCTGGGCGGCAGCAAGCGTCGCTACGCCGGTGTCGGCGACATCATCAAGGTGAGCATCAAGGATGCGGCGCCGCGCGGTCGCGTCAAGAAGGGCGAAGTTTACAGCGCGGTCGTCGTGCGGACGGCCGCCGGCGTGCGTCGCGATGACGGTGCGCGGGTGCGTTTTGATTCCAACGCTGCCGTGCTGTTGAACAACAAGCTGGAACCGATCGGAACCCGTATTTTCGGACCGGTAACGCGCGAGCTGAGAACCGAGCGATTCATGAAAATCGTGTCGCTGGCGCCGGAAGTGATTTAAAGAGGCCGACATGCTCAAAATTCGTAAAGGTGACCAGGTGGTGGTAATCACCGGTCGTGACAAAGGCAAACGGGGTGAAGTCGCCGAAGTGCTCAACAATGATTACTTGCTGGTCAACGGCATCAATCAAGTCAAGCGCCACACCCGTCCCAACCCGATGAAAAATCAACCGGGCGGTATTCTCACCAAAGAAGCGCCGATCCACGTTTCCAACGTGGCGATCTGGAATGCGGCAGCGAAAAAGGCCGACCGCGTGGGTTTCCGCGTGATCGAAGTTTCGGGAGAGAAGCCCCGCAAGGTGCGTTTCTTCAAATCGAACGGCGAGCAGTTGGCAAGCTAAGGAATAGAGGATAACGATGGCTCGTTTGCAGGAATATTATCGGAAAGAAGTAGCGCCCGCGCTGATGAAGCAGTTCGGCTACAAGTCGGTGATGGAAGTGCCGCGCTTGACCAAGATCGTGCTGAACATGGGTGTGGGCGAAGCGGTGGCGGACAAGAAAGTTCTGGAGAACGCCGTTGCCGATTTGCAGAAAATTGCCGGTCAAAAACCGGTGATTACCAAGGCGCGCAAGGCGATTGCCGGCTTCAAGATTCGGGAAGGTTATCCGATCGGTTGCATGGTGACGTTGCGGCGCGAAAGAATGTTTGAATTCTTTGACCGGCTGGTGACGATGGCGCTGCCGCGGGTGCGTGACTTTCGCGGCGTTGGCGGCAAGGGTTTCGACGGACGCGGCAACTTCAACATGGGCGTCAAGGAACAAATCATTTTTCCGGAAATCGAGTACGACAAGATCGACGCGTTGCGCGGCATGAACATTACCGTGGCGACGACGGCGAAGACCGATGCCGAAGCGAAAGCATTGTTGGCGGCGTTCAAATTCCCGTTCAGGGGCTAAAGAGTTATGGCGAAATTGTCTTTGATCAACCGCGACCAGAAGCGCATGAAGCTGGTCGCGAAATTCCAAAAAAAGCGCGCAGCCCTGATGGCTATCATTCAGGACAGCAAGGTTTCCGAAGAGGAGCGTTTCGAGGCGCGTTTGAAATTGCAGCGACTGCCGCGCAACGCCAATCCGACACGTTTGCGGAATCGTTGCGCGTTGACCGGGCGTCCGCGTGGCGTGTTTCGTAAATTCGGACTGGGTCGCAGCAAGTTGCGCGAGTACGCGATGAAGGGGGAAATCCCCGGCATCGTCAAGGCCAGTTGGTAACGAGGTGATGCATGAGCATGACTGATCCAATCGCGGATATGTTGACCCGTATCCGCAATGCACAAATGGTAGAGCGGGCGACGGTAGAAATGCCCTCTTCCAAAGTCAAAACAGCAATCGCCAAAGTGCTGAAAGACGAAGGTTATATCGAGGATTTCCGGGTGACCGGCGAATCGATCAAGCCTGTTCTGGAAATTGCGCTGAAGTATTACGCGGGGCGGCCGGTGATCGAAAAGATCGAACGGGTGTCGCGTCCGGGATTGCGCATTTATCGCGGCAAGGGAGACATTCCGCCGGTGATGAACGGTTTGGGGATCGCGGTGGTTTCAACCTCGCGCGGCGTGATGACTGATCGCAAAGCGCGCGCTGTCGGTATCGGCGGCGAAGTGCTGTGCATCGTGGCTTAAGGAGAAAACACCCATGTCACGTATTGCGAACAGCCCGGTGGCCGTGCCCGACAAAGTCGAGGTATCGCTCTCCGCCGAACAGATTACCGTCAAAGGCCCGCTGGGCACTTTGACGCAGCGTCTTGCCGACGGCGTGACCGTCGAAAAAGACGGCAACAAGTTGACCTTCAAGATGGTGAAGCCGGAAGCGCATGCGATGTCAGGCACGTTGCGCGCGCTGGTGGCGAACATGGTGAAAGGCGTCACGCAAGGGTTCGAGCGCAAATTGACGCTGGTGGGCGTCGGTTTCCGCGCGCAACTGGCGGGCGATGCCCTGAACCTGTCGCTCGGTTTCTCGCATCCGGTGATTCACAAGCTGCCGGAGGGCGTCAAAGCCGATCTGCCGCAGCCGACGGAAATCATCATCAAGGGGATCGACAAACAGAAAGTGGGTTTGTGCGCTGCCAATATCCGCGCGTACCGTCCGCCTGAGCCGTACAAAGGCAAAGGGGTGCGTTACGCCGACGAGCGCGTGATTCTGAAAGAAACCAAGAAGAAGTAACCGGCAAGATTAGCCTTGCATGTTGAACGAGGTCAGGTATGGATAAAAGAGAAGCTCGACTGCGCCGCGCCCGCAAAACCCGGGTTCGTATCGCCGAGCAGTGCATGACGCGGTTGGTGGTGTATCGCTCCAATGCGCACATTTACGCGCAGATCATCGCGCCGACTGGCGATCGCGTTTTGGCGAGCGCCTCAACGGCGGAAGCGGGCGTGCGCTCGTCGCTGAAAAACGGCGGCAACCGCGCGGCGGCAACCGAAATCGGCAAGCGCATTGCCGAGCGGGCGAAAGCGGTCGGCGTGGAAGCGGTGGCGTTTGATCGCGCCGGTTATCGTTTTCATGGCCGCGTGCAGGCGCTGGCAGAGGCGGCGCGTGAAGCCGGCCTCAAGTTCTAAAGGCGACGGATATGGCGAAGCAACAACAGCAGCAACAGGTGGCAGACGAGCGCGGCGACGGCTTGCGCGAAAAAATGGTCGGCATCAATCGGGTCACCAAAGTGGTCAAGGGCGGTCGCATCATGGCGTTCGCAGCGTTGACCGTGGTGGGCGATGGCGATGGTCGGGTCGGCATCGGCAAAGGCAAATCGAAAGAAGTGCCGGTCGCCGTGCAGAAGGCTCTGGAACAAGCCCGTCGCAACATGATTAAAGTCAGCCTGAAAAAGGGCACTTTGTACCATCCGGTGGAAGGCCGTCACGGCGCGACGCGCGTGTACATGCAGCCTGCCGCTGAAGGTACCGGCATCATCGCGGGCGGCGCCATGCGCGCCGTGTTCGACGTGGTGGGCGTGACCAACGTGTTGGCGAAGTGCCACGGTTCGACCAACCCGTACAACATCGTGCGGGCGACGCTGGATGCGTTGAAGGCTTGCAACACGCCGGCGGAAGTGGCCGCCAAACGCGGCAAGACCGTCGAAGAAATCCTGGGAGCGTAATCATGGCGGCGGAAAAGAAAGTGAAAGTGACGCTGGTGAAAGGTATCGCCAGAACGCGGAAAGACCATCGGGAAACCGTGCGCGGCTTGGGACTGAAGTGGACCAACCACACGGTGGAACTGATCGACACCCCGTCGGTGCGCGGCATGATCAACAAAGTGAGCTACCTGCTCAAAGTGGCGGAGTAACGGCGAGAGGCGAAAGCATCATCGGCGTTGACAGGTTCGGAGAACACCATGTATCTAAATACAATTCAACCGGCGGAAGGCTCGAAAAAAGAGCGTCGTCGCGTCGGTCGCGGCATCGGTTCGGGGCTGGGCAAGACATGCGGACGCGGCCACAAAGGGCAGAAATCGCGTTCGGGCGGCTTCCACAAAGTCGGTTTTGAAGGCGGCCAAATGCCGTTGCAGCGTCGTCTGCCGAAGCGCGGCTTCGTGTCGTTGTACCGTGGCGATGTGGCCGAAATCCGGCTGAACGATCTGGCGCGTTTGCCGGTCGAAGAAATTGATTTTTTGACGATTCAGGCGTCAGGACTGCTGACCTCATCGGTCAAGGCAGTCAAAGTGATCAAGTCAGGAACGATCGACAAAGCGATCAAGCTGTCGGGCGTTCTGGTGACGAAGGGTGCGAAGGCGGCGATCGAAGCAGCGGGCGGTAGCGTGACGCTGATCGAAGCGCCGAAGGCTTCGGATTCGCCGAAAAAGGCGAAGAAGAAATAACGTGCAAAGCGCACAGTAAACCGGTTCAGGAGTTTTCTTGGCTACGCTCAATCCGGCTGCGAAAAGCGGTAACAAATACGGCGACTTGGCAAAGCGCCTGTGGTTCTTGCTGGGCGCGTTGATCGTGTTCCGGATCGGGACGCACATCCCGGTGCCCGGTGTGAACGCGGCGGCTCTTGAAGAATTGTTCAAGGGCAACGAAGGCGGTTTGCTGGGAATGATGAACCTCTTTTCGGGCGGCGCCATGCGGCGCTTCTCGATTCTGACGCTGGGGGTGATGCCTTACATCACGGCGTCGATCATCATGCAGTTGTGCGCGGCGATGGTGCCGTCGCTGGAAGCGCTCAAGAAAGAGGGCGAAGCCGGTCGGCGCAAGATCACGCAGTACACCCGCTACTTGACGGTGTTGCTGGCGTTCATTCAAGGCGTCGGCGTGGCAGTGGCTTTTGAAGGAACGCCAAATCTGGTGTTGGCGCCGGGCTTCGGCTTCCGCATGATGTGCGGCATCACGTTGGTCACCGGCACGATGTTCCTGATGTGGCTCGGCGAACAAATCACCGAGCGCGGTTTGGGCAACGGGATTTCGCTGATCATCTTCGCCGGTATCGTCGCCGGATTGCCGGACGCGATCGGCAGAACGCTGACCAACGTCAGCACCGGCGCGTACTCGATTCCGTTGGCGCTGGCGATTGCGATCGGCGTGGCGCTGGTTACCGCCGTGGTGGTGTTCTTCGAGCGGGCGCAACGCAAAGTGCTGGTGCAGTACGCCAAGCGACAAGTCGGCAACAAGATTGCGCCGGCGCAAAGTTCGTACTTGCCGTTCAAGCTCAACATGGCAGGCGTGATTCCGGCGATCTTCGCGTCGTCGATCATCATGTTCCCGGCGACGTTGGCGCAGTTGTCGGGAAACAGCGAATCGGGCGTTGCCTATTTCCTGAAAGACATGTCGGCGATGCTGTCGATGGGACAGCCTTTGCATGAGATTTTATACGCGGCGGCGATCATCTTCTTCTGCTTTTTCTACACGGCGTTGCAGTACAACCCGAAAGATACGGCAGACAATTTGAAGAAGAGCGGCGCCCTGATCCCGGGCTATCGTCCGGGCGAACACACCGCGAAGTATCTCGAAAAGATCATGATGCGGCTGACTTTGCTGGGTTCGATTTACTTGGTGGTCGTTTGCTTCATCCCGAACTTCTTGATCGCGTGGAAGAATGTGCCGTTTTATTTCGGCGGCACCTCACTGTTGATCGTGGTGGTGGTGACAATGGATTTCATGACGCAGGTGCAAGCGTACCTGATGTCGCAGCAGTACGAGAGTTTGTTGAAGAAAGCCAACTTCAAGGGCGGAGCCTTTCGCTGATGGCCAAAGAAGACACCATCCAGATGCAGGGTGAGGTGATCGAAATGTTGCCGAACGCGACGTTTCGAGTGAAGTTGGAGAATGGCCATGTGGTACTGGCACATATCTCCGGCAAGATGAGGATGCACTACATCCGTATTTTGCCCGGCGATAAGGTGACCGTGGACATGACGCCGTACGATTTGACGCGGGCCAGAATCACCTTCCGGACCAAGTGAGATCGTGCTAGGCAGCCCGCCGGAAACGGCGGATAACGAAAATGTGAGAGTGTGAGAGCCAACCATGAAAGTCGTAGCTTCAGTCAAGAGAATTTGCCGAAAGTGCAAGATCATTCGGCGCAATCGCGTAGTACGCGTTATTTGTGAAGACCCGCGCCACAAGCAGCGGCAAGGTTAATGAATTTTGATCGGATAGGGTAAAAAGATGGCGCGTATAGCTGGCGTAAACATCCCCAACCACCAACATGCGGAAATCGCGTTGACCGCGATTTACGGTATTGGCCGTTCGCGCGCAAAAGATATTTGCGCGGCGGCGGGAATCAGCGGCACCACCAAGGTCAAAGACCTCGGCGATGCCGAAATGGACAAACTGCGCGAACTGATTACCCAGTTTGCGGTAGAAGGCGATTTGCGTCGTGAAGTCACGATGAGCATCAAGCGGTTGATGGACCTCGGTTGCTACCGTGGCGTTCGTCATCGTCGCGGCCTTCCGGTGCGCGGCCAGCGGACGCGGACCAATGCGCGCACGCGCAAAGGCCCGAAAAAAGGCCGCACGGTTGCTGGTAAAAAGTAATTCGATAAAGAGGAACCTCTGATGGCACAAGCCTCCAAGAACACAGCGCGTACCCGCAAGAAAGTCAAGAAGAACATTTCTGAAGGGATCGTGCACGTTCACGCTTCATTCAACAACACGATCATCACCATCACCGACCGTCAGGGCAACACGTTATCGTGGGCGACTTCCGGCGGCGCCGGTTTCAAGGGATCGCGTAAATCAACGCCGTTTGCGGCGCAGGTCGCGGCGGAAGCCGCCGGCAAGGCAGCGCAAGAATGCGGCGTGAAAAACCTTGAAGTGCGGATCAAGGGGCCTGGCCCCGGCCGCGAATCTTCAGTGCGCGCGCTCAACGCGCTCGGCCTGAAGATCACTTCGATTTCGGACGTGACGCCGATACCGCATAACGGCTGTCGTCCACCCAAGCGCCGTCGTGTTTGATGCGACGGAAGTTATTTCATTTTTATTTTTGCATAGGATAGCAAGTGGCTCGTTACCTCGGACCCAAATGTAAGCTGGCGCGACGGGAAGGCACCGACCTTTTCCTGAAAAGCGCGCGTCGCTCGCTCGACTCCAAGTGCAAGCTCGAAGCCAAACCCGGACAACACGGCCAGAAATCTGGCGCGCGTACCTCCGACTACGGCACGCAGCTGCGCGAAAAACAGAAAGTACGCCGTATCTACGGCCTGCTCGAACGTCAGTTCCGGTTATGTTTTGCCGAAGCGGCGCGTCGTCAAGGCTCGACCGGCGAAAATCTCTTGAAACTGCTCGAATCCCGTTTGGACAATGTTGTCTATCGAATGGGCTTCGGCTCAACCCGTGCCGAAGCGCGCCAACTGGTCACGCACGGCACCATCATGGTCAACGGCAAGCGCCTGAACGTGCCTTCGGCGCGGCTCAAGGCGGGCGACGTCGTCGCAGTGGCGGACAAAGGAAAATCGCAACTGCGAATTCAAGACGGTCTGCAACTTGCCGAAAAAATGGGATTCCCATCATGGGTCGAAGTTGACGCCAAGAAAATGACGGGGCTTTTCAAGAGCGCGCCTGACCGCTCCGAGTTTGGACAAGACATTAACGAAAACTTGATCGTCGAGCTTTACTCGAAGTAATCGGTTTTTTTGCTTTACCGTTTTGTATAAAGGTATCCCCATGCTGAGCAATGCTTTGTTGAAACCACGCATCATCGACGTACAGAATATGTCGCCCTTTCACGCGCGCGTGGTGATGGAGCCGTTCGAGCGCGGGTACGGCCACACACTGGGAAATGCGTTGCGTCGTGTCCTTTTGTCTTCGATGCCGGGATTCGCGCCGACGGAAGTCAAGATCGAAGGCGTGCTGCACGAATATTCGGCGCTTGACGGCGTACAGGAAGATGTGGTCGATATTCTGCTCAACCTGAAAGGTATCGCCTTCAAGTTGCAAGGCCGCACCAGCGTGACCTTGCGCCTCTCCAAAGAAGGCGAGGGCGCGGTGACGGCGGGCGACATCGAGTTGCCGCACGACGTTGAGATCATCAACCCCGAACATGTGATTGCACACCTGACTCAAGGCGGCAAAATCGAGATGGACATTCGCGTCGATAAAGGACGCGGCTACCAGCCCGTGATTGCCCGCGAAAAATCAGAGGGCAGCCGCTTGATCGGCAACATCCTGCTCGATGCGTCGTTCTCGCCGGTGCGCCGAGTCAGCTACGCCGTCGAGAGCGCGCGCGTCGAACAACGCACCGACCTCGACAAACTGATTCTCGAAATCGAAACCAACGGCGTGATCGAACCGGAACAAGCCGTGCGCGAAGCCGCCTGCGTGCTGGTCGATCAACTGTCGGCGTTTGCCGAACTGAGCGGCAGCGACAAACCGGTTGACGAATACGGCATGCCGCAAGTCGATCCGGTGCTGTGCCTGCCGGTGGACGATCTCGAACTCACCGTGCGTTCAGCCAACTGCTTGAAGGCTGAAAACATCAACTACATCGGCGACCTGATCCAGCGTACCGAAACCGAACTCCTCAAGACGCCGAATCTGGGACGCAAGTCGCTTAACGAAATCAAGGAAGTTCTCGCCACGCGCGGGCTTTCGCTGGGGATGAAGCTGGAAAACTGGCCGCCCGTCGGCCTGAGCCGTCCGTAACCAGAGCACACGATAAAAAAGGAAACAGACCATGCGTCACCGTCACGGCCTACGAAAACTGAACCGCACCAGCTCGCACCGCTTGGCGATGCTGCGCAACATGACCAACTCGCTCTTTCTGCACGAAGCGATTCGCACCACCTTGCCCAAGGCCAAGGAACTGCGTCGCGTTGCCGAACGGCTCATCACCCTCGGCAAAACGCCGACGCTGGCGAATCGTCGCCTGGCGTTTGCGCGCTTGCGTGACAGAGATATGGTCACCAAACTCTTTGACGAACTGGGACCGCGTTACCAAGCGCGCCCGGGCGGCTACTTGCGAATCCTGAAATTCGGCTTCCGGGTGGGCGACGCCGCGCCGATGGCGCTGGTCGAACTCGTTGACCGTCCGCAAGCGCAAGAAAGCGTCGGCGAAGAAGCGGCAGCGTAATAACGCAACTGCCGCAACGCAACCGCCAACGCCGACAACGATCATCCACGGTGATCGGCAACAAAACCAAAAAGGCTTCGATTTCACAGAGGAATCGAAGCCTTTTTTCATTGAACGCGTGATACGGCGCCGCATTCAAAAGGATAAAATTTCGTGGTCAAGCGACCCCTTGCCCCTTGTGGGAGAGGGGTTTTGGGAGAGGGGGAAAGGTTTTATAATTTTTGAATGTGCAACCGTATGAGAATGAAAGGAATCCATATGAAACGTCACGCACGAAACAGCTTGATGGTCGTCGCACTTCTTTTCATGATCGGCTCGTCGTTCGCCGAGCCGCCAACTCATCAGTTTGTCCCCAAAGACGGCTTCGTGCCCAACGCCGAAACCGCCATCCGCATCGCAGTGGCAGTTTGGGAACCCATCTACGGCGCCGACAACATCGAACGACAAAAACCTTACCGAGCCCAA
>Ga0123357_10005770_pt1 | contig 14912 bp, 6 predicted proteins | sample TergutEmb28metaG_FD_89873 | JGI IMG/M metagenome (GOLD analysis project Ga0123357, IMG submission 89873) | Embiratermes neotenicus P4 segment gut microbial communities from Petit-Saut dam, French Guiana - Emb289 P4 | ecosystem: Host-associated > Arthropoda: Insects > Digestive system > Gut ...
GTCTCCGGAGGTGTGTAGCCTCCCAAGGGAACTATTTTGAAGGGGACAAACTCGATTTGTAGTTTAAAAGTAAGTACAGAGTTATACTGAATCAGTCTCATTACTTTATTTACAGACCTCGTATATAAAGAAGGTGGTGGAAATGTTTTCTTTCGGCTTGCGGATACACATCACATCACATCACACATACTGCTCATTGCAACAGGGGTTTGTATGTTAACCAAGCTAACAATGAGTAGTGATGGCTGCCACATAAAAATAATCTCCCTACATAAAAGACTGGCAAATTCCTTAGACTTCATGTGAAATGACACTTCTGCATTTTTGGCGTGTTTTAGTTTGTTCCCGCTTAAATTACTAAGCAAACGTGTTTCTGAAACTAAATCTATTCATGTTCCCAAGCTTTGGAATACATGGTGTCAGCCTGTTAATATGCTATGGTTGCCACATACACATCACAAGATAAGATGACATTTTCCACCCATCAACCATAAAAAAGAGAACATACCAGCAAAAAGGAAGGTAAAAATAGTACATGCACAAAGACACAATTTCATTAAATAGAAGAGGCCTTGTAATTTTAAAGAAAATAAAAATTAAAAAAACAAACATAATTAAATTTTGTACACAAGACACATACAGTGTATAGTCTGGTGCCAGTTCCCTAGTCAACTTCCTTCCTATGTGCCCATCCATACTTCTCCATAAATCTTTTTTTTAAGTAGCTGTACACTGCTCTTCATGGAAGTGCAGGTATCTGTACAAGAAATCCCTCTGAAATTACACTGTAGAAATGAAAGCTGAGTGACTCAATATACAACATGTTCCTCTCATTTGTCCACTGGGTTTTCATCATGAGAAAACTTGCTCTAAATTTGCATTATGAAAGAGAATGGCAAAGAACTGTGAAATCTGCAGCTATTCTGTGTGGCAACTGACATTTCTGAGTTTTCAAAATATTTGGTCTACTTCTGCTGTATTACCAAAGTGGTAAACGGCAACTTGCCGTGAACTTTTTCACGTCACTAACTTCTTCAAAACACTCTGTGTCACCAACTGGCAATCCATTATTTAACAGGAACTGGACAAAAGGTTCTATATCATTCCAGTTTGGTGGGTCACTCAGTCTCTTCCACATGAAACACAAGAAATCTGTCAGATGTTTCATCCACTTGTCAAAATATGGTGCACACACAATTTATTTGCGCATAGAATTTGTCACACTCTTCATCAAATCACTGTCTAGGCTTCCCTGTTACTACAAGGATGAGTCAAATGAAAACCTTACATATGTTTTATCTCATAATTTATGGAACACAAAAGGCACACGATGACTTCATTTTTATATGTAGTCTCCATTGCCACCTGTCAGCCACTCTTCAAACCATGAGTATAACTGTTGTCAACTTACAAGACAATCGAGCTATTTCGAATTTTTATCCCAATTTAAGGTTTTCATTTGACTCTCCCTAGCAGATATTTTAACTTTCAAGTGTATGAAACTTAGAGTGAGGCATGCTCTAAGCCTGTTTTTTGCTGGATTAAAGCTCTGCATATTAGTACCATTAAAAAAGGTAAAAGCTTTACATCATAACAATCAATAACCCGGACATTTGTACACATCTGAAAAACTCGCCTGGATGTAAAGTTTTTGGTTGAAAAAGGGGGACATACCCAGGGAAAAGCGAACATACAGGAGCCCTAGCAAATGCATCAGATATCAATGCTGTCATATGCAAAAAACAATTTGTTTAAAGTCAGATTTCTTATAGTTCCGTCTGGTACTCTAAATAAGCACACAAAATGGCTCAGATATCCTGGGAGTTACTTTAATCTCTGGGCATGACACTAACAGAGATACCTAAAAGTTTATTCAATTCAGTCAGAACACAACAAATACTTTGTTATCAATCTATAAATCTGGAAACATGTTTTGGCTCATTAAGCCATCATCAGGCCAAATCACAAACCATACTGCAGGTACATTTGGTAGATGTACACATTGTGGGATGCCGAATGTTTTGAGCCGCCCGCTTGCGGATCAGCTCTAGGCTTGCCCCCTTGCAGGCATGACTGGTTTGTTTTCCCGTTTATCGTTCCCTGTGTGAGGCTACCACCTGTCGATTAGCTACTCTGGGGAAAGTGAAAGGTGAGGGCATTGCCCTGAGGTTTCCTTTTGGGTTTTGATTTTCATGTCCGAGACTCGTCTTCCTGGTCTCATCTCATCAACTACTGGGTTCTCTCGCTGGCCGGGCCAGGAGCAGGAGGCTCCATCTCCAGTATTTTCTCTGAGAAGGCGTCCGGGATATGTTTTGTTTCGATCTTTGTATTTCCAAATTGAAGTTTCGGTTATGTTTTGTGACGATCCCCGACATCTGCCTAGCGTTTGCCTCGGGAGGGGCTGGTACGAGTTACCTCCCCGTAGATACAATTACTTTGTTTTGTTTACACACGTCAAAGTGATGTATTTGGTTACCGTATTGCTGTCTGTCTTGCTTGCATTTTACGCACGATAAATGTCGTGTTCGGCTCAATATTATGTTAAGTGCAATATGTGTTTTCTGATTGGCTGTGGGTTTAAGCATTTGTGTTGTAAGTTTACATGGGCTGACATTTGTATTGTCTGTTGTACTTATTCTTTGGTCAGCTGTGCTTCCTTGTACATACTGCAAACTTACACTACGCCGATGGGTATGTGTTTGTACTGCGTAATTTACGATCGACTGCGAGCGTGTTTGAAAGATTATGTTTCTATTTGACTATTTTCATTGCTATGTCACTGTTCTCTATAGTTCTATGTTGAACTTGTTAATACAATTACCTCTGTTATTTTATTTTGTGTTATCTGGAGTTCAGCGGCTCAAAGGAACGAGGGCAGATTTGTGTCAGTCCTCGGATCAACACCTAGTGCTGCTACCCCTTTGGGTAGCTACCCGAGGGCTCAGTTTACAATTGTATGACAATAAAATGTATAAATGACTGTTTGGTAGCAAGTATTGTATTATATTATATTATAAAACTCAGTCCATATGCTGTAATAAAAGTATTTTTAAAAATTAGATGTGTAACAATTAAAAAGTTCAACCAGGATAAGTAGTGCTATTATACAGTAGATATGATCGTTTAATAAACTAGACCCATTTATTGAAGAATGTTTTATCATCTTGTAAACTAAGTTCACTGTGTTGTCTATCAGGCATTAATGTCGTTAACTTGATGTTATGTTCTTGCATTTACTGTGTTGTCTAGTAGGAGGCTAGTTTTTAGATGTGTGTTACATGTCTTCTACAGAAAGTCCAAATAGGTCCTGTATTATGGCATTAAGTACAGCCATGTATGCAAGGTGTGTGTAAGTTGGTATCTTCCACGGAGTTACAATGTGGGTGTATTGCAAGTATGTGAAGAGGAATATGGCGTAGTATTGCGCCTTGTTGGAACTTCTGTAATACCAATGGTAATTGTTAGTCGTAATATATGGTCCATTTAAAATTAAGTAAATGCAATGTGGGTACTTACTTTTATAATATAATACTGACTACCAAACAGTCATTTATACATTTTATTGTCCTACAATTGTAAACATTTGGGATCCCACAATGTGCACATCTACTGAATGTACCTCCAATATGGTTTGTGAATTGGCCTGATGATGGCTCAATGAGCTGAAACATGTTGCCAGATTTAAAGATTGATAAGAAAGTATTTGTTGTGTTCTGACTGAATTGAATAAACTTTTAGCTGATTTGGATAACACAACGGGATGGCTCCAGTCATAACAGGGTTACACACTACCGCTGTAATTCACACTGCCAGAGCATGTGACATATACTTGCGGTCAAAACATATCTGCGGATCTAAAATAAACCATGATTATGGTCAAAGGCAACAGCAGCACTACCAATACAGTGCAGTATTTATTTATTCATACCTTCTTCACTTTCAAGCTCCTCCAGCTTCACTTTCTTGTTCTCAGGTTTTGGTAACTGTGGTTCAATCTTTCTTTTGCCACTTCCCTTTGCCTGGCTGTTGGATGCTTTCTTCAAAACAGACTCTAAGCAAAGAAATCAACCATCAGTGAACTTATAAACTCTCTCACACAGACCTGTACAACCACTTAACTTGCAAAAAATACATAAAACTGCACAACATATTCCCTCTTACATTGTCATTAGTCATATCTAGTTGAAAATAAACTTTGATGATATGCTGCTTCTCTTGCAATTATACACAAATATTAAGCAAATTAAATGTCCAATTTTCACAGAGACAAGTACAAAAGCAGAGCTACTGGAAGTTGCCCCACTTTGGAAGATCTTAATTCCGAATTATTGGTAATATCAAAGAACTCACCATCAGAAACATTAGCACCATTTAATATGTGGTATAAGCATAATGCTTTACAGAAGTGGCAAGTACCACTACAAGTATACAAAAACAGTGAAGCATGATGTAAAATCCATATTGTGAACACATCTAGCATTGTGGAAGAGAATGAGGATGAGGGTGGTGGTGGTGGTAGTAGTAGTAGTAGTAGTAGTAGTAGTAGTAGTAGTAGTAGTAATATTCCTATTCCTCCAGCCTTCTCAAAATATAGCAACATCTCTGCTGATGATAAATCAGAAAATCAACCATAACAAAATGTTTGTTACTGACCTGAATCTAACAAGCTGTCCTCAGTGTTTGTCAGCTCCTCTCCACCCTCATCCTCTTCATCATCGTCCTCATCATCATCTGTCTCAAGTAGATAGCCTGGAACATCCCACAGACACTGTCAATTATCTGACAACAAAAGTAACACTAACTCGAAGCATGCTGCACTACTGTTAACAGTGGCTGCAAAATGCCCAGCCACCCACATACTGCATTTTTCCAACACTAATACCGTAATATCGTGCACCCCCCCCACCAAAGTTAAAATCTGGTTGGCCAGCCCTGCAGTAATTGGAAACTTAAAAATAACCCCTATTATCAGATGACTAAAGTTAATAACATAGACATGAAAGCGTTAATCACTCCTGTACGCATAAATTGTGTAAGCAAGTATGTCACACAGTGTTGTACCAAACACCACATGGAATGATTCAACTTCAAAGCTCTGTTTCTTTGTCATGATTTTCATGTCCACTTATGGGACCTCAGCCTGCCCTGGACATATCTGCAAAGGTTACCAGGGATGTGATCAGGGGTTGGACAAAGAGCAACATGAGGAGTATGGCAGTCCATTGCCATCTGGAACTATAGTAAGGTTACCGGGCTCCCATGATTTGATATGGGGCACAAAGGGCCCATTCTAATCAAGGCCTAGGTGCATCGGGGCTGAGAGGCCCTGAACCCAAATGCAAATCAATCATGGCAGTCCATTCATGGACACAAGCAAGCTTTCTTAAAAGACCCTCTGCTAAAACAGCTGGAAAATTACTCTACCTGGGTAGAAACAAGCCACAAACAATGATGGGGCTGGTAAGAGGACACTGTTACTTGACACGTTATCTACACAAACTGGGACTAGTAAAACGTAATGAGTGTGACAGATGCCAACAGGCATCTGTCATGGCCTCATGTTTTTTGTGACTGTGAGACTATGGCTGCATTAAGGTACAGGAACCTGGGTCGTCATATTATGAAACCAGGTGACCAGGAGGAAATCTCTGTTAGTTGGATTCTGCACTTTGTTCAAGGTGTGGGGCTGCTAAATGCATAAATATATGGGCTGGATCAAGTATGGTTGAAGAGCATGGGTCACTGCCGTGTGTGCACTTCTAGTATTCTATTCTATTTGTCATGACATTTTAATTCAAAAGTGCCCACAGTCTTTAGAAGTTCGGCGGACCCGACGTACTCATACTGTGTTCTTTACAACAGAAATATAAAATAATTTTACATGGCAATCTGATTCATTTAAACGCCCCTAATACTAAACTTCCCAGAGATTCAAAACTTCTTTTAAGACTTACTTGCCAACATGCATGTGTGAACTCTCATAAACCCACCCACCCACTCACTCTCTCTCTCTCTCTCACACACACACACACACACATACCCAACCAACCAACCAACCAAGTGTGCGCGTGCACACACACACACACACACAAAAATATATTAACCTACATTTAAGATTTAGGACATACAAAAACTGTCATGAGATGCAGACCAATCACTGTTACATTGTCACTTCTCTGTTGTGTAAAACACTTAGGCAGTCCCTCATTAACCCTTTAAACGCCGAGTTAAATCCCATTTGCCATCTGCTGGCATTATTAGGAGCTCACCATATTTTCCACATTAAGAGGATAAGGGTTAATAAAACTTCATTCTGACTTTTGCTGTTGCTTTATTTTCTATCCATTCTGTTCAAATGTACTTAAAATTTGGGTTCTTTTTTTTTTAAATATTTTGGATCATCCATTCTCTAGTAGTAGTGTCCACCTGAACTATTCCTGTAAAGCTCAAAACCTTCCTTTTATCCATGACTGTAGCCATGTTTTCATAATACCAGTCTCCTGTTAACTGGAGGAGTAGAAAAGTAGAGGGAAACTTGATGCAGAAAGTGAATTACTGTTACTATTGTCAGTTTCTAGGTCTGGTGTCTATATAGCTACCCGAAAGAGTAGGCGGCTTGTTTTCTCAAGGATGAGGAGGCTGTATAATTCTTGGAATATTATAATGGAACTGATGACTGGCAATGTCATTATATCCGAGGTAATGCTCTTGTGTATATCATACTAAGAAAGGTACAAAAACTTGCCTTATAGGGAATTAGTTGGTACCACAGAACATTTTCAACCATACAAATTTAAAATTGTGCAAAACCTCCACCAAGCAGACTGTATTTCAAGGACACATTTTTACAACTGCTTCTGTGAAAGAGGTTGCAGAGATGAAGTCGCTCCAGAGCTAACTTATTTTACATATGAGGCAGGTCAATTAAAATGACAAAATAAATTCAGGAAGGTACTTCTGGCCAAATTCTTGCATCATTTTTTGAAAAATTAAGTGATGAGGAGAGGGAGCACATTTTCAGCAAGACAGTGCAACCACCCATACAGCCCGTAATTCAATGGACACACTACATGACACTTTTGGGGACCAAACAATCAGTTGTACTTAGTGGCCTGCTCATTTGTCCAATCTGATGCCATGTGACTATCTTCAGAGGCAAAGACTGAAAGACAAGGGGGGGGGAACAGATGACCAACTTACCAGATGTGAAATAGTAGCAATTTTTGGACAAGAACTTCAAAACTGTTTTCACCAGGTGTCAAACACGTTTGAAAGATGAAGGAGGTAATTTCCAACACATGCGTTAAGTTATGTAATATAGATTGTTAATGTAGACAGTATGAGCAGGTCTATATATTCTACAAGTGGGCATGACTTTCAGCTGGCCCCCTGTATTTTGTGAGCAGTACATATCACCAAGCTCCTAATTATACAATTTTTTTTAATCTCCTGTTACTCCCCCCCCCCAACACAAACGTCTTCCTCAGGTGCCACACCAAGTTTCACAACTGTACCAAAACAGCACTCAAGCCAAAACAATTATGGACTGAAGAGCAGCACACCATCTCCAAATTCAACTTGCTCTTAATTTCTTCATGTCATCCCCCAAATACTTAAACACTACCACATACCAAACGGATTTATTACCTATCTTTATGTTCAGATTTTGTCCTGGCATTCTGCTGATGAAGCAGTAACAAATACTTGCTTTATCAGTATTTACTTCCAGACCAATATCCATAACAACAAGGCTTCTGTGTTTTTCTTTAGTATCCAAGTTTTTGCGCAAAACATTATCAGTACAGACTAGAAGCTGATCTATGCCACTCCATTCTACCCCTCTATTCTCTTACTGAACACAGATTGTATCAGACACATCATACATATTCCAAATAACCTAACTGTTATCACGGATATAACAATCTCAATAAGAATATTACACAAAACCTCCCTTCTAATGGAATCCCAGGCTTTCATGAAGTCTATAAATGTCATATTGCCCCAGTGAATTCTTATTTTTTCTTGAGTATTCGATGAAGGAGAATACATGATCAGTATTCGATCTGTTACATCAAAATCCACTATGATGATCCCCCAATAATTCTGTCTACATATGGAGTTCATCTTGCCAAACAAATGAGGCATAAATTTTGTATGTCGTAACAGTGATATGCCTCAATTAATAAAGCACAAACACAGGTACAATGATTGACACCTTCCACTGTCAAGGTATTTCTTCCTTACTACAAATAAATTCAATTAGATTATCTACCTCAGAACATACTGTTCTACATACTCCTTCAATCAATTCCGCTGTAATTTGACCACAGTCTGTTGATTTACATCTTTTCAACTTTTCAATATCCATCTCAACTTCAAGCATGCCAAGCATATGCATTAGTGGCTCACCTGTTGACTTCTCTTTTCCCCAGAAGACGTTTATCCTCAGCTGGTCCAGTGCCTTGCTTATCCCATCTAGCCTCCTGTACTCCAACTAAATCTAACCTATACTTTGCCAATTCTCCTGCAGCTGTCTTCAGTTACCCTGACCCACAGACACTCCAAACATTCCAAGTTCCAAATCTCATATCCATTTTCCATTGCTTAGGTAATTACAAAGAATCACTCCCAGCCCTACACCCTGATCAACATTTCATCATCCCAAAACACACAATTTCTTAAGGCACATAATTGTCAGCCCCTTGTCCCACCACCTGAGCATGAAGACTACCCCTTGTCTATTGTCCACCACTGCTTAAAGCTGCCCTCCACACATGGAGGCCATTTTCTTCATCAGTAAGCTGAGCACATGCCATTCCATATAATGGAAGCAGGAATCCACCAAACACAGTGGGCAAATATTCACCCTTATTCAAAATGGCAAAGTTGGTCTTGAACTTAGCCTCTCAGTGTTACAGCCTGATGGAACATATCCTGCACTGCATGTCAAAATGAGAGTAATCACTTATTAAATCCTTAATGTTCAAGGTACAGGGGGAAAAAGACCAGCCATGTGTAATAGCTGCTTGATAAATAAGCGGATTGTGTGCACCGCGCAGCATGATGACCAGGTTATTTGACATATGCACCAGTTGTTGAGACACGCATCCCACAGTTTCATGAGTCTGTCTATACCATGTCTGTAAAAGTCCTGTGGCTGTCAGCGAAACCACAATATGATTGGTTTCTGTACACCTGCATCCATATCAAAGCGATGATCTTCATGTGCCTTTTTAATAGGCTTGAACACATGACAGTCATAGGGGGACAACTCTGACTGTAGGGTGGATGTGGAGGAACTTCCCACAAAAACTGTTGCAGCTTTTCAAGAGTGGTTCTTGCAGAGTGGGGAGAGGCCATGCGATAGCATGCACGGCCTCTTAGCCTTTACTGTGAGACTCAAGTACTCGAGGGTTTCACCATAGCAGACGGCATTGACAGTGATGCTCTTGGGTAACCAGCCTATCAGCAGAGGTCCACGATGATCAAAGAAACCACTGGGTATGGTGCAAACCTTTTTCAGTTGTGGAGATGATGATCTTTCCACTGCTGATCCATGCATTTAGTCTCTGGATCACAGTGCAAACACCAGGACTCATCCCCTCTGACAATACAATCCAAAAACTCGTCTCCCTCTTTTCCAAAATGTAGCAACAAATTGCCTTCTATTTTTTATTTAAACTGTTCAGCGCCATGCATGCACGGACAATTCCATGACTGTCCTCCATTGAGCAACAAGCTGTTGTGCAGAGACCACACACAGCAGCCTGCTTATGATGTTTGCCTATCACGGTCAGTAATGACAACTATCCGACGGCACAAGAATGACTAACATTACATTATATAACCTAAAAAGCCATGTCTGCTTTTTTTTATCAAACAACCCTCATAAACAGCAAGCACTTCTGCAACATAAGCAGGCAATACTATTCCATGAGCAAGTATTAAAGTGCATATCAGACAGCACCTGATAATATACTAGGACAAACACAGTGCAGTGTTCTTCCAGGTTGACACTTATGAAAGGACCTGCATGGCCCACATTCTCGGTCTTTATATGTAGCACTTACCAGTAAGGTGAACTCGCCCCCTTCCTGAAGACATGAATGCAATTTTGTCTCCACTCTGAAAGTTCAAATCTAGTTGTGTCTGAATGGCTTTATGTTTATTCAAGCTGCATAATATGAACTCGCTATTACCAAACGCCAACAACACAGAAACATTATCACTATCTGCTGTGCTTGGGTCAAGACAAGCCATTGAGACGTGGAAAGCTCTCTCCACAGTCTGTGTGTAACGTTTGCCAGGTTCCATAATCAGTCCTGAAAAAGAAGAATGTAACTATTACATCTAAATTGAACTAGAAATAATTGGAATTACAAAATTCATTTCTAAGTCTGTCAACGACATAAAAAAAAGTGTACCAGTGACTGTGTGTGTATGAGAGAGATCACAGAGGCAAGAAGGAAATTTATAATCAAGAAAGGATGACATATGGCAGAATTAAATCAAATGCCAAATTTTTTACTTTTAAGACAGCTAAATATGACTCAAGTACAATGAATTTCAGCACCAAACATGAAAGAACACACACGCAAATTCTGCATGAATTTCTTATATTACACACCATACTTGCAACGTTCCTAAATCCACTCCCCTAATGATACCTGGGTAACATGTCTACAATCTAATGTTCCTCACTGTTTTCTTTCCTGTCTAACCAATCACCAAAATATTTTTAACATTTTGCATTCAAACACACGTACTTCATGTTCTCCATCTACAAGTGAGACAATGTTTCACAAGCCATACAATAACACTATATATATATATATATATATATATGCACACTGGGATATTTTAGACGACAGGCTGTCAAATTTGTAACTAGTTACAATTTACTGTATAAATGCCCCCCCCCCCCCATATTAAAACAAGTGTAGGGTAATGAAATAGATTCCTCTTGTATGAGGATTGCCCAAAATGTTTTTGCAACAACTGATATACTTCAGTCAAAATCAACAGGAAATGGCAGCCATTTTTATGAGGTTAATTTTGATAATGCGCTTGGTACTGCAGTTCCACAGAACAATACGTTTTCTCATGCATGAACAGGAGTCATGGTCACTGTTTTAGGGATGAAGAAGGAGTGATTTTGATAGATATTATGCCACAAGGTCAAACCCTTAGGAGTTCAACCTCATAAACATTTTGCTGAAACCTTCCTTCAACACAATGCACAACCACATGTTTGAAAACACAGGAAGCAATTAAAAAACTCAAATGGACTCTTCTTCCCCACCCACCACACAGCCCAGATCTTGCTGCCTTCCACCTCTTTGAAGTCCTCAAAAATGCCATCCATGGGAAAAAGTCTGGAAGTGGTAACAATGTTAATGAAAATGTGAAGAAGTGGCTGTGAATACAAAATTCAAACTGGTACAAGAAGATGATAGATGCACTTGTTCCTTGCCGGTGCAAGGCTGAATTTGATGGAGGTTATGAGGAAAAATTATATGTGTCAGACATCCATCTAGTTATCCTACGCATATGTTCAAAGAATTACATAATAAATTACCGGCAATAAAAAAAAATTTGTTGCAAAACCCTCTGGGCAACCTCTGTTATACTGCAACGGCCATATATGAATTGCAGAAATAATGCAATTTAAAAACAACTACTCGCATTCTAACGCCACATTAATGGCAGTCAACAGAATTTTTTTCTTAAATCAAACATGACTGCCCCAATCTGCTGCTAAGTGACAATGCCAACATAGAATTCTCTACAAACTGCATAATAGATACATAGCTGTGCAAAGACTGAATCTGAAAGTAGACTGATGTATTTGTATGCTGAAGTAAAGGCAACTGGATTCATGGCACTTTTTCCTTGTACACAAAATCTCACCACTCAAATTGACCATGTACACTATTATTCACATATATTTCTCACACATGTCACAAATCTCTTCTTTCTTCTCAATAGTGGGATAACTTCATATATTTGTAAAATTTCATGGTGTACACAGAATGGAGAAATTCACGATTAGTTTACATACAGTGAAGTGTAATAAAGTAAACCATCTGTCACAACAGAACTTTTTCTTTCGTCACTGATTTACTGTAATTTACAACATATTTCAGCTAACTTGGCCATCTTTAAGTAATACGATGTACAAAATCCTTGGGAGGAATTTATCAGCATAAAGTACTATAGAAAAATATGAGAGCTCATTGTTTACATAAAATAATAGTAATATATAAGGTTGTTACAGAAATAAATCTTGAAGTGGCAGGTATTGCAGCAGTTTGGAGTTCTATCTTCACCTGTTTTAGGTTATATTATCTACGATGCTCAATTACGGTGTATAATATTACTTTATGAAGATTCTGTGGGGTACATTGGTGGATTTAAGTTTAGAATAAAGGTTAAGTTTAGATAAATTTTTAATTTCAAAAGAAAAGTTTGCAAAGCACTCTATTTCAGGCACCTGCAGAAAAAATTGCCATCATTAACAGAACATAGTTTTCATGGAAAACATACATAAATTATGAAAACAGATGCATTATCCATCATATGATGGTAGTTTTTTCTAAGCATGTGCCATGCAAGCCATATATCTTTTATTCATGAAATTTCAATGTGTAATTTGCATCCTATACCAAAATGTCTTATCTGTACACATTACAGGCACAGGACAATAATGGTATGATAACAATCACATTACTATGCATACATTATTCAATGCTGGAAAGCTTCACACTGTATTTCAGAGAAGTGCTTATCATTATTTGATGTATGTGCATAGCTGACGTTTGCCACATTATGCCATCTTCAGGTCTTGCCCACAAGAATACACAACTGACTGCCTATAAGGAGGTTAAGAAATTAAAATCCAAGCAAAGTGTTTGTGGTCTCTTTTGGTCTACTAACAATTATAAAACTGTAAGGTGAATGTGTCCTGCACACATGCTGTAATAACCTTAAAACTACAGTTATAATTTAAAACATGCAAACGAAATCCAGGTAAATGCAGTGCATAGCAAACATTAAGGAAATACAGATCAAAAGCATACATCATCTGTGAAGCTACGTTTTTTAATCAGAAGCGTGTTTCATTTATGATGTAATCCTTGTCACTGGAGCTTTTTTGAATTACTCTATACAGTTCCCAGCATAGAGTAACATACGTGTGTTCAAGCTCCAATAATGAATTCTGTGGACTGGCATACTGTTATCTACCACTGGGCATGTAGTGGGTCAATACATTTTCCCTGACAATTTCTAGAATATGTACCATGGTAGGTCAGGTTTAGATAGTGGAACAGTACCTTTCAAAACATCTAAAATATGTAGCCTGGTACATTAGGTGTACCACTGGGCATGTAGTGAATCAGAACTCTCTCAGAATTTGTGGAATATGCAGCCTGATGTAAGGTGCACCATCAGGCAAGTACTGAATCATTACTTTTTTATAACAATTTCCAGAAAATGCAGCTTGGCATATCAAGTGTACTGTTGGAGTGGCGTACTAATGGGAATATTGTGAATTAGTACTAGTTCACAATTGCCACAATATACAGTGGTAACTTATACCACTGGAAACAGTGGATCAATACATTTTCAATAAGATTTTATATAATTTGCTTGCACTGCATGTACATATGCCTCAACTGTTGCTTCTAGAGTCCACAGCCGAGAAACAAAAACGAGGGCATTTTATGTCCATATTTACCACGTGCCTCTGAAAGTTTCATATCTCCATCTTCTATATGTAGTATGTGCTAACTAAAATGTTCCTTCAAGTATTATTGTGGGCCAGCCAAGATGGCTTAATGTAAACATGCCGAAACATGTATAATTCTGCAGTATTTGTATTACAGGAATAGAATTTCGTCAAACTTTGTTCTCGAACTACGTAACTACAATCTAAAGGAATCTATCTCCCCACATGAAGCAAACAGGAAATTCTTTCAGCACGTACGTAGAATTCTTTATACCATACTGCATACAATACGTATGCGTTTTAAATAAAGATGCAAATAAATTCATTAATTACTGCAGCGAACACGCTACATTGCATTCAGGTAAGCACATGGCGACGCCATGCAGGTTTCATTTCAAGTGCTGCAATTACTTACCCCAAAACATATTGAAAAATGTAAATGTTCGCAACACTAGCTGAGAAACTGAAATAATCTATTAAAATCCAAAAATCGGAAGTATCACAACGAAGCGCTGCGCCTTCTTATACTGCAGTTATCCCTCTACAAGGTCCGGTGTTTACACCATGCGCCGTAAGGAGTGTCTACGATTCCAGTTGTACAACAACAGATACAGGGGTTACAAACATTTCTCGCCCACGCAAATAAATTTCTGTATTAAATATATAATTTCCCCGATGGCAAGTGTATTAGTTCCGTGAGCAATTAAAAAAGCAGTCCCATTACAGGCCTGGACAGGCTGTGATCTGTGATCTGTGCCCAGAGGGTTCCATGAAGTTAGGGCTCCCAGATTTCGTGACAACGGCACAGGATGGTGGTAAGGTTGTCAGCCTTACGCACCGGCCGCCTTTACCCCAGGAAATACCCCTGGTACTCATTTCTGTTGGAGGCTGAGGCGACCCCAGGACCATGTGCGACAGGAAGGATTTTATGTCAATGAAAAATCCGCTGACACCAGCTGGGATCGAACCAGCGACCTTCCGATTTGTCGCACAGCAACTTAACCACTGTGCCACCGCGGTCCCCGTTCCGTGTATGGCATTATATATATATATATATATATATATATATATATATATATATATATATTTAAATAAATAATTTATATATCAACTTTCTGTCTCAAAAACACGAGGAAGTCACAGAGTGCCACAGCATAATATAATCCTGTATTCCGCAAATGGA
>Ga0123357_10005771_pt1 | contig 14909 bp, 7 predicted proteins | sample TergutEmb28metaG_FD_89873 | JGI IMG/M metagenome (GOLD analysis project Ga0123357, IMG submission 89873) | Embiratermes neotenicus P4 segment gut microbial communities from Petit-Saut dam, French Guiana - Emb289 P4 | ecosystem: Host-associated > Arthropoda: Insects > Digestive system > Gut ...
ATGACCGCGGCACTAGAAGGGGGTGAGTGGTCAGCAACACGCCCCGGCCGCACTTTACCCCCGGGAAAGACCCGGTACCCATTTTACAGGAGGCTGGGTGGGCTCCAGGGCCAGTCTGGAGGGGCGGAAAATCTCGTCCCCACCGGGATTCGGTCCCGGACCGTCCAGCCCGTAGTCAGTCGCTATACCGACTGAGCTACCACGTCCACACATTAATAAACAACAATCGCTTAAAATAGTTCCAATGGCCTTTAAAGCTCAAAATGAGTCTGAGAAACATAAAAATTAGTTTTCTGCATCGGACAAAATTATGCATCGCCATTGGACATCCAATCGTTTAATGCTGTTGCAACAGATAATCGCTGCTCATTCTGAAAATCATGCGTAGTCCGTAAATACACAACGTGAACATAATAAAGTCTTTTTTATGTTAAAGAAGGTTGAACTCATAATAACTACTGTAAGGTTGTCTGTACATCCCTAAAAACGGTCATAAGTCAACCCCTGCAAGGGTTCGTTTAAACCGAGAGCTTCACATGCGTTGTGGAGTGTCATACAGCGAAATCAAAGGGCAGACTCAAAGAGCGATATTAGGGTTGTGAAAGGGCAACCAACGTAAGACAGCCAGTTACAGTTCGAAGAATCATTACAAATAACTCTCTCCGTTTTAGACGGTCTTATGTTACAGCTTATCAAATAAGTACGTTTAAAATCGCAGTTTATGCTTGAAGTGGTAACACAAATTTCCTGATACTTCCAAAACGAAACTTGAACGAAAAGCTTTAACACGAATTTCAAATAAATAATTTTATGTAACTAATAAAACAGCCAATCAACCAACCAATCGCCCAACTAAATCGCGCAAAGTTCTTGAACATAAATGATAAACTGTGAAGAAATATTTAACATGTAATCGCTCTTGCCATAAACCTTACAGTTTTTGATAAAATTAAACAGAATGGAGTGAAATCTACAGAAGAGTTAATTACACTATTCATTCTTTTCCTAATACGCTACGCTTCTCCTTCTAACTTCCCGTGTTCGTAAGGCTGTACAATACGGCCAAGCGGCAGATACTAACGACGGGGAAACTCCATTTTGGAGACAGGCGGATTATGGCGATTATGGTACGATTGGCGACGATGGGAAACACAAACAAAACACACCCTAAGCGGTAAACATGTTGTGAACCGCGTGACCAACGGGATCGTAAAATTACGTTTAATGCTTTGCTAAAATAAACGCTTCACAAATTATGCTAAAGCAAACTGACTCGAGGCGAACATCGCTAAATAGAAGGCACTGCTGTACAGCTATCCGAATGCACAAAAGTATTAACTGTTCGGTATTGATAGTTCAGTCCATAACCGCCTGTTATCTCAGTTCAGGGCTCTCCAAAAGTTTACTTAACAACTTTAATTGCCTTCTTTAATTTACCACCTAAACAACCTGCTTGTCGCTTGTAACGGACAGCGCAAAATGTTTGTAACTGACGGCGCAAAACGCTTGTAACGGGTGGCGCAAAACGCTTGTAACTGTCTGCGCAAAACGCTTGTAACTGACGACGTAAAACGCTTGCAACTGAGGGCGCAAAACGCTTGTAACTGTCGGCGCAAAACGCTTGTAAAGGGCGGCGCAAAATGCTTGTAACTGTCGGCGCAAAACGCTTGTAACTGACGACGCAAAACGCTTGTAACTGACGGCGCAAAACGCTTGTAACTGATGGCGCAAAAACCAGTTCCCTCTGTTCCTTCCTCCAGATTTCCAGTTTTCGAAAGCTAAATTCCGATGACCCGCTACAAGTACTGTCACTATGATTCTAAACAAAATGTAGACGCACGCAAGTCCCTTAAAGATATATGCGCAATTTTTAAACAACACGCGCTGTAAGTTATATTCGTACCTTAGCAAAAGATCTACAATCGGACATGCTCCATTGCACTACTATTCTTATAATACGGAGAAAATTAACAGTGTGGCAACAACAACGAGCAGTGGAGCTTCAAATACGTATTTCAATATGGGCCACATTAACAGAACAAAATAATCCTCCCCTCAATGCTGTCTAAACACAATCACAACTTTCTCTCATTTCAGGCGTCAGACGACGTGAACACCTATGTACACTTGCGACGTACGGAGAAAAGTCACAGAAAATCAAACACAACGATTGTGTCTGACAGGATTTACTTAAACTTTTTTCCAAAACATAATGGGGCTGAATCGTCTTTACGTTAAATAAATAATAAATAAAAGAGGGAACGGCGCGCACAATTCCACTGACTGGGACTAGCCTCGTCTCCTATTCAATACATGCCCCTTCCTTTTGAGTAATCATTCGCCTACATCTAGTTTCAAAGTTAAGAATGTGTGGAGCTTTACTTCCACTCCTCATACATCCTCACTGTATGGTGACAACTTAAGTACAAGAAAAGTTTTTCTTATTTTTACCGCTATGGGACAGCCTGGATGCAAGTAGTATAAGCATCAAACCGATTACTATAAGCTTTAAATCTAACTTAATCGCCTACCAATAAAATACCTCTCAAAGTCGATCGTTCTGTGTATACGATCTTGTAGAAACCAGACTAGACAGTGCTGATGGAAGGAAAGTGGTTAGACAGACGAATGTTGTGTTAGACAAGAATACTGATACAGCCAGGCCAGTCTAGCAAAGACTCCGGGCTAGTTACGAGAACACACCAATGACACTTGATGAGGAAACGTTCGGAGTGACATCACGATCTCATCACTGGAATGTAGGTGTGTATTCAGGTGCTGGTCATATGCATAAGGAATGAACTGCCAGCGGCAGTTTAAATGCAGCCATGTACCCTGAATACATGTTATCCATCTTCATCTCAATACAGTTGACTAATTGCATAGGTTCCATAACGAGCGAAATCTTTAGAGCGCTGTTTTTTTTTTTATTCTTTGATCGATTAAGGTGCGAAAATGTGCAGACTTATTGGTGAGTATTAGAGTTTGTAAGAAATAGGCTAAATATGCAAATGTTAAATTCGACAAAGCAACGTACATACGTGGAAACCGCCGGCCTTTGATCAAGGGGCTATTCATAAAAATTACCAAAAATTCCATTAATAGTAATACACCTGTAGGACTCAGAAATCTGTGCGACAGGAAACAACACTTGATGGATTCTACTCGAAGGGCCTTGTTTTAAATAAATCACTATTTAATGCAACTGTAAATAGGTACGAAAATGGGGAGTAAAGAAACACAGCGATGATCAGTTCATGTAACGAGGAAATATTATCCACTAAACTGAACTGCATGCAAATCCACACACCGGTGTTACACAAAATGGCAAACGGGTTACAGTCCTTCCTGGTTTTAATCCATTTCAATAATCGTCACCACATTTTTAAAAATTAAACAAAGAGGATTACAGTTGATAGCGCCAATTAAGCGACACAGATTACAAATAAATTTTAATGTTTATCAATAAAGGCTCGCCGAACAAAAATACACACTAAATAATGCTCTACACGAGGCATTATCCCCTTATGGCCAATAAACTGAGGTTATTTTACATTTAGCAAAATAAGTAAACTAACGTCCATTTATGTAATGACGTAAAGCACAGATCTAATTGGCCAACATAACTCAAACTCATGCTTTTTTAATGTATCGTTAAGGAATTTATGAAAGATTACAAAGTAGTGAAATCCATAAAACAGGTATACAAAACGAAATCAAAAAGCAAAATTTTACGTTACTGAACACGACCCTAACAAAGCACACATACACTTCAATCCTAATCAAATATTAGGCACATAGATCATCAATAATAATGGTCTAGATTATCTGTCCTGTGCCCCTTCATGTCCTTACTTTAACATGCATTATCATGGGACTTAAAAAACGTATTGGTGTCAAGCATAATGCATTTCCAAAATCCGGGCGGACGCAACAGTTCAGTCTGCCCAACTTCTTGATACTTTAAGACGGAATCGTGCACACACGGACCTTGGTAGCAAGGCTAGGAAAGCAGCTATGAATAAACTGGCAAATCCTGACCGACACGTTACAGTCGGCTACCGTTTGACAACGGTCACTTAAAGACGTTATGAAAATTTGTCAATTTCCATAATACGGTTAGTAGTAACATGGCATACCGCCTCTGGAAGTAAGGAGAGATTTTAACACGAAGCTCAAGACAGGTATGAGGAACAATATGTAAATATTTTCACAAGAAATTTCAGTTATTACTTCTCATTCATAGAAGATCTAAACAGGATTACAAAGAACAACAAGGGGATACATAAAGAACCCTACAACATGCCAGATGGTGTAGCGCACTACTAAAACAAAAATCGTGTCAGAGCCATTTATCCGAAAAAGGGAATTACAGTCCCTTATATACATATGTCCCAAAAGTACGGTACGATATATCCTAGGACGAAGTTCCTGAGTAAGATACCTACGGCTATGACAGAACACTAACACAATACTCGTTCTTTATAAGAATCAACAAACACTACACTGACAACGGGAGTAATTCCCCTCGCGTTCGTAACTATTTTGAAAACGGGGTATGACACACCCTCAACCCAAGGTACCCAACGGAAAATACAACACTAGAAAGAAACAGGGAGGACGAAAGTTCCGTATCTCCAGAACCCTCCCAAAGAAGGGCTTGTTACGACTTCCACACAAGATCCAGAAAGATTAATTACAACATTACTAGCAGTGAGGCTTACAACTTTTAATTTCACAACTAAAATCATTTCGACGTGAGCAGTGTTAACAAACCACTGGTACGGCAGACAGTAGTACCATTCGAGTGCTATGGACATCTAACCTCTGGTTACTTGATTACTAATATCCTCATGAGTCACTAACAGGAACAGCTGATACGGCACCACATCACAATCACAAGTGTTCTCATTGTGGTGTACGTTACCCAACACACCAGTACTTACTTTCTTTGATTTAAAACAATGCGACATTAATGCAAATCTGAATCTAATCGTATTCGAGTGAGCTGAAACCACTAAAGCAGTGTCTTCCAAACTTATCCGCTAGCGGAACCCCTTTGGCTTTGGAAAATAACCATGGTTCCTTATTTCCTTGCTAGCGTAGTGTGCGGATGATAGGTGTCCCAAACTAAAAACTTATATCTCAAAAGTGATTTTAGATAGCTACGAATACATAACAGTAGCATAGGTAAAAATGCACTGCATTCTGTGACCTTCATTAAAATGACTGTCACTCGCTTCATGGGCACAGGAAGTTTCTTAATTAGGAAAGACATTCCGCCATTATTTAATGAATGTTATTCTTTTAATTAAAAAATAAGTAAACGTCCAAGTGGCCATTGCAGAAATATATCCAAGGATCCCCTGGAAACCGCGAAGCACACTTTGGGAACCACTGTTCTTTAACACTGTGGTAACAACAAACACCACATGCCTTAATACTAAAAATCTCTTATTGTGCCATATTCATGTATCTCGTACCATTAGGACCATAAACAACTACAGCTTCCCTAGAATGCAATTTTAATAGTGACGAAGTGTGTTTCCTGTGCTGCATAACCTCAGATATTAAACAGGCCTGACCGCGATCACTCTTCCAAGTGTTTAACGTGACTTGTAGAGCGCGATCGGCACAGGAACTCAAGTGAAACAGTAACAAACTATCAGGTTACACTATGTAATTTACGTATTAATTACGGGACAGTTATCTCATAAAGAAGGGCTCAGCAGTACACAGTTTTAGTGTCAGTAATATTAAAATGGCCGGTCCCAGGGGCCGAGCGGTCTAAGGCGTGGGTATGCGCCGCTCGCTTTATGGAATCATGAGTTCGAATTCCGCCAGGGGCATGGATGTTTTTCTCTTGTGAGTGTTTTGTGTTGTCAGGTGAATGAAAGTCTCTGGGTCAGGCTGATATTCGTCCCGAGGAGTCCTGCCGATTGTGGCATGTGTGTGTCCCAGGTAAGGGGAGGCCATGACGCGGAATCGGGTCGAAGCGTCACGGAGGGGGATACTAAGACGGTATTAGTACTGCTACGGATCCAAACTAACGTAGCACACCACATGCAACCTCGTGTTACAAACAACAGTCTTTACAGACTAGGCCAATTACTTTAGAGGCGAGTTTCAACGATTTATTGAAGCGTAATCACAAGTGTCACTGAATCACCTACATTACTGGTTCAATGAATTTCCTAATGAGTATTAACCTGCTGTTCCATCAAACTGTGAGCACAAAATTATGAAATCATAAAATATAGCATTATTAAAAATTTTTCGCCTTATAATTTTTGTCTTTAAAATAGTCCACTGCGTAAGTATGAGTTTATATGAAGTCCCTCTGCACGACATGAAGGCATGTGGAAGAGTGGACGCATAGTGTGGCTCCACTCATTCTTAACCTCCATGATAGATGATGTGTAGTCAGCTTCAAGCCCCGCCCGCTTTACTCCCCGGGGAAGGAGGTCCTAGCACACACCGAACAGAAAAGTGGTGGGCCCCAGAGACGGCTAGGACACTTAAATTTCTCTTTCCCTCTATTAGAAAACGAACCAAATTTCACAGGTCATCCAGCGCATAGACTGGTCAGTATACCGTCTTAAAAATATTGAAGGACGTGATTGCAACTAACTCACTAACATAACAAACCCCAAAATTGTTGTTAAACGTAATATTAGCCTGAAAGTACGGTGTGAAATGTCTCAGTCCCACAACATGATAGCAGTATGCACTGCACTCCCCACCTGTCAGGAAATTGAGAACGAATTCCTTTGCATATTCAAAATGTTCTGAATGCAATAGCAAAACACGGCTAATAGTGAACTTTACGTTCATATGTACTCTACCGGATACACAAGGCACAACACTGAATCCTAGGGTACACGCAGTACAGCAGCACACCCTACAAACGTTGCCAACAGTACCTTCCTATGCCCAGTTACTCACGGTTCTTCGGTATTTAAGATAATACTGCGTCGAATGGCAGTAAGACATGTGAATTCTGAAAAGGAAAGGATTTGGAAGGAACCGATCGTAACCTATGCGATATCCCAGCACATTCCTGGACAAACTGAGGAAAACTACAACTATTCCAACTCTTACCTTCAACCTATTGCCCTAAGCGTAAACGATGTATTCCACCCAACAATGTAAAAACTGAAAGCACACTTTCATAAAACAGAAATAATTTCACGGAAGGAGATGGGTGGGGAATCGGGCATGTATAGGGCAAAAGAAAGATGCGTACCATTTTGGTGGGAAAACCTGAGGGAAAGGGCCACTCGGAAGAGCAGTGTGCGGGTGGGAGGTTGGTATTACAACATATCTCAAAGAAATAAGATAAGTAAGGGGTAAACTGGATTGACCTCAATAAGGACAGTCAAAAGTGGCGTTTCTTTTGAACACAATGAACCGTCGCGTTCCTTAAAAGTTGGGAAACTCCTTGCCTAGCTGAAGAAGCTTCTCCAGAAGGGTTTCGCTCCATGGAGTTACTACGAACTAATTGCACGGAGCAGAACTCCTCTGGAATTGATGACAGTCACTCAGGTGGTGAAGAAAGTACCCATATTTTACGAAACCCGAAGGTTCTTCCCCGTGTTCACAACAGCCCGACACTAGTCCCGACCTAACATTTCGTTAAACTTACTAGTCTCTTACTACGAGAGATCTTCAGCTTCCAACCAACAGCCAAGCTAAAGGACCACCCCTTGTCGATCTTCCGTTACGTTTATTCAAGACATTCATAGCTACCCTGATTATATGGAATCAGCTCCATCATCAGTTCTTAGTTACAAAACACGAAAGGGACGTAAAAGAGCGAACAGTTCTTTTTACAGGACGAGACGAACGTACTTATTAGTGTTACAGTCACTGACTTTGCTAGGTAAAAATATGCTCTCACGTTATGTTTGATTTTCCTTTTCTTCCCTTGTCCACTACCATTCTCTGTGTAGTCTGCTATTAATGGGCTTTCTTAGTATCGCTGTCAACGATACAGAACGCTTCGAACAACCGCGCGCGATTATGTATTCAAAGAAAAAGGAAATTTGGAAACATCACCACTGCCATTACTGAGGTCATCAACACACCTTTTACTCTTCATGAACTCCTAACGACGTCACATTACTTGGAATTGGAACCGAAACTAACTTGTATTTAAGCTACTGAATGTAGTATGACAACATTAAACAGTTCTGGACAATGCCAAAAGCGAATACGCACGCTTAATTTTGGTATTAGAAAAGCGAAAACGAATGAACACTCTCTATGTCGTTACATGTTACAGATCTGGTTAGCTGTACAAACCACATCTATTCAGTCCGGCAGAACACAGTTTTTTTTTTGTGTGTGTGTGTTTAGCTGGTTACCTTTTCATGTTCGCTACATGTGTCGGCCTGGATGTAGGACAACCTCAGGCGTGACAATACAAAAAGCATACAAAGAAATATACAGAACAATCTAAGTGTAGTTTTTATATAGACAAGCCTGTGCATGTCCTATGTACAGGCCGAAACATATAGCATACACGAAAAGGTAACCAACTGAACTAAAATAAACCTCTGTTGTATTAGGCTGAATAAGTGTCGTTTGTTCAGTAAAAAACACAACGGCATGGCTGGATCTGATTAGCTGTGTTTAAACTTTGGATTACTGTCCCCATGTCCCAATCAACCAAACTATATGGTACCACATTCCAAAAGATCATAACTATGACACTCAAGGTCAGGGGCGAACTCAAAGAAGAGGGGGGAAACAAGTGCTGCCGGGCTGCAACCCCCCCCCCCAAAGAAAAGTTGAAATTTAAAAAATATAGGTTTTAAAGTCACGTTTATTTAAATGCTTAAAGTGGTTTACCCTTCAGCCGAAATCGGCCACTGAAATCGGCTGATGACAAGTAGCGTACATTGCAATCGTGAAAAATAGCATTAAGAAACCTTAGCGTGCTGTCGATGACATTAAAAAAAAACAAATATTTAAATTAGGTACCTCACCTTGACGGAATAACAAATACAGACAACAACAACTAAGTTCTGTCGAGTCAGCTGCTGAAGAGAATGAACTAACTAGCTGTCTCCATGCAGCTCAGTCCTTTTCCACAAGATTACAGTTACTCAGCTGCTAAAAAACTTCCCGCATTTCATAAGGAGCAAAGGAGGTTCACTAAATGTGCACAACAGCACTCCGTACGTACGTATCCTCAGCCTGACGAATTGAGTCTACGCCCTCCAGTCCCGAGATTCCTTTTACTATTATACACCCATCTATGCCTAAATCTTCCAAGTAGTCCCTGTACTTCAACAATACCCTGTACACAATTTCGCTTCGCCACATTCGTGCTACATGTAAGGCCAATCTCACTCTCAGTGATTTGATCATCCTAATATTTTTCTAAAAGAATTATATTAAATAATCAGCGCTGGAGACAGCGACAGGGCAGGGATGTTAACAATCTGTACTTGCACCTAATGATGAGGCTTAACTGAGGAGGTTCTGAGCCATGAAGAAGCGTCCGCGAAGTTACTGAGAGCGACTAGGAGCTTGGTCATGTGTCTGACTTGTCTGGCCGTCTGTCCGTACGGAACAACTCGTTATTTCCTATCGACTGAACATCCGAATTATTGTCAGGGCCATTCACTGTGGGGTTCTGAAATGTTTTCTTTTGTGAGGAGATGCGGTGCGTATAAATTACTTTTATTGTGGAACACGACAGAACCTCACCTTCCGTCTTATGACGACAATTAATGACTCAAGGGCGCCAGACCCGTGAAAGTTTGTCTAAAGGTAAATCATAATATGCCTACAAATTCTGCGATAGTTATTATTTAAGAATGTTAAAAATTAGAAGCACAGCAACTACGTCTGAAATTATGGGCTTACATTTATCACGCTGATGGACAAAGCATTGGCAAAAACAGGGACATAGAAATGTGAACTATAAAGAAATACAGACTAAGAAGAACTCCTTGATGATGCATTAAGGCATCGAAATATGTAGAAGAAACAAGTAAATGTTAAATATACTGTGCATTTGTTGGCTATATATTGTAAATGTGTGAACTATGTAATTTGATATGCATATGTGAACTGTGTATTTGATACAGATAATGTTAACTATGTAATATGACACATATGTGAACTATGTATTTGTTACAGATATGTGAACTATGTGTTCGACACAGACATATGAATTTCGGATTTGATATAGATATGCGAACTATGTATTTGATATAGATATATGATAAAGACATGTTAACTTGTATTTGATAAAGATACGTGAACTACCTAATTATCAATTGATAATTTGCAACTGTCTACATACGAATGGAAAAATTATTTTAAAAATTGCAAAATACATTTGAATGATTATCACAGACTCTTTTTAGGCGTCAAAAAGGCTCTGCGAAGGGAAGCGGACAATTTCTGTTTTCACTTTATTTCACTTGTGCAGTATTCATCTCCTGTCACACACATACCAATGTACCCTGCCGTATAATAGTGCAAGCAGTGACTGGACAATAGCTTCTAAAATTATTCCGCCCTCAGCTGTTACATGAATACGAAAAATGTGACGTAAAAGAAACCTAAAGAACATACAAAGTCAGCCTACAAATAAATGAAGTAGACTATAAGGCCAATATACGGAAGAAGGAAAAGGTGAATCTGCACATCAATTTGTTTTCGTTATAATCACGTGAGAAAATGGACGAGACAAGGAATGTCCAGCTGTTACGGTGTCCAGGAAAATCATAGCAGACTAAGTTTTCAGGGCCATAAAGAATTAAAATGTACTGTATTGCCTTTAAGCTTATTCTGTCTGCACTCAATAAAAATTAAGACTTGATCATTATATATTAAACACATCTGATAACACATGATACGAAAAGTGGAGTGTAAGGCTCCGAGAATTTATCCTGCTTTACACCCTTGGGTGGCATGCATATTAAAATAATGAAGTGGCAAGATAGTACTGTACATTATTCTACGAATAATATTACACGTTACGATGGTGCGTTACATTTCAGAAATTTACATACACATCTACGCCGCGCCCCAGGCACAAAATATTCACACTGTACAATTACATTAAATCATTTAGATACAGCCGGCCAGTATGTAGTCCCTCGGGCTTTGTATTCACATAGATACATTACGCATATAACAGGAAATCATACATTATACACGTAACTTGCAATACAATTCTCACAATGCAAGTGAAGTACAGATGTGTATCAATACTAGTCATAATAACTAATTCCAGTTTATGTGTAATAATCCATTGCGTGAAATCGACAGATACATCACACTTGCATAGGCGGTGGTCAAATTTTGTTATTAATAATTTACATTAACTAAATGTGCGCTCTGTTAGGAAGTTGAGTACTGCCATGTGTACAATGTGAGAACAATATCGTTATTCTGTGGACACGGTTACGCAGTACTAGGCTAGGTAGCATACTGTTATATGACACTGCATAAATCCGTCCTCTGACACCAATAACAAATAATGCGGTTAAAGCTACGTGATTTCAATACTAAATGCTACTTTACGCTGTCAATATAAAATTATTAATTTTGATAATATTCGTCACATGGCAAAGTGTTTCGACCATATTACGGTCATCCTCAGGCCGACCATTAGTAAGAAACAAAAATGTATACATATTAAAATTGTACACAATTATGTGTAAATTTAAACATAGTTATACCAATGATCGCCTCAGGATGACGGTAATATGGCCGAAACTTGTAATCATAGAATAAAACGACGAACGAGTATCAACATTAATAAAGTTGTGCTGACGTACCATTTATTATTACAAACAGCACAAATGAATGCCTAATATTAAAATCGTTCGTGATTTCATCCAAGCCGCAGATTAACTAATTTCACGAATGGAGTCATTCCTTGCCACAAAAAAATCACTCGGTTACTGAAGAACTTTTTTGATTAATAACTGCCGTGTTCATAAGACCCCCAACAATAACTGACCAACCAATGATCCCGGGTCAAGTGAACCCGCTCCACACCATCCTAACCGCTTTCTTTACACATCTGTAGCAGTAACACACTTGACGCTAACTGGTTCGTCCATTTTATATACTGTATTCCGTCCGTGTAGTTGGTAAACCATAATGAGGAATTTCACAAGAGAAACTACTGACATGTACTTGAGTTTATTATTATCATCATTATTATAATTATTACTATTATTATTAATCTCCTCTATGCAGGGTATTTACAATTACATACCAGAAACAAGCCATGTTTCTGGGGTATTATTAGCAGCTATTCTACAGTTACAGTTTATGGTAAATGTAATGTTAGTTCCCACGTTGAATGGTTTGTAGTTTTAGTTCAGTACTTCCCGAAGTATGTTTGCAATGCCCAATATAGCTGTTTTCTCTAGTTTTTTTAATTTCGTGCATTCCCGGTCTGTTGCTCAGGTACTTTCCGGATTATTTTGAGATTGTTCCAGTTTCCTCTATTATTACTGGTATTATTATTATTATTATTATCATCATCATCATCGTCATCACTGCTATTGCCATTATCACTACGACTGTCAAAATTTACACCATAATTATCAATTACGCTTCCATTACCAATGGGTTTGATTTAAAAATACGCGATTTTCCTTTCGCTTTAAACATAGCTTGTACGTAGACATTACGTATAAGCATATCGAAGCCTATTACATGTGCTGCATTAGGTCTATGCAGAACACAAATACCTTCACTTTGATGCGACAATATCATCTAAAGATTTGCGTCCATATAAAGTGTCCTTAATAACTAATTTAAGTTGCATGCAGATGACGTTTGATAGTTCAGTTTGTTTGAAGCTGCTGTGTGGATCGTGCCACACGTCTACTAATACAGCAGTATCGATATGCGCAAACCTGCTTTAATTTTGTGCCACGAATGATTTATTTCTTCTGATCGACGCATGCAGTTTCAAGAGCCTTCTTCATAAACTTCGTGCAGAATACCGGCTGATAAAAAAACTGTATTAAACACGTGAGCTTATCCTGTTTCATGGTTAGAGCTACGTCTGAATTGTTGTAATAATTACCCTTCTGTTCCAGTAAAGCAAAGTATTTCAGTTTAGAAGACGGTTCGTGGTTAACTTTTACGACTTAGGCTGTGCACTATATGGAGTTTGTATTACAGTGGATATGCATGGCTGCAGGAGACGGTTAATATACTATGTGCCAGACAATGAAGATCGTCTTATCATATTATCTGTTGTTTCTCAGTATTGTGCGCATCTCCTCCATTTATTCATCTGCGCTTCATGGTTATGTTTTTCTCTCTTTGAAAGTTCTTTTAGGAACTACGTGATCCTGTACGGCATATATATATATATATATATATATATATATACAATGTATGTATCTTCCAACAAAAATGTCACCCCAGACTAGCCATTTACTGAAGGCTGGTTGATCTACGCGTCCAGTGAAAAGTGATACAATGGTTTGATACAAGACCGTTTCAATTATCAAGCTTCTGCTACGTAAAGCTATTCGTTCTGTGTAATCTTTTAAAATACGAGTTTGGCAGAAGGGAAGACGTTACCGTATCCGGTAACAGTACTTACCACTCTCAGCTGGAAGGGAGCCTCAGGACTTGCAGGAACTGAACTCAAATATATTATTATTATTATTATTATTATTATTATTATGTTATTTTTGTAGTTTACGGCAGTTACGAATTTTCCCACTTACAGCGCGATAACAAATTTTCATTCAAGCCGCATTATAGAAATTAACTCAGAACACCCTCCAATAATTTCGACTGTGGCCCACACATTACATTACATCCACAAAAACTTGTTAGGCTAATACAAATTCTGTAAACTCATATGTTCGTGACTGTTGAGTACGCAGACACCACCGAAAATTCTAGTTGGAAAAATTAATACTTTGAGTTAAATAATATATAATAGTCTGACCATAACTCCACGTTAAAAAGTCATGAAAAAAGCGTACACTAAACAGTGGGCACGAAACATATTTTACATTTACAAAGAAACTGATTTATCTGACACGTGTGGCTAGTAACTTCTCGTCCGCTCCCTTTAAGTTCCACGTTCAAAGAGTAAAATGTCAACGTTACGCGTGTCTGTGAGGCAAAGGAAAACAATCCAGCGCCTTCATCAACTATTGCGATTACAAACCTACTATTAACTGCAGCGCAATAAACTGAAAGGCGTGGACCCCCAATCTAGGCAAGCGTGAATGTCAGGGAGCGCTGTACTGCCTGCAGTCCCGCGAAACCGTCTGAGTGAAAACTGATAAAAGTTGTCAGAAAACGTAATGTCCCTATACGGTACAGAATATAGTCTCGCAGAGCATGATCAACACTGACACCACGGCGCAATTACGTAACATTATCAGACGCACGCACAAAATAATGTCACTTTGCAACCGCTCCACAGATAAATAACAGATTAACAATAACATTAAAAAGAGGATACCGTACCAGCGTCCTTTCTACAATACGATCCTTAGGCGTAAAAACGAAGGCAGCTGGAATCCTTTACCAGTTCGATATTACAATGTAACTAATTCCCAAACTTCAGTATTATTAAGGTAAAAGGAAAGAGCATTGTAAAGATAGCCCACTTACTTGACCTGGCAATGATTACAACAGTGGGTGTCCATCAGAAACTGGGCTGGGCGACTTACCTGTAACAAACAAGAGAATGTTAATATATTTGCAAACGCTATACAGCAAATTTTGACGTTTTGCTGACCGTGCATCTCAGTACATTTATCTCAGTCATTAACCAACTTGATGCACAACATTTTTGTTTTACAATAAGTTTATTTCATGCCTCTACATGTTTCGAGCACATGTGCTCATCATCAGGAGGTCAAAATTGCATTACACAGCCTCTGGTATCA
>Ga0123357_10005774_pt1 | contig 14903 bp, 12 predicted proteins | sample TergutEmb28metaG_FD_89873 | JGI IMG/M metagenome (GOLD analysis project Ga0123357, IMG submission 89873) | Embiratermes neotenicus P4 segment gut microbial communities from Petit-Saut dam, French Guiana - Emb289 P4 | ecosystem: Host-associated > Arthropoda: Insects > Digestive system > Gut ...
ACTCAGGACCAAGCCCCCGGCGCCAGGACCGTCAGCGCCATAACTGAACTCCAGTTGCCCGGTTACCGACACTCCTGTCGGTGAATTGACCAGATCGTGCTCATGCACCTGCTGGTCGCCCACATTCAAGACCGGGCCGTCGTCAAGGACGTGAACCACCACACTGCCGCCTTCTGTCCTGTTTCCATCCGAATCGACAGCGGCAAAGGAGAAGTTATCGTTAACCTGATCACCCGCACCTGTCTGGGTTGGGTCGTTATGATGCGCATTCTTCGTCAAGTCATACGTCCAGGAACCGTCACCCTTGATCGTCAGATCGCCATACTCTCCATGCACCACTAACGAAGTATCCGAACCGTCAATGGTGATAACTTGCCCATTGCCGAAATCAAGCTGACCAGGACCATCGGTGGTGTCAAAATGCACGCCCAGGTCCGCCAAGGTGCCGCCTTTGGTAAGATTATCGGCATCAGGGTGCGATCCCCACGACAAATTCCCTTCGTCGACAGTCACCACCGCGGAGCCAACAGTGGGATGCGTATCAATGGGCGGCGGAGCGGGTGGCTGTCCGGGCGTAGAGGTTGTTGGCGAATCCGTCGGCCAGGAGCCAGGAGGCGGGTCCAGAAAATTGTGGTGGATTCCGGTCGTCTCGGCGCCGGAACCGGGCAGCACTTCCATGTGGTCGGAGTCGAACACGACAATATGCCGACCGCCTCCTCCTGCTCCCGCTGCCCCAGCGACGCCGGGGCCCGCGGCAGCCGCGGGCAAATCGGTGGTGGGATCGATGTTGCCGTTCGCCAAGGCAGCCTGGATATCCTTGACCTCGGCAACCGCATCCGTGGCCCCTGCATGGCCGCCGGCACCATAAACATCCTCGTCCAGCACGACGTCTGACATCCGCCCCAGATCAAGATGCCCCTGATGGTCGGCAAGGGCGATGGAAATACTGCCATCCGGCCCGGTGACAATGTGTTCGTGGGCATAGACCGGACTGTTCGGGGCCAGAATTCGTTCGACGCCGGCGGGAGAAACGGCCTTGACCGTGCCATATACGATGAAAGCCTTGCCAATGGAATGTGTGTTCGCTGGAGCCATGTGCCCCTCCTTTGCAGATGAGAGAAATATCTTTGTGTCTCATTTGTGTTTCATTTGCCTGTACCGTATACCAGAAAAAAAGAATCCACCATTGTACCAAGGTACTATTGTTCCTTTTTTTGAATGCCGTATGATAGAGTCAAAAGCAGAAAATACTTCGACCAGGGACGGGGATCATCCGGACCGAAATCAGTCACCCGCTCACAAGGAGAAACGAACCATGAATAAGCGCATATACTCAATCGCCCTGTTGGCATTCTCAACTTTGATCCTGCCCGTGTCCTATGCCCATGCCCTGTACATCCCGGACACGTATGTCGGCGATACCACCTTGGGAGATTCGGGATTGCCGCCGGATAATGGGGACGTGTACGATCCGAATCATCGCGGGTATGATGTCTCCGGGATGGATGTGAGGGTGGTGAACAACACCCTGACCGTGACCTTGTACGGAGACTATTTTTCCTTATGGAACACTGCTTCGCCTGACAACAGAGTGTTCTCTCCGGGATCACTCTTCCTGAGCACTACTGGCGATGCCTGGCAATATGCCGTAACCTTAAATGGCACCGCAACCAATTATTCTCCCAATGAAAGTGGCTCGACAAGCCTGTACAGCACAGCAGGCGGCACGATTGTAAAAGGGTCATTAAGGATAAACGAAGCGGCTTGGTTTGACTCAGGAGACGGGCAGAAGGCGCTGGATACCGGCAGTTGGCTGCTTACAGCGGACTCGCTGACCATCACGATCGGCCTGCCCGATGATCTTCTGGCTGGCGCTGATGACCTCGGCTTGCAGTGGACCATGGCCTGCGCCAACGACGTCATTCAAGGCGTGTATCCCCTTGGCTCCCCCCCCCCCACTCCTACTCCCGAGCCGGCCACGGCCCTGCTGTTCGGTGCCGGTCTGATCGGCCTGGCTGGCGTTGCCCGTCGCCACTCCAGATAAATTCGTTCTTCTCTTAAAAAAGGTCAACGGCCGCTTCCCACAGGGAAAGCGGCCGTTTTTTTATCCGCCTGGTCGTGGTCCAACAGTCAAGGCAACGGCACCCGACTTTATTCTACTTCTATTTCAAGACGCAGCATATCTTTTGGTCATTTCGACCAAAGGGAAAAATCTCAAGCCATGATGAGATTTCTCCTCGCTGCGCTCGTCGAAATGACGCAGTTCATCTGCCAAGTCTCGCTGTTCGAATTACATCTTGTTTGCTTAAGCACTCCCAGACCTCCCCTCCTCTCCCTGCCTGCTCCGGAGGAAGCTGTTTCGCTTCCGGCAAGATCGTGGTATGGTGCCGCCATCGTCATTCCGGCCAGTTGTGTGCCATAACCGGAAAAGTCCGCCACAATCTGCATACTGTTCGTTGCGCCGCTGGTATACATGCCGCTGGTCCAGACCAAGCGGCGTGTCAGATCTTCGATTGCCCCGCCGATGTGAGGTCATTCCGTGAAAAAATTCTTTTTCGTGCTATCACGTCCTGTTGTCTGGTCGTATAAATTTCTTCGCTCCGGCCTGACCGTGCTCTCCAATCTTCTTTTTCTCGGCCTGATCGCGCTGGTGCTCATCGCGGCCCTGTACACGCCCCAAGTCCATGTGCCCATGGGCAGCGCCCTGCTGCTGGCCCTCGAAGGGGATATCGTCGAACAACGATCGTCCATCGACCCCGTCACCAAACTCCTGAACCGGCTGATCGACGGCCGTTTACAGGAGAAAATATTCCTGCAGGACATGCTCGATGCCATCCGGGCCGCCGGTGACGACCAGCGGATCAAACTGCTGCTCATCAACACCAACCGCATGGGCACTGTCAGCCTCGACCAGATCCGCACCATCGGCGCGGCCATCGAAGCCTTCAAGCGGACAGGGAAAAAAGTGATCGCCATGAGCGACAGTTTCAATCAGGCCCAATACTACCTGGCCTCCTGGGCGGACAAGATCTATCTCCACCCCATGGGCGCGGTCACTATTCGCGGGTTTTCGGTGTTTCGTCTGTATGCGCGCGAGCTGATCGACAAGCTGGCGATCAACTTCCACGTCTTTCGGGTCGGCACGTTCAAATCGGCTGTGGAGCCGCTCCTGCGCGACAACATGTCGCCCGAGGAAAAGGAGGACTTCAGCCTGTGGCTCGGCAAGCTGTGGAACCTGTACTGCGATGATATCGCCCAGCACCGTAAACTGGACAAGCAGGTGTTCATCGACAATGTCAATCAACTGGTCGCCCAACTTGGCTCTGTAGGGGGAGACCGGGCCCAGTTGGCCCTGGTCACCGGCCTGGTGGACGGCTTGAAGAGCCATCAGGAAATGGATGCATTGCTCCGCCGGGAAGTCGGGACGGCACCGGGCAAGGAAGAGTTCAATGCCATCGGCTTGCAAGATTATCTCAGCACCATCACCCCCTCCTACACGGACAGCCAGGGGAAAAAAGAACTGATCGGCATCATTACCGCCTCCGGCAACATTCTGCCCGGCGACGGGGCTGCCGGCCAGATCGGCGCCGCCGACCTGGTCAAGCACATCCGCAAGGCGCGCCAGGATACACGGGTTAAGGCCATTGTGCTGCGGTTAGTAACCGGAGGCGGCAGCGCTTTCGCTTCCGAGCTGATCCGGGAAGAATTGGCGGCGGCAAAGAAGGACGGAAAAATCGTGGTGATTTCCATGGGCGCAATGGCCGCTTCGGGCGGTTACTGGCTGGCGGCCGATGCGGATGCGATCGTGGCCGCGCCGACCACCCTCACCGGCTCGATCGGCATTTTTGGCGCAATCCCCACGGTGGAAAAAACTCTGGCCCAGGTCGGCCTCCACGGTGACGGCATCGGCACCACCGACATCGCCCTTTTCGGCAACCTGGCCGCCCCGATCAGTCCTGAAGAGGCATCGGCCCTGCAAATGGATGTCGAACGAGGCTACCACCAGTTCATCGATATTGTCGCCCAAGGAAGGCACATGCCCGGGGCCCAGGTGGAAAAACTCGCCGAAGGCCGGGTGTGGGACGGCGCGACCGCCCTTGAACTGGGTCTTGTCGACCGGCTCGGCGATCTCCAGGATGCGGTGGACGAAGCCGCCAAGCGGGCAAAGGTCCCGGCGAAAAACGGGTATTTCATCGAGTTGACTCCAGACAACTATCTAGAGCGCTTCAGTCAATTGATCGAGCAACCGGCCGAGGCCCTGATGGCCCGGATCTGGCCATCTGCCCTGGTGCCGGCCTCGCTGCGGCAGCCTCTGGCGGAACACCTTGATGTTTTCCAACTCGGCAATGACCCCAGGGGCATCTATTCCCACTGCCTGCTGCCGCTCTCAGCCCTCTCCTTCCAGTAAGCTGTCCGGCCTGAAGCCGATGGGCGGCTATCCCTTGAGCACCGCCAAAGGCTGGAATTCGACCGCCACCTCGATCAGATCGAGTTGATTGGCGATGACAACGGCAATGTCCTTGTAGGCGCCGGGCGCCTCCTCGAGATCGTTGCGATGCCGAAGGGAATGAAGAACGCAGTTCGCTTCGAGTTTGGCGATCTCATCATGCAGGTTGAGCACCCGTTGCGCCTGTTTGCGGCCAAGCACCCTGCCTGCCCCATGGGAACAGGACATGAACGACTGCGGATTGCCGAGCCCGCGGACAAGATAACTGCGGCTGCCCTGGCATCCTGGAATGATGCCATACTCGCCGGCAAAAGCACGGGTCGCCCCCTTGCGATGCACCCAGACCTCCTTGCCAAAATGGGTTTCGCCAGCCGCATAGTTGTGCGCCACGTCCAGAGGCCGATCGAACTGATCGCAGCCGGTCGCCTCGGCAACGATCGCAAGCAGCACGGCCATCATCTCGCTTCTGTTGGCCCGGGCAAAGGCGACACAGTATTCCATCTCCCGCAGATACAACTGCCCCTCGGGTGAGGCCAACGGCAGCAGCGCCAACTGCCACTCCTTGGGCACGGCGTTTTTGCCCGCCTTTGCGGCCAGCCGGATGGCCAGGTTATTGTAATGCGCTGCAACCTTGTAGCCGAGATTGCGGCTGCCCGAATGGACCATCAGCCAGATCCGCTGATCGTTGCCCTGCTGGATTTCGATGAAATGGTTGCCGCCGCCCAAGGTGCCGATCTGGTGCCGGGCATGGTCGAATTCGCCTGTCACCATCGGCAGTTCCTGCGGCGCGGCTCCGGGATCGGGCATCACCTCAAGCGGACGCGGTTGGCGGTGATGCTTAAACCCCAAGGGGACAGCGGCGCGCAGCGCGGCAAGGATTTGTTTGAGCTGCGCGGTGCTCACCTCGGCCAGCCCGGTGCGGACAGCCTGCATGCCGCAGCCGATGTCGACCCCGACCGCATTGGGGATGACCGCATCCAAGGTGGCCAACACCCCGCCGATCGGCATGCCATAGCCCACATGGACATCGGCCATGATCGCTACGTGGTGGAAGGCGCACTCCAGCCTGGTCAAGCGGAGCGCCTGGGTCATGGCCTCATCTTCCAACTCGTCCGCCCACAGCAACAGCGGTATTTTTTCCTTGGCGATCATCCGTTTCACAGTGTTCCCTTGCCCTCTGCGCTCGCTGATATATAGTGCTGCCTCATGAACCCCGTAATCCGCCGGGCCCGCACTCCGCGACCCGGCACCCTGTAAACAGCCTCTCAATACGCCGGCTCCATGATCACTCCGGAAACCCTGACCCATCTTTGGTCGCATCTTGGCTGGCCGCTGCTGCGCCTGCTCGTGTATCTCGCCATCGGCCTGCTGGTTGCCCTGTTCATTGAATCGCTCAACTGGACCAGGAAACTGGCGATCATCGCCCGGCCGCTGACCCGGTTCGGCCATCTCTCTCCCCTGACCGGGGCATCCTTCTCGGTTTGTTTCTTCTCAGGCATGGCGGCCAACACCATGCTGGCCGAAGGCTATGCCAACCAGCAGTTGAGCCGCAAGGAGCTGATTCTGGCCAACCTGTTCAACAGTCTGCCCAACTACTTCCTCCATCTGCCCACCACCTTTTTCATTGCCGCGCCGATCATCAAAAGCGCGGCCTTCATCTACATCGGCCTGACCATAGGCGCGGCGATCCTGCGGACCCTATTCATCGCCCTGCTGGCCAGAATGCTTCTGCCCGCCGGCAATGGCGAAATGGCCGCCACCGATCTGCCTCCGGCCCCGGCAGATCCTTTCCGCGCCGCCCTCCGCAACACCATCAAACGGTTCAAGCGGCGCATCCGCAAGATCGTCGGATACACCGTGCCGATCTATATCCTCTTCTACGCCCTCACCGAGGCCGGATTTTTCACCGCCGCCGAGCGGTTCATGGGCCAGCATGTCTCCTGGCTTTCCTGGCTCTCGCCCCAAGCCTTGTCGATCCTCACCTTTCAGATGGCCGCCGAATTCACCGCCGGACTCGCCGCCGCCGGATCGCTGCTGGCCAACGGCTCGATGCGCATGGAGGAAATTGTGCTGGTACTCCTGATCGGCAATATCCTCTCGTCACCCATCCGCGCCATCCGGCACCAATATCCCTACTATGCGGGCATCTTCAAACCAGTGCTGGCCGCGGAATTGATCCTTTTCAGTCAAGGATTTAGGTCCGTAAGTATAGCAATGATCGCATTTTTGTATTATTTTCTCACGATGTAACCGCTTGGCCTGTTGGCGGCCATCACCCCTTGTCATCCTCTTGGGAAGGCACAATGGAAAAAAACATATTAGTTGCGACCGACGGTTCGGTCCATAGTGGCAACAGCCTGGAATATCTCAGCAAACTCTTTGGGCCCGACCCCAGCCTTGCCTTTCATCTGCTCGGCGTGGTTCCCAGTGGCGGTGGCGGCAAGGATTGGATGCTTGAAGTCGATCCTCTCCGCAGCCATTCATCCGAAGCAGATCGACGGGCCAGCCGGGTCCGCAAACATCTGCGGGATGCCGAAAGTCGGCTGGTGCAAAACGGGATTGCCATGGAACGGATCGCGACCAAGGTGAAAATCGCCACCAGCATCAGCGGCGCGATCCGCGCCGAGGCCGAACAGGGCAATTATGACAGCGTGGTCATCGGCCGCCGCGGTTTGGGAACCATCGGCAACATGTTTTTCGGCAGCGTCTCGTCCGAACTTGTCGACAAATGCCACAAGGTGCCCATCTGGATCGTGGACGGCCAAGTCAGCGGCGAGCGATTTCTGCTGGCCGTCCATAATCATCCAGCCTCGCTGCTGGCCGCCGATCACTTGGCCTATATGCTCAAGAACCTTCCGAACGCCGAAATCTGCCTTTACCGCTCCAATTCGGTCTTCGGATCCCAGCGGGGGGCAAAACCCGAGGAGTTTTACGCCCAATGGGGCAAGAATTGGTGCGACAAGTATCTCGACCTGGACAATTTCCTCTTTTACGCCCACTTTCAGCTCCTGGTCGAAGGCGGCATTCCCAGAAGCCGGATCACGCAACTGCCCACGCAGATGCATCTCAATGTGGCCACCGATCTGCTGCGGCAGGCCAAGCAGCATCGGTGCGGCACCATCGTCATCGGCCGGCGCCGCCGCGACATTGCCAAGGGGCAACTCAAGGGCGTTTCCGACAATACCTTGAAACAGGCTCAAAACATCGCGGTGTTCCTTACGGGCTGACCTTAGCCCTCCCCGTTCTGCTCGCTCTTGTTTCAGCCCCTTGGACCGGCTGCTTCCTGACCCGCCCGCGGACCGACAATCACTGTGGCGGCCCGCTCGGGCGCAAGATATAGCCTCGCCAGTTCAGTTAACTCCTCCGCCTTGATCGCCGAAAATTCCTCCAGGATGCTCAGCGGCCATTGCAGTTGCTGCGGATGGCGGCTGGAGAGGTTGAGTACCGATTCCATCCAATAGCGGTTATTGCGTTTAATATCCTTGATCGAGGTCAGGGTCGGCTCCAGGGCACGGCGCAACTCGTCCTCGCTGACCCCGTTGCGACCCAGATCCGCGGCCACCTCCTTGATCGCCTGGGCGAGCGGTTCAGCTTGCCCCGGCGCAACGATCAGACTGCTTCGTATCAAGCCGAAGCCGGCGTTGACCCGACTGGGCAGGCTGATCGTCTGCGGGGAATAGGTGGCGCCCAGCTTTTCCCTGATCTTGACCCGCAGCCGATCTTCGAACACGGAAGCCAGCAGATTGAGCCGCCTGGTCCGGCCGATATCCCAGAAATCGCTGGTTTGCCAGGCCACGAGCAAAAGCGCCCGATCGATGGAACTGGCTGCCTGGAAGCGCCGCTGTTCGCCGGCGGGAAAAATGATCGGCACCACCGGCTTTACATCCATGGCGGGTCGCTGTTCCGCCCCAAAATATTTTCGGACCAACCTAACCACCTCGGCGGGATCGACATCCCCAACCACATTGATTTCAAGAGGCACCCGGGCAAAAGCAGGGACCAGCCACTGGTCGATCTGGGCCAGACCGATCTTCTCCACCTCTTGCCAAGCCGGCAGCCCGTATTCCGGGCTGTTTTCGGCCAAAAAACGCTCGCCCTGAATCTGGCCGATTCCTTCGGCTGTTCCGGTCAGTTGATCATACATCCGGCGCAGGTTCTCCCGGCTGCGGCGAAAATCCTCGGCCCGGAAGGCAGGATCGTGCAGGCGGTGCCGGAGCAGTTGCAGCAGCGTCTCGAACTCATTGCGCAGGCTGCTGCCCTGGAAAGAAAAACTCTCGGGCTCGGCCCTGAAATCAAGCGCCACATTGGTTCCGGCCAAAGCCTCGTCCAACTGTTCTCTGGTCATCCGGCCGATACCGCTCTCGCGCATCAACATCTCGGCGGCCAATGCCATGCCCGCGGCCGGCTCGCCCTGCCTGCCGCTGCCGAACTGCACGGACAGCGCCACCTGATTGGCCTGGAAATCGGTGGGCTTGATATTGAGGAGTATGCCATTGGCAAACGACACCGTCTCCACCCCGATTTCCCGGTGACTCACCTGCTCGACGTGCCCATCCTCCTGGACGGCCGGCAGTTCCAGATACGGAAAAGGAGTGCGCTGGGCTTCCGCCCAGACCAAAACAGGCTTCGTCTCGTTGGCCTGGTACAGCTCCCGCACCTGCTGCTGCAACTGGATGGCCGTCTGTCCCGGCTCCATGACGCCGGCAAGATGGATCTGGCGCCGCGGACTGCTCCATGACTGGCGCAAGGCGTCGCTGACCTCGGCCAAGGTCATTTTATCGACCTCCGGCCCATAAAATGCCATTTCCTGGGCCGGGCTCATGATCACCTCGCCATCACCCAGCTTGCGGATGATTTCATCGGCAAGCTGCCGGCTGTCGCGGGATGGGGAGGTCTGCACCGCCTTGTCCAGCATGGCCTTGATTTCCCGCTTACCCCTCTCCAACTCAGCGTCGCTGAATCCATATTTCAGGGCTTGGGCAAGGGTCGTCTGCAACAGAGTCAGGCCGTCCCGCCAGGTGTCGGCCTTGGTCCGGGCGGCCAGGAGGGCATAGCCGTACTGCCTGAGAAAAAGATCGGCGTACGTCTTCGGCTGCGCCAAGGGGCTGCCGGGCCGCTGTTCGAGTTGGGTCAACCGGTTGCCGAGCAGGATCGTGGCCATCTGCTGCCGCAGTTGTTCTCTTTCCCAAGCCTGTGAATCCGTACGAGGCTGGACGTTACCCGCCGTGGTCAGGGCTATTGCGGTGGAACCCAATTCCGGCTCGGGCAGGACAAGAACCTCAATGCCCGACTCCTTGACCTTGCCCATCTCTGGGCAGGGGACCGCTGTTTTCGCGGCCTGCAATCCGGTAAAAGCAGCCTCCAGGAGTTGAGCGGTTTCCGGCGGCTTCATATCGCCGACCACCACCACGATCATATTGTCGGGTCGATACCAGCGGTCATAAAAAGCACGGAGCCGGTGGCTGTCAGCCGTCTTGAGCACCTCCTCCACGCCGATGGGATCGCGCCGGGCCACAAGCGTGCCGTCAAAATCAAATTCCATCTGTTTTTTCCAGACCCGGGCGGCAGCGGAGTCGCGGCTGCGTTTTTCCGCGAGGATGACGCCCCGTTCCCGGTCCACCTCTTTTTCAAGCAGCAAGGCCCCCCTGGCATAATCGGCCAGCACCTTGAAACCCTCCGACATCACCGAGGGCTCCGCCGAGGGCAGCAGAAGATCGTAGACTGTCTTGTCAAAACCGGTGCGGGCATTGGTGTCGTTGCCAAATCCCATGCCGATCGATTGGAAATACTCGATCAAGGTGCCGGGAGGATAATGGGTGGTGCCGTTGAAGAGCATATGTTCCAGAAAGTGGGCCAATCCTCTCTGTTCCTCGGTTTCATTGAGCGATCCGGCCTGGACGACGAGATAGAGGCCCACGCGGTTCTTCGGCTCGTTGTTGGCCATGAGCACATAACGCAGCCCATTGGCGAGCCGACCGAACACGAGCGAAGGGTCTGGTTGCAGATCGCTGCCATCCTGGGGCCAACCGGCTGCCAGACCGGGTTGCTGCACCGCCTGAGGCGCAACGGTCTCGGCCCGGCTCAATGGCGCAAGAGTCAGGAGCGCGAGCAACAGGATGGCCACCAGACGTGACGCAAACAAAATCAGGGCTTGCTGCATTGTCGAACCTCAGGGTTTGGTGTACACAACAGAAACGATTGTCAGACTATAGTGCGCGACCGGAGGGGAAACAAGATGATTATTACCGGCAAACGGGCCTTGGTGTTGGGGGCGGCGCGCGGTATCGGCCTGGCCGTGGCCCGGACTCTGGCCAACCAAGATGTTCGGTTGATTCTGCCCTGGTTCGACTGGCCCGAATCGGTGGCGGCCCTGTACAAGGAATTCGGCAATGGTCAGGACGGCCATCTGCTGATGCGGACTGATCTCCGGCAGGCGGATGAGGTGGCGGCACTGATATCCGCCATTGATGAACGGTTCGGCGGACTGGAGATCGTGGTCAACAATATCGAGCGCGGCGGCATGCCGATCCTGCACGGCGGCTATGATCGCGAAGCCAACCGAGAACAATGGCTGTTGGAAATGGACACCACCCTGCGCTCCAAATGGCTGGTCTTCGACCAGGCCCTGCCTCTGCTGCGCCGCAGCGAGGCGGCAACGGTGGTCAATGTCTCCTCGATCGCCGGGATCGTCGGGCGCTCAGGCCCGGCCGGGCTCCTGTTCAGCGACGGCTATGCCGCCGCCAACCGGGGCGTGCGTTCCCTGACCGAAACATGGGCCAGGATCGGCGCGCCGTCTATCCGGGTCAACGAAATCATGCTTGGCCTGATCGATTCCCGGCATGGACCGGGCACCAAGGGATGGGATCTGCTCTCGGAGGAACAGCGGCGCGACCTTTTGCACCATACTCTGCTCCGGCGAACGGGCACGCCGGAAGAGGTGGCGCAGGCTGTGCTGTTTCTCATTCGGGATGCCGATTTCCTGACCGGCTCCGTCCTGCGCCTCGATGGCGGTTATGTGGCGGGAGGAGAGAGGGCTGCGCTCATGCCCGAGGGAGCGTTGTAAAATCCGGGGAGGCCCGTGGTCAGCTTTCCAGCACCCAGTCGGGCAGGTGGCGCATGATGTAGTCGGTCACCTTTTCCTTGGCGGCCGGATCGCTTTGCCGGACTCCGGCGTCGCGCATCACTTCGTCGAAGTCGTACCAACAGAGTTCCTTGTCCTGATGGCTGTACACGGTCAAGATTCGGCGATCCGGATCATCGATATCCTCTTCCTCCTGAATGGCGGCCACCACGCGGACAGCTTCGTCATAGGGCAGGAAACGGATTGCATCTTCGCTCATCGAACACTCCATACACTGATCGGCGGGGCAGAAGGGCCGCGCACGTCAGCGCGCCTTACAGCACGGCAAAGCAGGAAATCAAACAGGCTTGACGACAGCTCCGGAACGGATACAGCGGGTGCAGACGTTGGCATGGGTTGTGCCGCCATTGCCGGTCTGCATGCGGACTCTTTGCAGATTGGGCAGCCAGCGGCGGCGAGTCTTGTTATGGGCGTGGCTGACGTTGTTTCCCGTCGATGGGCCTTTGCCGCAGATTGCGCAAGTACGGGCCATGATCATTTCTCCTGTGGTGAATCATTTGACAATAGCCACGAATAATAGCCCGACGCCCTGAAAAAGCAAGTCCTTTTCATGCCTGTTGCGGATAATCCGATTCGGACCGCGCCCCCCCCCCCGCGTACTCCGGCAGGCTGGGCAGATGCTGCATGCGCAAGCACTGGCGCAGGACCTTGCACGGTGACGGCAGGCATATATAACCCGGCAAAAACGGTACAAATTTTTTTTCATTCAATGGTTGGCTTCTGTTATAATTGTCCTTACAATCAAAAATTATTCAAATCCCATCGCCACTTCGCATCTTCACGGCAGAAAGAGCGCGCGGCGGTAGCCAGCAGAAATCGGGGCTGCACCATCCTGCGCTCCACATGGAAACCGCATGAAACCTATCGTCCTCCTGATCTATGAATTGCTCTCGTGGCGATCGGTTCTTGACATTCTCCTGATAGCCGCAGGCCTGTTTTTCCTCCACCAAACCCTGCACCGTCTCGGCACGTGGAAAATCATGGTCGGTATTCTGCTCGCCCTGGTGGTGTTTATTCTGGCCAGCGCCCTCCAGCTCAAAGGCATCGAGTGGATCTATCACAATGTCAGCAACGTGGCCGTTCTGGGCCTGATCATCATCTTTCAGCCGGAACTGCGCAAGATCCTGGAAAAAGCGGTCTCGGTCTCCCCGCATCGGCACAAAGGCCTGTACACCGCGCTCTATGCGCTGGTCGGTGAAGCGCTGGTCAAACTGGCCCAGGACCGGTGCGGCGCCATCATCGTTTTTCCCGGCAAGGAGCCGCTCACCAGCAGAATATCAGGCGGCTATCAACTGAACGCCGTCCCCAGCCTGCCGCTTATCCTCAGCATTTTTGATTCCAATTCGCCAGGACACGACGGCGCCGTGATCATCGAAAACGGCAAACTGACCCGATTCGGCGTTCGGCTCCCCATGTCGCAATCGGCCCGGCTTTCCGAGGAATACGGCACCCGTCACCACGCCGCCATGGGGCTGGCCGAACAGACCGACGCCCTGGTCCTGGTCGTTTCCGAAGAACGGGGCCAAGCGGCCATCTTCGTCAACGGCGAGATGCGGCCAATGCGCACCGTTGAGGAAATAACCCGCATCCTTGCCGCCCATCAGCAGGATATGGGACTCTTCCACCGCGACAGCGTCCCGAAAATCCGCAAACGAACCATCTTCCAAATCGCCGCCAGCCTGGTTCTCGCCGTCGTTTTTTGGTCTACCCTCATCATCTCGCAACGGGAGGTGGTCGAGCGTGTCCTGCCGGTGGCCATCGATTACACCTCCCCGGCCGATGACCTCGCGTTTGTCGGAGAGAAAGCCAATGAAGTCAAACTGTATCTTTCCGGCCCTAAATCGGAAATCGACAGCCTGACCAGCAATCCTCCCAACGTCAAGATCGACCTGTCCAAAATGGCCAAAGGCAGCCAGACCATTATCATCACCAGCGAAAACCTGCGGCTGCCCAAGGGCGTCACCCTGCTCGACACCTCCCCCCAACAGCTCAAACTCACCTTGGCCGCCGTGGTGCAGAAAAATGTGCCGATCACCCCACAAATCATCGGGAAACTGCCCGGCAATCTGAAGATCAAGAAAATCACCGTGACGCCGGAAACGGTCCTGGTCACGGTCCCGGTCACCAAGGAAGAACGTATCAACGAAGAAGTGCTGACGACGCCGATCTATTTGGAATCGATTGCCACCGACAGCAAACTGTTCTGCAAGGTGATCGCCCCCCCGTCGATCCAACCGGTCGCCAAACGCTGGCCGGATGCGGAGGTTTTCATCGAATTGAAGCCGCCAATAAACCCGCCAACAAACTGAAGGAGCGGCCGCAGTTCTCTTTCCCGCCCCGGATGGCTGCAATTGAACGGCAGCGAGCGCCAACGCGGCAAGGCTCTCCATGCTTGAAACACATATCGTCCATACGTATTTGACCATGTCAATCGGCCTTGGCCAGTTCATCGCCAGATCGATGTTGTAGTTCCCTTTCTCACCCCGGATGGCTACAATATCAAATCGCGAAGAAGTCGCAAAAGGAGGGTTGTAGTTCCCTTTCTCACCCCGGATGGCTACAATAGAAAGCCTGGCTGATTGCCCTTGGATTCAGTTGTAGTTCCCTTTCTCACCCCGGATGGCTACAATGTGGATTGTGCAGGTATTTAAGTCAGACAGGTTGTAGTTCCCTTTCTCACCCCGGATGGCTACAATCTGGACATATTTTTCCCATTTATCCGGCTCGTTGTAGTTCCCTTTCTCACCCCGGATGGCTACAATGGTAAACCAGGTCGTAGTAGGTGCAGGGTCGTTGTAGTTCCCTTTCTCACCCCGGATGGCTACAATCAAAGCGGGCATCGCTATCCACTCCCCGTCGTTGTAGTTCCCTTTCTCACCCCGGATGGCTACAATCCTGCCAGGAGGGGAGCATGTCGGTGACGGGTTGTAGTTCCCTTTCTCACCCCGGATGGCTACAATTGGCGTACCGCTGCAATATAGGCAGAAATGGTTGTAGTTCCCTTTCTCACCCCGGATGGCTACAATTTATCCATGATTGCGCCCGATCCTTGACCCGTTGTAGTTCCCTTTCTCACCCCGGATGGCTACAATGTAGGCGGCAGAGCCGTCATCGAATTCGCCGTTGTAGTTCCCTTTCTCACCCCGGATGGCTACAATCAAAGCGGGCATCGCTATCCACTCCCCGTCGTTGTAAGAGGTGGTCCCTATTGTTCGGTCAGGAGATAGGGGTTTTTTAGCTTGTCTTTTCCTTTATCAGGCAGCCTTTAAAAGGTCTTCATAGTACCAGTCGTCCGGAGTTTTGCCTTCCAGACTG
>Ga0123357_10005775_pt1 | contig 14903 bp, 7 predicted proteins | sample TergutEmb28metaG_FD_89873 | JGI IMG/M metagenome (GOLD analysis project Ga0123357, IMG submission 89873) | Embiratermes neotenicus P4 segment gut microbial communities from Petit-Saut dam, French Guiana - Emb289 P4 | ecosystem: Host-associated > Arthropoda: Insects > Digestive system > Gut ...
AAAGCAATGGCAAACTATCCCCAAGAACTTGCCCAGGATGCAGTGTGCCAGAGCCATACCGGTCACATGACTGGGCTCTGGTTCCTGCCAAGCCCGGCCTTCAAGGCTGAATACTAATGAATATATTCAGTGTTATGTTCATGTGTACATTTATTTTGTTTATGTATTCTTATTGTTATTTATTGTTATACATGTTCTGTTCTTTGTATTCTGTTTCATCGTGTTGGTGTGTAAATGTGTTGTGTACTGCTGTCACCGGGTATCAACTCATTCAACAAATATATCATATCATTATATTTCTAATTAAAACGGATACTCTGACTTATGATCATCATCATAATCATCATCAAAAGGCCGAAAATCATCTGGATTGTAACTTCCTGTGTATTGGTCCCCAATTTTTCCTTAGTCGTCTTACAATTCTTCTGACAACTGGAATGTATTCACACATTAATTCTGGAAGAAGCGTACCGTTCTTTCTTAATAAATGTTATCCACTAACATCTATAACACACAAAAATGTCATTTACATTGTAAATGTCCAGCTATTTTCTAATTTATTTATTTGTTATATAATGTATATCCCGCAATTAACCTCAAAAATTCAAAAGCTACTCTCTCGATTTTTTTTCTATGCTGTTCTTGTATATCCCAGTTCTCGTACCCATACAAACGTACGCAGTTAAAAGTTAAATGGATTAATGTCGTGAAAAAAAGTTATTATGAAGTCCTAAATGATTATATGAAACAAATACCAACGTGATTACAGAGACGTCGAAAAAATAAATGATGTGGTTCTCAAGTGAGAAACACTTCGCTCATCTCAAGATATTTGAAAGGGTAGTTGAGATACATTCAGCGCTTGATTTCCGTCTTTGCTCTCTACGCATGAGCACGAGAATGCGCGGAAGTTAAGGATGCTCTCTGTGACAGTATGTTTTTTGCGAAACTGTGTAGGTGCGACGGAGTTCTTGCACGAGAAATCATGATTCAAGTCATATTTTGTTGTTATTGCTGCTGCTGCTTCTGCTGCTGCTATTGCAATGTGCACCAGTAACATGCATTACGAAAGCCACTTTACATGAGTCTCATCCAACTGCAACACACGTCAAGTCCTGAAGCGAACAAGTGGAACTTATGCAAGATTTGAGTGTTTCGTGGTGACGAACGAACGAAAGCACTGCCTCAATATTCGGTTTTGAAAATGGAGGCAGTATATCCGTCGGAAACTTCGGCAAATATCTAACAAACTACACGGCGTCATTTACCAGAAGATGATAATCTTCAAGTAGAATTGGTGCTTGAATTAGGCTACAGGCCATACAATACTTTAACCTATCACGAAGTAAAGAGCCTATAATTCCAGACACAACCAGTCGTTAATATAATGTGGAATAAATAAGGCTGAATACATGCAATCAGTTAGTTTAAAACGGAGTAGGTAAGGTAAAGGTAAAGTTCACCCTATTACAAGCCACGAAGGCCCAAAGAGGGAGTAGACGTGTAGCCTTACTCTTTCCTTAACCTCGGCGACAGATGGGGTAGGTGGTCAACGTCACACCCCGGCCTCTTTACCCCCGGGAAAGACCCGGTAACAATCGTACAGGAGTCTGGGTGGGCCCCAGGGCCGGTCTGAACCGGTCCGGATAATCTCACCCACACCGGGATTCGATCCCCGGAGAGCCCAGTCCGTAGCGAGTCGCTATACCGACTGAGCTATTCAGGCCCACTAAAATGGAATATGCCTATGTTAAATTCTTGTAAGAGGGTCGTATTTCCTTTTCCACCTAACCAATCTGGTTACATGTTATCGTAAATTTAATAATTTTGCTAAGAATTCTCAAAGTTTTTTTCTTTTTTTCCGAATGTCAGCCAGAAACCAAAATTTCTTCATCAGCTTCAGGTCACTTTCTGTGCCACATGTATAACGTTGGGTCCGTGCACTTCCGACAATTATCACATTCCATCAGCCAGCTAATATTCCCGCCGTACACTGATAGGGTACGCTATATCAACGTTGGTTTCATATTCATAGCTCGGTCGAAGCAGTGTACTTTAATAACAGTTTACTAAATCATCACCGGTGAGTTCGAGGGTGATAACCAACCCACGCAATGTTGACTGTTGTCCCTTACTCTTGCTTGCGCATCACTCTCGTCAGACTCATGGCCGAGACATGAAAACGCTCCTGCATCATGCATATTAAATGCGGGGTTCACAGAACTATGGAAGTGGTACAACTTCCGATCTATACGATAGTGCCCGTTCCTGTAGAAAAAAATGAGGGTCAATATTTATGTAATTACACTTCAAAGCACTGAATCATAATTGCTTCATTAATAATAATAATCGTTAATGAATCCGTTGGTGTTTCTGACTACATTAGCAAGAGCAATCGCCTTCAGTCATCCCACTGATAGTGACGTAGACATGAAACTAACCATGTTCGGTTGTGAATCTTATGTTTATTGGACCGTGCATCGTTGTGATAGTTGAAGAATAAAAGACCAACTTGATGTCGTTTACTATTTTATTGATGGATATATATATATTAATGTCCGATGGATATATATATATATTAATGTCCGAAACATGTTGAGCGCATAAGAAGTGAAATAAAATAGCAAGTGTCATCATGTTAGTCTTTTATTCTTCAAATATGTTCGGCTGTGTTTACGGTTGCTTTGTTTTACACTCTCACCAGTTCCGCCCAAAACGTTACAAGACATGCTGATAAGGAAAGAGCTTGGACATTAGCTTTCTAAATACTTTAATGATCTGTACTTCTCACCAAATATTAATCGGGTGATCAAATCAAGAGGAATCAGATGGGATGGACATATAGCACGTATTGGAGACAGGAAAGTTGCACACAGGGTTTTAGTGGGAAGACCTGAGAGAAGGAGACCACTTCGAGGACGTAGGTGTAGATGGGCGGATAATATTAACAAGGATCTTCGAGCTGTAGGAAGGAGCGGCACGAACTGGAATAATCTGACTCAATGTAGGGATAGTTGGCGGGTGTTTGTGAACGTAGTAATTTACCTTCGGTTTCCATAAAATGCGGGGAATTTCTTGACTAGATTATGACCTGTCAGCTTCTTAGGAAGGACTGATCCATGGAGTTATTTATTTTATGATAAGTTTCAAGACATTAATTCCTGGATATTTGCTATGAGTGTTTATATATAAGTACTCAAGCGTATATAGGGGCTTAAATATAGCCGTGTATGTAAGTAAGTACGTCAAATCCGTTTTCACTTACATGTCACGGGTCTACACTGAGTGTCAAAATGGTTGACGTCACGGATGTGGATTCCTTCCACAATCACATCTCACGCCAACTTATTCAATAAGCCGCTCTGTAATTTAATATTAAAATCTGTGCTATAAGAAACGTCACAAGAGCTAACAGCGCCGCAGAATAATATTGGAGACTTCTCATACTAATGCAGAGAATCTGCTCTTGTATTCACTTGAGAAACAGCACATTTAAACAGCTTTCTTCAGATACTAGGGAGGAAACTATGAACTGATACACCGGCAGTACCGAGACAAGTAGATAAAACAAGGTCATTGTCAGAGGAAGGATCAGGTTTAAAATATTGTCTGTTACAGAGACTATAGTGACCGGGTCACAGCAAAATTTCAGTGTCCGTTAAGTAAACTTAAAAAAAAAGATCTAAATTAGACGTACGCCGCAACTCCACACCTCCCTTACAATATGTCACTTAGAACGATATAAAATTTGACTCTATTATGTGTGGTTAAAGAACTTAGCGAATAATCAGTAACTAACACCGTGCAGTTGGAAAAAGACTCGACATTTTCTCTGCCCCCCCCCCCACCCCCTTCTTTTAAAGAGTTTTATTCCACACAGAGTATATAGAGCGTGTACAAGGATAAATTACAAAATTATTCCTGTAACAAATTTGAATAAATATTTAAACTATGGTAGAAATGGAACTGAACAATATGTATATAAATACAGGTGCAAATGACGGCAGTGAAAATTTATGAACAAAAAACACCCCGACCTCCGGTAAGCTAGTTAAAGCGGTATATGCTTCGTACGTTTATGTTTATAATTTTTGTACAAGTCAGTCAAGTCGACTAGAGTATAATTCCCTATATGTTGGACTGGGGGGTTAGGGGTGTAAGGGGCAATGAGCGAAAAATTTGTCAGTAAGGCGGTGGGTATGAACGGGGATGGGTTCGATGTTAGAGAGTTGTGCAGGTGGGAAGTGGGGTGCGTATGGGATGGTTACCGATGACTCGGAGACATTTAGACTGGATAACCTGGAGTCTGAGGTAGCTGGAGGACCACGTGGCGGTCCAGACAGTCTCTGTCCCTTCTCTCCACAGATTAAACCCAAGCATCTTCCAACCTCACAATCAAAGTTTTAATGGTCTCGGCGTATCTATATTCTTGGTTTACACCGAAGGGCTCATTCGGGGTTCTGTTAATTTCCACTCTGGCGAACTGGTTTGAAATTCTCTTCTGTAACAAAAAGTACGTGTTCGTTACTAAGCGAATAATTTGCTGCTACCGTATTGTTTCGTTTTAATATTTGTCTAAACCTTTTAAGACTGGGATAACGCCAAAGAATCAATGTCGAAGTCGCATTCCGACTTTCTTACAGTCTTCTTGTCGAAACCCTCTTGTGGCTCTGACCAGTTGGTTCTATGTATGGAGCGCCGTTGCCTGTCAATCTCGTGGAGCCATCAATGAACAGCACGCTAGTCCGAACCTGGTCGCAAGACACCCACCGTTTCTGTCTGCTGTACACATATACACATATATGTTGTGTGTTGGACTATTTACAGATTTTCAATGCTTACAATTACTCACAATATAAACCTAATAAATATAGAAATAGGGCTGTTGTCAGTGCAAAACTTTTATAGTTTTACAACAGATGATGCTTCAATTCTCTTGCTGTCTGCAATAGCGAAAGCTTTATCACATTATCGCCGCCCAGTTTAACTCTGTAAGACGAAAAGTGTCTGTTTTATACAAGGACTCAGTGAGTTCCGCGCAGCAAACACTTTCCACCTCGGTTATACAAAACCAGTCTGTTAATATTATATAAGACAAAAATCGCCGTTTTTTCTGAAATTAATACAAACCACATAAAAGCAATGTGAGCAACATGCAGAATTTTTAAACCTTAAACCTGGTTGTATGTAAAGAAACCGCTGGATTTATAAGTTTAAGCCCTCTGCATTTCCAATGTTGGCCTTCGCCCTGTCCAGTGTTGCCGACATTTTCATTATCATGATTGCACATGACTTATGTTTGCTAACTTCATAATTTTGTAGAGAATTCCCAACGTAGTTTTCTAATGGCAGCACGGAACTCGAGAATAAGTGCATATCTTAATACTGCATTTAACCCGGATTCATTTCACTTCTTACACCACAGTAAACACATTCTCTTTCGTATACAACAGCGAAATAGTTCTCCCACTTTGTTACTGAAATCATATGAAACTACGTAAATATATTTTGCTTGCAGAACGTAGGTTTTTTGAATATGACAGCTGGTAGTATGTACAGCAAACATTGAGCTTTAAAAACCGAAACCCTGACATCATCTGACACAACTTGAACATTACAATTACTTTACCTGAAATTTTAGGAAGTTTTTGTTCCTCGTATCTCAAGATTTAACTGCATATTGCAATGATGGAATTATAAAAAATTTGAAAAACTTGTGCAGCTTCCTTGTGCTTAAGTGTCCATTCAATATTCTCTTTCCTGCTGTCCCTGATTCTGCTTGGCAAACCAGTAATAATATTTTCACAATCGTTGCAATCATACAGAGAACGATATGCTTCATATTTTCTGCAGTGATAACTAACAGACAATGAGTGAATATCTCTATATGATTCCTACTTTTGAAACAAAAGAAGAGCCATGTAAGATTCTTAATTAAATTTACACAAAGAAATAAGAGTATGTTCCGTGTGCACTCATTCTCATGCACGATGTACGTAGTAACGAAATTCAGGTTGAACTGTGCATACAAACTAACTCTGCTGCTTCCTCCTATTCCCCATCCTGTCACAGCCAGCTTAGCGCCTGCCTTGATACGAACTGATAAAAGTCATGACAATTGTTAATTCAGGAACTTAAAGATAGGGTAACAGAAGTATTTGACAGAATTAATAAATATAATTGAGTCTTTATAGTAACGACCTTCTAAGACGTGAAGTCGCAAATTTTGATGCGTAGGTATAAAATGTGCGAATACTTGAGTCACATCACAGAAGACGCAACCATAGTCTTCTTTCCTCGAAGACCTCAGATTTCAGAATGAACGCAAGTTACTCGATTTCTTTATAGAGAACACAGTCCAGTGTCAGCATTCAAATTACTTACTTTCTGGACACATATTCGAGAAATACTCAAATACTAAATTTCATAAATATCCGTTCAGTGAGAGCCGATTTGTTACACGCGGAAGGACAGAGAGACAGACAGGCTGACAGATATTCATTACGAAGCTAATAGTCGCGTTTCGCAGTTTTGCGAAAGCGCCTATAATCTGACAATCAAAATTCTTGATATAAAATTACTGCTAAAAAAGTAAATCAGTTAACTTGCACTGAACTTCAGCAATTTGATTTTATTAATACAGCTGCAGTGACCTGTGTCGATATCACTCAAGACAAATGTAATGAAATGCTATGTCCCAAGAGATGCTATTGCAAGTCTGTACTCAAGTACTATTCCATCATGCACGAACTGAAACTTAATCAGTAATTTATACTTCGCTTCTGATTTCCAGGCACTGTGTATCGCGTAGCTAACAGTAAGTAGTTTCCAGGAACTTCAACGCAGATAGATCTAACAGCTTTGAAAAGGATTATGGTGTGTTTACGATCTAATAGGAAACGAATCTGCAGCGCGAGGGGCTTAATACCGCCTGCATTCCCAAAGGGGGTAGTGTTATTGGATGCAAGTCACCTAAACAATACGAATGGTCTGTAACTTAATGCACTGATTTTTGGTGAGAAATCTAAGTATCAGACTCCAGATCAACTTGGATAACAGATGAGGTCTGCAGTATGAAAACACGTGACATTCAAATACAACATACATTTACTTACTTGTTTACTTAAGCCATGGAACAAAGTCCTAGAGAAGCTAATCGGTTCTCAGCTAGTCAAGAAATTCCCCGCATTTTATGGAACCGCATTCACAAGTGCCCACTACTGTCCCTATCCTGAGCCAGATCGATCCACTCCATGAACCCACGTACCACTTCCCGAAGATCCATCTTAATATTTTCCTCCCATTTTCGCGTGGATCTCCCAAGTGGTTTCTTTCCCTCAGATTTCACCATCAAAACAATGTATATATTTCTGCTCTCTCCCATTAGTGCTACATGTTCCGCCCATCTCATTCTTCTCGATTTGATCACCCGAACAAGTTTGGGTGAGTGCAGATCATTAAGTTCCTCATTATGTACTTTCCTCCATTCACCAGTTACCTCGTCCCTCGTAGGCCCAAATATTCTCCTCAGTACCCTATCCTCAAACAACCTCAGCCTACGTTCCTCCCTCAATGTGAGCGACCAAGTTTCACCCCCATACATAACAACAGGCAAAATTACTGTATCGTTTATTTTAATTTTTATATTTTTGGGTAGCACACTGGAAGACACAAAATTCTGCACGGAATCACGGAAAGCATTCCCTAACTGCAATCTGCTCTTAATTTCTTTCTAATAGTATGTTGATTTTTTAGGGTGTTCCAAAATACAATATATATATATATATATATATATATATATGCAAAGTATCGGATTGTTAATTTTCACAGGATTAAATCCTTAACCACGTAAGTACAAAATTGGAAACTTTGTTTAACACCGCAGTGTGAGAAAATTTCACCATGCGTGTGCGTGGCTTATTTAACGACGTTGATAAGATTATTGAACGACGACTGTGGGTATATAAAATATGAGTACTGCCAGCAAGATACTGATACGGAAATTGTGATACTCTAAGAAGAACCTATCCTTACGCCACTTTGTCTAAACATACCCTTTGTGCACTGCCATTGAATCGAGTTCTGAAATCCGCGGCGAAAGACCGGCAAACCTTTACCTGCTCAATACTTCTCAGAATCGAAAGCTTTTATCCGATTGGTGTTTGTAATTCATCTGTGGTGTCTTAAATGTGATCGAAGAGTTGATTGTACTTATAACGAAAGTTTTCCGTTTACATGAAATGAAGGAATATGAGGAAAAGGAGGTATAGCTCCACCAAATTTAACTTCGGTGTTAGATGGAAGTCAGTGACCATATTCATGCTCTCACCTCTTTACACCTGAGATATATCGAGTGTTAATGGCGTCAGTGATGTTTTTGTTGCTAGCATACGTATCCTTCGGAATATTAAAGCATCCATCACGGTGACCATTTCAGTAAAATAACGCAATCAACTTCACCGTTTCTTGCGATTGGCTACATAATTTAAAGATCTGGACATGGAACACAAAATTTACAAAAGGGAAATTTATTCTGCTCCTGCAGGTTTACAGAAGTGCTGACTGTAATGCTTACCACAATTTTTTCACATATTATTTAAATTAATGTGAAAGGCTGTTGTAACTAAAGCAAAGAACGCAAGATATTCTGAAGCCTAAACCCGAACATCCATCGCCCGTCCATACGAACAGCAACTGTCTGCTGCCATTGAAACATCAACAGGGAAAGCCAGAGATTACGATTTTCTGACTATTACTTGGGGTTGGGGGAGGGGGATATGGAATGAAATTCAAGTTAAAAAGGGGCCATGTTTAATATTGAACGACATCATAACATTCTTATTCTCACGAGAAAGATGCGATTATAGCGGTTCTGCCTTCCCAGAGCAGATATGTTCCTTTAGGATAGCTCTAAAATACTGTTTAAGTTATGATTAAATTAAATTTTCATCGAAAATTTTTATTACAGACATTAAAGATAGTAAATTAACTAAGGAAAAATGCATTCAAGATTACATTACAATGAATGTAATTTATTCTACAGTATTTTTATTAATTCTTTCCATGAAACGAAACCCTGGCACAAAGTTTATAAACCAGTCCAAGTAACGTCAAATGAAGTAATTTTGTTTCCGTCTTGCAAGAGAAAATTATATAATGTTTGAAGTTGTGGCAGCTATTTGTATTAACAGCTGCATATTTATTTATAGAATCTCAAAGTTCTTCGTTGATTCTGGCCCACTTATTGCAGCATTACATTTGATCATTTCTGCACAACTGTTACTGCTGGAAAATGTAAGGAAAAATATTATAATTCTATACGTAATTCTCTAAAGCTATATTAGTAATATTAAAGGCAAAAGAGATTTACAAATCTTCAGTGTGTAAACTAGAGATCAAATTTTCATGCGGATATAAAAACAAAATAATAACACAATTTTCTGCTCGAAAGTTCAGTCACATAACGCGCAGCAACATTATACTGTTTTAAATATAGGCCTTTGGAAAGTACGAGCCGTAACAAAATCCTTACCTTTAAAAATACCAAGCCTGTAGGGGCAGGACGTTAGGACTAAGTGTTATGGTTACAGCAGCAAATGCTATCGTGTATAAACTCAAAACCTTCCATCATATTGTTTTTAATCCCTAAAAGCAGCTATGCTTAAATATTTACGGTTATTATATCAGGGTTATATAGGTACAAGTATAACTGAGGTCTTCGCAATATGGCGTGCCAGGCACCAGCAGCAGTATATTTTCCAAACTGCTAAGAATATGACTTTTCTTCAGGTTTATATAAAGTTGAAATTTCTTGCCGGGGGCAAACACACACACACACACGCACACACACATTCAGTGGTGTGAACGGCAGTGTCGTAAAACGCAATTTACGATGCTAGTCTTAACACGTTCCAGACCCTAGGCTATCTCGGTGTGTGTGGAAGTTAGCCTTAAACCTAGCATAATGTTGCATATCGTAACGTATACCAAGCTGTTGTCTTATTGTGCCATGAGTAAGGTGCTTAGTCACCAGTCTTTTACTGAGAAGGACAGGCTTCCATCCCAGAGCAGTCAATGTAGGGTTTGTGATGGACAAAGGGGAACTGGGACATACCTCTTTCACATTATTTTGATTTTCTGTGTCAGCATCATTCTTCTAGTGCTCTACAATCATATTCATCTAAAGTCGACAGAGTTGTTAAATAAAAAAATACTTCTTAATTACTTATGAAGATGTTAAGAAACTGATATATGTATTCAGATGAACAAAATCTCAGGATATTTTAAGCCAAGTGTGGACACATGCAGGCTGCCGGTAGAAATAACACCTCGTATTTTGGAGGACAAGAATTTGGAGTTCATCTGCTTTTAGGCCAGTTCGCAAAATTACAAAACACGACAATTAGCTTCGTCATGTCTGTCTGTCTGTCCGTCCGTCCGCCTGGAACAACCCTTCTAACACTGGACAGTTTTTCATGAAATCTGATATTTGAGTATCATTCGAAAATGTATCGAAAAAATTCAATTTACATTAAAATCTGAGAAGAATGGTGACAAATTTACGTGAAGCCCTACGTAAGTATGTACGTTTGTGATAATAGCCCTCTTAGTTCTTGTTAGAATGAGAATCACTCCAAGCGAAAGTTGTAAAGAAAATCAAAATACACATTTCATGTTAAGCAACCTTTTTCCAAAAATCGTGCTATTTATAAGATAGTGTGGAAAAACATTTTACAACCGACAGGCCACACGTGACAATATATTTAATATGGAGCATGCATGTTACCCGCTGGATACGTAAGGATACAACCACACTCAAAATCTGTAATACTTATTGCTTTTCCACGGCAATAATGGTTACGGGAACGCACGTCAGTATTAAGTTACATATATACGAGCACATTGACTGGCTTGTCTCAAACTATCACTCAAAAGTGATTAAGACAGACAAGTTTTCTATTAATCTTAACTCCCTCCCAACCGCCACTGATAAGAGAAGGTCACATTTGAAATCTAATTCTGTGTTGTACTGTGGTGCTGTTGAAGTGACGGAGGGTCATTTCTTGTGTATTGCAAAGAAGAATGGTAAAAATTTGAATAAGGAGGTAATGAATTCCTGTACCGGTTAAATTATTACTTTATGGTTTAGGTTAAAGTTTTCCTATTCTGAATACATTGGTGTCACGCATAAAGTAGAGCATAGAATTCTTTCATGGTCCTATTGGAATCTTCGAACTTCTAGATAGAATTATACACCGAAAACAATTCCTTCCGATTAATAAATAATTGTGTTAATTTGTAAAACTTAGCAGAAACACTTGTATTCTCTTTAACGAAGGAAAAATTATTCGCTTGTAATTGTCATTATTCTATAAACCTACAGCACTTCATATTACAAGCTGCTCGCCTCGTCTGTAGTTTGAGAAACTGTGCTCATTTGTGAAAAATTTTAGGGTTAATGCTGTACAAACCTGCTGATGAGTAACTTGACACTGGATATCCGTATAACACGAACCAACATGATACACTATTTTATATTAATTTATTTCAATAATAATAATCCTCTACATATTTCAAGCAAGCTTGCTGCTCCTCATAAAGAGGATCAACTCTGTATAAACAGCAACTGGTATAGTCATGCATTATGTTGACTATACCAATTGCTGTTTATACAGAGTTGATCCTCATGATGACGAGCAGCAAGCCTGTTAGAAATATGTAGAGGCTTAATATTGAAACAAACTAATAGAAAATAGTGCATCTTTTAGGTTAGTATTGTACAGATACATCACGATACAGGGTCAACAAAACATTAAATTTGATTCTGTGTAGTTTCAAGATTAATATTTGTTCCATTACATCATTTTCCCTTCCATCTAATCACTAGACACTTATTCGCTTTGTCTATTCTGATGCCCTACACTTAAAAAGAACCCCTCACAAAAGTTCCTAACTACACAACCAGTTTTCCCTATCTTTCCATAGTTTTGTTCAATGCTGTGTGCTTACTTAGATCATGAACCTGGGCTTTCATTGTGTAACTAATGACACCGATGTTCACCGCAGCCGATGTAAATCCTTCCACCATGAAGAGTGAAAGTTGGAAGAATATCCGATATTCCCTTCGTTATCTTACAGCCTTATATAAAGCTTATAGCTCTGACCTTAATTCAATACCCGTATTGCAGCCTCAATTAAGCCAGGTAAAATGATAACCTGCCTCCTTTGGAAATAACGAATTGGTTTCAGTCCGAAATTTCTCTATGCTTCTGATAATTTAGAGAAACCTTCAATAAATGTGAGTCGAATTAAAGTTGTTTTTGTTAGGGCAACAAAATCAACGAGTACATATGAGTTCATCACGTGGCTAGAAAAGTGAGGGTAAAAAACGTATACTGAATTTTGAAGGTAAAACAAGATAGGCGGCCGAGAAATTAGGGAGTTTATTCCCTGGAAAGACAGGGAAAATTTTACACACAGTGCCCAGACCGGATGTGATGCCCATCCAAATTTGTGTAAAGTGGGCGCCAAAGTGGTTACAATGAGAGCGGTGTGACACTGACCAATCAACTCCATCCTACAAGGGCCTTATAAATAAATGAGAAATAATCCCATCATATAAAGGAATGATACAATATTCACGCGGTAATTGACGGCATCTCTCGTCAACTGTTTCTTGAGTCACGATGAGTTCATGTTAGGAATGCCTATTAAATATCAGTTTACCGTAACAGCTGAAATCCACCATTTTTAGGCGCGTTCGCGAAATTTCGAAAACCGACTGTTGGCTTCCTGTATGTCTGTCTGTCCGCATGAAGTAACTCGGCTCACACTTGAACGGATTTTCATGAAATTTTGTATTACAATATCTTTTGAAAATGTGTCGACAAAATGCATGTAGAGTTGCAATCTGACAAGAATAACAGGTACTTTACATGAAAACCAATACACATTTATGAAAAACGTTTGTTGAATTCTTTGTTGAATGAGAAGTAATTCAGACAAATTTGTAGAGGAAATCACACCACACATTTCATGTTCGATGTATTTTTTTCCGAAAATCGCGTCTTTTAAAGGGTAATGTGACAAAATACGGTAGATTCAGGCTACAGGTGCAAATATGGTTCATGCGCTTTGCATGCTGGATCAGTAAGGCTACAGACACACACTCAGAATAAACAATACTTATTGTTTTTCCACGGCAACAATAGTTATGCGAAAGTGGTAAAGTATGCCTATTGGGGTTTACGTACGTTTCCTGTTCCATATAAAAATAAGCTGATGGAAGAATAATAATAAGGGAGATATGATGCCATAATCGAAGAATAGTGGACGTGGTTGTGTCGAAGTGTTGAACCGTCAGATTATGTGACCAGAGTTACGTGTATCTGGAAGACCACAGCTGTTACTGAATACGGAGTGAACGTATTCCTAAGGCGCGTAGTGGTCACCTTTAAGAAGGCCAGACCTATTAGAAGGTTTCTTCTGTTGGTCAGGCTAAAGGAGTAGCTTTTGGAATTGACTACTTCAAATAAATTATAACTAAATTATGTTCATTCTGAATACAGAAACATGGATTTATGTTATTTGTTATGAATTAACTGCATTATAATTAAATGGTTTACTGCTATGTAATGGGCCTCCATGATGACCACCAATGCCAGCGACTGTAATATCGAAGGTGCTAGTCGTTTTGCAGATAATACAGTATTAGCCAGAGAAGCATAGTTGCATGCAACCTTGTAGCCTGTTTATTGAATCTAAGTATAGGGCTAGCTGTTTGTTTTTGTGTGGAGCTACAGCCCAAATCGAGCCTAAGCCGCCTTGTTTTGTGGTTTCTAAATCTCACACAATTTACCACACAGTCGGTAGCAGTTCTCGGAACGAATGATTGCTCGTCACACAGTCCCGCTACCTACAAACACAAAAAAACCATAGGCCATGAACGTCCATGCTCTCAGCGCGATTCGAACTCGCAACCCCATCAATCAAGTGACTGCAGACTTATGTTTTACCCAGCACAGGCAACCGAGTCGGCGCTGGCTGCTCTTACACCAGCTCTCTACAAAGCCGTAGATAGCGAGTATGATCATCATTCTGTCATTCTAATTCTTTAAATTATATATATATATATATACTTGGTATATGCACTTATTATATGAAACAGACAAATGTAATTAATACGCATTACGCAGTAGCACAGTGGTTAAGGTGCTGTGCTATAAATCGGAAGGTCGCTGGTTCGATCCAGAGTGTGCTCAGAGCTTCTGACCAGTAAGGTTGTGCGCGCAGTGAATGACCTTTAAGTCGAAAGTGAAAGGCAATGTAGTGAGTAAGGTCGAGTGGCCTACGTGAGTTAAGTAGTGATAACAGAAGAGTAGTGCTGGTATACAGTGGCAGAACGTCTCAATACAATAATGTGTACGTTCGACTCAACCAGTCCACGTATCACCGCATATGACATCCACGAGTGGATACAACAAATCCTATGGATTCCAGAACAAACTGTCAGCACAATTCAGATTGACGGAATAAAGAGGCAAGTATACATAAAATTGATAGATAACGCAAACGTACAAGCCCTACTTACGGAAACAAATGGACAAGCCGAATACAAACATCACAACGAAGTACTATCAATAGTCAACATAACAGTAGCTGGGATGGGCACTAAACGCGTCCATATCGCCAACCTACCACCTGAAGTAAAAGAACACGCCATACGAACCGCGCTCACCCCGTTTGGAACAGTACTGACTGTAACAGAAGAAATGTGGCCAAACACGTATATATATAAAGTACCGAATGGAGTTCGTCAAGTCACGATAACATTGACTAAACACATTCCCTCACAACTAATGGTGGATGGGCACAGGGCACTACTGTCATATGAAGGACAACCA
>Ga0123357_10005776_pt1 | contig 14900 bp, 12 predicted proteins | sample TergutEmb28metaG_FD_89873 | JGI IMG/M metagenome (GOLD analysis project Ga0123357, IMG submission 89873) | Embiratermes neotenicus P4 segment gut microbial communities from Petit-Saut dam, French Guiana - Emb289 P4 | ecosystem: Host-associated > Arthropoda: Insects > Digestive system > Gut ...
CAGCTCTGGTATTACCTCGGCTAATAGTAACGACTGCATAAAAAATGATTGCCTAATTGTATTAACTATAGAAAAATAGGCAATAAGCAGGGAGTGCACACTGGGCACCCCAAAAAGCCGGACGGCCACTGGCTGACCCTACAGTCAAACGATATACAACGGAGGCAACGAAACATGTGGCCAAAAGTCTGCGTCACAAGCTATTTCCCCAATAGTTTACGTATGCGGTTCACCGCTTCCATCGCATCACCGGCATACAGATCCGCCCCTATACTCTCAGCATACTCTTCCGTAACAACAGCACCGCCAACCATTGTAAAAGTCTTAACGCCTGCCGCTCCGAGTTTGGCTAGAACATTCTCCATTTCTGACATAGTAGTTGTCATAAGAGCTGAAAGTCCCACAGCATCTACTTTGTTTGCTATAGCTTCTTTAACAATCCGATCTGCTGAAACGTTCTTGCCAAGGTCAATAACCTGAAAACCATGATTTTCAAGGAGAGTACAGACAATATTTTTACCGATGTCGTGAATGTCACCCTCCACAGTAGCCATAAGGATTTTACCCAAAGGTTTTATGTCGCTTGCGGAAAGCTCCTGTTTAAGCCTTGCAAATGCCGCTTTCATGGTATCGGCAGAGCGTATAACCTGCGGGAGAAACATTATATTCTTTTCAAATCTGCGGCCAACCTCTTCCAACCCGGGCAATAGCCCGTTATTACTAATTTCCAGCGGAGATAACCCTTCAGCAAGAGCTTGCTCCACAAGATCTTTAACACTATCTACATCTCCACTAATAATAGCGTTTCCGAGTTTTCCTTTTATATCCAACGGGGCTTCTATCTCCTTTTCAACAGAAGGGACTGAAGCATCAGCAACATTTTTATACGCTTCAATATATGAAACGGCATCTTTGTCTTTGCCAAGCAAAACCATGGCGGAACGGAACGCATCCATCATAATCTTATCTTTAGGATTGATTATAGCCGCATCAAGACCAGCTGCGATGGCCATTGAGAAAAACGCGGCAGAGATAAAAGCACGAGCAGGAAGGCCAAAGGATATATTACTTACGCCAAGAACCGTATTAACTCCAAGCCTCTCTTTAACAAGACGGATAGCGTCAAGAGACTCTAAGGCACGCCTCTGCTCCGCGCTTACGGTGAGCGTGAGAGCGTCAATGATAATATTGTCAGCAGGAATCCCAAAAGATTTCGCTGAATTACAAATCTTCTCTGCCGCTTTAAATCTATCTTCAGCGCTTTCAGGGATACCTTTTTCATCAAGAGAGAGGCCTATAACAGCTGCTCCGTATTTTTTAGCAAGAGGAAGCACTCTTGCAAGGCTCTTATCCTCTCCTGAAACGGAATTAATAAGGACTTTACCGTCCGCGGATTTAAGCCCTCTTTCAAGAGCCTCTGTACTGGAAGAATCAAGAACAACAGGCGTTTGCACAGCAGTAGTAACGGAGAAAACAGCCCGTTCCATAGCTGCTGCCTCATCAATTCCGGGAGTCCCTACATTCAGATCAAGTAGTACAGCTCCGGATTCCGTTTGTTCTATTGCTTCCCGGCGTATATAGGAAATTTTTCCTTCTCTTAGCTCTGCTGTAAAGGCTTTTTTACCTGTGGGATTTATCCGCTCCCCTATGATAGCAACAGGATTATCCCCGCCAATAGCAACGTATCCGGTGCGACTTGATAAGAAAGTAATGATTTTATCAGACTTTTCTACTTTAAAAGGCCGCTCTTTACCCTTAAGAGCCTCCTTCATGGCTAAAGTATGTTTTGGAGTGGTACCGCAACAGCCCCCTATAATCCTCACACCAAGCTCAAGGAGCCTATCATGATACGCTGTCATCTCATCAGGAGTTGCAGGAAACAGGGTTTTTCCATCTTTAAGTATTGGAAGCCCCGCATTTGCCTGAGATATTAACGGCAGTGTCGTAACTTTTCTCATTGCCGCAAGAATCTGGTAAATACCCTCTATTCCAAGACCGCAATTAGAACCGACTACATTAGCCCCAACAGCCTCAAGGGTTATTGCAGCAGCTTCAGGAGACGTACCAAGGACAGTCCGTCCGGCGTCATCAAAAGTCATCATAGCGATTATGGGAATAGTTGGGGAAAGTTCACGAATCGCTATAATAGCAGCCCTTATCTCTTTAATATCAAGGAATGTTTCAAGAGTTATAATATCAACGCCGGCTTCAATAAGAACTGAAGCCTGCTCACGAAAAATATCCGACATCTGGTCAAAAGAGAGGTCGCCGACAGGTTCTACAAATTTCCCTGTAGGCCCTATAGACCCGGCAACATATGCGCTATCTCCTGCAATATCTTTTGCTATCTTAACCCCTGCCTTGTTTATCCTGTTGACCTCTTTTTCAAGGCCGTAATGTAAAAGTTTTTCCCTGCTTCCACCAAATGTATTTGTTACAATAATATCCGCGCCAGCTTCCAAATACTCTCTATGAACAGATGCCACAACATCAGGCGCAGTTAAATTAAGCTCTTCAGGAGGTTGTCCTGGTTTTAAACCTCGTTCCTGGAGCATAGTTCCCATTGCGCCGTCAAGGATCAAAACCTGTTCTCTAAGGTTTTTAAGAAACTCTTTTTTCATTCTTTATCGCTCTCTTCTTGCTGCGATGGCTTTCCTTCATTTTTATTTTCAAAAGAAAAATCAGGAGGAATAGGAGACCTAAGATCAATATGCCCTTTTAACGTTTCAAGAGGCTTACCATCAACTGTAAACAATACATACTTTATCTGAGGATAATTTGCCGCTATAGAATCTACAATCGCGTAAACGGCCATTGTTTCGCTACTGCTCCCCCCTGGAAGACCATCTACCATACTTTGTGCAAGATCAACCTTTGCAACATTTCCATCGACATGAACGCTGTTAATACCCCCCGAATCAGGAAGAACCGGCTGAAGATCACCAACAGGGCCTGTGATTAATTCAGAAACAATATCCGTGGCACAATCGGAAATATCACTGCACCTGTCGATCTCTCTCCCCTCCCTTACAAGAGAATTTCCATCTTCTGAAGCAAAGAACAGAGTGACCATTATCTTTTCAGTCTGGTGTTGGGGTACCGGAGTTTTAGGGGGAAGGGTAGCGTATCTGTATTTATTAAAGAGGAGAACCCCTATAATAATTGCCAGCAAAATAAACGCAAGAACCACAACCCAAAATCCCTGTTTTCTGGAACGTTTGCGTTTCATTATTTACCCCCTTGCCGAATCTTAATCTTCAAGATTCACCTGACAAACATCCATAATACTGCTACCTAAAAAACGATTTCCAACCTTTACAAAACCGGCAGGCACATCAGTAACAAAGTAATGATGATTCCCTTGTCTGTTTGAATCCTTTAAAATCCGCTGATCTTTAAGTATACCGGAAACAGTGAAGGCTGTCTCTTCTGCTGAATCAACGAGCTTCACATCATTACCCATAACTTCTCCTATTATACCTTTCAAAAGAGGATAATGGGTACATCCTAACACAAGTGTATCAATCCCCTGAGCTTTCAAACCTTTAAGGTAAGTCTCTGCCGTAAGCTTGGTAATCTCATTATCAAGCCAGCCCTCTTCAGCAAGAGGGACAAACATCGGACAGGGAGTTGCAATAACATCTATATCCGGGTTAATCCGCTTGATAGCTTTGGTATATGCGCTACTTCTTATTGTCCCTTCTGTCCCGATTACTCCAACATGCCCTGTTTTTGTAACTGAAGCGGCTCTTCTGGCTCCGGGGTCTATAACGCCAACAATCGGAATTGAAAACTCTGTCTGCAACTCATCAAGAGAGACTGCTGACGCGGTATTACAGGCGACAACTAATAACTTTATATCACGGTTGATGAGAAAAGAGGTAATCTCTTTCGCAAAGCGAATCACTGTCTCAGAAGACTTTGTCCCGTAAGGGACTCTTGCCGTGTCACCAAAATAAATTGTATCTTCATATGGCAACAGTGCAATAACTTCTTTAAGAACAGTCAGCCCACCCACTCCTGAATCGAACAAACCTATGGCTTTTGAGGACAACCCCATACTCCTTTAGCAAAAAATAAGATTAATCCGCGACTTACATTCAATTAAGTCTCTACGTAGTCTTTATATACCACGTAAAACGCCAATAATTCAATAAGAGACTTGGGTGACTTCGGCTTTTGGCCATATGCTACATTGCCTCTGTCGCAAGCCACTCAACAATTGTATTGATTAGCCTGTAGGGCTTTCATATCAATAAAAAACAGATAACAACAAACCAATAGCCCATAGGGCTTTGACAAATTAAATATCAAAACGTTAAAGTCCTACGGACTATGTGGATAGGATACGATTCTTCTATTGATATAAATGCCCTATGGGCAAAGTGGAAAGGCAACTCGTAGGGTGGGCAGAGCACAAGCGAAACCCACCATTTCTCTGAGTACATAGAAACCTGTGAAATCAGGCATAGCCTGAGCTTATAGGCTCTTAACTAACCGGACGGCCAATGGCCGCCCCTACAAAACCTCGTATCTTGTTCGACGTAGGGAATGCCCATTGGGCATTCCGAAAAGCCATACAGCCCTTACTAGGAAACAACAGGTAATGGAAGGGGCGAATCTGCTTACAATGACATATCAATTATTGCCTAATCCTATGAACAGTAGGACAATTAGGCAATAATGATATTATTACGGTATATAACATATACTATCTGTCAGCTGAGGTTTTACCTCAGCTGACAGAAATTACATCATAGATAAAATGGTTAAGATGTGATTGCCTAATCGTATAAACAGTAAGAGGATTAGGCAATAAATTTGCGGCTTCTGCTTTTCGTACCCAGTCGGGCGCACAATGTGCGCCCCTACGTATTGGCTGTATCTTTAGCTCTGTTTTCCTATCAATCCTTTTACTGCATGTAGCAAGTCGGCAGGGTAGATCATTGTTTTTGTGTTATTGGATGCAGCCAATTTCTTTAAGCTTTCAATATACCTGTCTCCTAAAAGAAACATTGCTGGGAGCTCCTGAGAACCAACAGCTCCTGATATTTCTTGAATTGCCTTTGAAGAAGCTTCTGCAAGAACGATCTGTCCTTCGGCCTCTTTTTTAGCAGCTTCAAGTTTACCTTCAGCTTCACGGATCATTGCCTCTTTTTTACCTTCTGCTTCAAGTATTGCAGCCTGTTTAAATCTTTCGGCTCCTGCCTGTTTCTCCATAGCTTCCTGCATGGTTGCAGAAGGGCGGATATCCTGTATTTCAACTGATTTAATTACAAGCCCCCAGTCTGTAACGTCATCACTTATCTGATCTTTAAGGACAGTCTTTATTTTATCTCTTGAAGAAAGGGCTTCATTAAGCTGCATAGAGCCTATTATTGCCCTAAGGGTGGTCATAACAAGGTTTCTTACCCCATATTTGTAATCGGATATGCCATATACAGCTTTTTGTGGATCAACTACTTTTATAAAGGCAATGGCATTACAGACTATTACAGCATTATCTCTTGTAATGGCTTCTTGTGCAGCTATATCCAAAGGTTCATCTTTTGTGAGTACGCGATATGCTATTGAATCTATGTATGGGATTATTACAGTAAGCCCCGGCTTTAGCGTAAGGTGGTATCGCCCAAGTCGTTGTACGACATATTCGTATCCTTGGGGGACAATTTTTACCCCTGCCATAAGAGTGACAACAATTAATACGGCTATTACTCCTGCTAATCCTAAAAACATAATGTGGCTCCTTTGTTACGGTTTTTTTATTTTCAGCTTTGAACCCGCTATGTCAGAGATTACTACTCTGTCCCCTATATGAACATCATCTTCTGAGATAAAATCCCAGGTTTCATCCCCAAGTACAGGTATCTGAAAGCGTACCCGGCCTGTTATAAAGTCCTGCTTCTCTACAGATATAACTATTCCGGCTTCTCCTATAATGGATTCTTTTCCCTGGCCTGTCTGACTTTTGAGTTTTGACGGTTTTATAAATTTAAACCACCCTATTGAGAATGAAATAATGGAGAAAAAGGAGAATACAAGCAGAAGAACAGGAGTAGAGTCCACAAATAAGGCTACGATGCCTGTTAAAATAGCGGCAATACCAAACCAGATTAGTACAAATGACGGGAGTATAAGTTCAAGGATAATAAGGATAATCCCGATTATAAACCACTTCCAGTACACCATGAAACAACCTCCTTTTGGTTCATCTGTAAATTCGTACATTTCATCTTATAATGTATGGCTGCATATTTAGCGGCCTGTCAGGCACAACTTTAGTTTCTTATAATACCTATTCCAATTGTAATGTAAACCTGTTTCTTGGTAGTAATATCGCGGTAAGCCGGTCCTCGTTTCTTAATGAGGGTGGCAAAACATGTAAGGCCTGATACGCCTAGTTTGATAGTCTTTTACAAACTTAATGACACAGGATTTTGGCTCATAGGTAAGTGTGAAATTGTAATTAACTCCACTCTTCACACTCCAAACTCCACACTATTTCAAGTATGACCAAAAGCCTGCGTCATATTAAATAATTAATTGACAGCATACTGATTATCAGCATATTATTTATTAGTTATGGATAGTAATGAAACAGTTTTAAAACATATCGGATTCTTGCTGGCAAAAAACTATCAGCGTTTATGTTCAATATTTAAAGAAGAGTTTTCAGGATATGACATAACTCCTCAACAATTCGGTCTTCTGAGGTTTTTATGGGAAGAAGACGGACTTACCCAGGTAGAACTTTCCTGCCGTAGTCAAATTGACCGTACAACAATTGGTGGATTAATTGACAGAATGGAAAACGCCGGATTACTTCTCCGCACACCCAGATCCGGGGACAGGCGGGCTTATTCAATCTCTTTAACGGAAAAAGGAGAACGTCTCAGACAAGAGCTGCTTCCATTATCCCAAAAAGCAGAAGAGCGATTTTTATCCTCGTTATCTGGCGAAGAAATAGATATATTGAAAAATTTATTAGATAAATTACGATTCTAAGGTTAAGCACTATGTCAAGAAAACTCCATATAAATCTCATTCTGGCTATACTCTTTGCAATCTGCATTGGTTCACCATTATCAGCATGGTCAGAAAAGCTCTCTCTTTCTGAATGCCTGCAACGCGCGAGAACAGAAAACCCTACCCTCAGGACCAACGCCAAAGACCTGGATGCTGTCAAACTGGAGGAAAAACTGGCAAAAAGCGGATACTTCCCTCAAGTTAATGCTCAAGGCGGATATACTTCTCAACTTAAACCCCAAGGCATGGAATTTGAAGGTATGAATATAGCAGAACAGGATCCTAATTTTGCTTCAGCCTCCCTGGATATAACACAGACCATTTATGACTTTGGCAGAACAGCTAGCAGAAAAGAGCAGGCATTGAACCATATAGAGGCGGCCAGAAACAGTTATAAAGCGTCTGAGCAGGATGTATTCCTACAAGTAGTAAAAAACTACTATGGCATAATGCAAAATGAAGAGCTCCTGACAATGGCACAGGATGAGGTAAAACAGCGTGAACAGCATATGGGAGTTGCAAAAACCCTGTTTGAAGAGGGTGTAACTACCCGTAACGACCTTTTACAGGCAGAAGTAAATCTTGCAGGTAGCCGTCAGAAAGAGCTTTCCGCCGAAAACAACCTGCAAAATAGTTGGCTATCACTTAATTATCTCACCGGACAGCCCCTTACATACAGGGCTGACCTCATAGAAGAAGAAATCCTCCCTTTAGATACGAAAGATACAGAAAATAATCTCCTTGAAAATCGCCAAGAGATCCTTAGTCAGAGAGCAAGGATTAGAGCTGGTGAAGCAGCAGTAAAAGAAGCCAGTTCAGGTTTTTACCCTGAGTTCTATGTCCAGCTCGGTTTGGACTATGTTCAGAATAGTAAAGTCACAGAACAGGCAATAATGGGCGCAACTGTTGGTTTTAAAATGAATATCTTTGAAGGTAATGCAACAATAGCAAGGCATAGACAGGCTGTAGAAGAGCTTTACAGAGAACAGGAAAGGCTAAGAGATCTGCAGGATTCAGTAAAACTCGAACTGGAAACCGCTAAAAATGATCTTACTGTAGCCCGAGAAAGAATAAAAGTAACTAAAACAGCGATAGAACAAGGAGAGGAAAACCTCAGGATAAACAGTGACAGATATAAAGCCCAGGTAGGTACTGCAACTGATGTCATAGATGCACAAACACTTTTAAGCCAGGCAAGAACCGACTATTATCAGGCTCTCTTTGATTATCGCGTAGCCATAGCAAGAATTAAACGAGCATTGGGAGAGCTTTAGAAATCCTTTTCCAGCTTTTTTGTTTTTAGCCCGTTAGGGCTTGATTTTAATAACCCCGGGGCAACGACCCGGGGCTGAACAACAGAATCATACTCCTGCCTGAAAGGCAGGACTTGTTGCTTCCCAGAATAGCAAAGAAAATCAGTCCTGCCTTTCAGGCAGATATTTTATTTATTTCGTTTCCGCAGGTCGTTGACCCACGGTTATGAAGATTTGGCTTTTCAAGCCCATAGAATACGTAGGGTGGGTAAAGCATAAGCGAAACCCGCCATTATAGTTTACATAAAACAGCGAAGTTTTTTATAAAGGAGTAAATAGTGTCAGAAGAAGAAAATGTTAAAGAGCTGGAAAATAAAGAAATGAATGAAGAAACTTCCGCACCTGAAGCTGAGCCTGGAAAATCCGGAAAAAAACGTGAAAAAGCCAAATTAATCCTCTTTATTATAATTATAGCCGGTGTATTGATAACCACCCTCTGGTGGCTTAGGGACAAATCATTTATATCGACAGACGATGCTTTTATAGATGGCAATATACACGATATTGCCCCTAAAGTATCAGGAATAGTAAAGAATCTGGCTATTACAGACAATCAATTTGTACATAAAGGGGATCTGCTATTCGAGATTGACCCTGCGGATTACCATGCAAAAGTTGCCGAGGCAACAGCAGCTTTGAATGTAGCCGCAAATGATAACTCAAGTGATTTGGCAAAAGTCGACCAAAGCAGGGCAGAGCTAAATCAGAGCAGAGCACAGCTTACACAGGCAGAAAGTGACCTTGCCAGAGGTAAGGCATTATTCGCCAGGGAAGTAATCCCAAAAGAGCAGTTTGAAAAAATCCAGACTGCCGAAAGAGTGGCGAGAACAGAGGTAGAAGCCAAAGAAGAGAATTATCGCCGCGCCTCTGCTGAAGCAGGCCTTTCCGCACCTGGGGGAAAAGATGCTAAAGTTGCGCAGAGACAAGCAGAGCTGGAAACAGCAAAACTTAACCTTTCATATACCAGAGTATTTGCCCCAACTGACGGTTATGTAACCCGCAGAACCGTAGAAGTCGGTAATTACATACAGCCCGGGCAATCTGCACTGGCAATAGTACCCCTAAACGACATATGGATAACGGCAAATTACAAAGAGAGCCAGCTAACCCATGTAAGAGCCGGCCAAAAGGTTGTATTTACCGTTGACACATATGGCGGAAAAAAATTCAGGGGTACAGTAAACAGCATAATGGCAGGAACAGGAGCAGCGTTTTCCCTTCTCCCTCCTGAAAATGCCACTGGGAATTATGTAAAAGTCGTTCAGAGAATACCTGTAAAAATAGATATAGATCGAAGCAGTGATCCAAAGCATGTTTTACGGATAGGAATGAGTGTTGAACCTACAATTCATACAGGAGAATCTTTCTTTAATATTGTTAAAGAGATGATCCCTTTTAGAAAAGAAACCCGTTAAAACAGATGTCACGTCCTGTAAAACATGTAAATAAATGGATAATCGCCATAAGCGTAATGTTACCTACCATCATGGAGATTATCGACACGGCTGTAGCCAATGTAGCCCTACCTCATATACAGGGGAGCCTTAATGCCGGCGCAGATGAAGTAACCTGGGTACTGACATCGTATCTGGTAAGTAATGCTGTAGTCCTTCCTATGACAGGCTGGTTATCAAGAACCTTCGGCAGAAAAAGGTTTCTAATGACCTGTATAGTCATCTTCACTATGGCATCATTCTTTTGCGGAATGGCGCCAAGTCTTGCAGCACTGATATTCTTCCGCGTAGTTCAGGGGGCAGCAGGCGGCGCTCTTGTTCCTACAAGTCAATCAGTAATGATGGAAACCTTTCCTCCAAGCGAGCGTGGAATGGCAATGGCCATATTCGGCATAGGGGTTATGTTCGGCCCTATAATAGGCCCTGCTCTTGGAGGCTGGATAACTGATAATACAAACTGGAGATGGATATTCTACATAAATATCCCAATAGGAATAATAGCAATAATAATGGCATATACTTTTATATTTGATCCCCCTTACATGAAACATAAAAAAGATGCGACCATAGATTATATAGGACTTTTACTCCTTACTGTAGGTCTTGGATCGCTGCAGATAGTTCTTGACAAAGGGCAGCGAGATGACTGGTTTAGTTCATCTTTTATAATAGGATTTTCCATAATATCCGCCATTTCAATAATACTGCTTATCTACACAGAACTCCGTAATAAACATCCAATTGTCAATCTAAGACTCTTTAAAAACCCCTCCTTTTCGGTAGGGACCCTGATAATATTTGTGCTCGGCTTTTGCCTTTACAGTTCAATAACGCTTATTCCAATGCTGCTGCAGACAATTATGGGCTACGATGCTACAATGGCAGGGCTGGTACTTGCTCCGGGAGGAGTGGCTAACCTCGTAGCAATGCCTTTTGTAGGAGCTGCCTTACAGAAATACGACAGCCGAAAGTTAATATTTTGCGGCATCTCAATAGCTTCTCTTTCAATGTTCCTGATGCAGAAAGTCTCTCTGGACGCAGCATACTTTGACTTTGCCTGGCCAAGGATTATTCTTGGATTAGGCCTGGCAATGACCTTTGTCCCGCTGACAACAACAGCTTTCGCCGAAATCCCAAATGAAGAAATGGCAAATGCTACAGGAATGTACAACCTTTTGAGAAACATGGGCGGAAGTGTGGGAATCGCCATATCCAGTACAATGGTTACAAGAAATACCCAGTTTTACCAGACTCAGCTTGTTGCCCATGCAAACGACTATAATCCAGTGTTTCACAAAACACTTCAGGCACTAAAACAGGCTATGATTATCAGAGGAATAGACCCTGTAACAGCAGAAAACAAGGCTCTGGGAATGATTTATGGAAACATACAAAAGCAAGCGGCAATGTTATCGTATAACCGCATATTCTGGATAGTAGGAGTATCTTTTATAGTTATAATGCCATTGCTTCTTTTACTTAAAAAACCATCAAGAGCAAATCCACCGGCAAATGTTCACTAAGCTTATTCGCCGATAATCTTAACAAGCACCCTCTTCTTACGCTTACCATCAAACTCACCGTAAAAAATCTGCTCCCATCTGCCAAAATCAAGCTTGCCGCCCGTAACGGCAACAACCACTTCACGCCCCATCACAGTGCGCTTAAGGTGGGCGTCAGCATTATCCTCATATCCATTATGATTATATTGTGAATAAGGCTTTTCAGGAGCAAGCTTTTCAAGCCAAAGTTCAAAATCTTTATGGAGCCCCGACTCATCATCATTTATAAAAATAGAAGAGGTAATATGCATAGGATTACAGAGTAAAAGCCCTTCCTTTATACCGCTCTCCTTAAGGCAATCCTCAACATCAGGTGTAATATTAATAAAATCCCGGCGCTTATCTGTCTCAAACCATAATTCCTTACGGAAGCTTTTCATATAACGCCTCTTCAGTTCAAGCTAATAAGCTCTTTATAGCCTCAACATCAAGAATAACCTCTTGCTGTTCGCCATTAGCCATACTCTTAAGCTGTCCCTTCCCCTTTTCAAGCTCCTCTTCGCCAATAATCAGGGTAAACCTGGCTGAAAGTTTATCTGCCCTGCGCATCTGGCTTTTCAGGCTTTTACTCTCATAATCAAGCTCAACAGAAACTCCTTTAGTCTGAAGTTGGCACATAAGGGCAAAAGCCTTTTCCTGAGCCTTTTCACCATGGGTAACAATAAAGAGGTCACAACTCCTCTTAAACTCTCTCTCTGAAAGGAGCAGAGCAACCCGCTCAACCCCCATGGCAAAACCAATACCGGGAAGCTCAGGTCCGCCAAGTTCAGACACAAGACCATCATACCTGCCACCGGCAGCAACGGCACTCTGGGCTCCGAGAAGCCCTGTAACCAGCTCAAAAGTAGTGCGGGTATAGTAATCCAACCCTCTGACCATCTTACTGTTTATGGAATATGATGTTCCAGCAACTTGTAGATACCCCTGTACAGCAGTAAAATGCTCTTCACACTCTAAGCAGAGATGTTCTACCATAGCAGGAGCGTTGGCTGTGGCCTCTTTACAACCAGGAATTTTACAATCCAGCGCCCTTAAAGGATTTGTCTCAAACCTCCTGTTACAATCCTCGCAGAGAAGCGGTAGTTTCTCTCGGAGAAAATCTTTCAAAACCTCACGGTAAGCAGGGCGGCACTTAGAACAGCCAAGAGAATTTATCTCCAGTTTAGGCTCAGTTATACCAAGCTCATCAAAAAAACTCTTTACCATCGTCAGAAGCTGGGCGTCAATCTTAGGATCACTAACCCCTAAAACCTCTGCGCCAATCTGATGGAACTGGCGATAGCGCCCCTTTTGCGGCCGTTCATAGCGAAACATGGGCCCCATATAGTAAAGTTTATTAACTGAATCAAGGGCATAGAGCTTATGTTCAATAAAAGCGCGTATAACCGAAGCCGTCCCTTCAGGCCTCATTGTAACTCTGTTTTCACCCTTATCTGTAAAACTGTACATCTCTTTTTCAACGATATCAGTAGTATCGCCAATAGAACGGGAAAAAAGCTCTGTCTTTTCAAGAATCGGGAGGCGTATCTCGCTAAAGCCGTTACACTGGAAAACCTGCCTTGCAACGGTCTCAATAAAGTGCCACTTCTCCACATCGCCAGGCAGAATATCGTTAAAACCTTTTATACCGGATATAGACACTCAAGAACTCCTTTATTCGGCTAATCGTAAAAGTCAGAGAATATTACTTCAAATATTACCAAAAGGTAAAGGGATAGATGGCAAAATCATCTATAACAGCATTTCAGGAGCAGTATATAAACGCTCAATCTATTAATTTGACATCAAATTTGCTTTTGATATTATCACCACATAACATATGTCGCCGTGAAAATGATTCTATCCGCTGTTTCCAAAATTATTTACGAAATTCCGGGAAATCTGCACGGAAGCAGCCCAAAAAAATAATAAAATAATACATTATCAAAAATGAAAGAATTCCCTTTAGAAAAAGCATTTACTTTACTGGAGCCGGGTCCGGTGGTTATGGTAACTACTGCCGGCAAAAAAGGACTGAACGTTATGACTTTGTCATGGACGATGGTTCTTGATTTCACACCACGATTTGCATTTATGACCGGATCGTGGAATTTTTCTTATGAAGCGTTGATGAAAAACCTTGAGTGTGTGATTGCTATACCAACCGTTGAACTGGCAAGAAAAACGGTACAGATTGGTTCCTGTTCTGGCGCAGAAGTAGACAAGTTTAAAAAATTCAAGCTCACTCCGGTTGAAGCAACATTGGTCAAAGCTCCTCTTATTGAGGAGTGTTATGCCAACATTGAGTGCCGCATTGTTGACCATATAAAAGAGCATGGCATTTTTGTTTTGGATGCCGTTAAAGCGTGGATTGACGAAAAATGCAAAACTCCCCGTTTTTTCCACGCTGTGGGCGACGGCAAGTTTATTGTTGACGGCGAAAAGATTAACCACCGAAAGATTATGATTGACAAACTTCCGGCAGGAGTCTGACAGGTGCGGATATAAGGGCAACCTGCGTTATCAAAAAAAAGGATTTACATTTGCGCCAAGGGCAGCGGCATAGTTAAGTAGTTTTACATTCTGTCCCCGGTTGATACCCCAGGAGGTAAAATTGAATATGAAAAAAATTAACAACAGAGAATTGAGTTGGTTACTCTTTAACGAACGAGTTTTGCAAGAAGCTCAAGATGAAACTGTTCCGCTGATACAGCGTTTACGTTTCCTAGGTATTTTTTCAAATAACCAGGACGAGTTTATCAAAGTAAATTTGGCGCATCTTCTTAGCCTGTCCGAAATGAAAAAAAACGTAGAACTCCTAACGGGAGATTTTACGCCGCAAGAATTATTGCCTCAAATATATGAAAGAATAAATAAGGATAATACCGTATTTTGGAAGACCTATTCGAATATCCTGTCCGAAATGGAACGGCAGGGAATTTATATAGTCAACGAAGAAAAATTATCGTCCGAACAAAAGAAGTTTTGCTTTGATTATTTTACATCAGTCGTTAGCGTTAATTTAGTTCCTTTGATGCTGCACCGAAGAGTCAAAATTCCATTTTTGCCTGACGAATATGTATATATGGGAGTAAAAATGGAATACAATTCCACTAATAGCATCCATTATGCAATCATCCAAGTACCGGTCAATGATTCATCTCCTCGTTTTGTTGTATTGCCTTCCGAAAAAGACAAAATCGAAATTATCTTTATTGAAGATATTATTCGTCTACATCTCAATGATATATTTTTTATGTTCAAACATGACAAAATTTCTGCTCACAGTTTCAAAATTACGCGTGATGCCGATCTTAATATCGACGATGACGTATCGAAAAGTTTTGTAGAAAAAATCAGGCAAAGTTTAATCAAACGGGAACATGGGCGTCCCGTTAGTTTATTTTATAACAAAAAAATGCCTGAAGATTTGTTAGATGTTCTCATAAAGAAATTGAAATTCTCCACCACAAAGCAAGTGGAAGCAGCAGGTAGATATTCGCTGATGAAGGATTTAATGCATTTCCCAAAAGTTAATCCTAGTTTGGAACTTGTAAAAATGGAGC
>Ga0123357_10005777_pt1 | contig 14899 bp, 9 predicted proteins | sample TergutEmb28metaG_FD_89873 | JGI IMG/M metagenome (GOLD analysis project Ga0123357, IMG submission 89873) | Embiratermes neotenicus P4 segment gut microbial communities from Petit-Saut dam, French Guiana - Emb289 P4 | ecosystem: Host-associated > Arthropoda: Insects > Digestive system > Gut ...
TTGAAAGCACTGGTGATAATACAGAAAAGAATAATGATTTTCTTGACAAGAAATGTGTCTGCTGTTTCAACAGCACTTTCAATGTAGGCAACAAAAATAACAGTGATAAGAACTGTTGGAAATGTTGTGGCATAGTGAACGATGGAAGAAATACATCCTTTTCAGTGAGCAGTTTGAGTAATGTGACTGAATCAGTGAATGTTTTGCCTGCAGATTCACATGCATCTGCTGTAAATCTCACATCTCAAGATAGTACTTTGCAAAACACTTCTTATTCAGTAAAGCTAGATAAACACGAATCCAGCTCACTCAATAGAACAGGTGCTGCCATAACTCCACCTGCACGGAACAAAAAACCACAGTTCACATTGGATGTTCTTAATGACTTACCTGCAAATTTGTCTACCCAGTCTGTGTCTGACAGTACAGTCTTCAGCAGAACTGATTATGTTATACCAGTTGTTACTGTAATTATGGTGATTCCATTGGTCATTGTATTGGCCTTATTTCTGTACAAGAAGGGTTCAGAATTTTGGGAAAGGAGACATTATAGACGAATGGATTTTCTGATTGATGGCATGTATAATGAGTAATCTGTTGAGACGGAATGACCTACTGCACACCACCCCATTACAGATGGGATGTGCTCTTGAAAATGTATCCATGTTTTGAAAATCTGTAACACAAATCCTATTTTGCCATTCGCTCCCATGCTATAAGTGGAGGTGAGTTTTTGATGAATTTTTTTTGTCAACAGTTGTAATAAAAATATACTTCTTTGCCAGCCAGGATAACAGTAGATAAGGTACACAAAAGTTAAACATACCAAATAAGGCTTATGGCTTATGCACTGCACCATCTAAAATAAATGGGAATAACAACAATGCTTCCTAGCATTCCCTTGTTACATGTGCAGTCTGAATTTTTGCAAGAAATTATTTATTTTTTTAAATAATCTGGGCTGTATGTTTTGTTCTTTTACATCTCAAATGCTTGTGTGTGTGTGTACACACAGGGACATCCCAGCTTTTCTTAAGGGTAACTTTATAGCCTGTGTCATGAATTCTGTGGTAATTTTTACAGTTTCTTGAATGGCATAATTATGTAACCCTCGTGTATGTAATAGGAGTTGCACTATAGTTTGCTTGGACACAATTCAGGATATCTTATTTGTTTTAAAATAAATCATAGGAACCATTTATCTCTGTATAGTACTCGTATGCCTATGTTGAACAGTTTTTGAATTTTATTTTCTTCATTTGTTCATAACATGCTTGGACAAATACATTTTACAGGGTGTACTACGGTGTGGGACTCCTAGGCTATAACTTAACCAAGAAGAAGCAGCATGAGATGAAGTGTCAATCTAAATTGTGGCATAGTTGGGGAAATGTACCTTGTTTTGCCCTTCTCCCAACTTAAATTCCATGCAGCTAATTCCATATATGGTAATGTTATGTTGGGGTTTTAGGGTAAAGTTTAGAATAACAGCCACAAAAAACTTTTCTCCAGTTCCTCTGTAAGAAGCACTGCCTATATTTCTGGTTCCACAATATGGGAAATGTACATACGTAAATCCTTTTGGACATAGGAACAATAACAAAAGTGAACCAAAACGTGACAGCTTAATAGTGCTGATGTGATGACATTACTGGTATTCCTCTTTTGGTTATTTTCACTGAAAGTTTTGTAGCTTTAATAACTCCCTTCAGGCAAATGATGGGAGAGTATGTTGAAGACTACTTCCTTCCACATCCTTTCCAACCCATCATTCAAAATCCTCTCATTCAGTGCCATGGAGCTGATGAAGTGCATTTCACAAACTGAGAAACTAATGGTAAAATAGGATATGTGGTATAACAGTACTCATATCTTGAAAGAAACAATAGAACATACATTAACAGAGAGATTTTAGACTTTCTCAGCAGTTCATATTTACTGTAAAGTCTTCAGAGCATCACACTGCAAAGTGGTGAATCCTACCAGGATATGAAGATAGGAATTAGTATCTGCCATAGACAGGGACAAAAGTATGAGCTAAAGCCATGAAATGCGTTCAGGAATACATTAAACAGAAGAGGAAGGAAGACTGAAAAGAGAGAAGAGAGGTACCTGGCATTAGTCTTGGATATTGCTTGAGAATTAACCTGCCAGTGGCAACATTGTTTATGTTCACCAGTTACAAGGGTAGGACTTTTGATCTGTATTGATAAGGTCCCAAGTGAAAATCTTTGTCTATAGACCAGCTGTCCGGAGGGTTTTCATGCTTTTGCTCATTCACTCTAGGCAATTGCTGGACTAGTACCTGAAATTGGACCATTGTCACTTCGTTCCTTGTCCATACCAATTCATTTTTCACTAACAGTCCTACCACCTTGTGTTCAGAGTTTCTGACAGTGCTGTTAATTAAAATTAGACAGTTACATTTATGTTTGATGATGTTATGATCAACCATGCTTCGTGACAGGCTGTTATTACAGTCTCTGATATGAATTTTCTGTCAGCTTAATCATGAAGATGACAGCCAGTGCTGTTACAAAATCCTCAATTCATTTTTATCAGTTTGTGCAGTGTGATACCCAGAAAACTTTAAATAATGAATTGAGGCTGTGTCAATAAGCTAAATCGCATATAAGTACCTGAAATTATCTGTTTATATTGGCACTGTACTGATTTTTCTGTCTTTTCAACAGAAGTGGAACAGTGAAATTTGTGTTGAATTTCCAGTACATTTGCTGCAAAATGATAGTAATGATAAGTTAATTTAGGCGGTGTAGTGAATGACCCTGAAGTATATGCAATCGTAATTTCAGAATGTTGTATTTGTGTACTACTGACAAGAATTTTTCAGACTGAATAACAGTTTGCACTATGTTTTAACACCAAGTGTTATTTTGTTTTGCGTAATTGTAATGGCAGTAGAAAAAATAGGCCTATACATATTGTTATAGCGATCTCTTGTCAACCTGTCACTGTTGGAGATACAAAGTTAATAGGAAATTTGAGTTAGAAAGCTGGAAGTGAAGAGACTACATGGAAGACTCTGGTAAACATTGGGGGTGTATGAACATTAATGTTACAGAAATATGGTCAGAAAATGTGGTCTGGATGTGAGTGGATACCTCAGCTCAGCCCTCAGCATATGTGGATGTTAGGGCATTTTGAAATTACTGATAAAGAAAAACCTGAAATCACAGGTGCATTAGTAATTAGCAATGCATCAAGTTATTTGCATGTTACATGGCCCTTCTGGCTGTAGGATTTCATTAAGTATGATATTGTATGTGTAACCCACTTATTCTTAGCTGCAGATACCTAAGTCCAAATAACATGTTTGGCAAAGGATTGCTGTATTTCTTAAACAATTATAAAGTAAGGATCTCTGGTAGTGGTAGTTCGATTCATTCTTATTATAATTATAGGTCACAAAACAGATCACAGTGCTGTGAGTTATCACAGTAGTGGTGTTGAAGCTACATTGTCTTCAGGGATGTTCTGCCATGTCAAGTGGTAAATAGTTTAATGTCTCTTATGGCACTACATCCTTCACCATATCGGTCAATGTTTACCAGTTGACACAGCATAACATCCAAGAAGACCTGGATCTTCAGATCACAGTTATATTGGTTGCACTTATTTGTGGAACTGATTCAATAAGGAAGAGGATCATATGCTGAGAGTTGGTAAATTGGATCTCTTGATGTATAATCCCCAAACTAGTCATTTTGATTTGGGCAGTAACTGGATAGTTATCCTGTCTTCTTTTGCGGTTAATGATACAGGATTTTGTGTTAGCAGTGGGGAAATGTCAACTATTACTAAATATATACTGAGAATAATCTGTAATACTAAATTCATTTGTTTATAAGGATCACTGATATGCCAGCTTACATTTGTACAAGAGATTTGCTACACCTCACATAATAAAATTATGATTTACTATCCTCACATAATAAAATTATGATTTACCATGTTTAGGAATGTGTAAAAACCATGTTTTCAAAAGTACAGCAGACTTCACTGGAGTCTGGCTGAATTGCCATAATTCTGAAGAAAATAGGTGAAGGTGGTGAATTTAATAGCTTACATTCTGTTATTAATACAGAGTCCGAATAATTGTATTGAATGGTATATTTGCAGTTGACACATTGTTGTGCTTCACAAAGTTGTCCAGTATTTTATAACTTCTGCAGAAGTATATGACTAAAACTGTAAAGGAAAGCTAATTATGTTACCAAAACTATTAATTTTTAGTATTAGTTCTACTTAATGTTGGAATGTTAACTGTGATGGCAGAGCAGCAATATCACCCGCAGAGGTACTGTTAATGGGTTATGTAGTTACACTGTTTCATTTGTGGTGGTTAAGGTATTGAATGATGGGAGATGTTAATGAGTGATAAGCAGGTAAACATTTGTGTAGAGGCAGTGATGGTGTATATACAGGCAGTGCCCCAACATTTATCTAGAATGATTGAGGCAAACCACAAAAACAGGTAGAGCAAGGACAGTCAGTAATCTTGACAAGGTCTGAACTGGGTATGCCCTAATGCAAGTCTAGTGTTACTGTTGCAGTGGGAGTATCTGGTAATTGTAATGATGTGTTGATGTGTGCATGTGCTCATTTTGTAGAAGTGGACAGTACACAGTAACATTTTTGTATGTCTTTGAGCAAAGGATGGTTTGTGCTTGAAGTACTGTGGTTAATATTATGAACTTTGGTTTACTGTGTAACATTGATTTGACATCCATCAAGTCTGAAATGATGTGCTGTGAAGTAAGAATTTTTACCTGAAATTATGGCTAAAGTTTGAGGTGTGCATCTTCTCCTAGTATGTTTGTACTTTTTATACAAAGTGAACGAAATAAATGGATTATTGAGTTTATGGAGAGGTCATGTTTGTCTGCAAGAATGGATTCTGATTAACCCTGTAATGCCTTGGCACATTAAACACTCTTGATTTCTGACATTCAAAAATTGGAGATTGAAGAGTTTGTTGGGTGTCTTCTTTCATAATAGTCTGCCAAGTTTGTGATTTATCTTGCTGTAAAACCCATCTTACATGATGGTGAAATCAAATGTAATCACTTTTCACTGAAATTGAATATCATAAAAAAGTTCAGTTTATTAGACACCAACAAGATCTATTGGAGATGTAATACATTTTTGACGAGGTATTAAATAACTACCCAGTTACATTGATGAGTGTCCTTCTTGAGACGAGTGCAGTTCCTCAGTCAAGAAATTCCCCACTGTTTGTGGAACCAAAACGTTATCATGGTGATGAGAACCTGCCAATGTCCGTATGATGAGCCTGATGAATCCTGCCCACCCCCTCTGACACTCTTTAAGATTTGAAAATATATAAACTTTCTACTGTTCTCATAACATGGCTTCCTTTGTGTGACTAAATTTAGAGGAACATATGTTTGCCTGTTTTGTGACTACAAATAATGTATATATTTATTCAGGATATACTAATATTGAGGTTCAATACCTGATTGTATAGCACTTGATTAACTATTTGAACTATAAAGCAGGCCTTCAAAACCCATGTGACTGTTGATATTTCATCTTCCTAAATTGCATTTGTTTTAGTATATGACGGATATTTGGTAGTTTAGTGAATAAGGGTATTTTTAAAGAATTCTACTCGATATATTTGCTCACTTCATGCAGGAGTAATAGAGAGAGTTTGTATTATTCACACTTTTGTAATGGTATTATTGTCAATTTATACCATGATCTTGATGTTAAAAGTATGTTACCTATTTTTATAATAATGTGTAGTAATAATAAGTCCTGTTTTTGAATAGTGCCTTGTATAATTTTATGTCTGAAAAAAATATGTATTTTGAACAGAGTTTATATTACTGTTGGTTCATAAATTTCCGATTTTCTTTTAATTGTATTTGTGTAAAAAAAATAAAAAAATTATCATGTATCTTATTAAATGCCAGATATTTCCCTTTTTCCAGAAATATCTTTTTGTGATGTGTGGATTTAATCGTAAGTGCTATGGAAGACTGATGTGATGCTTTGCATGCCATCGATGTTTGTTGCGTAACTCCACAGATGGTGACATGAGTATGGCTCATCAGTAGAATGATTAGGTACATGATTTGAAAAATTCTGCCCTATATCAACTATATCTGCCCTGCCAAACCTGATACTGAATCTGGACATCTGCATTAAAAGTCCAGCATATAACTGCCCAATCTGTGACACAATGTGGAATGAAACTTGATAGTCTGAAATGGCTTTATATCATTAAAGGAGATAATAGTTCTTCTGTGATGCAACTCTGTGTAGTTTAACTGGTATCAATTCATTGTATAATGGAGGAACATGCTTCTTTTATCTTCAGGGTCAAAGATAGAAGCAGCAGGCTCTCCTACGGTGTTGGTACTTCCCTACTACAACACACTGTGTGACATTAAGCCATGGGAAAAAACCTTCATTTTGTATTGCAAATGGGATCAAACATAATTGTCTGTGTTTAAAAAAGTTATATTCATGGTACTTACCATAAGAGTAAAGTTGTTCTTACAGTGCTACAGAATACATTAAGCTGCATAGTCTGAGCTTCAGGCTCCTGTCACTTTGCTGCCTGAGAAAGAGAGCTGCAAGTACATATCCTGAACTCTGTGGAACACAGCTGGTTCTGGATGGGGTTAGAAAAGTCCTGGCCACTGACAGCGATTTATCTCGATGTCTAGACCGTACTGACTGATCTATTCAGTAAACTGTAAATATTAAAGCAATATTAATACACATGTTGCCACCACCATTGTGAAACACCCAATGAATTCCATATACTCTTATGCCGTGTGGTATTACCTCCACTAATGGTCTTCTAAATGGAACTGTAATCGGTTTTGTTGCTTTACAATTAAAAGATTACAGTACCATTACTTTAGTAAAGGTAAGAGTGAAATCCCTATGCATGCCAAGAAGGCATATGGGGGAGCACAGGTATAGCTCCACTCATTCATAGCCTTGGCACTGGATGGAACTGAGTGGTCACTTTTACGCCCTGAAGGCTTTAATGCCAGGAAAACGTCTCCAGTACCCACTGACACCCTCGAGAAGAGCAAAGTTGTGTTCGTGTACTAACTTACGGTATCTGTAATTTTCTGGGGAGGGGGGGAGACAGCTGGAATATGAAGTTGACCACTTGCATGGCAAATATAGAATGTGTGATGCTACCGTATCAGACCTGTACAAACTGCCATGGCATTGCACTTCAGCACAGAAACAACTTGACCTCTGCCCTCTTTTTAATTAATAAAAAATAATACAAAAAAGGGGGCATCCCCAAGTTTACTTGAACACTGTACCTTGAAGGCATTTGAGGCAGTGGAAGTACAGATGCACTAATTTGTAACCTCAGCACTAGACAGAGGTGAGTGTACAGCTTCACAACTTGGCCTCTTTACAACCAGCGGAAGATGTCCATGGTGCCCACTGGACAGGACAGTGGGTAGGTCACATTGTTTTTCTCCATTTTAAATAAATACTTCATTTTGTATGCCCTGAATTTATCTAACAAATGGTAAATGACCACTTTTCATTAAGATATGCCATAAAAATTCAGTACATGTTTCTGCCTGAATTCTTGAAAGTAAGAGTTGTGAGAAACAGAAATTTAAAAGATATGATCCTGTTCACAAAATAATTCCCAGCAAACAAGTATACAGAGGTCAGAAATACTCCACATACTCAGTTTCTTAAAACCTATATTGTGCTTTTTCTTCTGGCATTGGCTTCATATGGATTGAGCCCATGCATGAGAAGCCTCCAAAATGTCTACTAATGCACATCTGCACATCATGTGCCTTGGGTACATACAGGTCCTATAGTAGTAATACCACCATTTTCTTGGTTATGCCATTTCAGCTCTTTCCTCCCCTTTTGGCATTGCTTCCTCTAAACAGTAGCTCAATGAGTGATAAACACCCAAATGTTAACAAAACAGGATGACGATACCAAAATCTACAGTTCCATTTCTTTACCTTTTGCTTCAGTCCATATATTTCTTCTACTCCTATAGCTGTTACTCAGTTTTTCTAACCCATTTTTGATTATGGGATGTCCTGGGTTTTTCTCTTTAACTTACAAATCTGTAATGCTACTGTGTCTTCATTGTATATACATTTTTAGGTGCATTCGCAAAAATGTGAAAAACAACTATTAGTTTCATCATGTCTGTCTGTCCATCCACATGGAACAACTCTGCTCCCATTGAATAGAATTCCATGAAATTTGATTTTGAGTATTTTTTGAAAATCTGTCCAGAAAATTCCAGTTTGATTAAAATATGACAAAAATAATGGGTGCTTTACATGAAGATGTGTGTACACATATAATACTGCGCTCAGATATTCTCAGAATGAGAAGTATTTTAGACCAAATTTGTAGAGAAATTTGAAACACATGTTTTATGTTCATTAACTTTTTGAAAGTCTTGCTGTCTATGAGACAATGTGGAAAAATATTGTAGATTTGGACAGCTCACAGATTACAATACAATACAATGCATGCACTTTGCATGCTGCTGAATAATTAAGGATACAGACACACTCGAATTATGTAATACTTACTGCTTTCCCACTGCAGCAATAGTTTCGTGAATGCACCTCAGTATTAATTTATACGTAAATTGCCTGAATTGTTTTTTACATTCAAATGACTGTAAATATTTCACCCTTTGAGCATACATGTAAGTCCAATTTCTCTCTCAATCTGACACTCCTAAAGAGTCAATCCTCTTCCCCACCTAGAAGAGAACCCCGGCCAGATTAAGATGAAAAACTGTACAAATAACACAATTAATTACAAATTACTTTACACAAGGTGACTTTTAGGATAACATGGTTGACAAAGAACTAACTACAGCAAACAGTGTACTGGACATTTATTGTTATTAGAACTAATGTCACATGTTGAAATAGGCTTCTTGTTAGCTTAAAATGTTGATATATGGCCCATAATTGATATTACTAGAGGCAATTAATGCAATGTATGGGTACATGAAGCTTAAAACAAGAGCACAGCAATGGTCTGTTTTTCTTCACATGTATGAACATCTCATAAACATCAACATATTTCACACAGTAATGATAATTCATTCTAAACTGTACAAATGAAGTGGTTATTACATACCAAAGTCTGCATTATGTATAACTTAACCCTTACTACACTGTAATTCAGTTCCCATTCTGGGATTCAATAAATCTTTAGCTGAGTGTCAGGAGATGATAGGGCAGGTTTTCTTTCATTGATATCATGGTAGAAATTCATAGTACAGAAAGGGTTAAAAGTCTTTATGTAATCCATAACCCATGTATTATTCAAATATATATAATAACAGTACCAACATATGCACACAAATATATTTAAATTAGTTTATGTACACGTTACACTACATATTTTGGCCGACCATGGAGGAGTTCACTGATTTTATAAACTAATTTAAATATTCTTATGTGCATTATTTAGTACTGTGACTGATTAAAAGTCATAAAGAATTATCTGATACACTGAAGAATATTTACCATTGTCCACTGTTTTTTAAATGGTCATTTGGTTAAAAGGATGTATATGTTAACGGAAACATCAAACACACCATCTACAAACATCCAAATATGCAACATGTATCAGAACAATAACTGGTAAAACTCCAGGACTGTAGGCAAGTGTTCCATTATGACCTCATCACAGAATAACAGCAGTGTTATTATAACAGTAATAAGACTGAACATAGCAACTGTTTCAGAATTTGTATGTCCTTTGTACATTGCCATTCTGAATACTCCTGGCTCAGCCAACTGGCTTTGATAAACTGTGTGTGAGTTACATGACGCATTGAATTGCTCAGGTTACATGGCATTAGTGGTAAATGAATGAATGAATGGGCACGGAATACCAGAGGAATGATACTGAAAAGAGAAAACTGAAGTGCTTAGAAAAAAACCTGTCCCAGTACCACTCTGCCCACCACCAACCCCACATGCAATGGCATGGTATTGATCCTGGGCCTCCACAGTGAGAGGCTGGTGACTAACTGCACAGCCATGAAACTTTACTTCTATTATACCACTCTTTATCGAATTGGAATGGCTCTGTGTCTTTTTGTCAGCACTTCTAATACTGAATTACATCCAAATACAGCAAGTTCTCCTGTTGAAATATATAAATGGTTTTAAATAAATACACACCCACCCACATCCATCATTCCATCCATCCATACGTACATACAGAGACAGACAATCTCTCCTGTTTGCATTGAGTTCTTGCATGCATGCTGTTCACAGAACCCAAACGCAGTAAAATGCCACATTTTGTGCTTTGTGAATGCAGGATCAGCACCAATTTCTACAACTTCTTCCCTCCTCATTATTGCCACCAGCAGCACTACCCACATACACACATCTCAATCACAAGCATTGATTACACACATATAATTTATGAAGATAAACTACATCATAGGCACATAACCATCTTCTGGGATGTGGCATTGTGCAGTATGGTAATCTGATATAGAGAATATAATAAATGAAATGAAATGAAAAGAAATGAACCATCAATCACAAAACGGGGGTGAGGGGTTTGACAGTGGTCAAAATGTACGTTGTGGTCTTCTGGTATGATAATGTCTTGTAGGTAATTCCAATATTGTAGAAGAAGTAACTGCATCCATCTTCATGATATGGAGGCAGCAAGTTCCTCTTCAATGTTGGTAACCAACTCATGGACTACACCATGTCATAGTCGGGAAGACAACAATTCAAAACTGTGTTGTGCCATTAGTCCAAGCCCAGTGACAACTGGACAGTGCTAAATTTATCGTATGATAACTGAAGAACATACACCATTGTATGTCCGAAGGTGCACATTATGTATTTGATCACCCCAAAAATTATGAGTGTCAAAAAGAAGAGAGTTCATTGAAGGCTGACAAATATTATGCTCAGCACTAGTTCAAATTCATAAAACAGATAGGCTTAGATGTAGTAATATTGGTGGTGGTGGATGGTAGTAGTAGTAGTAGTAGTAGTAGTAGTAGTGGTAGTAGTAGCGAAGTATTTAGCAGCTGCTTCAGTCGACCTGAGTGAAATTAATTGAGACAGCATGAAACCACAGATAACAAATATGCGTACACATATTTTCACTGTAGTACTTATTACTACAAGCTATATTGCATCTAGACAGACACACGCACACATAATGGCCTATAACAAATATCTATAAGTGACTGAAAATTTCAGGTTCTTATAATGCACTATCTTCACTTGAAGCAGCATTTTAGTTTGTCAATAATATATTGCCAGTTCATTCTAGGCTCTTTTCACACACACACACACACACGCGCGCGCGCGCGCGCACACACACACACGTGCGCACACACACACGCACACACACGCGCGCGCACGCGCGCACGCACACACACACGCACACGCACGCACACGCACACACACAAACACCAACACACACACGCACACACACGCGCACGCACACACGCGCGCACGCGCCCGCGCCCGCGCACAAGCACGCACGCACACACACACACACACAAACACAAAACTTTGAATGTAATTTACAGAACAGTTTCGACTGCAACTGAATTACTACACTTTACATCTTCACAGAATTATAATGGAAATATATATTAAAAATCAGAAGAATCATCTTTTGAATGAAGAAATATAATAGGCTTCAGTACAAAAATCTTTTCAGAAATTACTGATTGAAGTTATATTGAAATGCAAAATATTTCACAGTGAACAAGTAAATTATAATGTGTACTTTTGGTTGAAGGGGCATCTTATTTTTAGCATATGTTAATACTGTACTGAAGCTCACACAGCTGGTATTCAAATTTTATGCTTTTCCTGTTGTGCTATAGAGGACTATAAAGAAATTAATACTGCCAACACAACAACATTTACTATATTACCGTATTTACCATTCCAAATGTAAAAACTGAGATATCAATTATTTTACATGATTTTTACTCTCTGTGATGACAGAGTACCTGAAAATCACCAAGATTGGTAGATATATGTTGCCTGAGTAACATCTGCTGAAGGCACATAAAATGAACAGTTGTGTTGATGGTATTAATTTTCGTACGGCTGGTATTCAGTTGAGGAGCAAGGTGTAATAGTCGATAAAATCAAGGGCTCCTAAGCTAAACTATACTTTAGAACCATTCTGGCACCTCCTCTACTTTGAAGCCTTAAATAAATATCTGTGACCAAAAATAAAAATTAAAACAAACATTACAGAAAGTAATGACTGACCTTTATTACTTAGTGTTGCATTTACTTTCATCGGGGAATGCTTCACGTGGGGGCATTAAGCTCAACATCAGCACATGGCGAGCGTATGCTCTTGAATTACGAAACATAGTATCGGTTCCATGAATGCGGTCAAGTACACCCAGAACACCAAAGCATTGGTTGAATCTGTTAAAAGCAAGAGACTGCACTAGCTTCAAAAAAGAAATTTAATGTCTATCACACTTTCATTTTTGGAGACCTAATGCTATTTTTAGCCAGTGATTATTTACTAGTCATCAGCCATGTTGTGGCATAACAGTGACATTGCCTGTAAGCTACATGTCCAGTCCATCATAACCTTACTTATGTTATCCAAATAGTGTCAGCTAACCTACATAAATTACTAAATTTCTAACACTATACATCCTGAACTGCTATTTACTTCACATTCAGCATGCCAAAATAATTTTCTGAGCACTTCACTTCCAGACACTTGCAACTGAATCTCTCCTTTGACATGAATGATCACACTTCACATTTTCATTTTATGTACCTTGAAAATTTAACATTTAGGAAGTATGAGGCAATAATGTAAATCACCTTTTGCCTTTTGCTATTAAACTCAGTTTGTGTTCATTATTTTTTTAAAGAATATCCCGATACCAGGTCTTAATGAAACATTTACACATGTAACATCCAGTAAAATGTCTCTGGTCATAACAGTGACAGGGTTCGGTGAAAGTTTATTCTTTCCACGTTCTATTGTGTGCCTCACCTTACCATACAATGACTACTGGGTCTTTAATGGAGGTAAAGTGGCTAGGGTGTGGTGCTAACCACCCACCCCCTTCTAGTGCTGATGATGTGAATTGTTGAAGCTACCCCTCCATGTCCCCTCTGTGCCTTCATACACAAGTCATGGGTGACATTTACTTTTACTTTGTGGTAATCAACAGGAATCATAAAGATAAATATGCCAACTTGCTTTTAGGCTCCATGATATTCTGCTCAGAATGCCCATAAAGAAAATGCAGAGCTGAAGTGCATGAAGGAACAATAGGAGGGCGAAATACATCATTGTTTGGGGTAGTACAGGAAAGAAAGGGCATGAATTTTACTTCAAGGACCCACTACAAAGATGTAGTAAAGAAGGTCTTAATCAGCATTGTTAAAAATGGGAGATCTAAATGTGACAGCTATGTTATAGGTGATATGATCAAGGCTACTAAAAACAGTTTGACAAAGTAACTGAAATATCATGTACTCAGGCTAGCAGCTGAACAGTTAGGAAAGCAACAGTTAGAGAACTATCTCTGTTATCTTCATTAGAGAACTGTATGCAGTTGACGATGGGACCATACTGCTAGCCCAAGAAACTTCTACTGAATATAACTGAAGACACTTGGAGAAACACATCCAACATATAAAGAATACAGAGGCAAAAATTATGGGGATCAGATGAAATAGAGGACATATAGAACCACTGTAATTAATTTAAGTGATGACAGTTGCTCGGATGAACTGAGCCCAAACAAGGTGGTCACAACAGCAGTGGTGCTGATGAAACAGTGGGTAGGACATAACTTTGTAAACAAACAGCATGTATTTTGTATGTATTCATTAAGAATAACTTCTTATGTAAAGGAAAAAATTCCAGAAATAAAATGTGTTCAAACTGTCATCAGTGTGGAAACTATAGAAAATGCTGCATGTGAATGGAATTGCCAGAATAATAAAAGAATTGCAATGCTGTTGCCATAAGAGTAATGCTCCACACCAGCAGCGCACAAATTTTGCAAAAATCTTGGAGCTACCTCCAAACTCTAGGTGCCAGAAGGGTGACATATAGCAAGTTCCACACATATTAGGCACCACTACACAAAATTTAGATGCACAGGTGACTTGGCATCAAGGATTTGTGCACCCTTGGTCTACTCTAATCCTCTCTATAGCCAATGTTAACAGTGTGTGTGGAACTACACCTCCAATTCCCACAGTCTTTATGTCATGCACAGGGACAACTTTACCTTACTTGAATAAAACACTGTATTCCTGGAACAAAAACCGTGTAATACATGACTGACAGCCACTGACAATGACTTTCTCATGGTTCAAAACCTAGAAAATACATTGGCTTTCATGTAAGAAAGAGTGAAGGTGAGTCAGTGTATTAATCACCACAATAACAATGAATACTTCACTGCACAATCTGAGTACTTACTTGGGCTAACACAATACAGACAGCACAGATACGCATGCAATAGCACTGAGTGGCTCACATGTGTGACTTACTTCAGGTGGTGAAAGTCATGTGCTTCAGGTGATGGCAGAAATGGCAGGTGGTAGCCTGAATGGGAGTTCAGGGTGAACAAAATTGCCAATGAGAACCACAGCCATGCAGTGGCCACATGTGATCCCATGATGAAAACCCCAAGGAATATAGGCAGCACATTTGAGAATATGTTCTCAATTGGATGACAGTACATTGCAGTCACTGCGATTGGTGCCGTCCATTCATGATGCCTCTTGTGAATGAAGCGATACAGGTAAGCACTATGAAGTAACCTGGAGTACACAAAACCAGTTAGTTGCATATTGTGGAAACCAGGGGTCAA
>Ga0123357_10005778_pt1 | contig 14898 bp, 11 predicted proteins | sample TergutEmb28metaG_FD_89873 | JGI IMG/M metagenome (GOLD analysis project Ga0123357, IMG submission 89873) | Embiratermes neotenicus P4 segment gut microbial communities from Petit-Saut dam, French Guiana - Emb289 P4 | ecosystem: Host-associated > Arthropoda: Insects > Digestive system > Gut ...
ATTTTTTTTGCCCGTTTTTTTTTGTAAATTAATTAAAAGGGGTTTAATTGCCAATTTAAAATTTTTAAAATTTTGACCCCTTTCCCCCCTTCCTTTTTAACCCCCCCCCCCCCCCCATTCGTCTTAATCTGATGAAACGCATAATACGCGGGCAGTTCCAAAATCAACCTCCGATTGTTTGGTAAAAAGAAACGCTTTGTCATAGCACCAAAGCGCACGCTCAGTAGTAACAAGTAACGTTTATTATCGCTGACCGCCTACCCTCATACATTTTCACTGCGTAGTGTAGCAGTAATTACTGATGAAACATGGACACTCTCATCACTGCTCCCGCCAGCTGTGAGGTACGTATTCTGGGACCGTAAGGGAATTTTGTTGGCACAATTCATGGTACCAGGGACCACAATAACGTCAGAGACTTATTGTGAAACGCTGAATAACCTTCGGAGGTTGATCTAAAAAAACAGCGCGGGATGCTCACTAAAGGCGTTGTTCTCCTGCACAAAGCGCAGCCCCACACCGCGGATCGCACAAATGCTTTATTCAAGCTCTTCAACTGGGAGATTTTCGACCACCCTCCTTACAGTCCGGACCTGGCACCAAGCGATTACCATCTCTTCACCAAGATGAAGATCTGGTTTGCTACCCAGCGCTTCCACACCAACGAAGAGCTCATGGATGGAGTCAACAACTGGCTGCACAACTTGGCGTCACCGTTCTTTGACGAGTGACTACAAAAGCTAGTGTCACGGTACAAGTGCCTAAATGTGGGTGGAAACTATGTGGAGAAGTATTGCAGTTATGTATGTAGCTGTTCCATATAATAACATTTTATTCTCTATTTTGCATTTTTTTAACCAGCCAATCGGAAGTTGATTTTGGAATTGTCCTCGTATTTGGTACAGTACATATTACGGATCTCCTCACTAAACAGCTCCCTGAATCCTGCTGTAACTTCATTGCTCCCAGCATCTTCTTCTCAACCAGCTATTGTTTCTTACCTTACATTAGATGTAACATGTTCTTTTAAAACCCGCAGAATATATATCCTATGTTAGAAAAAAGTACAGTTCTCGGGATTGAGTAGCCTTTCAGAAGGGTAGCCTTTGAAGCTTAAGAGATTGAAGCTTCCTCTCAAACATTCGATGTCCATAAAAAATAAAAGTTCAATTTCGGTGTAAGTTAATGGACTAATTCACCCACAAAACACAAATATAAAATAGATCCTAAGAGATTTAGAAAGCACACTCACTGAAATTGAAAATATAAACTCACTGACACAAAGGCAGACTTTATTTTCCAACACCCTAAACATTATTTGAACAAGCATTTAAAAAGTAAGCACTTGCATAAGTAGTAGCCTTCGGAAAATTATATTTCAAATCGGGGAAAAAATATCGCCAATAGATTATTCTTTATTGGTTCCGAAACAGTATAATACAGATACATGGAATATGTTGTAAAACAAGATTTCGGGAATCTCAAGCTATTTTCACATTTCAAAGTCACTTATGCTAATCATCATGAACATGGTCACCACCCGCAACATCACGGTGTGAAAAGGCCAATTACTCCTCCGTTTGTGTGCTTGAAACCTCTGTTATCAGTTCTTGTGTGATATTCTTACTGATGTCAAGAGGAAGTGTGGCCTCAGGCTACCGGTACGCTAATAGGATTGAGACATATCTGCGTAGCATTGCTTCTGACTCATAACGATGCTGCAAAGGCGCCTCCTCAGATTCATTTGACGCAGCTCCACTATGCAGTGTTTGTGTGTGAGGCACAAGGGAATTCTGTTCAAAACAGATGAGTTTGCCTTAGAGCATATTAATGAGTCAGAGTAAGTTCGGCGGGATCTACTACGTACATTACTATGGTTACTGTGGCCACGTCCTTAGGTCACCTGCCCATTAGACTCTGTGGTTTGAACCCCACATTTGCTATGGATGTCTATCCGCGTCTTGTTCTTTTCTTAAACTTTTTCTTGCCGTGTGAATGTAGAGTCTCGAATCTTTTTTCTCCAGCCAGTGACGAAGAAGAGGTGAACTGAATAAGCAAAGAGATGTTGGATGGAAAGGGCAGAATTACAATGTTCTGTACAGACCTACATGGAGTGTTGCCAGCATGAACTGTGCAGGACTACTAGCTTATGATTTGTGTATGCAGGATGAGGTTTCACTACGTGTCCTTTACCCCCTCCGGATAAAACTGATCTCCACGTCTTCCTCGTTTTACAAGCAAAAATACGCTTTTGTTACCCATTATGCCGTGTGTGTGTGTATGTGTGTGTGAGTATGTGTGCGTGTGTGCGCGTACAACATCTAAATCAGTGGAAGGATTTACACCATTTATTGCAAATACCGTTTCTTTAGCGATCACTGGAGCGCACTCCATGGTACAATTAGATTCAACCAATAAATATGATATTTTAAGAGACAATTTAAAGTCATACTTTCTAATTTCCTGTCATCCCTTTCTAAAATTCATTGCAACTCTTCTTTCTCCCACTTTCTATTATCATTCAAAACCTAGGCTTAGGCTAGAAACAACAACATTTTCACTACTAAATATTACAATTTTTTTAAAAGTCCCTTATTTTTTAGGTAGAATGAAACAATTCGCAATTCATCTCTTTCCGTTCCAATATACCAGTCATAAAATGTCAATAAACTCAGTTCTTTTATCACTTCAACTATTAACCAACAAAAGCACCTATATAACTTTCACTTAAAGCGCTTTAAAACACTTAAAACCACTCCGACATGTTTCGATCTTTTCAGACCACCATCAGAGAGTTTCGTCGTTCCTTCTTAAAGTTATTACATATTCACGATTTAGTTCGTTTTTGTAAACAAAGTGTTGTGGCAGCATATCATGTTGTGTAGGAATCTGCTGTATAGAGTGTAGTTGGCTAGGTGTACGTCTTATGCTACTACGTAGCATACGACGCACGTGAATATGTAATAACTTTAGCAAGGAACTACGAAACTCCCTGATGATGATCTGAAAAGATCGAAACATGTCGGAGTGGTTTTAAGTGTTTTAAAGTGTTTTAAGTGAAAATTATATAGGTACATTTGTTGGTTAATAGTTGAAGTGATTTTACGAAATGCACGGTGCAACGATGAGATTCATTTCTTTTAATCTTACTCATTACTCGCAGCAGCTAATATATTTGCAGTCCCTGGTGCACTGTAGAACACCACACTGCATGTGACACTAAATAAATACATTTCCTAAACGCTAACTAGTAACTACTACGTAACTTCATGAAACAGAATACGTTTTCAGAAGCCAGTAACTCCGCAGTCACTCAAAAATTTCCCCGCACGTTATGCAACCAGCAGGCTCGTTACTCTGTTCTCAAGAGGTCACTGTTTGTCCCTATCTTAATCCAGATTGATCCAATCCATTCTGTCCCAACCTACTTCTTTAAAATCTATTTTAATGTTTGTCTCCAATTACGTTTAGCTCTTCCAAGTAGTGTCGTTAGTTCAGGATTTATCACCAAAAACTTGTATGCTTCTCCTTTCCGTCCAAGTCCACGAACTGAGAAATATAAAATGTGAAATTAATCATTATACAATTTCCTCCAGAATTTTCTCATTTTTGCCTACCTTACGTCCAAATATCATCCTCAGCACCCCATTCACGAATACCATCAGCCTATTTTATTTCTATAACATCAGAGACCAAGTTTCACAATCACTCAAAACAACGTCAGAATTATGACTTTATTTATTTCAATCTTTAAATTTTAAGTCAGCAAATGGAAATATTGAAGAACTTTGGACCGAATGGTAGTATGTATTCTCCGAATTTAACCTGTTTTTTTCCTCCTGCATGCAATTTTGTTGTACTGACTTTCCAAGACAGGTAAACTGTATTAGTGTCGTTCCCAAATATTTGCACTTCGCTATTTTTCACATAATTTTTCAACTATTTTATGTTGTGATTTTACCCTGAAATCTGCTGACAAAATATAAACCAGCTACTTGATACAAACTTCTGGGCCGTGTTGTGCGCTACCCGTGTTGGGTGTGCTTATTCTTTTGGTTATGAGTTAATTTGTCTCTTATAAATGCGACGTCTAATTTGCGCGATTTCGATTTATAGATGAATGAGTAACGGAGATCGGTTGAATTTTATTTGAAAAGTGAAAAACAAATACTCTAATAAGAACCTACTTCATTGTCATTTTGTTCAACACAAATCCCACAATGAATGCTGTTATTATCGAATCTGTTTCTCGGCTGTGAGAAATCCGCGACTGACTAACTGAGCCATGGCAAGAACATAAATATTGTTAATATTAAATTCACACGCACCTCACACAATCGAAATAAACCGACTTGCTGAAAAAATGTCTTAATTAAAAACCACTCTCCGATTGATATGTTTTATAAAGTTTTCTTACATGTAAGGAACACAAGTATCTTATTTTTGGGTCTTGACTTTTGACATGACGGTGATTTTAATTACAAAACTTGTCTAATGAGACGTCTCTGAGACACGTAATATTGCTTATATAGGTTAAGCACTAGGAGTTGGGTCGATACCCTACCCAGAGGTTAACAAATTTTCCTCGCTCGCTAGAAATGAAAGCAATAGTTTAGCAGACTCGCGAGCCACCGCCGTGACATGCTTCGTCTCTTAGACGGAGAGACATCCAGAAAACAAACTAGTCCTGGCCATCTTTCTCACTTCGTGTTAAATGCATTATTAAAATTTCCCTCATTTCGCAGGGTTCTACAGTACGGCCCATAAAACGTGCACTTCTCCCTAATTGGATTACTATTTGCCGACTTTTTCATATTTCATTTACTGAATTTGTCTCGGAGAAGTACACTTATTACATATGCTTTGATGCAGAAATTAAACAAGAACAAATGTAGTGGAAGTAAGGAGTGCAAGGAGAGGGGCAAACACCCCCACCCCAATATTTTTTCTACCTAAGAACACTTTTTTGGTCACTGAGTTCAAGTGGGATAAATACAAATTAGAAATATTTTCTGAACAGTTAAATGGGTGGTGTAAAGGCACAAAAAATTAAGAAACTGCATTTTATGGGATCCGGAATGCAGGCATGGACGATTGTGTCCCCCCACCCCACCCACCTTCCCATTGTTCTTAACAAAGTTATGCTGATACGAAGCTTCACATTTATACATTCAGTTACTTCCTGTTTATTGTTAAATTCGCTGTCTACATGATCTATTCAATCAACATAGTATAGGAATAGCTCATTTTGTATTACCGCTGCTAATATTCTCATACATAGGCAGATATTTTGTATAATTTAAATATGAATTAGCTATTATGCAGCATGTCCCTTTATTTTTGAGACTCGGCTTTATTTACGAACCCAACAACAACGTCTTCTGTGAAAACCATGCCTTTCCCTGTGTCCATACTTCTGTTCGCCCTTCGATGACCCAATATGAGCGACTAAAGTCCTTACCGGTTTTTCATGAAATTCGGTAAGTGAGTTATTTGCAAATAATTGTCGACCGAGTATGAGTGTCGGCAAAACAGGGACAGTGATAGTCATGATCCACCGAATAGCGTCAACGAATCTCAGCACGTAATTTCTCAATTTCCCAAATCATTTGAGTGAAATTCGGTGTGGAAACTTTACACGTCATATTGTTTTGTAATTATGAGGCCCGTAAAAACAAGTACCGTGACAGCCGTAATTAACCTAAGGGCCTATATAAACGTCCATTTGTATTTTATATACTTTTGGGTCGATGTGCGTAAAATTCAGAAAAGAAGATTTTCAGGAAACGTTTATGAGCAATTACACACTTCGTGAAAATCGGTGCATAAAAGATATAATTCCCCTATGGTGGTTAAAAAATATTGGCCCGCGTATTCTAATTTTTCATTAGATTTTTATAAATTAAACTACATATATAGTGTGATAGTGAGTGTCATGAAAGGAGGTGTATTAAAAGCCTTCTGTCCTTATTGGTGTCAAATTAATTTCTATCTCTGCTGTCGACGCTTTTTGCTGATTTCATGAAATTTGGTACATGACATATGAACACAATGTTGTTCAGAATTTGTAAGTTTCGTAAAAAGTGGCGCATAGAAGACCGTAATATTTTGGGGCTGTAAACGTAATATATTTGCGTGTGTGCCGCAAAAGTGTATGACAATTAGAAAGTTAAGAACCCTTTGGTCAGGTCTGTTGACTATGCAATGGAGCCTGTCGTTGCCAGGTTTTTTATGCTCCAATTATTCAAAACTGAATTAGAAGTAGAATGGTAATATGTTGAAGATTTCCTGTATTTACGACACGTTTCGTACTTGTGTGTGTTATTCATTACAGAACCACTGTGACAATATTTATACCGTAACAAAATATCTGCTTCATATACAAGGATGGTAATTCCTTCATTTCGCAATTTTCATTAATATTGACTATTTCCTAGATTCTCTCTTTTCATTGTTTTCTCACTTTACTGTACCTCTATATGTTGATTTTCTTGTCAGGAATTCTTTGTGTTACTGAATGTGCTTGCATGATGTTCTTGTTTCTGGCGGTTTCCTTTGTATGTGAACGTTAACACAGATTTCTCTGAAGTATTTGGAAGATTTCTGTTGTTACATGTGGCTATATTTTTTTCTCTTTTGATATTTTTCCTTGCGATTATTAATAATTTTAAATTTAATCTCATTACATTATATGTTGGTGTTACTAAATTCGCTTATGTTTCTTTGGCTACTCAACTGTCTGTGTGTTTAAGTTTCTGCATGGCCTACCGTCCAGCAATAAACATTTTAAAGTAAAAATAATAACACCAATATTCGAAGCAAATAAATAAGTATTATAATTACGAAATAAGATAGTACACAAGTATTTCTTTAAAAACCGTAAAAGTTTCGATTAAGAAGAACATAAATACATACAAAAATGTCATTACATAGGTCTATATAACGTAAATAGTTACGACACTTAAATAATATTACTAATTCAATATTAGTTCAATTTTAAGAATAAATTTTACAAGCTTTCAAATAAAGCAATCGTTTATAATATGCACTGGAGTTTAAAACAGGATAAACAAGAAGTCTGATCATGATACATTGATATATCGATATATGTGGGTAACGTGACAAATATAACGTTACCTGCATTATGAGTAAATCAGATATGAAGGGCTGAACGAATACCAGGATAGCATACGCATCGAAAGTGTCATATTTTGTAGCATGTGAGTGCTAAGATGAGCGCATCAAGAAGAATGAGCTGAGCTGAGCTGCGGTTGTGAAATGCAAGCAGGGCAGAGTGTAATGAATTTGAGAGTTCCGTAAAAGGCGAGGAATTTTTTTAATAGGATAGCTACCAATTACAGACTTTGTTCAGTGACCGAAAATCGGAAACAGTTTAGGTTCTTGAGAGAAAGCGTAGCAAATCAACACGAAAATTAGGTTTTTCTTCCAATATCTTGCTGTTAAAATATAGTAAATGCCACAAAGGCCCTGTCGTTGTCTTCAGGCGCTGAAGGTGTTAGAAGTGCAGTGAAATACAACAAATATCATTGTTTGATGCGAATAAGGCTAGATGTGTGATAATAGAATTATTAAACTATGAAGCATGCAATGAGTTTAAGGAGTATACAGCAATGATCTAAGAAACAACTGTCATGGTACGTTTTAAAATACTTTACTATTATATCCAAAAGAAACAGGGCCCAATTACGTCACACGTCACTCACAGTAGCAGTGGGTTACACCATGAATTCAAAACGGGAACTCACAAAATGGACGTAAAATATTTTACCGCTACCCTATCCTTTTCAGTATATTTCTTTTACGAGAGAGAATATTTTCAATGCATGAAACGAAGTGTTTTATGTCTCACACTGTACCTGGTAAAGAATGTGAGATGTAAGTACGATATGAGGGGAGACAAGTTTTGTATAATCATAGCAGGTGTTAAATTATTCTGCTTTGGCTACTCCCATTTGCTCAATAATAAATAATACGGTAGAAGCCGAACTGCTTCACAAATCTCTACATTTAGAAAGTAAATCAGCTAGAAATAACTCCTCTGCTTCCAAAACCAGTCATTCCAAAGGCACGAACATTCATACACAGAAGCTGGATGTTCGAAATTATACATACGTACTAAAGAACAAATTTCGGGCAGAATTTATAACGCATGTTTCTTTACTACATATGCTTCTATTCTGTTATTATTGCATTCTGTTTTGTTTCTGTACTTCTATAACTTAACTTCCGGGTTCTTCTAATTAAATTTCTCAGATAAAATATTAAAATTTCTCACAACTGCCAAAAGTGAATTTCTCACTCTTCAAATATGTTCATTCCTAACATGTAGGCATCCTTCTGATACAGTTCCGCTTCAAATTCCAAGTGCCAATTCCACTGTCGCAGTAGTTATCACAACCAAACCAAAGGAAGAAGAAAAAAATTAGACGGAAGCGATGTAATTAATTACCTTTTATGTACAACTTACAACTGCAACTTTGCAGAAATGTTCGAACCTCTATTAACAAATATATTTTCAGTACCGTCAAATAAGCTTTGCTGCTGTATCTCCCACTTCAATTGTCAGTGTGTCCGCCTAGTTTCTATTACTAATGAAGATTCCATATTCTAGGATATGATGACCTGCACATGTGTGTGCGCACCAACTTGTGTGCAGATGTGCACGTGACAATATGAGCAGTTCCATATCCCTGACGATTTTAAGTTGGGCGAAGCAAGCTTCTTCGAAACGTTCATACTTACATAAAACAATTCAGTAAGCCATATCCCAGAAAACTGAAATATTTATCAGCACAGCTTCAAAATTGGCATTATTATTATTATTATTATTATTATTCATTAACAGTGTTTAAAATACGAGGACAAAATGGTGTTCAATTACAAATAGATAAAGTTAATACCAATTTTCTTAAACATTTACTCATCTTGTGCAAAATTTGAAAGACTGGGCACAAAACAGACAGACACATAAGCAGTAAGCTTCATCATTTCATAAACCCGTATGGTGTCCCTTTATCGCGTCCCTGAGGGCGGCAGTTTTATCGCATGGGAAGAAGCCTTCATCGAAGGGTACTTTACAGACCATTTCACCATACAGTTGAAGTTATTTCATGGGAGAATTTCTAGCTTCTGCAATTCTTGGTTGCTACACATTCTGTATGCGGTAAGTTCCTCGATCTCAGGACATGATGAGCAGACACTCTGTACTTTACTTAACAAAGGAAATCAACTTTAAATAAATGGCTTCTCACAAAGCGACGAAAATACTAACTCCAAGGAACAGAGTTCTTCTTGAGAAGCTAACAGGTCATAAGCCAGTCAAGAAACTCCCCCTGCTTTTAAGAAACTCGAAAGTTCATTACAGCATTCACAACCGCCCACCACCTCTCCCTGTCCTGAGCCAGATCAGTACAGTCCATTTCTCCTCATCCCACTTCTTGAAAACCCCTTTTAATGTTAGCTTTTCATCTAGGCCTGTGTTTTCCAAGGGGTCTTTCTCAGGTATACCCACCATAACTCTGTATGTATATCTTCTGTCTCTCGTGCTCGCTACATACCCAGCCCATCTCATTCTTCTCTATTTGATCACGCGAATAATATATGGGGAGGAATACAGACCACAAAGCCCCTCGTTATGTTGCCTTCTACAATCCCCTGTTATCTCGTCACTCTTAGGCCCAAATATCTTCATCAGCACACCATTCTCTACCACCCTCAGCCTACGTTTCTCCTTGCATATGAGAGACCAGGCTTCACTCCCACACAAAAAAACGGCCAAAACGGAAATACACACGGCGATTTAAACAGATGTCTTCATAACTTTAGGAAAGAAGTGGATTAGAACGATCATAAATATGTAAGGAAGATTGTGGAGCGAACTGTATTCATTATTACCCTTGGCGCTAGGATACCGTCAGCAGTCAGTTTAACGCTCCAGCCTCTTTAATTCACGGAGTATTCCAGCGTTATTCGTTGGATAGGATACTTGGTACATCATATACTTCGGCTGCGTACGGCTGAGAGTAGAAAATATTCTGTGTTGGAAATAGAACTTTCGTTACCCAGCTCGTGACCAGCAACTTTACCGATCATATACAAAATATGTAATTTTAAAATAAATTCTTAAATTCATAAGTTTATCTCATAACAGCGCATTTCCTGAATATTTAAACCTAAATGTTAAATTTAAAAATACAGACACTAGGGAGGTAAAAATTTAAACGCTAAAACAACAGTCAATTAAGATTTAAAACTAATACGCTTAGCAAACCTTTTTAATACACAGTAAAATATCTCTCTCTCTCTCTCTCTCTCTCTCTCTCTCTCTCTCTCTCTCTCTCGCTGTTGTAACGGTACAATACAATAAGCGTGCGGATAACCTGCCTGTCACTAAACCAAGACAATGCGATTTAAATGTATTTGTACACTGTCTGTAGCCCTATTCGCAATTTTCTTCCATTATCTCCCGAGAATATCGATACAGAGATTTAGGAAATACGTTACATCACGATAAAAAGTGACAGAGTATAGGCATTTCCATCTCGTTTATCACAGGGCTACTCTCTTCAAACTGACGTATGTCCACCTCAGGCAGCAACAAACAGTTAGAGTGAAACATATTCCTTCTATTTTGTGTGAAAATACGCCTCGATTATTCAAAACACCTTCCTTAAAAACCATATTTTGACGTCATTTGATAGTCCCTTGTCTTCGTTGTTTTTTCACCTCTCCTTGTGGGTTATCAGCTCCGTTTGTATTTACAAAAACATTACTGCAGCATTTCACTAGGCGTCATTTGTGCAAAGCGCGCAAACCATGAAGATATTTCTTCGAAAACATCGGAGGAATTTTCATGAAACCCGTTGTTTTGATTCGACACTATTAGCTGGTGAACGGGTTTTATTTTGGTACTTTGTGTTTTTCCTTAACCTCTCCCCCTCCCCCAGCGTTACGCCAATTCGTGTAATAATTCACTTTTCTCAAAAGTCGTCTATAGTAATTAACTAAACGAATAAGACTTTAAAATCTATAACTCTGAACTCAACTACGTATTTTTCGATATACTTCTTTATATTTATATATTCAAGCAAACTTGGGCAAAAATTATACATGACCAATAGAACATACATCGAATAAATCCGGTTCGAGTCGCGGCAGGGACAAGATAGCTTTCTCTTCTGCAACTATTCCAGACCGGACGTGAAGCCCACACAGCTCCCTATTCATAGGACATCGGGTAGGGGGTGGGGGTGAGGGGGCTGTTTCCGAGGGCAAAGAGAGTGGGGTGTCAATTTCATAGCTTGCCCCATTTAGCGTCGAGGTTAAGACAGAATTGAGCTATACTTCAGCTCCATCATCATACCTTCATGGTGAGCACAGAGACCAGTTTCCCTTTGCATATACTTGTAGTGAATATTTTATAAAAATGTAATTACATATACAGAACAGTGACGTATACAAATTAAAACAGCATTTCTCTCGAAACTGTATGTGACCCTCCAAACAGCAGCTCGGAACAAACATTCCCACGCTTGTTTTCTTTACTTTATACATTGGATAAATTAACTTCCATTGATTTTATATTTAATTTCATACTCGCCGCTATCTGCACTACGATAAACCAAAATGGCGTTAGTTATTTTTTAATATTCATTTAACCCGTTTCTGCAAAGTATCTTGAAGGAAAACTAAGGATAAATTAATTGATTTATTCTCTAGTGAAATAGTTCCACAGTTATTACACAAATTTCATGCGAAATGGGGTAAAGGTTAGCGGTAAACATAAAATTTCCTCGTGTCCGCAGCCACATCCTGAAAGTATCGTTGCTAATATCCACATTCTGCAAATTTCGGTACGGAGTGCAGCTAAATAGAGAGTTTTGCCTTTCGTCTCACTTCGACTTCGAGACAAGAGTCCAGGAGTCCTTACACATACAAACATAAGTGTACTGCTGAGAAAGCAGGACATAACAGAAATATTACACTGAAAAGTCGGTCGTTAATTGCCACTGTGTTTCTTGAAACATTCACTGCTCTACATATCTTTCAAATAAATGTGGAAAATGACGACGTGTGCATCACTTACCCCGTTTTTATGATGAACAGTTTTTGGAAACGGTTACAAAGTTCAGTTTTCGTTTCGTAGGAAGTTATGGCTGCAGTTATGAGGCACGCAGGTAAAGATAATTTAGAACAGAACTTTACTAGAATGCCTGTGAAATCCGTCCGATACTTTGTAGACGAAACATGTGCACGCACCAAAGCTACCTTTCCATTATGTGCAGATTTTGTGATAGAAAGCATGTAATGCGAATACCAGAGCTACTAACGTCCCGATTTCTCAGATCGATTTATCCCGCCATGTATAAAGCAAGGAAACAGCTGCGGTTTGTTGTTGACTTGAAGTACGGGACGACATAAATTGTAGCGTCCCTATTTTACTGAAGGAAGAACCAACCTTTCCTTTAGCTTTGCTGCAGCACCCTGTCTGACTCGTACGTTTTTACTCATCTCCTATTTTGCTGCTTCCCACAAATCTCTTTTACTCCTCTTCCCTTTCTTCTCTTCTTCAGGAGTAGTGTTTCTATTTGTACGTCATTCCTCTTTGTCTTCTTCTTGTACTCTGTGATGTATTGTTTCTTATACCCCAACGACGAAATGTGTTTTCTTTGGTGTAGAACAGAAGGCCACAGAAGAAATCTGTTGTCCTTGTAAGGCTGATATCCGTCCAGCTTTCAAAGTTACGAGTTCCCGTAGGCTGTGATGTCACGTACATCGTCGCTGTCTTTGAAGACGTATTTGCTGTGCTTTAAAACCGAAAAAAAAACAAACAAACAATATTGCTGGAAAGAAATCGTGCCATACGTGCAAATTTTCACATAGTTGTTTATTGCTGCTCTTAATTTTCAATTTAAAATCGCAATGAACTAACCAAACACATTAGCCAGGGGAAAACAAATGCTTGGAGGCATGAACCATTTTGGACCGTCAAATGAAACATAATTAATAAACACACAAACTTCCTTTTTCTATTTACATTTCATTCTGTTTGTAAGCCCAGTTAGTGCAGTCAGTAAACAGTTTTATGCACACGTAACATAATTCTGTAAAATTCAGAATCATAAAAATAAAAATAAATTCACCACAAATTTTGCTTCAACTGTGAAGTGAAACATCATTTGCAACTTGACGCAGGGCCTACTTGCTCAATACTTACACAGATTTCACACGTATACAATTAGAATAAAAGTTTTCAATCCAAATGGTTATTTTAAAATTTTCACCAATTTTAGAAACCAATTTGCCTGTGGTAAGACGGTGGTGGTGCATACTAAATTAGCGTTCCATTTTAATGTACGCCCCGTAAATTTTGTGTTTATCTGTGTCCTAATAATGGTGCAACAATTGATTAACTGATTCCCCCAAAGCTGATTGGAGATTTATGTGCGGGCATTTGCCATATCTTATTAGAGATGCTACTTCCAGCATTCCCAAAATATGATCATCAGTTATCTGCGTGTTATGGGGTTTCGCGGTATGTCAGTCGAATTCCATTACAGAATGAACAAAATGTTGTCTTGGGCTCGAACAAATGCATGTCACAGAAAGATTTAACCGAATTTTGGGTGGTTTCCTTCAAACAACGAACAACTTCTGTTACAGGCTTCTGCTTTCCTTATGAATTTCTTATATATGGTACTAAATAACTGTAATTTTACCAAATGGAACATAAGTCTCATAAGGTATCATTTCTGTGACAAAAAACACACAACAGAAATACGAACTGAGCTTCGCTAATCTGCATTTGGCCGCAATGTGAACATGAAGCTGGACGAAAATCACCCGAGCCTAAATATCATAATGATGATGAAGTGATGATGATGACGATGATGACGGAGAAATGATTTTTATTATCTCAGATACTTGGTATTCGTTTTCCTTGCCTCCATCGTAGTATAATGTAGGAACAAATACAACCGAGCGACAAAGAACTTCACACCGAACATATATCACTAAGAACCATAATTTTACATTAACACTACCTCTTCCATCTTTACAGAACGAGGAGACAAATGTGATAATCAACATTATAATCGTGAGTTCCTGATGATGGACATAGTAGTGCCCGAAACATGTTGAGCCTATAAGAAGTATAATAAAATAATAAGTAGCATCTAGTTGGTTCTTATTCTTCAGGAAAAAATAAGTTCACCGTAAAGAATGTAAAGCGTGGTCCCAAGTCTTTTGACTTAATGTGTATTTCACGTGACGTTCGAACAGGCAGAAATTTTTAAATCTGCCCCCAAGCCGCAAGCTTCCGTCATTTCCGGTGAAAATACGAACTCCCACCACAAACCACGCCGATCTCTTATTTGATCTCTACCAGCAGTGCTATTTATACAATGGTGTGTTTCCCTCATGGAAATTGTTCAATTTCTGAGACAAATTTAAATACGAAAATCGGAACTTACGAAAACCTATTCAGATTACTGGTTATATATTAACTCCTTACTGTCTACAGTGCTGGGTTTGAAACTTGGTTTCTCATCTTAAGGAAGGGACAGCGTTTAAAGCATGGAATTTTAAACGAAAAGTAAACACAGTACTGAAAAAAGCACAGTGAATAGATTAATAGAATGGAGGAGATTGCATAACGAGGAGCTAAATGATTTGTACTCATCACTCAATATTGTGCGGGTGATAAAATCGAGAAGAATGAGATGGGCTGGGCATGTGGCGCGTATGGGTGAGGAGAGGGGGGTGTATAGGGTCTTGCTGGGGAAACTGGAGGGAAGGAGACCACTGGGGAGACCTAGGCGTAGATAGGTGGATAATATTAGGATGGATCTCCAGGAGGTGGGATGTGGGTATATGGAC
>Ga0123357_10005779_pt1 | contig 14898 bp, 13 predicted proteins | sample TergutEmb28metaG_FD_89873 | JGI IMG/M metagenome (GOLD analysis project Ga0123357, IMG submission 89873) | Embiratermes neotenicus P4 segment gut microbial communities from Petit-Saut dam, French Guiana - Emb289 P4 | ecosystem: Host-associated > Arthropoda: Insects > Digestive system > Gut ...
CCAACCAATAAAACTCAAGGCACACCCCACACATCTAACATCGCTTTTACTCACCAAAAGGCCCCCCCCCCCCCCCCCCCAACGTTTCGCCAACTACCAAATTCGAATATCAGTGTTCTCCAACTGTATTCAGTTCTGTCAAGAGCTGTATTTAATCGCACGTATCAACAGACTTTAACTTTTTATTACTTACTTAATCCATGGTTCAGCGTCCTTCTTGAGAAGCTGACTGGTTTGCAGCTAGTCAAGAAATTCCCCGCATTTCACGGAACCCGAAGGTTCATTACCGCACTCACAAGCGTCCGCCACCTGCCTCTATCCTGGGCCAGCTCTATCCAGTCCATATTCTCACATCCCACCTTCTGGAAATCCATCCTAATATTATCCACCCATCTATGCCTAGGTCTCCCCAGTGGTCTCCTTCCCTCCGGTTTCCCCAACAAGACCCTACACACCCCCTCTCCTCACCCATACGCGCCACATGTCTAGCCCATCTCATTCTTCTCGATTTTATCACTTTTTATACACATGAAAAATATTGGCAGCTTTGGCACCAAGAGATGCAAGTGTAGCTGTTCAGTAGAGGCATTCGATAAAGTTTCAGCTGCCAGCAATAGCACTGCGGCGCATCCCCCTGTGACGTTTGCCATATTCATATCTTTTCTCTAACGTTGGCACTTATTACTTCCTGTGTTTATCAAGAACCAAGCTACTTATGTGGATTCCTGTTAGTTTAACAACGACAGCGGTTCCATAATCCCACAGTTTCCCACAAGTCTTGGTACTGACAAGTGTGTTTTTGGAATTTCGAAATTTCTCAGTGTATTTCCCACAGAAGGCGTGAGACTAGTGCATTCCTAAGCTGACTGACGTTACGTCTACTATAAGATATCACATTCGATCTAATATTCAGTTTTTTGCACACGCTGGACCATAAAATAAGGCCTATATGGATACAGTTTACTCAAACGTGACTTAGTCCCTGTCGAGATGTTATTTTAAGTGGTCGCAAAAAGCGTGAACAGAATTTCGCCTAAAAACCCTCCATGGTGTGATTTATTGTAAAAAGTATAAATTGTTACGCAAATATTTGCTGGGGTAACACAATTCCCAGTAGCGTTATTTGTCGCTACGATAAGGCACTCGAGACACACAGTGCACAGCACGGTTCAGTTGTGATCGAATGGTCATTGACTACACAGACAACGATTGATTGAAACACTCGCTTCATCCTCGACGCCTGTAAAACGTCAGGTGTGCTACTGTACAGGATTTCTCACTACATTGCCTTGACGTCATCCAGCCACTGTAATGTATTTCGACGATGAATGCAGCAACGTCTCCGTGACATAAGAACTGTAATATCTACGGCACCTGAGAAAGCAGATCGCGTACGGGCTGTACGGAAACTAGCCAATGACTATGCCATAACGGAAGCCGACACCTTATCGCACGACAACTTGAACTGGGCTAAATTAGGGTCGTCGAATACTTCTTGACCATCAAGCGCATCAGTATAAATTCTCGATGTATAAACCTCTTCTTCCAGATGATCGTCTTCTACGCCTATTGTGGAACACGGACTGAAGGAACATGAACGTATAAAGCATCCAAGATGGACTAGCATGTTGGATATGATTTTACTGATATGCACTCTATTGACAGATTAGATTCTAAGTGTCTATTAGAACAGAAATTCACAGTCCAAAACGTCACACACTAATTCTTATTCCACGTGAATCAATGACCTCACATATAAGCACCAAAACTTTATAAAATCTTACAAAATAGAAAGAAACGTGACATAGAAATTAAAGACGACTCCCTATTTCGTGACCTTCTTGGGCTGGTTGAACCTGTAAGATGGGACGGATGGTTGTCCTGAAACGTCATTAACAAACCACTAATCAACTTCTCGCAACATGCCACAAAAGCGAAAAACGAAACAATACCGAAATAATAATACCATAGTGATGACTGCTCAAACACAAAAGTGCGCCTTAGTCTATTGTAAAGTTCATTACATTTCACCAGATTCTTAACATCACATTTTCCAACAACTGGATACACAAACTTACTGTATTCCGTGCATTGTCCACGCAACGGCTCTAAAACCAAGAGTGACTGCACCATCGGCAGCCGCTTTCCTAGCAGAGACACCGTGTGCCTACACTGGAAATACTGTAAAAAAATAATTTGCCAAGGACTGCGTCTCCTACAGAAAAGTTCTCTTCTGTGTTCCGTGTTATGTATATTACATTACAGCAAGGGCTCAGTTTGGGATTTACCCCAGCGATGGGATCCAACTCCACAGGAAACAAAGCCCGTCTTGGTTTACCCTGAGCGAAGAATTCTTTCCAGTGGCCCTTCACCACATCGCAGTAACTTCACTAATTTGGGTTTGCTCCTAACAATTCCTGATGAATGAGTTACGATTTTTGGGCACGAAGTGCCCTTTTTCCTGCATCACACCAATTCAGAACAACACCGTGGGAACTGTCATAAAGACAGACATTATTTTACGCCCGCTGGTACATATTTGATTATTGAAATTTAGATTCTAATTATATGTATATATATATATACATTACGTATTCTTACTACATTAATCTGGGGACCGCGGTAGCACAGCGGTTAAGGTGTTGTGCTACAAATCGGAAGGTCGCTGGTTCGATTCCAGATGGTGTCACTGGAATTTTTCATTGACTTAATCCTTCCGATCGCACTATGACACTGGGGTCGACTCAGCCTCTAACAGAAATGAGTACCAGGAGTGTTTCCTGGGAGTAAAGGCGGTCGGTGCGTAAGACTGACAACCTACCACCATCCTGTGCCTTTGTCACGAAATCTGGGATCCTTAACTTCCTGGAACCCTCTGGGCCCCTCCGGGCTCCTCCGGGCCTGTAACGGGTCTGCTTTATCTTTACTTTTACTGCATTAATCAGTTAAAAGACTGTAGGCGGAGGAACTACGAACGCGTGTTTCATTTCCTGTATGGGTAAGAAATTTTTCTCCCATACGAAACTCCCAGACCAGTTTTGGGGCACACCCAGACCCTGAAATTCAAGGAACATCGAGAGACAATTTCCCGGTGGAAAGCGGCCGGAGCAAGAATTTGACAGTTCACCACAATCTACTGCAGAGGTTAGGAATGAGTGAAACTGTATCGTCACTAACACTCCATGACTTTATGGCGTTCACAGGACAGAAATTTACTTTAACTCCACAATTAATGTTTATCATGAATCAATAAAAGGAATATTCGAAACCAAAGAAATTTAAAATTAAGCGCCAGTACTGTTTATGCCGCAGTAAAATTGTGGTTTGTTTGTTCAATTAAGCATTAAATACAAAGTATAAAAATAATGAAAACTTCACAGTCATAGCACAAACCAGGCAATTAACTTTTTGTATTGCAGTTTTGTTGCGTATTCCAAAGCTCCCGTCAACCAGGCAACATCACAGACGGTTAATTACACTTTTAATTTTACCAAGCTGGTAATCACGTGTGCCAGCGCGTTGTTTCACTTTAGGCATATTTTAATTAAATAGCAACGGTAATTGAGATGAAATATTAGTCTCTAATGCAATAATATTTGTATCAAAGCTTTATTACAACTCAATACATACGTTACGTACTCTGCAGTTAGAAAACTTGAAATTTAAAAAATTACCACTTCTATTCAAATGAACTGGACACTGACGTTCATATCATTTTCTCCCTATTGTAATAAGAAAAGAAAAACAATTACTATATGAAGGAAACTACATGATAGTAAAATTATAAAATGGCTATTGAAAACAACACGAACTTACAGGTTCTTATAAAGAAAATAAGTTTCGATCAAGGGAAACAGCAAGTGCGACAAAATATATAATATTCGGTATTCTTTCAAAGACACAACAAAATAAACGAATAGGTATTTTAGTAGGTAGGTTGTCACCCTTTTTTTTATAGGCCACGAAGGCCCTTAGGAAGAGTAGAAGTATAGCTCTACTCTTTCTAGGGCCTCGGCACTAGATGGGGGTGGAGGTCAGCCCCAAGCCCCGGCCGCCTCTACCCTCGGGAAAGACCCGGTACCCATTGTACAGGAGGCCGGGTGAGCCCCAGGGCCGGTCTGGACGGGCGGAAAATCTCGTCCCCACCGGGATTTGATCCCGGACCGTCCAGCCTGCAGTCAGTCGTTATACCGACTGAGCTACCCGGCTCACAGACATTTTAGTTAATTACTAATAAAGACATCATGTACAAAATTACAATTCTTGCTTGTGTGTTCGTTATATTAATTTCATATGTAAGCTTACTTTACTTAACGCACCTACCAGGAACCAAGACCGTGTCGTGTCCAATGAATAGTATATGTGATTTGAAAAGGGTTGGGAGAATGCAGTTGTGGCTATTTTAAAGTGTCATTCTGACACTTGCCTGAAAATTCGACGTCCTGCTCGAGAAGGGAAATAATTACCTCTAGAATCATTTCCGAAAAATAAAAGAACCTCGTTACATGTATGAAAACCCATGGAGCGTATTATTTCCAATGGCGTTAAGTTAGGGGAAAAGGCGTGTCAGGTTTTGTAGTGCCCCGAGTATCAGTTATTATGTAGACTCCATACTCGACAGACCCAGACTTTGGATCTATAACGAAAATGTTATAAATGTAAAACTGTATATCACGACTAAAATTAGAAGCCAATCGTGCAAGACACTATGTGGACATTCATCTGGCAATGACACATTTTATTCTTCTAAAACTGTGGCTCTAATAATCTATATTTGATAGATTTTATACCGAGAGAGGCGGTTCAGGCCGAAATTCTTCTCACTTGTACTTGAGGGGTACCCTTTTTGAATCTTTCCTGGGACAGGGATTAACACCGTTGATATTTTGAGAGTTTTGCGTCTGTCACTCCCGATAGCACTCTCTTATTCGCCGGATTTCAATCTTGAATGTAAAGTTCTTCTGGCTGGACTTTGTTTTCAAACAAGCAAAATTTTTACTCGCTGCCATAAGAGCATTCTACGATAGCTGATAGACCACAGGACGAAACAACATAAAATACAAAAAAAAACTTATAATTTCAGATTAAGTAACGAGTATCAGAAAGGGGGCTCACAATCTACAGAATTAATATCCTATACACACTTCTTAAAATGCACTCTGATTAGAACACAATAGGACATATATCTTATCTTTATAAATATACTATTTTCTTATGCTCTGTATGAGTTCGCAACGAGGGTTTTCTATGCTTATAACGCAAGAAATAGCCCTGAATCAGTTTAGAAATTCCAAATAAGGAGCAGAATTCCTGTAAGTATTGAAATCATCAAGCCAAAGCTTTTTACTTCCTCTGGTATAACTTGTCAAGTCGGGTTCTTACTTAAAAGAAAGGAGACTGACTGATGGTGCTTAAGGAAAGGAAGTTTATGAGAATGTTATGTGTCAGAAAGAAAAAGCGACAGGAAAACGGAAAAAATACACAATGCTGAATTACATATGTGCAGTAAACTATTTCGGCAAGATGCAGACTCTTCGCCGTTAAACCTGCCGGTATGTGCGCCTAGGGCAAAGGGCCATCACGAAAAATGTACCACAGAACAGACTCTTTCAATTCAACGGCCGTAAGATAAAGTTAAAAGTCTAAGTACTAAATGGTCTATACAGAGAATTAGACTACATTCAAATAAAAGCGACTACACAAAATTTAGGACCAGTTTCGAGTACCTGGAGAACAAACACGTACTTCGGTATAAAGGAAAGATACCTTAAATGCATTTTGTTTTGAAAGACTGTCCGTAATGGAACTGAGGCTACAAGCTAACGGTCTGTGGTAAGGCCGGTTCAGCTACCTGTAATATGCAGACTGTTCACTGTCTGTCACAGACATAAGTAAGCAGCACTTTTTATTCTTAGTGTTCGCGATAACATTAACATGCTGCCAACGTGCGTAAGGTCCAACAGTCACTATCTTTCAAAACTTACGATCAAATATCGCTTGAACAGGGTTTCATAATTACAGTGTCATATTCACACATGAAGGCACGTCAGTGTCCAGTCACAAGAAATTCAACATTTTACATCTTAAACACTACAAATAATCCTGATGACCGACAATGTATGTGGGATTTCAATCAACCAAGACACAAAACAGCCACTCTGCCTAGGCGCAGTGAAGATTCTAAACAAGAAAAGCACATAAAACATGCTGAATAATTAACTAAATAATTAACAACCGACAGTTGTACCAATAAGTGCTACATCAGTGATATCTACCTGGATATAAAATTGAATGAAACAAGAGAAGTCTGATTATCCGGTGCATTAAAACAGATTTAAGTCGTTCACCCAATTTGGTTTGTGTTACTCGCAGGCAGAAAGACGTAGTACAAATGTAATAAATGCCTTCGGTTTATTTTCAAAATATATTGACAAATCCTGGTGGCACCGAGGTCCTTAAATCTTTCTTGAGCAAGACAGTTCTTACAAACTCCACGCAGCAAATTCCTTCTTGAGGTCTGTCCTCACCCATCTGAAACAGAACCTATTCCTTGCGTCACATGATCACCCATTTTAATATCATTCTTACATGTATGACTATATCTGCCAGGTAATCTCTTTCCTTCGAGCTTCCCGAACAATTCTGTAAGCTCTTCTAATCCCGCCCATGTGTTTCATGTTAGGCCCCTGTAATCGCCCTTGTCTTCCCTATTTCAGTACAGTTTGTTGAACACTGCAAACAGTTTATATCGTCCTGCTAAGCACCGAAACACGTGTGACGCTAATTCTCCTCCTACAACGTACCTAGCCTATTAAGAACAAGTGATGGTCATTCGAGCCACGACCGTCCAAACTTTTAAAGAAAGTTTAGTAATAAACAGGATAACTGATGGTGTACAACCCAACTGTCGGTGTGGTTGTTACGATTAGATGGAGAAATCTAACAGTCGTTAAAACAATCTGACTACAGTAGTTCTGCAACAAAGAGATGTAGCAAATCTGCTTCACCACAGTGATGCTGAACATGTTTGTATGTGTGTATGTATGTATGTATGTATGTATGTATGTACGTATGCCCGACAATTGGACTATCTGCTCCTCCAAATATGCCCACAAATGAAGTAGGCGCCTATTTGTTCGCCTGCAAACTTATATGAAAAAAAAAATCTTCAAAATAAGACTTTCTCAAAATTTTCGTTCATTTGTACCTTGTAATGTATGCAGATTTGACTGTAAATTGTTAAAATAAATTTAGTCAAACAAACCTGGAATATACCTATATATTTTGACGTGGAATATGGTACCTGTTGTAGACAAACATTACATACACATAATACCCTACTTTCGCCCTATTATTTATTCTTCAATTCCTCCTTATTTTAAACAGTGTGATGCACACTACATTTTCTTTATCGAAACAAAATAATTCAAACTAAACAAACCGATTTATGGTCTCTCAGTCTCAATGTGTTAAAATAAAAAAAAATGCTGTGCGTATTTTCTACACTCTTCTTTAGCACACAAAAAACAGAATTCAATGAACGTTACGTCTGTGCACGTACAGATATGAAACACCGCTTGGAGATAAACTTCAGTAAAGATTTAGTCAGTTTCGGAGATGCCAATTTGTCACGTAACAGAAAAGCGGAAGTTATTTCTGGAGCAACTTAAAAAGGATCCAGATTTTCGCCACCGGAGTTTTGAAAGAATTACTAACAAATTTTGTGCCCATGAAGCTTTAATTTTAAAATAACTTTCGAGAGAAAGTTTGGAATTTAACGTGTCTCTAAACTTTAAACAAATACGAGTGCAATTCGGCAGACTTACTGGAGGCTAAAAATAAATTCCCAAGTATATTATATAATAATAAATAATAATAATATTTATTTACTGCAACTGGGTTGTTACCCGGTGGCAGTGGTTATTTTACATGTAAACAAAACATGAAATTGGTTACTACTAAATTTAAGTCGGAAGGCCTCATGAGAAGTATGTAGTGGCAACTTGGAATCTTGGAAACCATCTCAGCATTTGCTTTTAGGCACAGGGAAACCAAGAAGTATCTGTGTCGAGATGGCCGGTCGCAGGACCTTCCGAATACTGACTTCTAGCCAGCAGTCCGGCATCTGAAGTAAAATAAAAAAAAGCAATGCCCACACAGTACAACAAATACACATAAGATAACAACACACACACACAAGACAACTACAACAATAAATACACACGACCAACCAACAACAATTACACAAAAGACAACTTAAAACTAGCAACAAAACACACGAGACAAATTGGAATTTTACAACATGTACAAAAGGTAAAAGCACCCAAGCAAGAGAGTCCTGTGTACAGTTTCTTGTAATTGTTTTTTAACAATCATTAATTCACTCGCGCTTTCACCTCAGTCTTTCACTTCTCATCACTTACTACTCCTATACACCTTTTCCATAAAGACTGGTTCCCCCCTTCCCTGTACTGCACTTCACCTCATTCCACTTCACTTTGCTTCGTTCACTTCACTTCCCTGTACTGCACTTCGCTACACTCCACGTTAGATCTGGGACAGAGTTCGATTTCACATCAACATATCGAAAGACAGCACTGTAATACCCTTTGCCCGGCGAAACGTATTTACTTAACAGAGTCAGGAACATCTTTTCACAGCATCACTCAAATTTAGGCAGATGTGTACTTGAACTACATTATTAGTTTCAGATCTTCAATAATCGACGTATGCCACCCAGGTGGTCTTAAGAAAGGTTAAAATTCGAGTTAAAACTTTCGCCATTACCTGGAATGCAATCAGGATGCCGCACACACAAAAGAAACCGTACAGTTTGTTACAAATTAAGCGCTTCCATTATTAGAAATAACTTGTAAGAAAACTGTAGGCAATATTATACTCGAATGTAAATAAGTATTTCATATTTAAAAATAGGTTAATGGTATACAAAACATCCACAAATTTTCGTAAAATCTAGGAACCACTTCCAAATTTCAGGCGCTAGAAGGGTGAAAACCCACAGTTCTGGAATAACATGTGAATCTCCCTTTCACCTGGTGCTTTCCGTTAGGTGCATGTAAAATGAAACGTTTTAGTATGTAAGGACAGGCTGGAATATTTATGATGACAATAAACGTAAGACGTGCCACAGTGTACGGTTTAGTCTCCCGAAATCTGTGAACCTCCGCTACATGTAACTCTATTACCACATCTTTCAGGCAATCAGTGTGTGTGACCCTTGGTCTCCACCTTTGAACAGCCGTACTGTAACTAGATAACCCTTGCATATCGACCTGCAACAGATGGAGGTACTGTGTGTTGAAAACATCCAAACAGAGAATCCTCAGTCTACACGTCTTCATATACGTATATGTATGTATATGTATATATATGCCTACTTGGATTTAGACATTAAAATCACCCCGAAACTAGGAGCCACAATCTTGAATATATATGCGCCCCACAGCCGACGCAGGTATATTTTAGAGAAAGTTCTTGTGATAATTTTTCTCCCTCGGCCTCCGACTATAAACCCCCAAACCACGCCATGGAAGTCGGATGATTCAGGTTAGAAACCATTTGTGGGAACTCCTATACTGTAGTAAATAAATGTGAAGTGGCTATTACGTGATATGATCCGACTATTTTTACAAGTGTGATTATTTTCTTCACAGTCGTAACGAAATACTGAAAAATAATTCAGCAGGAAGAGACTTTCTTTTTCCCTTCCATACAGTTTACCTAAATGTCCTGCTCCTTCAAACATCTCTTCACTGTTTTTTCCACTTATTTGTCTTAGACCTGAGATTTCCTTCTGTTGTTTTATCGCGGTAGAAATATCTTACAAGACGCACTAATGGCATCGATAGAGCAACAGTGAAACTGGTTGACAAATATGAGGCTAACTTCTAGGGACAACTGCTAGAAAATTTCATCCCACGAGGACAACACAGGAAAGGAAAAAAATCCGTCGTACAACGACTGTATAAAGCCATCTATTCAATCAGTAGCTTCATGATATGCTTACATATATGTATGTGCAGTGTGCTTTGTACAGTTTATTATTGCCCTTCAAACGTACATACTCTAGCCCAACACAGTAACTTGAAATACTGTACATACAGACCACTTGAACCTTACAAGAGTGTTCTAGTACTCGAGTGGTTAAGCTTCCACTACGATTAATTACCTGCAAATTATAAATCCATTCCACTGAAAAGTAACTCAATCCAGTAATTTAGTAACTAGGAATTAAATGAGAACTTATTTTTATGCTTGATAAATAACAGGAAATGTTATTTTGCTTCCCTTAATTGTGCTTTCTTTTCTTCCTCATTTGCCTTATATTTTTTTAGAAAATTAATGTAAAAGGAACAAAATCCCAGTTTTCTTTGAACAGGTAATTGATCCCGCTCTCTCTCTGTTAAACTAACAGAAAAGAAATATTCCAACATCTGGTATTTCCCTTACCTATTTTTGTAAGAAGGAAAGTGAGCACATAATAAACTTATGGCGCTACAGTCTAGTCGACGCAAAGAAACGAAGATAATGTTATACATAATCATCCTTTGCCACGTAAAGTAATGTAATTGTAGGGCTTCACCTTTATGTCTTGTCCGTGTAACCGTCTTTTGTCGTTTAATTTTTCTCAACGAAGGTAAGTACACTTGTTGAAATGAGTGTCACGTAAATTGTGTTCAGTAGTTGCGGTTATAAAGAAAACAACGGGCAGTTAATGTGAAGTATGAACAGTGGAAGAAATAGAATATCGCAGGGGAATAAATGTGGCCAACGTTGACAGAAATATGGTAATACGAACATTATCTTGAACTTGTACAACACCTGCCTTGCCGTGTGTATTTGCTTCAGCCAAGGTCACAACGAATTAATTGTTCAAAGTTTTTAGCTTTAAGATTCCTCATTTGTGCCAAAAATACTTCGATATTTAAATTTTAGTATTAACATTTGAACACGTTGTGTCTTATGACTCGTATACAATGATGTAAAATACCTTGTGGTGTTACATACGTACTGCACAGCAAAGACACAAACCACCTAACGCTCCTGTTGGAAAACGCTCGCATTTCAATCCCACGACTCACAGTTAAAAATACTTGTCAACGAACTACCCATTTATTTTGACAGCATTTGATATTTGTGCTACCCGTCATATCCCGATGGTAACTATATGTACCACTTTCGGCGACATTAAGAAATTATACACTGTACCACACAGTATAATCACGTGTTTTACATTAATCTCACAGCAAATACCGCATAATTCCCTGCACATAACTAACTGATTGGTCTCTATTACGGACAGGTTTGTTCTCTGTCAGTTGGGAAATTAATTTGCACATATAATTCAAAGAAAAATATTCTTCAAAGTGTTAAACTGTTCTTGTCTACTGGCTGGCTTAATGACTCGACTGTGTTAATATTATACCTTGAAGTTCACACTAAAACAGGCCAGGAAGGCCCAGAGGAGGAGTGAAGGTATAGCTGTACTCTTTCTTAAAGCTTGGCGCTAGATGAATTTGGGTGTTCAATGCGCCGCCCCAACCACTTTGCCCCCAGGGACGAGACCAGATATTCATAACACAGAATTCTCTGTGGGTCCCAAGGCCGGTGTGGACAGGTGCGGAAAATCTCGCCCAGGGATTCGATCCCCGAACCGTCCAGCCCGTAGCAAGTCGTTATTGTGACTGCGCTATCCCAGCCATCTGCTGATGTTACAGCAGTATCAAGTTCAGTGTTTATTAATGAAGAGCAATTTACGCAGTGGTCATACATCCACAGTCCACCAGGTATGTAAAAGTACTGCCACTAAATCTACTCGCGAACTCTTCTACGTTCTTCTTCTGATTCTCGTTCTATTACGTAAAATCAGAACATAAAACTTCATCTGGAGCCCATCAACAGTATATAACAACGTACGTACGACATCTCCGGGTCACTTATTGCAGTGAAAGGCAATTAGAGTCATAAGCGATAAAAACTAAAATGTATGTAGATATACAGCTGAGCACCGTTGACTTAACCTTTGAGTAGATGACAACGTTTCAAGGAGAAAGTGGTCACTTCATAGGGAGTTTGCATTGCACTTGACTTTGCTCCAAAGGCGGATATAGAATCTAAGCTACACTATGCTCTTTACTTACCAAAGGCTCTCTCAATATATTCAAGGGAAAATTCCGACAATCAGTGACATCTAAAGTCCCTCGTAGGCAGTATATCTTAGTATAAAATATCAGGGTTCCTTGGATTACAGTTTTGCATACTCTGTCTAAAATAGGCAGGGCTGATCTTAAATATGTCTATAATTACCGTACAGGGTCTCTGGATTTCAACAGCCTATTTTATTCGGTAAAGAAGTACAAAAATGCAAAAATCCAAAGCATCGTCAAAAGCTTTCCCAACTGAAATTAATATAGTTACAATATACAAGAATGTTAGAATTGGGTTTTAATCACAATCTCGAAACCCCCGTACAATAATTTATTGAAGATCTTATTAGTTAGAGTAAACTTTAAATTCCAACTTTGCAGCTTGAAAACAATTCTTGTTCACTGTAAATGACACGCTGTTCACAATACGGGCACGTGATGACGGCCTACGTAGTCATGGATATGACGTTACATGTTTCAGCAGCTATGGAGGAAGGTAATGGAGCGTAATGCACATATCTTCCAAAGCGTTGCTCTTCATTTCGAATACTCTATTACATTTACAGTACATTTCTTGCAGAGGAATGTTAGTTGCGAAGTTAATCACGCAAATTAGAAAGTGCTTCTTCTTGCATTTTCTTGAAGAAGAAGTTTTTTAAAAAGTTTCAGTTCTTAAATGAGCCAGTCGCTTCTACAAAGTCGATACGTCCGACCTGAGCTTCACAGAGACCTAATCTTTCGGTCACAGACGAACGATACAGACCTAAATTAAACAGGGTAGGCAATTTTGAGTTTAAATCACCCCAAACAAAGTTTATCAAATAGATTTCAGTAGCTTTGCTGATGAAATCAGCAGACAGAAGTGTGGATATCATCTTCTACGCACGCGTTCATTTGTGTACTTTCTCCATAAAACGTGCACGTCGCTAAATGTTGCACATTTCGGTAATAGGAAATTATTCTAACAGCAAGGGCGCCTGAGAATTATTGAAGACATATGCAAGATATAGTACAGAAAAGTTTCAAAACGAACCCCAAGAAACGGTAGTCTGAACATTGCATTTTAAGAGCAAATTCCCTTTCTCAAGCAACCAAATGAAGGTGTATATTCCATTCAGCATAAATGTGCTGTTTTTTCCTTGATAAGAATCCACATTTACGCAACGCGTTCCCGCTTGTACTTAATTCATTCTTTTACAAAAACATACAAATTAAGTAGCGCGCTAAAATAAGAGTGTTCCACTTGCGCTGCTCCAAGTAAGGCAGAACCAGAACAGTAATGACTTAATAACGTAACAATCTCCGTCTCCTAAGAATGGAATCCAAAATATTCCGACCTCCTCTTTCACTTATGCTCATTAAATTATCTCCAGAAATTGTTTTGTAAATGTCTGCTGTGTTGAATGCGTAGATAAACAATATATTAAATGTGAACACCTTATGTTTTCCATATTTCTATGTTAACGACTAATAACGTAGGTTTCTTCAATGGAGAACAAGTACACTATAGGAACAACATTATTTCTTTTTGTCTCTCGTTTTGAATACCTAAACGACCTGGCCGAATTTACAAAACTTGTAACTAATCCAAACTTTCTCTCTTTACTATTACACACTCAGTAATAATAAATTGCATATGTAAGAATCTCAGAAGGCAGGAGAATACGGCTAATCAATAGTCCTGAAATTAGATACGCTAGCGGAACTTCGAAAATATGAATAAAACACCTCTAGGGAGATAATTTTTGCAGAATGCGAAGGTCGTCATAAGTTGGCGGTAAAAGAACTGCATTTTATTGTACTTCCAGCCTTTATCCGTAACAACTGACACACTGGACGTATAAATAATAAAAATAATAATAACAACAACAATAATAATAATAATAATAATAATAATAATAATAATAATAATAATAATGGGAACGAAGCCTCAATCTCAAGAAACTTGAGCTTCAAAAAGAAACGAGAATAAAATAGAGGAAAAGTACAATGGGTTAAGTTTACATACGTCGGCAAAGAGATAAGAGCTATCACAAAGTTATTCAAGAATGCCTATGTTAAAGTCGCATTTTCTGTTAGCAACACTATAGAAAAACTTCTGGCGACAAGACGCCATCGTACTAAATGTAAATAAGAAAACTGTGGAATCTACCAAATAACATGCCCCACATGTAACATGAAATATATTGGACCAACTGAAAGACCTTGCAAAGTCCGTTTCCAAGAACATTTCCGCGATTTCAAACATGGTAACGGAAAGTCCAGATTCGCCCAACATCTACCAACACCTATTGGAAAATGGGCATTCGATCGGCCCAATGGAGAGCATTATGGAGACTGTTCACGTAACAAATAGCAGCCTGATGACGGATACACTTGAAAGATTTTACATTTTCCGTGAAACCAAACTAAATAACCAGATCAATGATAAATTAGTAATAAAACCCAACATAATATTTGATACCATAGTTAGTAGAGATCCCCATAGAAGGCTACCCGCCGCATACAACCCATAGTCAGTAGCACTCAGGTCAGTCTTACAAGATCTCCACTTGTGCACACACGGAAAAGACTTCGCTGCACAACACCGTCTATGTCATCCACCTCACACGCCGATGTACGTACAACCGTTGCAACGCTACATCATAGATTGTTCCCCCCCCCCCCCCCCACCCAAAAGAAGAAAAAAACACAAAAGGGGCACCCCCCCCCCCCCCACCAACAGCCACAC
>Ga0123357_10005780_pt1 | contig 14897 bp, 6 predicted proteins | sample TergutEmb28metaG_FD_89873 | JGI IMG/M metagenome (GOLD analysis project Ga0123357, IMG submission 89873) | Embiratermes neotenicus P4 segment gut microbial communities from Petit-Saut dam, French Guiana - Emb289 P4 | ecosystem: Host-associated > Arthropoda: Insects > Digestive system > Gut ...
AGTCTCATTCTGGCCCCCTCCCTCCTTCCGTTCTGTTTTCTTGGCCTGATAGTCCCATTTACATTTAATACTGTATGCGACCCAGCTTCCTATTGATTGCGAAACTCTCGCCACAATAAGCGCGAAACTGGCCACTCACCTCCACTTAGTTCCAACGTTAAGAATGGGCGAATCTGTACCTCCACTCCCACACATGCCATCATGTAGCGCTCAATTGAGCTCGAGGGCGTATTTATCTTTTATTATCACCTCTACCTTTCAGATATTTTTTTTTCTGAGGCTAAACTGACGATGATTATGTAGTTACGATTATATCCTATCGTACATCGTGATTTGGTGCACAGCGACATCCCTATTAGGCACATATAGCTTACCTTGCGATGATGACGGAACCTCCACTCCACCTACCCACCCACCTGTCCCCAGAGCAAGACATATTGATCTTTTTGCGATGTTTTCCAAACCTTTCGCTTTTATGGTAACTGATACGAGATTAACTCCCACTTCCCTGCCAAGTTAAGGTGTTTTGCTAAGAAAACTAGTTGGTGAGTCCTACACTGGAGTAGGAATAGCCTGAGTATTTTACTGTCAGTGGGTAACAGCTGAGAGCTTCTGCACGATGTATATATCATGGACTTCCTACATCCTCTGGTGAGGTGACACAAGGCTTCAAGTCGCACTGGGTCAATACCAGACCCAAATGGGGTGTGATGTGTCCAAGGGATGGGAGATGCTATGCTGTAGCCACTACTTGCTCTATTTAGACGAAGCTAGGCTTAGGTCGTATTCGGTTGTTTCCAGACTGATATGTTCTAAGGGACGGAAGATAAGCTCTTGTGTAGTGCGTGAGCTTGTAAATTGCGCGATTCAATGAAATAAATATATGACAATGATATATATTTAATTGGCGGTTCCTTAATTGCATGAAACAGGGAGACTGATGAAGTTTTATGAAGTAGCATGCATACCTTTCATATATAGAGAGGCCATTACTTTGCTGGTCGATACGAGGATGTGGTTTCCCGGTACGGCTGTAGATATGTATGCGTGAGTTGTCCGTAGCGGAGTTGTAAATGCTTGATGGTGTCTTTGGGGATGGTGAATGGATAGTTTGACCTGCTGGTTTGATTTGGAAGGATATGGGACTCGGCGGATGGATGGTTTCGTCAACGGCGCTACGACTTCCTATGTTAAGTCTGTAGTGGCTCACTGCTTTTAAGCTACCTCTGACAGCGTTGACTCCACACATATTTCTATACATATTTCTAAAATTTTCTCTCCTTCAATCACTACGAACGGACGTTAAGGTAGTACCTCATATCAGATCTCGGCCCCTTTCCTCCGTATTACAACTTCAGTCATTCATTTGTTAGTCATTCTGTTCCTCGACACTGTTTGCTCTGAGCTACATTCTACCATTCCACGCTATATCGTCTGAACTACCAATTAAGCGTTAATCAACTAGTAAATAGATAAGGACTGTGAGGTTATTAGGGTTGAAGTTGAAAAAGGTGATTGATTACGAACTCCTTGCCTACGCCCAAAAATACTCCTGTTTGATGGTAATTTGGGAGTTCGAAAACTTGCCACAGTAGATATTCACTTTTCCCTTTGAACATGTTTTATTGCAACCTTGACATACATTCGGCATCAAAGGAAGATAAATTATTTACTTATCATTCAGTCTGCTACCTCTTTTATCTTAACCTTCTCTTTAAAAAAAAGGCAGGGTCCCTTCACTCTCTCTGTATAAAGATTCTTGGATGAACTTTTTATGGTGGCTTTTATCCCACCAGTGACAGGCCACCAGTTATGCGATGTCTAGTTTTGTTGACCTATGACCTAAATTATTCACAGATGCGAGTTTAGAGGCAGGCTGCTTCCTTTTGCTGGCGAAGTGAACCAGCCCAGCACTAAATGCTTGGTCAGCTATGATGTATATTGCAACCTCTTTCAGCTAAAGTGTTTGGGGAATCGAATGACGCCCTTCAACATTGGATGACCCCCATAGGTGTAAGTGCTGTAGGAATAATGGGCTACTCAATGATATTAAAGCAGAGTTTCTCGTATTAAGCGAGGGGACTTCGATGTCACCACAAAATACGGGAAATTGACCTGTGTGAGTAACTCTTCATGGGATCACGTATGCAAATCATAGATGAAGGCGATTTTTGTCATTTTTCTTCTACTTGATTGCTTTTACGGTTAATAACTCGAATACTCGTTAGAATGTTAGAACAGAATGTACTGCATCATGAGCATAGAAGTAAAGCTAAACTACGCATGCAACGAAATTAATTAAAGATGTATAAGCATCCTGTTAAGCCTAGCGTTTCAGAATTTTAGAACTTGCCGTGAACTGAGGTCGAAAACGTAACAGTATAATACTTTTAAATGAATTTCATATTCCAGAACAGTCTCATATTCTCCATTCATTATGCGTCTGTCACATTACGGGCTCCCATAAAAATAACGTGCCAATTTCGGCCTTTTTTCCGGTCATTTCTTTATTTCTAGAGCACGGTGTACCAGAGTGTTGCGATCTTATTCAGTGTTATTGTGTGCCAGTGTGCCACTGCACACTTCACTCAAATAATACTTTCATTAAACATATAATAGAGTGAAATATATGTTCCATGGTGTGTGTGTGTGTGTATGTATGTGTGTATGTATGTATGTATGTATGTATGTATGTATGTGTGTGTGTATGTGTGTGTATGTATGTACGTACGTACGTATGTATGTGTGTGTGTGTATGTATGTATGTGTGTGTGTATGTATGTACGTACGTACGTATGTATGTGTGTGTGTGTGTATGTATGTATGTATGTGATGGATCCGTACAATCCCTAGTAGCGCATGTCAATTTATCTTTTCATGATGAGTTTAAATAAACGAATATCCATTCTGGAGTATTAATAGGTTAAGAAGTCAAATCGCGCATGCATTCATAGACTAAGATATCTGAAAAACCATAAGAGTAAGGCGTGTTACAATTAGATAGAGAATTGAAAGTGGCTTAGTTATAAAGTAATTTTTTGTGACTTAAATGCACGCAACAAATTTCAGGTTGTGGTAAACACGTGTTGATTTCTGGGTAAGCTTTATTAATTTTAAGCTGTGAATCATCTGCAGTTTCTGTACTCTTAATGTCACTGGCCTTTTGAAGCTTGGCGCTGATTGCAATATTTCTAAACATATGTTTCTTTCCTGGCAGTAAGCACATTGTGTCTCAGAAGTACCAGCCTATTAATGCTATTTGTATGGAAATTATTCCCATTTATTCCGATAATCCTTAAAAAGCACAGGTGGGGGGATTCAGGGGACGATGTTAGTGCGTGTGTTCCTAAATAGCCACTGTAATTTTAAATTGTTTAATAAGATTTTAACATGCGATAATTGTTTTTAGTTCTTGGTTGTTAAACAACGCTGTAAAGATTATAGAAATTATTTAGCTTCCGAAGAACAGAAGGATGATTATTTACTGTGGACTGATAAGTTCTGGGCAAGATTCGAGTGTGGTTGAATTTAAGTCACAATCCTAACCATCTCTTGGATTGTCTGAGGAAAAGTGGGGAAACTTTGAAGTCGATAATTAATTCCCGGTATCTATTTAAACCTGATGTACCTTACATATACGTCGGAATTGCTAGGTCAGGAATGATAACCACATTCGAAACTGCACAAGTACTGTGTACCTTTCACATTGGAAAATGAAACACTATCTATTGATACTGTGTGTCGCGCGAAAGGAAATCTTAGTGGTGTTTTCTTTAGAGTTCTTTGCACGTATGCACCTGTTTTATTATATTGATCACAGGCCGCTAGTAACACCTTCAAATTTTAAGGCAGGCCTAATGTTAGAACTTCGACCACTGATCTGTACGTGTAAATGCATCTATTTCCGTTTTTAAAGACCGTGTCTCTTTCGCCTCCCTTTCAGTAGTACTTTATAATGTTTAGTGGCATATAGGTGTTTCCTGCCCTCACATAAAACTATTTTTACTTCAGTTGTGAGTTTATTTCAAATCGTCCTGTCCCAGTTCAATACCTTTTGGCCCATGGTGTTATATTTCTATTTTTTCAGATGCCTAAAGCAATTCTTGTTGCCTGTAAGAAAGAATAACTAAATGTGTCTGAAGCACAAACCTTGTAGGCGTTGCACAGTTTTCGCGATAGTTTTGTTCTTAGAAATATCTATGAAACCAAAAGGCGTAAATCGAAAAAAATTTGTTCCAAAAATTCATTAAAATTTACTTGTTTGAAAGACTTTTAAACACCACAAATTTCTTGCTTTGGTCCTTAAACTCAAACCAATATTTTGATAATACAAATTAAATTTAAAAATGTAAGTATGACGTTAAAGTGAATTCACATCATAAATATTTCTCACCTAGTTGTTACATATGAGGCGCCCATTACTTCCATACCTTATTAAATTAATAATTCTCTAGTACATGGCGTTACTTTAAGTCAGCGTTACGAAATTTTAAATATTTCATGTTTCTAAAATCGAAAGTTCTTTGACGTCACACCATTTATCCAATATGGAAATCTATCCTTCACGAGATTTTGCACTTCACACACTCAAAATCTAGTGCATACATCGTCTTAGTTACTGTCATTTTATTTTGCAAATTGGGACTTTTTTTACCTGGTGTTTCAGTCAGTCGGAAAATAATTTCCCTTAACTATTTTTAAGCGAAAGTTTCACTATCAACAGTTTGCATACTTTTGGAACGAACGTAAAACATATTTGACATTCCGAGAAACGTTTATCGTGATATATTCTTATAATAAAAGCCAACAAGATGCACTATTTCTCAAATTTATGCGATAAAGTTGAGAAATAGTGTACCTTGTTGGCTTTTATTATAAGAGTAAAAATTATTTTACCCCAGCGCAAAGTCATTGGAATAAGATAGCTTACGTAAATTAACAAAAACTATTAATATGACATTAGTGGCACCGCCTTAAGTCACGAAAATAATTCGATTTTCGGGTTTGAGTTGTTTCAGCCCTCCTTAATATGTGTTATATAGAACAAAATTTATTCTCGAAAACATGGTTCAAATACCAGAGAGATGATTTATGTTCCTCTCGAGTGCCTCCCTTGTGACTCAACATGGGAATGTAAGGTTTGAGTTTGGTGTAATGTTAATAACATTCATTATTCAGTTGACCACCCCGAAATCAGAAAGAGTTTTTTGTTTAACTGCTGTATATAGGTCAATTAATTGAAAGTTTCTCTTATGTTTCGGGAGCGGTTTCTGTAAACACGCCCCTGTGTTTGAACAAGCTGGCACATCGGCACCAACCAGAGGAATTCTAGACTGGCCGTTCAGACCACTATTTTGTATTCACTTCTTCAGTACGGGATTAGTGCTTCCTCTGCAGTGACTGCTCATCTCCAATTAGTGCTTCCTCTGTAGTGACTGCTCATCTCCAATTAGTGCTTCCTCTGTAGTGACTGCTCAAATCCAATTAGTGCTTCCTTTGTAGTGACTGCTCATCCCCAATTAGTGCTTCCTTTGTAGTGACTGCTCATTTCCAATTAGTGCTTCCTCTTTAGTGACTGCTCATCTCCAATTAGTGCTTCCTCTGTAGTGACTGCTCATCTCCAATTAGTGCTTCCTCTGTAGTGACTGCTCATCTCCAATTAGTGCTTCCTCTTTAGTGACTGCTCATCTCCAATTAGTGCTTCCTCTGTAGTGACTACTCATCTCTAATTCATGGCCCATCCCAATGCAAACTCATGGGTTTGGATTGTTTGGTGTCCTCCGATATGATATTCGACGTACAAACTATTCACTTTTGTGATGAGATTAATGGAACTTCGCACGTTAGCGAAAGATGTAGCGGCATGTTTGGCCTCGCACAGTCAGCTAGTGCCAAATGAAGCTTTAGCCGACCAAGTTAAAAGTATGCCTGACTTGTCACGTGATGTTCTATGTTGAACTTCAGTATTACATTTCCTACAAGCCGGAAACAAAACAAACTTATTTATTACTATGAGAATTTCCCCAGCAAATATCGCAGTTAAGCTATAACCTTCCCATTTTTTATCGGCTGGTGCTTTTTTCGATTGTAGGCCTGAAGGACGTTTGACCGGACCGAAATAGTTCCTTACTTCACGAAGCGAAATTTGGTTATTACTTTTGTATTCACCCTTTATAAATATCTAATTTGATGCCACGTAACCACATAACCTGTGTGGCGCGATGTCGATATTAAATAACATTGAATCGTTTCAATCATCCACTACATATGTACTCATAAAAATGATGTATTATATGTAGCAATATATCAGTATGTATGATGAGGAGAATTAGTAACAAATAGTCAAGTCGGCTCGAGATGAAAATGTATTAAAATACCATCTGGCGTAAGTTAGATAGTTGTATGTTGTCTGTGAATAGTTATTTAACTTTTATGCTGAAGAAGCCCTTACTGTGGTAAGTTTCAAGTAGCCTGAGTTCAGCCGACTTAAGCGGTTGAAGGGAATGCCGATACGTAAAAATAATCTCGCGAATGATTTTATGAAGTCGCTCTTTACTTTTAACATGTCAGACTTTTTCGTTGTACTGACTTAAATATAAGCCGTTCGCACCAATAAGGACAGAACAGCTTTCACCTCGCCGATTCTTACAGAATTGTTCCACATCATGCGCACATCTGTTACTCATCCAAAGGGACAACGGGAAGAAATTCTTTTACGCCCCTAAATTAAAGTGCGCACTTACCGTGTCGAATTTCACCAAGTTCACAATCATAAATGTGAACGTGATTTTTACTGAATTTACCCAAACTGGGCGCAACATGTAGGAAAAGCGCGCAGCTATCATTTTTGGCAATAATTATTTCTTTTACTGCACAGATGTTTACAGATCAAAAATGCTTAACGTAATTGCTGAACTAATTTTTATCTCAAACTAGTGAAGAAAGATGGGAACTACGGAAAAAATTAACTAAATTTCTTATGTAAGTAAGATTGTCACTGAGCAGATTTTTATGAGACTGGCCCTTACATTACTACTTTAGTGAAGAAGACATATTGCGCATTTCTTGAAAATCCGTCAAACAGTCTAGTGGCTGATACTAGGGGGGGAAGTACGGTTGGGCGTGGCCTCCACATGAAGCTGTCTTTCTTTGCATTGTTATGAGAACCGAACAACTGAAGTTTGCCAGTTTGTTATTATTTCTGTTGAAAATAGGGGACGGAAAGAAAGTGAAAATTCTGCAGAGGAAGGAGATGCTTTAATCGGTGTTACAATGTACATCTTTTCCGAAAATCACATCTTCTACCTAGAAGTACCTTGCAATGCCCATTGCTAATTCACGCAATTTAATATCTTCATACATACGTAGTAGGTCTGTGACAGTGGCTGAAGACAACGAATGGAGAGTACACCTAATTGCTGTTCATTTTCAAACTTGGGCATATTACAGAGCGAGCTTAGGACTTAAGACTCCGTCATTTGTATTACGCATTTCTTACTCATTTATTTCGAGATGTACCTTAGAAGTACAACGTGCAGTAATTGAGGTCGGCTATTTCTGTTTATCTGTTTGTAAGTACAAGAAAGGATAATATCCATATGCATCATTGACATTAATTATGTAAAATGAACCTTAATGTGAATGAAATATCAGTTCGTGTGCCAGCAGTTTGAAGTCACAAACGACTCAATTCCTGTTGAAATTATAACCGTAATCTTAGCGGGAAATGTAATTTAAACTCGTATTCTTGCACAAAGTCTTTTACTTTAAAAGGAATTTGAAGTTGAATATGTTTTAATGCTTATTGTATCAAAATACCACATCTGAATTTTAATCGTAATTTTTTAATATAATATACCAAAATTATTTTAACCAAATCTTTTATTGCGAGATCTCGGAAATTGAAAATATGATCAATTGTACACATCGCCTGTTCGAATATCAGCCTGAAGATGGCTCTACAATTGGGCCGAAAAATGTAACTGGAATTATAATCTAATTTAATCTAATAAAATATAAAGTTGTGTATGACTGTGTTATATATATATATATATTACATTTTAGCTTGAAATAACGATTCAATATGTATTTATTTATTAGACAGCTTTTCACAACACAATTACATGACTTTTAGGTGTAATTATTTTGTGCGAGACTGTGTTCAATAAAGGCGTATAAACTAAACGCAAAGGGGAAGTGTTACTTACCTTTTAAAGCCTACTGGTTACGTGATGTACCAACAAGTTTAATGTTCAACAACTGTACGCTGTGCCTACACTCTGTTTATCTCAGAACACACAACGACTTGTGCCGCTTACATCATAAACTGATTGGTTTATATAACCGAGATTAAAAGTGTTTACTGCGTGGAACGGACTGGGTCTTATAAATGTAGTAGTCTGCCATTCGTCTTTAAAGAGATAAAAAAATAAAGATACATTAATTTTCTTCCAAGCTGTTCTACTGTAACTGAAACTGTAAATTAAGCTGAAGGGAAATTTCTTTAAATTTGTTAAGAATCTTCCTGCTATAAATCTTACTTAACAGGAAGCTCAAGTACCACTTCACTCAGTTCCACGCAAGTCGCCTCATTGCGAACTCTACCGTGTATGAGGGTGTCGCTAAACGTAGCGACCACTGTGACACACTTTACCTGAAACCGAAGTCAAGATCGAACGAGCGTCATAAAAGTGGTCTATAATAACAATGATGAAGCCTGTAACCTAAAGAAAGCTATGGTAGATTTTCCCCTGTCCGTGCCATGAACGTTTAAGTAGGAATAGAAGTGCATTTCCAGTCATTCCTAAACTCGACATTTGAGGGTTTTGCATGGTGAAATTTACGCCCCGGACACTGTAACTTCGAAGAATGAGTCAGCGGCGCCCAATACAAAGGAGGCTGGGCGGACCGTACGAACCCATCTGGGCGTTTTCCTAAAAAAGAAAAGTCTTACATCTGCTGGGATTCGCATGTCGACCCGTATAGTCCTTACCCTAATCCCTATATGAACTGCGTTGTGTTATAAATTCTAGGGTGTCTGATAAAAACAATGAAAAACAATGAATTTTTTCTGACATATTTCGCGATTTGTAACTTATTCTTCATGGACATTCTTCGTGATCCTGCCATGGCCAGTAACCTCTCTGTCACTGCTGAGCGCCGAGATCGACCTTGGTCCAGTTTATGTAGGAACTGCAGTAGGCAAAATGGAGTCATTTAATTAGCATATCTGCAGGCGCATTCTCAGCAGCGTACGACTTACACACTATGACATGCTGCCACAGCACTAAGTTAATATAAGGAAATTAATCAGTGAGTGCTTTTAAAAATGTGACTTTAGCAAGGAACAGTGTAGCTCCCTGATGATGATCTTAGGAATGAAACATGTTGGAGCGATTTTAAATGCTTTAATGTAAAATTTTATGTATGTGCGTTAGTTGGTGTGCTAATTAAATGACTACGAAATAGCGGTGCAACGATAAAGATAGGTAAAATGGAATTATGACAGGGGTTTCTCCCTAGTACTAAATTTTTCCTCTCACTCCCATTACACCAAAGCTCCAAATTCATTTATCACCGACACTATATATTCTTAGCAGTTGACATTTTCTCTAAACAGTATGCTTGGAAAAGTTTCTCGACACTTAATTTAAAAGTAAGGCCGTAAGATAACTTATTATTATTATTATTATTGTTGTTGTAATCTTAATATCAAGATTTTTTAAGAGTTTGGGCTTTTTGCCCTAGTACTTCTTCTATATTGCTTTTTTCGTACCACTTTCTTGTTTTGCTCGTTTATTGTTTCGTTTTTGTTATTTATACCGTATTTATATTTTCTTTGCATCTTTTTGCTCGTTTTAGAATAGCACTTATGCTGTCAAGTCTGCGCATTAATAAATACCCATTGAATTGAATTGAATATTATTTTCGTTTTATAATTACTATCAAATTTCATGATTTGGAACAAACTATCAAAATTATAAAAAAAATTAGGACGTTTATAAGTGTAAGATACACTTTTCCAGTATTCCCAGCAAATTATAGGGCATTACCAGTACATTAAGTCAAAATATGACTTGCGTAATTGGAAGGGCTATGCGTTTGTAAACACAAGTCTGAAATTCTTGGCCCGTTAAACAGCTCCTTGGAGCAGATTTCTTCTTGAAGTTCCTTATTTACTCAAGAAATGTCCCATCTCTTATGGAAGCTGAAAGTTGATTACCAAGTTCAAAAGATTCCACGTCAAGCCATTAACTCTTTGAAGTATCAATGCCAGGAAACTGACAGTTGCTATATTCTTTATACGTACATTCTTCAATCCATCGACGATAAAAAAATATCAAGAAAAATAAGGTTTTGTGTGTAATACATATTCCATCTTAACACCTCGTCTCATGCTATATGTATCACAATCCATGGTTAGAGGTGCTTTTATTCTAAGGTACACTTTGAATTTCGACCAAATAACGGTATTTATCGGAAGAGGACGCTGCACCTGATGCAATAGATATGATGCTCGAAACAACGACAGCAAGTAATTGTAAGTTAAAAGTGTCCCCATTTGTAATTATAATCCGAGCGTGCTGCAAGCACCTTACCGTTATGACACTAACGTGCCTTTAAGAATCTGTAGCAAGCTCTTGAAGTCTGTGGAGCGTAGCGAAACTGAATTTCTTAACAAGAATATGCATATCTTAGGGTAATGTTTCCACTTCCTCCTCCTGTAGCCATTCTTTAAACCAAAATGCTTCCAGAACATTTGTTTCTTCTTTAATGTTGTGCTCGTTTGTTGTGGGGTGTAACAGAAATTATTTGAGTTAAATGAGCTTGTTAGAATTTGTGCTGTCAGGCTGCTCGCGGTGGCTTTTCATCAGAAGGCGTCTTCATATATTATGCAATATAAATACAATATTTAAGAGTACACGAAAATAAGTAATTTGTCTTCCTGATGGTGTTTACAATTATGTCGCACCTTAAGTGTGTGAGTCAAATGTGAGAATTGTAATTGAAATTTGCCATAAACTCTTGCTTGCATTTCTTTCTAGTCCACCCTTATTTTTTACAGTGAAAATAACTTCAGAATAATCGATAGCTGATTATTGATATAGTTTAGATAAAGAATTGAATTACACTCAAGTAGCGGAATATTTGCTAAACTGCTGGGGTTTAATTTTTGGTACTGGTAATTTTCAAGTGAGACATCCCCATTGTGTTGAAATGCTAAAATTATAATATAAATAAATAAATATATATATATAATGTACACAACTTTATATTTTATTAGATTATATTAAATTATAATTCAGCTACATTTTTCGGCGAGACTGCAGGGCCATCTTCAGGCTGATCGTTGGGTAGGTGTAGTGCACAATGTTAATCCATTAAATCTACGAGAAATCGTATTACAAAAATTAGTTAAAATAATTATGTTATGTTATATAAAAAACTTAGCATTAAAATTCAAATGTGATAATTTTTATATAATAGGCATTAAAAAGTATTAAAACCAGATAGAGTAAAATTGACGGGATAGTTATGGGGTATATAGTGGTTGGGATTATTCCTTATTGAATATGACGGTGAAGTTTTTCTTGACGAATTATTTAATAAGGAAGAATCCCAACCACTCTATACCCCCCTAACAACCCCGTCAATTTTATTCTATCTGTTTTTAATACTGTTTAATCCCTACTGTGTAAAAATTATCACATTTGAATTTTAATCTTAAGTTTTTTATATAACATAACGCAATTATTTTAAACAATTTTTGTAATACGAGATCTCTTAGATTGAATGTATTAACAATTGTACACTACACCTACTCAAAGATCAGCCTGAAGATGACCCTGCAATTAGACTGAAACATGTAGCTGAATTATAACCTAATATAATCTAATAAAATATAAAGTTGTGTACGACTCTATTATGTATATATATATATTTATTTATTTGTATTATAATTTTGGTACAGGCAGTAGAAATTTTCACAAATTCCCAGGGCGAAATGTGATGTATAGAGTAGCATGTCTCAAGGGAAAGTGAGTCGAAGTTTGAATCTGTGTGAATCTATTAAAATGGAGAAGAGTGAATGATGCCAAAAATATGACGATTGGCTAGGAGCAAAAATGGTTTACGAGTACCTGGGAGATCCATTCCTAGATGACTTCTAGACGGGGTGATCGACTACCCTGGCTTAGGTTTCTGTGAATTTTCTGTGTAACTCCATGAACATTTTGGACTAGTACCTTACAGCTGGCTTCGACCAGTTCTGTTATGGCTACTTGCAGTTGCACTGAACAGGTTCCAGCAGGCCATTTCTGGGTTAGTTCTTGCAGAATAAATCACGATTACACTTGCCCAGTTATTCCAGGCATTTGTTGTAGTGATTTAAAATAATTTTACACCACACAACCACCGCTAATTATCTAGTGTCGTTAAATAACTTACCTTTAATCCATCTCCATTCTTTGAAATTCAACAATCAGAGTATTTCCTATATGTGATGCTGTACAATGTGTCAAGTCGAGAACGCATTTTTAAATAAACGAAGAAAGATATAAAATAGAAGAGCGCTGGAACTAAGCTCTCGCTACGTAATATGTATGGTGAGGGAGAGGGAGAGGGACAGGGACAGAGACAGGGACAGTACTAGGTTGAAGAAATCCAACAAAATGCAACGGTATGTAAATATTTATTTACTGCTAAATTACTGTACATGTTTCGGGTGTCCATCGCACCCATCATCAGGAGTACATAAAACTGTAGTTGCATCCTTTGGTACAGTTTTATGTACTCCTGATGATGGGTGCGATGGACACCCGAAACATGTAGAGTAATTTAGCAGTAAATAAATTTCTGCATACAGTTGTATTTTGTTGGATATTTTCAACCTAGAATTACGATGCACGGAACTACAAATATAAAATTTAGGGACAGTATTGTTACAGTTTGTGGCTTGACGTATTTGTGTATCCCCCTCACATATCTGAAAAGCAGAGCGTATGTGGCTACATTTATTACAGTTGTGTCAACTTAATTAAGTTTCTAGACCTGGAAGGAAAAGTCGCAGTAATACAAACACCCTCGCGTGAATTTTAAAACGAAAAGAATGAGCAAGGTCTTCCGCTTTAATGAAAATGGACGCCTTATAGACCGACAGCAAGTAATTTGTGTTCAGTTCAAGACGCGCGTGGTAATGGATAAAGACCGCAATCATGGGGACCTGATAATTTATTTCACTTCCCACCGCTTTTTTATGAACTTTCTAGCTATTCGTCCGCTCGTCCTTCAGTAGGAGCCTTTGTGTTATTTTAAATGTATACCCTACATTCTACACGTCCAATTTCACACCATTACTGAATGCAATATTCCTAAAACCTGGGGTGAAAACTACAAATTGCAACCCTCATGATGTAGTTTTATCAGTTATTCTATGTAGTCTTACCTATTTAGGCGCGTTCTCAATATCGCGAAAAGGGGCTATTAGATTTTCCATGTCTGTCTGTCTGTCTGTCTTCCTGTCGGCCTGCCTGTCCGTCTGTCTATCCGAATAGAACAACTCGGCTCCCACTTCACGTATCTTTATGAAGTATGATATTTGAGTATTTTTTGAAAATCTATCGAGCAAATCCTCTTTTCATTAAATTATGACAAGAATAGCGGGAAGTACACTACTTCAGCCTAACCGCACCTAACCTCTAACCTACAGCAAACCAAGAACGAGACGACCAATGTGGTAATCAACATTATAGTCGCGAGCTCCTGATGATGGGCATAGTAGTGCCCGAAACATGTTGAGCCTATAAAAAGTGCAATAAAGTAATAAGTGGCATGTAGCTGGTTCCTATTCTTCAGTTATCACAATGATGCACGGTCCAACCAACATCAAACATGCACGTACTTTGTGTTTGAAACATTTCACGGCCTCTTGGAGCAACACTGGAAGTTGTGTGGAACGCGTAATAAAATGGAGTAATTTTCCGCGTGATTCTCCTGTTCCACTGATTCATTAACAAAGCGTCTCCCTGCAAAGTTTACATGTCTGTAATGCCATTGCAATTAAACTCCGCTATGTTGGTGTGAGACTTGTGCTCTCGTCTGTACAAAGAAATGCCTGGTGCATGTCCTGAAAAACCACGTCACACTTTTTCGACATTACAGCCGCGGTAGTACGTCATGCATGGACTGGAATGTGTGAAGTTGTCATTCTGGCCGGCTTCAGTAAATCACGGAGGTTATCTTTGTTTCCTGTAGCTTCAGAAAAGTGGTTATATTAATTCACGTGGTTTCAACCTCCACCATTTTATGTATTGAGGATAAGATTTTCGTTTTTGTATAACTAATTCAATGTTGTGCATACTTCTGCGTTATGAAAATATTTTCCTGAAATATAGGAGTATTGCACTGAGATAAAAGTGTCTTGTAAGAACAAACATGTTTGCAGATAATAAGGGATTTGAATATCTGAGGAATGTCCGTTACGTATGCGCGACTGTGAGCTATACGACAGTTAACAAGAGTCAGCTATACGACAGTTAACAAGTGTGAGCTATACGACAGTCAACAAGCGTGAGCTATACGACAGTTAACAAGTGTGAGCTATACGACAGTTAACAAGTTTGAGCTATACGACAGTTAACAAGTGTAAGCTATACGACAGTTAACAAGTGTGAGCTATACGACGGTTAACAAGTGTGAGCTATACGACAGTTAACAATTGTGAGCTATACGACAGTTAACAAGTGTGAGCTATACGACAGTTAACAAGTTTGAGCTATACGACAGTTAACAAGTGTGAGCTATACGACAGTTAACAAGTGTAAGCTATACGACAGTTAACAAGTGTGAGCTATACGACGGTTAACAAGTGTGAGCTATACGACAGTTAACAATTGTGA
>Ga0123357_10005781_pt1 | contig 14897 bp, 9 predicted proteins | sample TergutEmb28metaG_FD_89873 | JGI IMG/M metagenome (GOLD analysis project Ga0123357, IMG submission 89873) | Embiratermes neotenicus P4 segment gut microbial communities from Petit-Saut dam, French Guiana - Emb289 P4 | ecosystem: Host-associated > Arthropoda: Insects > Digestive system > Gut ...
ATTTATTTTATACAAACAATCAGATCCACAGTATTCACACAAGATTTAAAACCAACTTACATCCACCCACAGCTAATCTAACAAAGTTCCAAAAGGCAGTGTACTACTCAGCAATTAAAATTTGTAACAACCTTCCTCACAATATCAGAGACAGCTAATGAGATAGTACCATTTCAGAATGCTTTAAAGAGGTTTTTACTCATAAATTCCTTTTATAATAGTAAAGAATATTTTAATTATCAGAGATATTCCATTGAATATTGAATTGACAATTGGTTTTAGGTGTTTTATTATTGTACTTTATTTATAGCTAAGATTCTTCCAACACTATGTATATTATGTTAGTATGTAAGCGACAATGTCTACATCCACAGGATTGTATCCTAATTTGTATTTATAGAATGCAAATAAATTAAATTACATTACATTTTAACTCCCCAGCCTAAGGCACAACTGTATTATATCATGATACAATTGATTGTAGTATTATCTGTCACTGAGCAGCTGCCTCTTCTCTTCTTATGACATGACAAAGATGTGAGCACCTATTAAAAGAACAAAATATTCTGTAATGAAATTGTTTTTCTACACATAAAAGTAGTCTCTGTAATTCCCCCCATTTATGCACAGATGTAAATTATTCTGAGCAACTTCAAGGACTTTTCAGGCGCCTGGAAAACAAATGTGTAAAAAGGGATTTATGTTTAAGGATTTTCAGTGCATTGTGGAATGGAACTAATGCACACAGACATGAAAGAGCTGTAACAAGATAAAATATTAAATTGTGTAAGAACTCTATACTCATAAATCTTTGCTATTTGGTTCAGTTTCTAGGCATTTTATAGGTGTAATAATAGGAAAAGGGGAAAATTTAGGTACTCAGAGGAAATCCCATCCTAGTGCTACTTTGACAACCACAAATCCCAAGTGGACTGCTCTGGAATCATAGGTTTATAAGGAAAGTCGTGTAGGTGGCCAACTAACAAATGGCTACAAATCTACAACAATAACCTGTTAAATTTGTAAAACTGAGATATCAGTCATTTTAAATAATACATGTATTGTATGAAAGGGTTATTGACATATTTTTAACCTGTGGCTGATGGTGGGTTACAGATAAGCCAAAACATATTGCACGCTGGACAATAAACATTGTTCATGATAATTGTAATTGACTGTGTTTATATCATCATTTTTTACATGTATCACAACAGGATGTCTCACCCTATGATTGAAAAACAATAAACAGACAAATTCATAAATATACCATTGCTTGGACAGGTGAGAAGGAAGAATTTCCACCAATTTAGTGCCATGCAGTAAATAAGTAAAATCTGTTTGCACCTACATATTCAATTTAAAACTGTACTTTTAAAATACACCGCTGTAAGATCCAAACACTATGAAGAAGCCTGAATTATGAAAATGGCATAGGCACTTGTGTAACTCCACAGAATTCATGGCTAGCATGACAGCTGATATTTCATTATATAACAGTCATGCTAAACTTTCCCTGAATTATCTAGAGTCCCAGGCATAACGTTCCTCTGAGCAAACTGTTTCTTGTGTATGTAACAACACTTCTGCAGCTGCTTCCATTATAGAGTGTCAGTGAGGATTACTGTGAAAGATGGGATGGGCATGGATGACAGCAGAGCATTAGTGTGGCATTACTAAGAGTGCGTATAACTCTGTCACAGCAGCTGGCCTCTGGGCCAAAAACTAAACCTTTCAGGACCTCTCGATTATCAAACAGCAGTATTAACTGCTCAATCCATGACCCTCTGGTATGCTACCACATAAGTTACAGACACATTTGTTTAAATTCCAACTATGTTACTCCACAAAAAATGCAACACATGGTGATCACAATTGATCTGGGTGATTTTAAATATGTATCATAAAATAAAACAATGATAAACTGCAAATCAGGGAACAGAAAAGAAGAATTCGGATATCATCTTTGGTACCCTACTGAAGTTTAGTATTTGCCTGTTTGCAATGCTACCCATATTGAACCAGTATTATGTTTCTGCATTATGAATTATGAAGGTAAAAACAAAGGCATCTTTCCAGTCACATATGAATTGGAATTGCTTACTGTTATAGTCTTGACATGGAACTAAGAAAATAACACAGGAAACATCAACGAGATGGTGATCTTTGGGCAAACAGTCAGACCTTAGCCCACAAGAATAGAATTGCCAGCATTTAATTCAATTCAAATATCATGCCCACAATTCAAAAAAAGGTTTTAAAAGGTGGCTGAATTGCTTTTAAAAAACTAAGATATAATTCTGATAGTGTTCACAATCCAAAAATTTCAAATATTACAATAGATAAAATGATGCTATTTGGGAGACATAACGTGAAACATGAATGTTGGCCAGGAATATATATATAAAGTTATACGAAGGCATTACCTGCTTTGTCACTAAATGTTTTTCCACTAGGAAGCATTACTCATACAAGGAATATTTGTATCACCATTTCATTTGCGTAGTCTACCCAGTCATCAAAAATAAACAACTGCTTCAAACAGACAATAACAAGGACAAAAAAGGATAAAATTGCAGCTAACTTTTAATTGCCTAATCTAAAGAATTATTTAAAAATTTATGTATATCACAGAGTTGAAGCCAAGTCCAAATGGACCCTAACACATGTGTAACACACTATGGAGCAAATCAGACTTGCATGCATATTTATTCACTTCAAGGGGTCTGTCAAGCTAATATAATTGTATCCACAAACACTATGAAACTACTGCACACACAACATTGAAAAATAATTAATTCTTTGCTATTTAATATAACCCACTGGCCTTGAAAGATAGAAACCAAATGAAAAAGAGCCAATCAATCACTACAGATATCACACAGAGCACCTTATCTCTACTTCCTTAAATATTCACCACACAAAAACAATAATCCAAACAAAACTGTGCACCTTAGTTATGTCTATATTTTATGCAACATGCTAATTTTTTGTGGAGTAAGGTGTTTTTGTAACATTTGATGAAATTCGACTTTTGTATAAAGCAATTTAAATACTCCACCACTGGACCCTTGAACCAAATGAACTGAGTTCATTTCATCAGTATTTCCTTAAGATCTATTTCAATTTGGCCCCCTTCTTACCTCCAACATCTTTCCTGCTAATGCTCCAACCAACATACCTAAGCAGTTATCACCTCTACCATATGAATCACATTCTCCACCCATCTAATCCTCTGTGACTTGATGAATTCAGTAATATGGGATGCAGAGAACAAATAATGAGTGTTCTTCCTTCTGGGTGAGACAGCACCCATACATAATAAATAGAAAATTTATGGTTGTGCACATTGATGATCCTCTACTTGTTTTACATAAATAACAACATGGCAAAATGGTAAAAAGCAACTCACGAATTTATTAATGGATGAAATTTTGTTGCTGTTGTATTCAATAGCTGAATTCCGCCAAGTTTTCAAGGATTCTTTAGCGTTCTTGATATTATGATGGCATGGTCCTACAATCTGAAACAAGCACTGTTACATTGATAGAATTCTCAAAAATGTTAGCCCATAATCTATGGATAGTTTTGTAATTGATTTTAGTTATAAATCTCTCAAACTGCAGTAATAAACGCAATGGTATGAAAGACAAATATTACAAAGAATGCCTACAAAGCTGTAGTCGGTAAATTTGAAGGAAAGAGGCCCCTTGGGAGATCTAGACCTAGATTGGATAACATTAAAATGTACCTAAAAAGCATATTATGGGAGTATGGCTATAAATAAGCATCAGTGACATGCTCCTGTGAATATGGAAATGACTACTGTTCCATTAAATAAGAGGAATTTGACCAGCTGAGCAAATATTTGCTCCTCAAGAAGGGCACTTCTCTCTGTTTTGAATTTCTAGGTACTGGTTCCACCAAAAAGGTTCTAGTACACCTCTGGCCAGTTATGATACAAGTGTCTTTTAGGTTAGGTAATTAAAATTGATGCTAAGTGACTGAGAATGAAGTCGAAATGGTCTGTTTCCTTCAATAGCTTAAATGATGTTACCCTACTAGACAATTTATGGCCAACAACAGTTAATTTTCTTAACTTATCGATCTGAATAAGCACTTCCTCATGTCTGTCACTCTGTCTACATGCAGTAAACAACGATTCGTTGAAATCAACTTAGAAGAGCGTATTTAATCATACAAGGAACTGACTTGCCTGTTTGTATTTACATGATCACTCTTGTAACCTAACAACCATGTTCAACTGCCCGCTTAATTGCTGGCACAGACTAAAGCCAGTTTCCGGTATGCGCCAGGAATCACAGATCATCCCCACGTATGAAGATAGTAAATCGCGGCAGCAAGCACGAGCGGCATTTTTGTTCAGGTGTCGATAGTAACTTGACCTTATTACATATAACTCCACACATTATTAACGGCACTAGAAAGACGTCAGTGACAACTTTACGCCCTGGTGACTTTACCTTAGGGGAAAAAGCTGCTCTTCCCCTCCCGTAACCGTGTAGGAGAATGATGGGTGGATCCTTAAGCCGGTCTGGAGAACATAAGACAGGAAAATTTATTGTGCATGCCGGTAATCGAACCCCGATTTCTCTGTCGTCCAGGCCGTAGCCTAGCCAGCATTCCGACCACACTTTCCTACTATCTGTGGGCAAGTAATATTAAAAAAATTTGTTCCGTTGCTGTGGTGTCAACTGTGTTGTAATCAACTGCTTTGAAAGATTTTTCGAATCACATTTCTGGAATACGAGCTTGGATTTATTTCGTTCTACTTTTCGTGTCGTCTACAAATCGAAAGTATATAATAAGTTGCGGCGTTGAAAGGGGGGAATGTTACTGCGGCTTACAGTATCAGGCAGTTCATCCATTTGCTGTGAGTTGTCAAGCAATGCCAAGGAAATGGTAAGGGCACCAAATCTGTGGGGAAAACCATTCATTGGGTAGCATAGGAAATGCCCTCCCCTCCCTTTTTTTATTGCGCGCGCAAATCAGCAAATAGCATTTAAAAAATGTAACTATTAGCTACGTCATGATGGACTGTCCATACGTCATTGTGTCTATCCCAGCGGAGCAATTCGAGAACCGTTGACTGCGTTTTAATTAAACTGGAGTTTCTAAAATGTGTCGACACGTGTCATGTTTCATTAAAATCTAGCAATAGTAACAGCCCCTTCATACGAAGTGCTATATATGTTCTTGTGCTCACTGCGAGAGTAAGCCCTCGTATATTTGTCTAACTTTAGAGCGTTCACAAACAGGATAGGCAAGAGACCACAGATTATATCCACAGATATTATGTAAAGCTCCATATGTAGACAATATTATTGGGGGTCATCAGTGTTGATTTCGAAGTAACAGATCACTAATAATAACATATTTGGCATTCGTAAAATACTTTAGACAAAACGGGAACAAAATAAGGCAGTGCATTAGCTATTCATGTATTTCCAAGAAAGCGTATGATTCAGTTAGGAGGGAGGTATTATATAATATTCTCATTGAGTCTGGTATACCCATGAAACTAGTTAAGTTAATACAATTGTGTCTAAATAAAACTTATAAAGCAGCAGGATATGTCTGAAACATTTCCTATTCTGAATGGTATGAAGCTACGAGAGACTCTATCGCCATTGATTTTCAACTTCGCTTTAGAATATTTTATTAAGAAAGTCCATGACAACCAGTAGTGAATGAAATTGGGCGGTGAACTGAAGTGTCTGATATACATTGATAATTCTATTTTCTTGGATGCAAATGCACAAAACCACAAAGAAAAACACAGTTACTGCTGTAGTCACCAGCAAGGAAGTGCATATAGAAGCAAACAATGAGGAATCTAGTTGCATGTTTATGTCCCGTGTATAGAACGCAACACAGAATTATAACATAAACCCAGCTAATACATCCGTTGAAAGGGAGACAAAGTTCAGATATTTGGAACGACACTAACAAATCAAAATTGCGTGACTGAAATTTAAGGGATGTCTGATGCCATTCAGGTTAGAATTTTTTGTCTTGTCGCTTGCTCTCTAAGAATATTAAAGTTAAAAATAAAGAAGTATGATTTAACCTCTGTTTTACATGGATGAGAAACTTGGACTGTCGTGCCGAGGAAACAGCTTAGGTTGAAGGTGCTCGAGAAGACAGTGCTGAGAAAGATAGGCGGAGGAGATAAGAGGGGACTGGAAATAATTGCATAATGAGGAATTTTACTGTTCTGTACTTCTCACCAAATATTACGCGGGTGATCAAATCAAGGAGGATGAGACAGGCGAAGCATGTGGCGTGTATAGAAAAAAGGACAATGCCTAAAGAATGTCGGAGGGAGACCGGAAGGACAGAAAGTACCTTGAAGACCTAGACTCAGATGGCAGGGTAATATGAAAATGGATATTACAGAAAGAAGGTGAAAATTCGTGGTTTGGATTGGTCCCAGGTTCCACAATACGCGGAGAAATTTTTAACTATCTGAGGGTCTATTGTTGTCTGAAGAAGTACTCTACGCAGTGGAGTTAATTACGTTATCAGTACAGAATTTTCGTAAGTTTAATTGCTTTAAGGATAATCAGACAAATTGTTATTATGTTGTCAACTCATAACTCAACAACTGTTAAATTTATTTTAATTAAAATTTATTTTAGATGTTCATGCATATATCTGTGAAACCGTCTAAAATGTCATAGTGATCGGCCTGACAGAACGACACTTAACGTGATAACGTGAGATCCTCAATACGTATTTGTAGCTCTACATTCGGAGAACGAAAAGTCTAAGGCGTTATCACCATGTTATCAGTTCAGAGGCGGGCCGGGATAGCCCAGACGTTGCAGCGGTCGCTACGGGCTGGGTGGTCCGGGATCGAATCCCGGTAGGGGCGAGATTTTCCGCACCCGTCCAGACCGGCCCTGGGGCCCGGCCAGCGTCCTATACAATAGTTACCGGGTCTCTGACCTGGGCGTAAAAAGCGGAATAGTAGTAGTAGTAGTAGTAGTAGTAGCAGTAGTAGTAGTAGTAGTAGTAGTAGTAGTAATGTGTTTCTACTGTAATTTGAAACGCCATCATTTATGGTATGTAGGAAGTATTCACTAATTCTTTCATTTATGCTTGATGAACGACGTTTTCGGTAGCTTACACTAGAGTTGCGTGGTGTCAGCTATTACGTAACAACGAAAAGTGAAGAAATATGAAGGAAGTAGTCGTGACTTAGTCCGAAGCAATTGCCTTGGGGGACCAAAGAAAACCACGAAAAACGCGCCTTGTAACTTGTCTACTGGTCGTGTAGTTTTTAGAACGTTCGCACACTCGTGACAAGGGCCTGTTAGCTTCCTAATATCTGCCCGATCGTCTGTACGTATGTATCAGCTAGGCTGTCACGGGACGGATTTTCAAGAAATATTGGAGACTTCTACGAAAATCCGTCGAGAAAATCCTAATTTTTGTAAATCTTACAAAGATATCGGATACACTACATTAAGATGTCAGTAGGCTTATTATTGCCGCGGACATAAAAACGCCGTGAAAGTATTGTTGACACCCACATGTAGCACAAAATTGTAAAGGAAGGCACTGGCGTTTTTTCATTGTTGACAGCGACATGTGTAGGACAACAATAATAAGCGAACAAACTGTTGCTGCAGAAGTCAAAACAGTGAAGGCCATACGTCCGTGTATGCGCATTCTACTAGTTACGCGAAAGCACCACATTATTACGTTATACGTACATTGCCAAGCTGATTATATGTTATTTAGTACACATTTCTTTCATTTAATATTCATCAGAAATTGTACGACTTTAAACGTAAAAAAACATTACCCTCCTTGTTCTGTTACATGTTTCTCTCATATTCTAAAAAAAATGCATAGACTTTGCATGTAACTGCTCAGATCTACCGATGAAAGGTATGCTTTGTTAATACCTGCCTAGAGCCCATAAAAATTAATTAGCGAATTCCTTTGCTGCGTTTCGTCTGCGTAGGTTGATATCACTGTTATGACGTCATATCGGGCGCCTCTTGCGGCCGGCTCTGAAAGATCCGTGCTTGAGCGATGCAGTCGTAGTCGGCAGAGGTTTGTGTGTGGTGATTGGTGAAGGAGTGAGGTTGTGTGTGGTACGACCATGCATCGCAGACTGGGCGTTTAGTACACGAGTGGTGTTGTCATTTTCAAGAAATCGCAGAAAGTAGGGAGAATATGAGTTTGAATACTGAACAGTTGACTTTGAAAAACACTGAATTAAGGGAACGTGTGCGTAGGGATGTAAATAGTGCACCTCCGAGGACATGGGATACGGAAGAAAGATACTGCAACAATGATTCTCTGGATTCTGGAGTTGCCGGACTTAGGGAGCCTCATTTTAGCAGTGGCAAAAACAGTGACACAGAGACGTCAGAATACATAGTAGATCCTTCTACAAGAACCACCTACCTTAAAGGAAAATTCTTGGGGAAGGTACGTAAATACCTTATTATTTAATTTTAAATAATCCATGACCGTGCATTGAGCTAATTCGATATGGTAACGAAACCAACAAATGCACATAAATGTATAAAAGTATCGTTATCATAAAAATAGTGCATGTTTATGATACAAGGTACTTACATGTTTATTATTCAAGATACTTTTATACATGTTTATGATACAAGATACTTTTATACATGTGTCTGCATTTATTGGCTTCATACATTATCTACAGTATTATTTATTACAAGGCATGTTGTGTATGGCTTATTTCGAAACCGAATTTGGCAATGTGCCCCTCTTTGTTCAGTTTCACAGAATGTATTGGTGAGATACTAGTAGAACACTGATAAAGATAACAACTGATATGTTGTGTATGAATGTTACAATGGGTATCCTGTAATTCGATTTAGTGTATGTATGAAGGCTTCATTGTTTTGATGTATCATACATGGTTTACAAATACTTGCTCTTGAACTTGAACTGAGGTCCTTGGGCCATGGTTCATGATAGTACAAGTTGAAAAAGGAGGGTGCAAAGGGTAGACGTTTGCAGTACGACTGGTTACTGTTGTTTGCTTTGTACAATGTAGGTGATGTCCACCTTTGCGAAGTTGTGGCCACTATTTGACAGCTTCCCGTTGTTCTGCTAGCCACCCAAACCATGATCTACACCTGTTTGGCGGAGAATGGGCAACATAGCCTGCCAGCAGGGTAGAGGTAGCAGAGTAGGCGACCGGGTATATGCTCAGTTGCCAGCTTTTTGAAGACAAAGAAAGGAGTCTGTTACACGAGCCCTGGAGTGGTGGCGAATAGCTATTTAATTATATATATATATATATATATATATATATATATATATAAATTGTAATGACTCGTAATAGGAGCCGTGATAGCTCAGTCGGGTTTTCAACCAGGCTACGGTTTGGTTCGATTTCCGGCAGGGGCAAGGATTTGTTTTCTTGTCCAAAACGTCTGGACCGGATCTAGGACTTATCCACTTCCTAGTGGGTACGGAGGGCTTCTTCCCTAAGGGCAAAACTTGACCGCCCAGAGCACTTAATGGCGTTGTGGTTACTTGAGCACAGGGATAACTTTACCTTTATTAGCAGTGCGTAATAGGCAATAATGAATAATTATTTTCCTGCATCAACTTGCGTTGATATGGCGTCGGGAATTTTCTGGAAGCAGGTATACTAGTATACCTCGTCGCTGCCATTTCATTTCAAGAGAGTAAGTTTAGTCTAGTCCGCATTCGATTTCTTTGCGGGTGTATGTTACAGGACTTTTTAACGGTGCATAAAGGCAATTTTATCTGTAAGTAGACGTACAGGGTACAACATACAGATGGGCAGGCGCGCAAACACACGCGCACACAGAAATTCGCAGCAGTCAAATGCATCCATTAGGGTGAAGGAGTAATTCTCTTTGCATAAAGGGATGCAGTGAAGTAAATGCTGCAGTAGCAGTATTGACGTAATTTTTGTTAAATCTGCTTTGTTGTTGCGGGTTGTGAATCATTTCCTCAGTCGCATTTCAGTGACATTTTATTTCGTGTATTTATTTTTTGCATGTTGAGTTTTGTTTTGGTAGCTTTGCTGTGCTGTGTAATATTTATTTTCAGGTTCATTTCTCGTACAGTTGTCTGTGTTTTACTGAACTATATATATTATTTTGTATTGCTCAACACTTTGTGGCACGTTTGTTTTCATTTTTGTGCGCGCACGTGTGTATGTGTTGTTTTAGACTGTTTACCAGATTTTGGTGCACACATTCGGTACAAGCAACGTTTGTATCCTTCTTAGACACATTCAGCCCCTGAAAATAGGTGTAGAATGGAACTATTTTAATGCAAAGCTGCGGGAAAATTGTTCTCAAGAATGACGGTAGATGTTTTACAGTTATTGTGAATTGAGCTCCAAAGTGCTTATGTAAAGGCCAAACATCAGTTGCCACTTGCTATTAAAAAATGTTAGAATTAGTATTCAATTGTTATGCGATACAGAAAATACTTCAACAGCCTCACATCCTTAATTTCGAAAAACGTTTTGTCATATGTTGACAAGTATATGTTATCGATGAACAATTCTGATATGTTCCAAAAAAATAAGCCTGAAAGTAAGCTGAGGGCATGCTATTGTTTTGAAATATGTACCGAAATTTACATGGTTTTCCTGAGGAAATTGCTTAAAAGAGTTATAGTCATATTACTTTACCGCCTACCTTCATAGATTTTTTGTCTTAACTAGGCAACTCCAAGGAGCAGATTACTTCTTCAGAAGCGGACAGTTACTCACTTAGGCAAGAAATTTCCCGCATTTTGTGGAACCCGAGGGTTCATTACTTTATTCACAAGAGCTCGCCATTTTGTCTTTATACTGAGCCGTATGAATCCAGCGCACGCCTGCCATCCAGTTTCTTGAAGGTCCGTTTTAATATTGTCCTCCTGTCTACAACTAGGTCTTCCAAGTGGTCTCTTTCTACCAGGTCCCTCCCTATGCACGTCACCTCTCCGAATAAGTGCCACATGCCCCGCAGGTCTCTGCATTACTGTACATAAACTGTTGCCGATCCCTTCCTTTCGTCTTCAGATTGATACAAAGCTGACATGGGACAATCTTAATCTCTTCTTCTGCTACTACCTTTCATACCTTCGAGGGAAGGATCCTTCGCACGTAATGTCGCCTGTCAAGTCTCTTCACATGCAATCTCAGCGGGCATCGCGGCCATTAGTGTGGGGCTGTAAAGGTAAGGTTGTTCGCCCGCACGGCATGTAGGGGAGTGGGTACAGCTATCTCCTAGTTTATAACCTTGACACTAGATGGGGGTAGTAGGAGCTGGAATAGCGTGGTCGCAGCACCGGATATCACTTTCGCTGTAGGGGCTACCAGGGCCCGGACCATAGAGATATCTTTCGATTCCCGTTACGTTCAAGATATTTTTTCTGCTCCCCAGAGCACCGAGACCGGGCCAGAGACCCATCCAGCTTCCAGTACATTTCTACCGGGTTTTACGGCGTCACATTACAGAAGCCCGCCATCTCGTCGTATGAATTTCAGTTGTTAAGCGTGTCTTCGGCATTGGCTAGCAGAATTGGAGTTTTCGCGTGTTTTGTACAATATATAAAGAATAATGTGGTAAAGGCAATTGCGAATCTGTCTTTGTCCATGTCACGAAGGCATACAGGGGAGTAGAGGCGTAGCTCCACTCTTTGTTAATCTCAGCACTAGGTGGACGTGAGTGGCCAACCTCACGCCCCGGCCGCCTTACTCCCTAGAAAGAACTCCGGTACACATTAATTGCAAGGCTGGGCGGGACTCAGATCGGGTATGGATGGTCTTTTGCTACTGCCGCGATTCGTACCCTCGGCCTTCCAGTCTGTAGTCGCTATACCGACACCGCTCTAGAATGAACACACACGCACACACATTTTTGTGTCGTCGTCCAAATATGTATTTTTAGACCATGTTTATGTACCACGAAAAAATACCTGGTGGTCGCGGAACTGTACTGATTTTGCTGATTATTGTGGTGCCCTGTTTTTAAATACACACATGAGGAAACTGTTATTTGTAATAACCGTATAAATAACAGCTTTTCAGAGTCAACTGGTTTTTAAAACTGGCATTTTGTTCTCCATGAATATGGCAAACTTGTACTGAAACATGTTGGAGGTGATAATTTGATATTAAACTAATTAAGATTACGCATTTAGTTGTAGTAATAAACGGTGTACTTTGATATAAAAATGCGCGGAACGAACAACAAAACAAAAATGGTTATACTTGAAACAATAAAAGATATTAAAGTGGTCAATCGACGAAATTTGGCACCAGAGTTGAAATAAGATGTGTTTTGTGTTTAATTGTTGGTCAGACACTTGAAAGTTGAGGTATGTGATTAAGGCGCGTTAAAAATATAATTATTTTGTGTGTTGGTGACTCTCCCGAAGATTGGGTTTATTTTGTGAACGTACATTAAATGTTCAGAGCTTGTACGAAGCTGGGTTCTGCGAGATATGACTACGTTTGCTTATATCGTAATTCGATTTCAAGAAAATGTCGGCATAAGAAAGGAAACATAACGTCACACCTTGCTGAAAACGAAAAGGGAAGGGTATAAATTAATAGATGTTTAACTTTGTAGAAGAATAGACTGTCATTGTCATCACTGCCGTCATAAACTTGTCAGTTACCATCTGGATTGCCCGTGCCGAAAAGTTCTCCGTTTCGTTAGAAATTATTTTGTCCCTGGGTGTTCATCCATCTTGTAAGTGATTAACAGGAACTCTTGATAAACTCAAGCAAAGCTGTCCGCCCGCATGTATCTTGTCTGGAAAGTGAAGAAGGAATTTCGATCGTCAAAGTTATCTTCTCTATGTAATTCTGCAGCTTAAGTGAAACCTAAAAGGTCTTCTCTGAAATTCCTCGTACAAAAATCATAATGTTGAGAGGACCGTACTAAGGGGCGGTCCAACCGGGCAGCTGCCCAGGTCGCCAGTCTGTAAGGGCCACTAAGATATCACTGGAGTAATCAGAAGTATAATGCTGGCAAACTCGGGGTTTCACACGCGTAAGAATTTCTCCAAAAATTATCCGAAATTTGGAAACGCGCCAGCCGTGGCCTAGGCTGGATACTTTAAAGAATATCGGTTTTAAGGTGTGCCAGATTATTAAGCTGCCCGGGGCGCCCAAATGTCTCGGGCCGGCCATGAATTTTGATGCCAGTGTCAGTTTGCACGTCTAAATTCAAGTGACCACGCTGTGCTGTTTTGGGCCTTAGACATTCCAATTTAAAAACTGGCTGTGATGTAACCTGTGTCGCCTTTTGTCGACATCGTACACACTTGTTTTCCCCCTTATAACGAAAGAGTGCGTATTGCACTACATCCCCGTCCCACCCCTCCATTTGGATTACATCAGGCCGCCACTCTGCCAGGTTCATACAGTTCGAATCCATCTCTTACGTTCAACTTCGCACCACCATTAACTAGGACCTTCAACGAATGGTTTGTAGTGACGTGACTTCAGAATACGAGTGTTCTGCTTTTTCTGCCTTTCCATGTAAGATGTATCGTCTTCTGGAAGAGGCTGTACTCTGCTTCCTCAAGGGTTTTGACTTTGAAACGTTTTTATACACTGAACGTTTAATGAAGGAATATATGTATATTGCTTACAACATGTTACGTAAAAATCCGACTATCCACTAATATGCTAACACCGCTTTATTCACACTGTTACACTGCTACAAGTTTCAGCCCGCAAGGGGCCATCCTCAGGGAGAAAGAATATTAACATATAGTAGTGCATTAGTCGGATATTTACTTAAAATAGTGACGTCAGTAAACGGATATGAACAAGATTCTTTTACGCTTCATATATATATATATATATAGTGTATATATGGTATACGTTATGTCTGCGGTGTGCCTGCCGGGATAGCTGGACGATCTGGGAATCCAGTCCCTGTTGGAGGCGAGGTTTACGGCACCCGTCTAGACCGTCCCTGAGGCCCACTCAGCTTCCTTTGCAATGGGTACCATGTCATTCCCGACGGTAAAGCGGCTGGGGCTTGACGTTGACCACCCACCCACATCTAGTGCAGAACTTACAGGAGTGGAGATATATCTATACTCCCTCACAGGACTTTCATGGCGGGTTATAGGGTGAATTTTACCTTTAACCGTTTATGTATTGAGTGTGTGTGTGTGTGTGTGTGCAACTTAGCGGAAAAGTGGTGACGAAGGCAACACATTAAATATCGCATTTGGAATGTGTGTATTCATTTGGCGTGCACCTTGCCAGAATTTTGAAGTACCATTTCAACTGAAGTTTTTAATTGCGGGCCTATTTGACAGTCTTGTACGTTAGGTACAACGGTCACCACAATTCTTAGAAAACTACAGGACAATGCTGATGTCTTCCTAACTAATCTATGCGTCCCACGTTGTGTGTCTTCCGGGCCCGATGGACAACACAGCATACACAGCATACTTATCGCTGAGATTACAGCATTTCCTTCCATCGGTGTACTAACCAAGCAGCATATGATCAGCAGTTGAAACAAGTGACAGAACTTAACTTACGAGTTCTGTAGTCGATTCTAGTATACGTCAGAGTCTTACAGTGTCATTAACACCAAGTCTGTCTGCAACTGATATCCATCTTAACGTTGACCCCCCCCCCCAACAATCATACGTAGAACACAAGTCCACTGTGTGTGTGGGCACAATGTGGAGTTTATTAAGTTACCTGGCAATACCACTGAGTTTTAGAGGGCTAAGCACTAGAAGGACTTGAACTTCTAGCCTGGGGCGGCCACACGCTCTCCCCCCCCCCCCCCCCCCCCCCCCCCCCCCGGACTCCCCCGCCTCCTTCTTCCCACTCCCCCCCAGAATAAAGATGGAAAAAAAATTTTTGATAG
>Ga0123357_10005782_pt1 | contig 14895 bp, 14 predicted proteins | sample TergutEmb28metaG_FD_89873 | JGI IMG/M metagenome (GOLD analysis project Ga0123357, IMG submission 89873) | Embiratermes neotenicus P4 segment gut microbial communities from Petit-Saut dam, French Guiana - Emb289 P4 | ecosystem: Host-associated > Arthropoda: Insects > Digestive system > Gut ...
CTTTTTGACGCAATTGCAAAAGCCTTGGACATGGTCACTGCGGACGATGCCCAAGGCTGGTTTACATCTTGCGGATATATAAAATCTTAAAGTTAAAATGCTCTAGAACTGAGAATTGTTCGCAGGACGGCCATGGCGCAAGCCCAGAGACTTAAACGGTACTTGGTAAACCACCACCAGCGCCCCCAGCTTTCATCCAGTGCGATGCGAACACCATCAAAGTTCCATTCCGCCCTGTATGTGGACGTATATATCGTATTCAGGGTGGGAGCATACTCCGCGCACAGGCGCGTATTCTCGTCGCCCTCAGGGCCGGAATAGGACGCACCGCTGCCTCCCGGCACATGGTTATATGCGTGATTCTGGTGCAGTACAGGAGCGCCACAGGTCGCGTTGAGCAAGGGGATACCATTTCTAGCCAATGTCCAGACAAGCCAGATGTCCCACCTGGGCCGACCGATGGCAAAAGGCGGCATCTGCCGCACCATACCGCGAGGAAAAGCGAAATAATCCAGACCCCACGGAGAGTGCAGCTTGCCCCGCGTCCGGCGTATCGTTTCGAGGCGATCCGGCCACCCACTGCCAAAGTCCAGCTTGTCCGCAACACTGACATCCCAGCGTTGCCCGATCATCAAAAAGTTTTCCCAGCGCTGGGCGGCGAGATACAGGGCCGTCAAAAAAGAAGGGGGAAGCAAAATATCGGCGTTGATATAACAGACCAAACGAGTCGCAGCGCTTGCCTGGGCCTTTGCAAACATGTCGCTCAGGAGTGGAGTGCCGCAGCTGGTTTTCTCTATATCTGGGAGATGCTGAAAGCTGAACTCCCGTGCCGCTTCCGCCGCGCCCGCATCATCGCCCATGATAAGGCAATTCAGGCCGAGAGCGCGCCAGTTGGCCAAGGCATTGCGCTGGGTTATAGCGTCATGCCCGAGAAAAGGCTTTGTGCTGGTGAACAGGGTGCAGAGCGTGTTCATTATCGTGGTTTCGCCCAAACAATCAGATTATCGCCCACGCCGCACTCGTCAAGCAGGCGTGTGGCGAAGGCAAAAACATGGAAGCGATGTAGTCTGCCGGCCAGTACCATATGGCGTGATTCCACTGCGGAGAGTGCCCTGTCGGCCCTCGGATCCCAGAAGGGTGATTTTGCTCCTTCCGCGTTACGCAACCCGCTATGAATAAACTGATACCGCATCCAGGCCGAGGCTGTCACGGTTTTTATCCGCATGACGCTGTACCCCGCGTCGCGCAAAAGCCGCGTTACAGCTTGGCGGGTATACAACAGAACATGATACGGCGGATGCCAATGTATCCAGCGGCGTCCCAGCAATTTCGCCAACAGGCTGCCCGCGTTGGGCGTCGTCAGCAGCAAGACGCCGTCCGGCTTAAGCACCGCGCGGATATCGCGCAGCAGCGAGAGCGGCTCATAATTGTGTTCCAACACCTGATCCAGCGTCACATAATCGAATGAGGCCGGTTCCCACTCGGCGGGATTGAACGCGCCCTGCCGGATATCAAGATGCTGGGAGGCTGCGACGCGTTGCGCGTTGGCATCCATTTCCGTTCCGTGCACGGAACAGCCCCGGTCACGATGATAACCCAAGGCATTGCCGAAACCACACCCGATATCCAGAACGCGAACATTCTTCGGAACATACATGTACGCGCTGGATTGCCCTTCCAGCCAGGAAGCAAAGCCGGGAGTCCAAGAGTACGGTTGCCAATCGTGTTCCGAAAAGGCTGAACGGGGATAGTACTCGGAATACAGGCTGCTTATTTCGCTTGCAGTCATGCTATGCCGTTGGAACACCAAACCGCAGTCATGGCAACGATGATAGGCAAAGCTCCCGGCAAAACCATGCCGCTCGTCATATAGCTTTGTCCAAAAAGGCGAGGCGGCATGGCAAATGGGGCATGACTCTGACCTAGGATAGGGATTATGCAACACCTGCTCCTTATATTCAGTCCACTGGATGTGACTAAACGCACTCAAACAAAAAGATATTGTTTATCTATGATATTATTCCAGAGTACGCGTAATGGAGGCGTCTTCTCCGTGTCTTTGCCTTTACGCAACAGCCCTTTGACATCACCGCCATAGCACTTTGAAAAAGTGTGGAGAGCTTTTCCGTACGGTCGCAAGACATCATGCCAAAGCACAGGATCAACAGGATATGCATACGGCGTGACCCCTGTGTCATAGATGCGCCAGCAGACGTTCCAGAAAGCATGGGCGTGGTAGAATATCACAACGGCATTGTCTGCCGTGATCGTTCCGTTCGGCCTCCGGCTAAAACGGTATTGCCCTACGTTCCAGGGCGCCAGCCCCGCGCCGATATGCCGCAAGGCATGGACGCCGGAAAAATTCTCTGCGAAATAATCCAAATACTTTTGGTCGCCACAGCGCGTTTCTTCCAGTTTATAATAACACCATTCCAGGCACTTTTCCCGGTACCAAGCCAGACAAGCCCGGCCAAAAGAGGAATTGGCGAAGGTTAGCCAACTTACATTATATATTCCGTAGGCTTCCCTTTCCCGCAGATTATCCGGGAAACGGTGCGGCATCAGCAAAACGGAAGCGCCAGGAACCTCATCAAACAATACTCGTGGGTCGCTCATAAAAAAAAGATCGGCGTCCAAATAGGTAAGACTGTCTAAAGACGGCTCCAAATCATAAAGATAGGTAGGCAAACAAGGCGTCATAGTCCAGTAGTATTCAATCGTGGAACGCCCCTGTTTGCATGCCGCAAGCTGAGAATCAGCCGCCTCCAATTCAGGTAGGGTATACAGGCGCACATCCGGTAGGACGAGCCGCTTCATAATAGCGTGGCAGGCATCATCCAGGCACAACACATGAACAAAGGCATCCGGGCAATGCCGCTTGAGAGTGGTGAGCATGACCAAGCCTTTGGGGAGGTAACCATGATCGAAATAGGTGCAAAAGTGGCGCATAAAATATTATCCCTGCTTCCGCCGGGCGATCAAACCATACCAGCTTGGGCCGCCCAACGTATCGTCAAACCACTCTTGAATCACATAGTTTTTTGTCAGAATGGACTCAACGCGCTTGCGTTCCAAAAAATGACAGGGGTAACTCGCCTTGTAGATGGATTCCGGGACATGCTGGACGGTAATGAGGTCTTTGCCCTCGCTGAACGGTGTGCGGTCAATCAAGATGCAGTCGAACCCATCTTCACAGACCTGCTCCAGAAGCACATACGGATCTTCAATATATTGCAGCACACTGCTCAACAGAATGCCGTCCACTTTTTCAACGGCAAGGCAAGCGTCAATGCTGTCATAAAAGCGCAGTTCTTCCGTCTGGAATTCCTCCTGTCCACAGTGGACGAAATGCGCCTGTTCAACGACATTCCAGCGTACTTCCTGAAAATCCCGCAAAAATAGCCTGTTTTGGCGGTACGCGCTCCCCAGTGAACCTCCAAAATCAATAAGGCGCAGTTTGCCGTCATGTCGGGCGGCCATCCACATAAGACCTGCCAGCAAAGGCCAGGAATATTCGATGTGGTCAAACAGCACGGAATCCCGCTCGTAAATAGCTTTGCCGTCACGCACCTTGCGCGAGGCATCGCGAACCTTGGCAAAAACGGCCTCGCTGTCGTACCCACCGGAGGCGGCGGAGGCGCTTTGCCAGTCGGGATACCCCCCCTGCCAGACATTATTTGTCGACGGGGCCAGGGATTCTTCACGGATGGAATTAGTTGCCTGCCTTATGCGTTGCGCGCACTTTTGCAGGCCCCGCACGGCAATGGGCGGAAGACAATCTTTGAGCACTCCTTTCAGGCTGGAAGAAACAAGCCACCTCCCGGCTCTACCCCTCCACCCTTCCGCAGGAGGAATAATGCCGACTTTTCTATTAAAGCATTGTAAGGCTTCGTGCATTTGTCTATTCTCTTCCACTGGCTGCATTTCGACGGGAATGGGAGCCTTGGCAAGCGGGACATCAAATGCATCGTTAACACCCGTATTGGTGCCAGACCCGTCCCCACCTATGTGGGTTACCAACGAGGAACTGCTGTACAAGGTATACATATCGGCAAGAAATGCCGAAGCCAGCCAGCGCACGGCCCAGGAACCGAGCCTTTCCCGAGCGACGGCCTCAAGCATGCCCACATAGTCATAGGTTCCATGTGCATTGAAGACATATTCTAATTTACGTCTGCGAATCTCCTGCAACAATACGTTCGCGTCCGGCTCAAAAATATCCCAAGCCCGCTTCCAGGTGCCCCAGCCCAAACAATCCGCCCCGCGCAGGAAAAAAGTATCTGGAGGATTTTCCTCCTCATGCGGAAAACACCAGCCATGGATAGACGCGACTTTTGGGTCGCCGGCATACAGATCCAACCCATCGTTCATATAGCTCAAAAAGTGTGGGGACGTGACCAGATCGTCCTCCAGAACGATAACTCGCCCGTATCGGCCAACTATTGATGTCACCCCGTCAATGATGTTCGCAGCCAGTCCAAAATTTCTCTCCCTTTTGAACACCGTTACAGACTTGAAGCCAGCAACGGTTTCAGCGACTCGCCGCGCTGCTTCGGTTTTTGATGCTTCTTCTTCGTTGCGGGGGCCGTCACAGTAGATAAACAAATCACTTTCCATTGCCAATGGATTGGCTGTCAGCGCCTCCAGCGTATGGGTGAGATGGATGGGGCGATTAAAGGCAAAAACGACTATCGGAGCAGGACGCGACATGTGCCCCTCATGCTTTTGTTACTATTTAACATTTTGATATATATGCTATATGCATGCTGTATAGACATTTAATAACATAAACAATTATTGAGACAAAACGGATGTCCAACCCCTGAAATCAACCCGGAGCGAAATTTTTGATATAGCTCCGAACTCCAAATATCCTCGACTGATTGTTGAAAAATATTCCCAAAGCATATTTGCCCGTCATGATCATAGCAACAAGCAACAACATCACCAGATAATAAAATATACATATCTGAAAATGCCGCATTACATCCGCGCATAGCTTCAATGCGCGCCGCATCGGCATCGGCTATGGCACGCACATATCGATGGTCAGAAGATGGAGCAAGAAAAGAATTCTTTCGAATATAAGGGGCTTTAAAACTTGGAGTTAAATCCAATTTTTTGCAAATTGCAGCAAATTCATCCATCTCATGATAATTATGCTCGAAAACGCAAAATTGAGGAACAATATTGACAGGTTCTAAAAAAAATTCTGGTGAAAATTTGTGTTTAATTTTTCTCAAAAGTGAACTATTACGCTTTTTTGCATAACTATTTAGTGTAGATAGCCCGAATAACGCCCGTTCAAGATTGCCACCACGGCGATAATACTCATATGTATCCTGAGTGGCGCCATCTATTGATACAATTATGTCAGTTACTCCTGAATCAATTAATTGCCTTGCCAATGCATCGTCAATCATATTTGCATTGGTGCTTATATTCGTCTTCGTAAATGTCGCTGCGTATTGAATCATTTTTATTATTTCATTGTTTAGTAAAGGATCTCCCCAGTTGTGAAGATATAAATATTTACAATACGACCTAATTTTATCAGTAATGATTTTAAAATTTTCATATTGCATAAATCCATGCTTACGTTGTATCATTTTTGCGCCTACAGCGCATTCAACACAATGAATGTTGCATCCAAGCACTGTTTCTATTACATATGTATATGGTAAGATCATTACCATGCCTCCTCAAGACGTAGAATTATCAGATATACATATACTGAAGTGCATTCTTGTAGTGCATATATTTTAATAGATCAGTCTGCTTAACCTAACAACAACTCTATGCAAAAAATTTTGTAAACGCTTGCGAAAATTATCTTCAATTACATCGTTATGTGCCCAGCTGGTTGATATGGCATCTTTTACAAAATTTATATAACTATATTTATCTATTGAATAAAAAGCTGCTTTTCCCGCAAGCGGCCCGTCACAGAAAATCGTCAGAGCGCTTTCCGCAGCCAAATCATTGTCAGCCAGAGCGGACAAGGTGCGACGCAGATGTTCCGGGCGGTTAAAGGCGAATGCGGCTATGTGGGCGGGCATTGATTACCTCCATAGACTTACTAACAAATCAAGGTATCGTCTTTAGATGGCTCACATCTTCAAACAACTTTGAGCGTTCATAGTTTTCAAACCCTCGGCTTTGCCGGTGGCACATGATTATTGACGGATAAATTTTCAATATACCTGAACCCACCTCTTGGAGTTTTATTAATTTTTCTACTCTTTAGTATTACTAAAATATTTTTTATAAAAAAAATAATTTCTCTTAAAGAGTTTTTATAAAAAATATTAATAAGCAAACAAAAAAAATTTTTAATAAAATGCTTTTTAGATGTAGAAACATCTGTATATTGAATAAAATAACTAACTTCATGTAAATCATGTGCACACATGCCTGGGGGCGGAGAACGATTTTCTCTATCATGACATATTGTTGCGCTCGGCACTATGCCAATTTTAAAATTATGAAATAATACACGGTGGCAATAATTCACGTCTTCTCCATAGTGCTTGAATACGGAAGTATCAAAACCGCCAACCATTTCTAAACATTTTTTAGTTATGAGCCATGCAGCTGCATTGACAAATTTTGTATCATAACAAGCAGGTTCAGCTTTTCCTAAGTATAAATTTTCATATGCATGTAATGTTTCTGATTTAGAAAAATAGCGCAAAAAACCCAAGTCGAAATTATTTTTGCTTCCATTTAGATGTATAGGACTGATTATCCCATACTCAGAATTTTTTATTGAAAATTTTATTAACTTTTCTATAGTATTATTCTCAATCCATGCATCTTGATTTAGTAAAAAAAAGAAATCATCTCCGTTATCATACGCAAATTTTAGTCCAACGTTGTTTGCATGCGCAAATCCAGTATTAGTATTATTTTGTATTATTCTTATTTGAGGAAAATTTTTATTAATATAGTTTACAGTATCATCTGTAGATTTATTATCAATACATATAATTTCTAAAGGTATTGTTGATGACAATAAACTTCCTAAACACGCGTCATACCATTGCATCCCATTATGTGTTGCAATTATCACTGCGCATTTCATAAATTACCTACCGCAAATCATACAAAAAAACGACTATAAAGTTACAACGAAGTTTTATCAAGAAAATGCACAAATTTTTCGAGAAACAAAATAACCATCATTGCTGGATAGGCGGATACATACGGAAGCAAAAGGCATTTGTTGAGCTTTTTTTTTTCATTGCTGCCCTCAATGACCTCATAACTCGAAAACAGGGAACGCGGCTATCATCAAAATTCCAGCATCATATCCGCCAACTCGGCAAAGGATGTTTCCGGATTCCAGCCCAAACTTTTTATCCGGGCAGGGGCGCTGACAAGAGTATCATACTCGGCGACATAGTCCGACCGCATTACCGTATGTTCCCGCCAGTTTAACCCGGCCTTCTGAAAGCAGTACGCCGCCCAATCTTTGATCGAATGGGTAATTCCGCTTCCCAAAACTGCCTCATGAACAGTTCCTTGATTAACAAGTACCCACATGCCCGCAACGATATCTCCCGCAAAATTGAATTCCTTGCGGACATCCGGATTCCCGATTTCCAGCGTGACGTTCTTTCCGGCCCGGATGTCCCGCACAGCCTGGACGATGCTTTGGTTAACATGATTTTTCGTTCGTAATGGGCTATCATGGTTGAATAAATATCCGACGTAGACCGGCAAGCCAAAGGCTGCCCGGTAGTATCGGGCCATGTACACGGAATAAATCCTCGCGGCAGCATACGGGCTGTACGCATGAAACGGTGTACGCTCGTTGATGGGGGTACCGTCGTTGTAAAACTGCACCGCACTGCCGCAAAGAAATACCCGGGAGCGCGGCACATAAAGTCGGGCGGCTTCAAGAATATTCACTGTTCCGGTCGCTATGCCATCGTGATTGCGGAACAGCGCCTCGTGCCGGGTCGTGGAGTCAGCCGCGAAGTGGAATATATAGTCAGGTACATGCGTTTCCAGCAGCCCAGATACAGCTTGATAATCCGTCACATCGCAAGCCGGTGTCGTTGAACGTGAAACGCCGACAACCATAATACCTTGCGATACAAGAAGGCGCTCAAGGTAATGCCCGTCCTGTCCTGTTACTCCAAAGATGACAGCTTTCATAAATAACTTCTTTGCTATCCGGCTGTTTTTTCAAACACAAACATCGCAAAGGTATATCTGACTTGAGCCGGCGAATAATAATGTTCATCAATAACTGCCTCACCTGACTCCCAATCCATATCTTCGACTAAATGCAGTCCTTGTTTTTCACACTCATCGATAATATGCAATGCCTCATTTTTATCAAATATATTCCAAGACAAACCATATAACGTAATAGTATCTGTATGAACCTTTGGGTCCCAGTAGTCAAAGGTCACATACAATTTCCCGCCATTTTGCAAAAGACGGGACGTTTCCGCAGCAAAGCGTTTTATATCCACGTCATGCTCCACAACAGACAGGCAGGTTATATTCTGGAAATAGCCGTCAGGCAAAGGCACGGCCAGCAGATCGCCGGCCAGATATTTGATTGTGGGCAGCGGCAAATCCGGCTCCCGCAAATCAATGCCGTATTTTTCGCCATTAATGCCTTTAAGCAGAGCATTTTTCAAGATATATGAATCCGTGCTCCCCATATCCAAGAGATTGCCGTCCGACATATCTGTAATGATATGCGCAATTTCCCAGTCTTTACAAACTAAGCCATGAGAAGTTAACCAGTTTTCCTTCAGGTAGTTGGTGCATTTTTCCACATCTTTTTTGGAACGCAAAATTTTACAAAATCTATTGCCGTTGTTGTTAAGCACTATGGACTCGAATGGCGGATTTGGGTCAAAACCAGGGTTTGCAGACATACATGAAATATGCTTTTTTATATTTTCTTTTTCGCTGGAAACATATGAAAGAAATCTTTTTAACTCTTCTTTATGCGTCGCATATACAAAAGGATTTTGCAGCGTATCCCAAGGTGCACGACGCTCTACCCGTGCCGCTGCAATTTTTCTTTTATGCACTGAATATGCCAAGCTGGCAATGCATTTTGGCATAAGTCGATTTTTTATTTTTGAAATCTGATGTAAGAAAAGAAAAACACATTTTTTCTTAAAACTTCCCTCTGTCGGGTGTTTATTGAATGCTACGTACCAACCGACAATGCATCTTGGCTTATAACGGTTGACTTCTGTTAACGCTGCGGCATTGACACCAGAAGCCCGCGTGAATAAAGCAATGCATTGATTGCTTACTTCAGATAACTCAATGAGGTTTAACTTGCTGCAATCAAATATGTTATCTGTTTTAAGATTGACAGGCGCGGAACAATAAAAATTCAAATCAGGGAACAAATCCGCAATCTCTTGCAAATAATCATTTATCTCAAGTAAACTTTGACCAGCCCTTACAGGGCCATTTTCAATAAGAACGCTATTTTCCCTAACAGTAAAAGGTAACGTTTTCTTGTCATAAAACTCTACAAATGGAATATTCTTTCTGACTGGAAGTTGAAATACATGATCTAAATTATAATACCTCATGTGCTCATTAAATGTGTGCACTAAATTGGCATAAGAGAAGTGCCAAGTATCAAATATATGAGGAAATGTTGCGAGCCATATGTTAATAAAAAATGCATCTTTAGGGCAATTTGGCGTTGGCGTTTTAAAATCAGTATATTCAGTATATGCTGCATTTCCTTCATATATTAATATTGGCAAACCAAAGTCTTCCCATAAGTATTTGTTATTTTCATAACACTCCAAAGTAATCTTAGCGTTTGGAAATGTTGATTGCAATTCCTTGATAAACACACGTGCTAATATAACATCTCCTGCATGTGCGCTGTTATGAATAAAAAAATGAACGTCAGTCGTTTTTTTACCACTATCAATAGTCGGGTGATAATTCACTTGTATCTATCCTTATTCTTATTTGCATAAAGCTCCGGATTCAAGGATGGATCATTATACATCTTGAACTGGAAATACAGTTTCGGTTGTTTACAGCCGGACATATAGTCCTGCACAAGATCAAGCACAGCCTGGATAAGGTCGGAACGCTGCTCTTGAAGCGCTGCCAATTTTTTTTGGCATTCCTTGATATGGGAAGCATCCACGTCAATACGTTGCGTCTGTTCTTCATAATGGTACACTTTTAAAGTCAGAATGGATATCCTGTCCACCGCCATGCCCAGCGATTCGGTGTTGCGCCGGGGGCTGTCGTCCGCGGGGCATAAGGGCAAGTGCGGCGCCATGCGGCGCATAAGGCAACCATCCACCTGCTCCATGCAGTCGTTGCGTTGTTGGTTCAATTTGTCGATACGGTATTTGCAGTCGGCAATAACGTCAGCGGATACATCCTTTCTGCGGGCAGTATCTTCCACATGCCATAAGTTGTAATTCATATAATGCTGGTTCAGTACCAGCCGCAGGAGAGAATCCTCCGCATCGGCATCCACATCGGAGAACGGCATATCTTTAGGCTCGGCAATGTGCCACTCGGTAACCGCCTGTGTTTGCGCATCAAAGCAGAGCATGAGAGCAGTCTGTATTTTCCGGCACGGATCAGTCATGGCAGGTTTCCATTCTCATACAATTTCTATTTCAGGCAACGGGAAGATGAACCTGCCGCCCCGCTGCATGAACTCCGCCTCACGCTGCAAGATGCCGTGCTTAAAATGCCAGGGCAAAACCAAAAAATAGTCCGGGGTCATAGCCCTTGCTTCGGCTTCCGAAATAATCGGGATATTCGTCCCTGGAGTATAAGAACCGAACTTATCCTCGTTTACTTCAGCAATATAACGAATATGTTGTGGGCCAAGGCCGCAAAACTGCAACAAAACATTGCCCTTGGTGCTTGCCCCGTAGCCGATGATCATTTTGCCGTCTGCTACCAAGGATTCGATCAGCAACGTGAGATTTTTTCGATGCTTGAACACGCGCTCTTCAAAATCGCGGTACGGCTTGGGCGTATCCAGGTCCATATCGTCTTCCTGGCGGAGCAGCCAATTCATCACAGGCAGATTTGAAACGTATTTTGCGTCTTTCTTGCAGGCGGTGACGGCAAAACTGCCGCCATTGACCGCATTCATCTGCACATCGACAACGCGCAATCCGTTCGCTTCCAGCAAATTTTGCACTACGCGGAACGAATAAAACTCCAGGTGCTCGTGGCAAATGGCGTCATAAGCCGTGGTGCGCAGCATTGACGGCATGTAGCTTTGCTCAAAATGCCAAATGCCGTCTTCCGCAAGGATGGAGCGGATATCTTGCGCAAAGGCTGCGGGGCATTCCAAATCGTAAAACATGGCTATGGATGTAATAATTTTTGCCTGCTCCGCGGGAAAGGTTTTGCGAAAACTCTCCGCGGAAAAAAATGTGGGGATAAGCGTGATGTCGTCTGTATAATATTCCTTAAACTTGAATCCCGTGGGATCAATTCCCACTTTCCTGCACGTTCCCTGATACGCCTTGAGAGAGGTCGCATCATTGCTGCCGATGTCAAGAACAATGTCATTTGCCGAGGGCGCCGCGTACTTTTCCAAAGTTTGAATTTTTTGGCGCAGGTGTCTCACCATGGACATATTAAGCCCGGAACGATAGCCGTAATTTTCGCCGTACATCTCATCCAGGCTGTAGGATTCTTTCATTTGCAAGAGATGACAGCCTGCGCACCAAACAAGCGATAAAGGCCCCTTGGTAACCGAAGCATCTGCGGACTTCGGGAACACGCCTGTAAGACATTGTTTTCCCAAAGAAAGAACCAAGACAAGATTGTTGCTGCCGCAAATACGGCAACTGGTTATTTCCCTATACATACTGCTGACTTTCTGCTGGCAAAATTAAATAATTCTGCCCTTGGATGACCCGGACGAATTTGTAGTCAACGTCTCGGACAAAATCTACATAATCCTGAAAACACAATCCTTGCTCTTCTTCAAAGAGCCATTCATATTCAAAAATAATAGGCATGCGGTGTTGAGCTATGGTTTTGACAGCCCCTTGCATTGCAAACAGGTCACCTCCCTGTACGTCTACCTTCATAAAGCTGACAGGCTTATCAAATTCAATCTCATCAATGGTGAGCGTCTTAACAGGACGTCCTTTGCCATGTTTATAATCGATACCATAAGAACCGTATGTGGAAAAACGCTCAAAATCCTGCATCGGGAAATACAGCGTATCTGTGCTGTTGCTATGAACAGCTCCATAATGTGCAATAACTTTTGCAGAGTTTTGTTGAATATTTTTTTCCAAAATTTGAAAAATGAAATCATCGGCTTCGAACGCATGCACGGCACCCCTAGCTCCAACGAGCTTTGACATCAAAATAGCCATCTGGCCGAAGTTTGAGCCAACATCCAATGCGATTGTATCGCTCTGGATAAATTTTTCAGCTATGGCAAAAATTGGAGCATCGAAGATACGACCATCTTTTATCGCTAGCGCTATATCATCTGCTTTTGCATCTGCAGGCAAAAAATAGTCTCCTGTCGCTGTTTTATAAAGCTCCAATCTCTCTGTATGCTTTGAAACTTTTTCCTCTTTCGGATCATGCCTATACCTGATGATATCAAAGCCAAATGAGCGAAATATAGAATGAATTGCCTGCTTCATAAATTATTATCCAATCATGCTTGCAATATACGTTGGCTTTATAGATCCGTAAGAACCAGCAGGATATGCAGAAAAATCAGAACCAGTGTCGACAACTGAAAATGCACATACGTCATCCTGAATATCATATGCAACTACATTCGGAATATTTATGCACATCAACCATGAATATTTTCCAGGAACAATAAATCCATTCGGAAAAGTAATCATCAAGCTGACATCTTCCGCTGATGTAAAATATTTATCTAACCGTTCATGAAGAGTAAAAATACGATTTTTATTGCAATCATACATGCTTAATGCAAATTCTGCATTATTATGAGAGACTGGCATATAAATTTTCACACATAAACACACACGGTCAGTATGTTCAAACACATTTTTGGCATTGCCGTCAGCGTCCGAGATGTATACTGATAAAAACTGAAGCTCGTTCTTTTTCTGGATTGGCTTGAAAACATTCTCTGCGCTATCAGAAATCGCACACCGATATTCACTGATAGCGTCATACATGGAACCTTGAAATATACACTGACCGGCTTGCAGCCACAGCCCTCTCGTGCAAAGCTTCGCCATCATCGCCATATTGTGAGTAACAAACAATACAGTCCGCCCTTGCCCTGTGCTCACTTCTTCCATTTTCCCCAAGCATTTCTTCTGAAACTCCATATCCCCCACAGCCAGCACTTCATCCACAATCAAAATTTCCGGCTCCAGGTGCGCGGCCACGGCAAAACCCAGGCGCACATACATGCCGGAAGAATAGCGTTTGACCGGAGTATCCAGAAAGTCTTCAACGCCCGAAAAATCCACAATTTCGTCGAATTTCTTGTGTACTTCCGCCCTGCTCATGCCCAAAATGGCGCCGTTGAGGTAAATATTCTCCCGGCCTGTCAGCTCCGGGTGAAAGCCAGTACCCACTTCCAGCAGGCTGGCGGCGCGGCCCCTCAAAGTGATTTTCCCTGTGGTCGGCTCGGTGATGCGCGAAAGCAGCTTGAGCAGAGTGGACTTGCCTGCGCCGTTGCGGCCGATAATGCCCACGCGTTCGCCGGGCATAATGTCGAAGCTCACGTCTTGCAACGCCCAAAATGCTTCCGCCCTGGTTCTTGTCCCGCCCTTGAACACTCTGCGCGGCGCATCCGTGAGGAGTTCCCGCAAATTCGTCGGCGCGTCCGCGTCCTTCCGTTGGATACGGTAGCGTTTGCCCAGATTTTCCACGGAGATAATCGGCTTCATCGCCTACAACACATCCACAAAGGTGCGTTCCATGTTGCGGAAAAGCGCGATGCCCGCAACCAGCAGACCCAGGCACCATAGGCCGCTGATCAGCAAGGCCGTAACCGGGAAGGCGGGGACGCCCAGAAGCGCCCAGCGAAAACCGTCCACAACGCCGGTCATGGGATTTAGCATATACAGCCATTGCCATTTTTCCGGCACCAGGGCGCTGGTATACACAACCGGCGACACATACATGCCCAGTTGCACAATGACAGGAACAATAAAACGGATATCGCGGTAAACCACGCTCAGGGCCGCGCAGATCAGCCCCGGCCCCAGGGCCAGCAGCCCGGCCAGCAGCATAAAACAGGGGATGAGCAAGCACTGCACGGGCGGGACAATGGCAAACCAGGCCAGCAGAGCGGCAAACAGCAGCAGCGACAAAGCAAAATCCACCATGGCCACGGCAACAGCGCTTATGGGGATCAGCAGGCGGGGCAGATACACCTTGCTGATCAGATTGTTGTTCGCCAGCAGGCTATTGCTGACTCCATCAAAACATTGGGCGAAAAAGGTCCAGATAAGCATGCCGGAAAAGACCAGAACGGAATACGGCACGCCCGGCTCGCTGGGAAGTTGGGCCACCTTGCCGAGGAGCACGGTAAAGGTGACTATGGTCATAAGCGGGCGGATCAAGGCCCAGAGAACGCCCACCACGGTCTGTTTATAGCGCACGGTGAGATCGCGGGCGCTGAGAAGCCACAGCACTTCCCTGTAGCGCCACAGATCGCGCCAATAGCTGAGATTGAGGCGTCCGGCCTCGATGATCAGAGTATATCCGCTGTGTTCCGCCATACTGTCATTTCTCTACGTGCGCGGCATGCAGTCTGAACCATTCGTATGCTTTTGCCACTCCATCCCGCAAATCCGTCTTCGCCCGCCAGCCCAGGTCCGTGAGTCTGCTCACATCCAGGAGTTTTTGCGGGGTCCCGTCAGGCCGGGAAGGGTCTGTGGCGATGGC
>Ga0123357_10005783_pt1 | contig 14895 bp, 7 predicted proteins | sample TergutEmb28metaG_FD_89873 | JGI IMG/M metagenome (GOLD analysis project Ga0123357, IMG submission 89873) | Embiratermes neotenicus P4 segment gut microbial communities from Petit-Saut dam, French Guiana - Emb289 P4 | ecosystem: Host-associated > Arthropoda: Insects > Digestive system > Gut ...
AGATCTTATGTATATTGGACCGTGCATCATTGTGATAGTTGAAGAATAAGAGACCAACTTGATGTCACAATTTATTAAGTTTTATTTCACTTCTTCTATGCTCAACATGTTTCGGACATTAATTCATCCATCATCAGGATCCTGCGACTTTTCAATTGTATCACCACATTGTTTGTGTGTTCTTGTTTCGATGTGTGTTGGAGTTTCCTTGTGGCTGTTTGAGGTGGTATCCGTGTTGCAGGCTGAAGCTTGTCACACGGATACCACCCCAACCCAGCCACAACGAAACTTCAACACACATCAAAACAAGAACACACAACCAATGTGGTGATACAACAAAAAAGTCGCAGGCTCTTGATGATGGATGTATTAATGTCCGAAACATGTTGAGCATAGAAGGAGTGAAATAAAACTTAATAAATTGTGACATCAAGTTGGCCTCTTATTCTTCAACTATTGTAAAAGTGATATTTACACTACCACAACTAACAATCTACAAGAACAATTGTTTGCTCTGGCTATAATCACACTTGTTGTACAGTTTATCAAAATGCTGGAAATCACAGCACACCTAATAATACTTGCTAGGTACGTACATATTTTGAATAATTAAAACTGACTATTTATGGGTTGAAGTGAAACCGTTTTGCAGGATATGAACGAACAACGGTCTGCAGTATGCAGTATAGTTAAAGGATGAATACTGATCAACTAATTCAAAATTTGATATCAGCTTCGGCGCATAGATAACAGAGTAAAAACGATTATGTTCCTTTGAGTGCTGCAATCCAATCCATGTGACAGATCTATTATTATTAGGCGAGCCAGCCATGCTTGCATTTTGTGCTCAGCAGTACGGCACCGGTGAATCACCAGGCTGTCTGTCATTTGAAGCCTTGTTTACATGCAGTTACTGCACAGTGGCCTATGTTTAACGTCAAACACTGACCGTCCCTCTTCCTCACACATCAACATCGCCCTGTTTTGCTCACATCACTGCCATTGATTTTCATATATTTCGCTTTCTTCGTAGTTGTCACAGATTTTTTACGCCAATTCTACATTTCAGGTGCTGTTTTCATACCTCTTATGTCACTAGGAAAGAACGATATACGATATGTTTATGTATGAGTCCATGGGTGTGTACGAAACACCCATCTACGAGAAGCTACTAGTTTTTCACACTCCTTGTGTGCAAAATAATACAGACCTGGCGACTGATAATCGGACTCGTTGTATGTGAGCAACTCACGACTTTCTGAAGCCCAGTGGTAACTTACTATGTACCGCCAGGTTTAACATAAAGAATTGAACGTTCTGTACTATCCATATGTTTGTACTTCTACGCTTTTGTATGGATCTAAGAACAAACAGCAATTGTTTCCCTATTTAACTGTTACGTTTTTATAATGACAACGGAATGCTCACTGCTCTGTACGAACTGAAAGATGGACAAAATGGCAGTGGGACAGATAGTTCTCCCAGCACTTCTGTTTTTCCCTGTCCGCATCTTTCTATCAATATTCTGCTTTCAACTTTATCTACATTTTGCCTTGAAGAACAACTGGGAAAAGCATGGGAACTTTTCAAATAATAGTGTTCTTGCGTAAATCGGGGAGCACTGGATAGAAAAGTACTTGCACTTAGTCCTTTCGTGTTTAGAGGTTACAGACCTGAAATAACGAATGGTAACCTGTCTTACTTCAAAACTTTTTTGATTGATACTAAACAAAGACATTCCATCGACACAAACTCTGTAAGTTCTCGGTTCTACTAAAGTCGGGGATATGTACATTCACTCAGGATACCGTGCAGAGAAGACCCATTGTAAATATGGTAATGGAAATTTTGAGTTCCATTAAAGGGGCTCATGCATTGCGAACCAAATGATTAACTGGCAGTTCCTCAATAAAGATCCTTGCAAAAGCATCATCGCAGCAGTTTAGCGTCGTGTGAAGTCTAAGGCGGAATGTAAAACTTTTGTAAAAGCTTACTACATTTTGTGCCTGGTTATACACATACAAAATTTTATTTCAGGTAAAGAAACCGAATGAAATAGGAAAATGAACACCTGTTTTATATACGAAGGTGTTTTGGCCTACGTAAATCAAGAGTCTATGAAAATGGCTGAAGAGAATGAGACTTCCTAAAAACTTTAACCGCAGCCTCTGTTACAAGTCATAATACTGGCAGAGCTACTTCCCTCCAACGTGGCCTGATCAGGCCACGTTGGAGGGAAGTAGGGGTACCTGTACCGGAGGCTGCGGTTACAGCTTTTAGTGCTCCTGATGATGGGTGCTGTGACACCCGAAACATGTAGAGTGACTTTGCAGTAAATAAATATCTGCATACTGTTGCATCTGGTTGGATTTTTATTAATAATGAACCTCAGTTTTGCTATCCAGAAACCACTCCGAGATTTGAACAGCCCTGAATTAAGGCATGTGACTAACTAACTAAACAAATAAGTAATTCACTCTGTAGAGCAGAGTTTTTTCTTGGGAGTCAATGTCTTCACGGTCGTCTAGACCGACGCATTACTTTGCTTCCAAACGCCGGAAATCTATAACCAGTGAGGCAACATTATATCCCAGACAAACAGAATCCTCAACCGGACCTCCCTGAAAACCTCAAAATTCGAACCAATTATAAGTTCAGAGCTGTACTGCTACACAGACATCCTGAAATATTTTATATTGTCTTGAAAGCTGCATGGTTATTATACACGTCTCTGCAAAACCTGATACAACAAAACGTGGTTTCCTCTGTCAACTGAAGAGCCGGTTGATGGACCGTCCTAGAACCAATCATCGCGGGATTTCCTTTTAAATCTCGCGTGTATATGAAACAAATAGTGCTCCTGTGAGTCTGCTGGCTAAGGCCAAACTCCCAGCTCGCCCCCATGCGTGAGAGTGGATGATTCTGCACTCGGTTACCAGGGATCAGTACTTCACTGTGACCAATGAGGGTGATAGTTCAGGGCTGACATGTCAGATTCAACCTTTGAACTCCGTCCCCTCTTTGGGCTATCCAAAACATAATCATGCGATAGGTATGAGAAATCCACTGGTTTCATCACAGGATTAGCGGTGGATATAGCTGACTGATACACCGTAACTGTCTGAAAGTGGCTAGTAGCTACGTCATATCTGCCCGTCTGCCGGTCTGTTTCTCTGCTGTCATGGAACAACTCGGCTACCTTCGCACAGGTTTTTGTGAAATATTATGTTGCGGTTTTTATAAAAGTTTGTTAAAACGTTAAAATTTAATTAATCTCGGAGAAAAATAACAGGCAATTTATGTGAAGAGATACTGTGTTTAAGGTATACGAACATGGATTCCGTTGTTACGACAGGCACAATACCGACATCTGTTTTCCCCTTATCATAGCAACAGATTCAAAATGAATTATGCATAATACTTAATGTAATGATGTTGGTATAATAAGGAAAAAATCTTTCCACACAAAAAATCCGTAATCTATTTTACACCTCTTGCTAAGATACGGAAAGTCTAATATTATATCAATATTTATGTATTTAAAACCGTCTTACACAACACAGTTTGCTAAAAGCAACAATTAATTAATTGTTGCTTTTAGCAAACTGTATTGTGTAAGACGGTTTTAAATACATAAATATTGATCTATATACACAACGTGATGGAATACACAAATACTAATATTATATGCTGTGGAAGAAGTAAGACATTCATAATATTCGCATTTTCACCTTTTATTTAAAATTTTATGCATTTAAAATCTAGGTACCACAACAAAGCCAACGAGCCAGAAGTGTTAGGTTTTGCGGCCATTTCCTATTGAATTTTATTGCAAAGTACCGTCTATACACAACAATTGAATATCAGTTGTAGTTTATCAAGTGGTTAATCAGGCAAAAGGTTTCGGCCGTTTTATCCGGCCATCATCGGGCCTACAGAATAATATTGTCAATTAAGTTATATTCGTTAACTCTACCAATGGGATCCCATTTCTAGAGTCAACGAATGCACCTTAATTGACAATATTATTCTGTAGGCCTGATGATGGCCGGATAAAACGACCGAAACATGTTGCGTGATTAACCAGCTGTAAAACTACAACTGATATTCAATTGTTGTGTATATACGGTACTTTGCAATAAAATTTATTCCACATGCACAACGGGATGGCGTCATTCAAATTCAACATTTCCTATCGTGTTTAGGTTTACATTAACATAGTTAATTCTAAAATGGGTCTCATATGTGGCCAAGCTAGCTTGGCCACGTTGGAGGGAGGTAGCTGCACAAAAAATATGACCAGTACCGCAGGCTGTAGTTACAGTTTTGTGTACTCCTGATGATGGGTGTGTTTGACACCCGAAACTTCGGCCACGTTGGAGGGAGATAGCTGCACAGCACAGCATGACCAGTAGTGGAGGCTGTAGTTACAATTTTGTGTACTCCTGATGATGAGTGTATTTGACATCCGAAACATGTAGAGTGAACTCGCAGAACAATAAATAGACTGCTTCGTGTTGCATCTCGTTGGACAGTTATGAACATAGATCAGCGATGCACGGAACCATAAACATAAAATAGAGTACATTAGGTTACACCGAAACATCGGAATCAGAGCACCGAACAGCATTATATTCCTGAAGAAGGGAGTACGGACTGGACGTTTTAAGAATCATGTTGATCAGGATTGTAGCCTTCTTGGATATGACGCCGTTTTCATTGATTATTGTATACTTACCGTCGTTTCGGGATGTTTAGATGGAGGCAGCAAATTGTTGCCACGCGTAGCACAATAAATACCAATTAACACGGCTTCATAACCCAGACGACTGCATTTGTCTCTAACCGAGAGCCATTTGCAAGAAAGTGTCATCTTTACCTGGACGTAAGGAAAATTTTTTTAAATAAATCTTATTACGTAAATTAACTGCGGGACTTAAAGATTTTACATAGGGATATAAACTTCTTGTGGGGAAGAGCGGTGGAACGCGAACAGAACCAATGCGACGTTTATACGTGTAACTGTATATGCTAAAACCCCTTAGAAGGTAATTAATTAACCAGTCAAGTCGGAAAGCGGAAGGAGAAACCTGGAAGCGAAGATGTAAGGGTCCCTAGACCCACGCCCTCAAGTGATCACGCTCTTTCATGTGGAATTTGCTGCAGCCTGCCGTTCATCTATCCCACTTACGAGGTAGCACTGGATGTTAACACGCTTCAGTGACAATTGAACGCAACTGGACAGGGCCCAAGTATATGTATCCGCTACAATGGCTTCTGAGTAAGGAAGAGCACACTGATGAAGGACGTGTTCTCCAAACAGTGTATGAACTGTTTAGCAGAACATTCCGTGTTCACAGACTGGCGGAGGAACCAATTAACTAAGCACTTGAGTAATAATCTGCTTCCTTTCTGTATGAAGAATGAAGTAATAAAATGGCCAAACAACAAAGTAGGAAGTTTCTAAACTAAGCTGCATAACAGAGAAGCCACCTGCACTAATACTGACTACCTAATCAAGTACTATACAAGCTTTTTTTTTTTTGTAGGTTATGGTGACGCCTCACTGGGTGATCTGTGGTCGGCATTTTGATACAGCGTGGTGGTTCGGTCTTCAAAGTTGGCATGTTCCGCATATTCATTTTTCATTACTGGACGTTCCTCTCATAAGACACCAGTATTGTCTCGAAACGTCTGACACCAATCGTCTGCTTAAGCGGCGCCCTATGCCGGAAGAAGGGAGGTCTTAGCCGCACCGCTACGAAAGTCTGAAACCTCGAAATTGTTAATTGTGTAGTACATACTGAAATATCTTGACCTTACGTACGTAGCAAGTGAAATAGTAAAAGGAACACGCATAAGCGTGGAACACGTTGGCTAAGAAGGTAATTAAATTAAACCTTTAATGAATGAACTACATAAATTATTTAACTGTCCACTTAAACAACTAAGCTGTAAAGACCCATCTAGTTAATCAATAAACAAAATTTTAAGCAACCACGTAAGAAATACTATATACTGACTAACTATTGAACCAACCAATTAGCCAATAATCCAACTAATATTAATTAAAAATAAAACTAAAAACACGAATATTACTATTTATAACCATAAAAATCAGTCATTCATTTAGTGTATCATTTCCACCAGATGGGATTTACACTAATGTGTGTCGGGCGTAAAGTAAAATATTCCAACGGTCGTTACGTTCGCAACTTTCTAACATACAAATGACAATTATGAATAAAAAATTGTACGCAAACGTGACTTGTAAGTCTAACCACGTCTAGATCCACAGTCCTAGCTCCAGTGATTAAGTCAATACCATTACTATAATAAACGCTGGATATGTATCTTACACGTTCACAGGGTCGTCGCTGTTTATGCTAAAAACATACATTCCATAACAAAGGAAAATATGTCACAAAAATGTCAGGGTTCTATACAAATATGGGCTAGTGTGGTTTAAATTTCACAACTTAAGAGACTGCTATAATGGAGTTATATATTTTGGAGACTTATAACTTACGACAATTAGGTTGTTTCCAAAGGCACGACTTCCACACCACATTCCGCTAAAATACGTCAATTGTTCCTAGATTCATATGGGCGAGAGTAGTTAGACGCTGGATAGACACGATTTTATCGTAGGATACATTTACCTGTAAAAACCAAGACGCAGATGTACACACTACTTCCCTTTTCTTTAACTGTCCCGACAAACTCCCTGCTTAAATTTCACTGAAGTTCATAAATGACTAGGCAACAGAATGTCTGACCAAAGATTCGGGATTCCTATTCCGTTAGGGACAAAAGATTTTTTGTTTTGCTACCCACATTGGAGGTAAAGTGGCCAAGCGTGCAGCTAATCACAAGCCTTTGTAAATGTGTGGAGTTGTAACCCCATTCCCTCATGCGTCTTCCTGTGGTCATGTTTAATTAAGCACAAGTACAAATTCACCTTGCAAAAGTGTTAGAAATTGTTCAATTGTATTTTAGTTAACCTTTTGGTGGAGGAATTATTATTTTTTTTTAATTTTAGCACATCCTGTATATAAAATGTGAATAAAACAGGAACCAAATAAGTTAGAATTATGAAACAAACTGCAATTTGAAGACAGAGAGAGAAAAAAAGGAGACTATATACCACGTTTAAAATTTTCAGTACCTGTATTTGTTGAATAAATATATAAAATGCAACGTTTAGAGGTTAGCAGTGCGGTACGAACACTATAGCGGTCGTTAGGTGTCAAAGGGTTAAGCAGACCAATATATTTATACATATGCGCAAGAAAATTCTGTGGTCGTCTTCGTGTATGTTCGCAAGATCTTTGTGATTTGTCGACTGTACATGTTCGGTGAAGGATATACTCAATAGAGAATATGCAGTTTGTTCTTATCAATAACGCTTGCTTACAACGTTCTTAGCTCTGATAAACAAACAACTTTTCTAGAGATTCGCGCGTAAATTCCTCTAACTCTTCAAATAAGACAGGCCTAACCGACAAAAATCATGTGACCTGAATGAAAAATTAATCCATTCAACAAATGACATTAGTGCTGTGTAAAATGAGATTTAATTAGTCTGTTTATCTGATTGGGAGTTGCATCGTGTGTAGAGATGGATGGGTGGACTACCGAGCGAGTGTAACAGGCGCTCCATAGAAATTCTAAAGCGCCTAATTAGCTAGCTTTATGAGTTTATTTACCAAACACTATCGGGATTATAACAATGGATAATATGACAGACAGGGTATGTAATAGACGTAACGGACGTGCAAGTTCCACATTATCAGCTACCTTCAGCCTCCTGTTGTTTCGTGCATCTTAATTACCAACATTTTCATCATCACTCTACTACGAAATTATCTTCAGTTGATATTCACGAACAGACTTCAAACTGCTCAGCCCTCTGTGCTGCCAAGAGCTTACAAGCACCGAGTTACAGATGTTAAGTTGTCTGGGTTCAAGAGTTTCAGTTTCTCTCTCCACCTCCCAAAATGCAGCTGAATAACCTTAGGAGGCTGAAGACAATGCACATTAGAAATTCATAAAGCAATAGGTCCGCTGAGAGATGTTCGCTATTATCAGTAGGATGTGCCCTGGCATCTTACCTACAGCGCGCTTCAGTTCCCCCCTCCAAGGTTCCGTGTACAAGACAAATTCATTGTTGGTGTAAATGTAGATTAACAATGGGGATGATCAGTTTAGAATCACAGCAAAATGTAGAAACAAATGAATGCAAACGGACAAGTAAGGAAGAGAAACGACTAAAAGATTTTCTTTATAATTTTTTGATAAAAGTCGAATTGCAAAACAATGCCCCCCGACATAACGCCCATGAAAGCCTGTCAACATGAACTCCCCATTATGTGTTATCGATATTTCAATTTACCACCACACTGGTCACCGTCACCCCCGAAACACCACTGTGAATTGCGTTAACAAACGATGGCACCCTACGGGGCTTTGACTGCATACGATAATTGCAATACAATTTTGATATTATATGAAGGGTTTGGTGAGTTGTGCGTTTGTTGGTGCGAGGCGTACATTACTTTAAAGGACGCAAAACTAGAGAAATTTGAGAATCTGGCGAAGGTGTTGTTGTAGGATATGACACTGCACCTTCGATGTAAAACCTACCACGAAGTAACGTTAGGCTTATGCGATTTGAGACGTTCAGAGTCCACTTTCGCGCAGAAAACTGCTGCTGTCACACTCCAGGAGAGAATATTTTTTTTTTAAGTTACACGCCTTTCGAAATAAAGGCAGTTGTATAACATGTAGATTAATCCTTAATATCGCACAGTACAGCACCATTATTTAAACTGGACAAACCAAGAAGTCTAAAGGAAAGAAGCCAGCTATGTGACATAGACTAGCTGGAAGGACATTATTAAGATGACCTTTCGAAAATTTTTTATACACTCGAATGAGGCATAAATGAGTAAAGTTCCCCTCCCCATACCATGAAGGATAGCTCCGCTCTTGTTCGACCTTTGCATAGAGGAACGCCAGTGATCAACTTCACGCCCCAGCTTTATCAGCGGGAATCAACCACAGTACCCACTCTACAGGAGGCTTAATGGGCCCCAGAGCCGGTATGGACTTCTAAAATGAGCCATCCCTGTTGTGTGTATATAAACAATAGGTGCAGTTATTAGTCAATAACACAACAATTTATATTCTAAAGATCTTTAATAAAGGATGTTAGTTACTACAGGTTTCTGCCCATTCCGGCCATCATCAGGTATTCATCCGAAAGTATGGCGGTAGTGTTTTATAAGATTGGTGGTAGTAGTTATAAAGTTATAAAGTTATACAGCACTACCACCATTCTTTCGGATGAATACCTGATGATGGCCGGAATAGGCCGAAACCTGTAGTAACTCTCATCCTTTATTAAACATCTTTAGAATATAAGTTGTTGTGTTATTGACTAATACCTGCACCTATTGACGGTATGGACTGTATATGAGAACAGAAAACTCTTTCACCTGCCGGCATTCGATCCCCGCTCCGCCTAACTCGAACCTAGTCGTTACACCGTCTGCGCTATCCCAGCTCCCAAAACGGCGAGAGGGACAGAGAAGTAAGGATGTTTACTTTGGTGCTGGTTGCATGAGTGTAATATTAAGGCATTACACGTGTATTTGTTTGTTATTTCTAAATATTTGCTTGACGTTTGTGTGACCGTGCATCAGTAGTACAAGGATATCAGCAACCAACAAGATGTAGCAAAATTTGTTTTATCGATTCTTTTCAGCTTGCTCTGGATGTTTCAGCCGACAGTTTCGCCCATCTTCAGGAGCACTTTGACCTTATATACAGCTTTTTGGAACAATGTGCCGACTCTGCTGTCTGCTGTCGACCGGTGACATAAATTGGATGGAAGAGCAAGCTTAAAAGAATCAATAAACAAATTTTGCTGCATCTTGTTGGTTGCTGATATCATCATTTCTAATTATATTTGTTTAGTGTTTTATAGTTTATTTATCTATAATGTCAGTGGCTCGGTCTAGAGAGAGTTGATTGAAAGGGTGATCAGTGAATAATGAATCGGCAAGGATGTGGAAGAAAGCGGTTATGGCCTAATTACCTTGCTTAAAATGACTGAGAAACAATCGTGATATACCTCAGTCAGGACAGCCGGTCTTTGGGACGAGATTGTAACCCGGTCCTTCTAATACGTATCAGGAGGGTTACACACTCGACATCAATGCCGGATTTGTATGTGTCAGTTGAGCCCTATAAAGGGTTAATTTACTGCTATTTATCGCCCGAACTCGGTGTGAGTAAAGGTCTGAGCACCTCTGAAAGGACTCGCGGAAGTTTTATGGCGGAAGCAAGTCGCCAAGGAGCTGTGAAACCCCCGGCCTCCTATGCAACCCACGCCAATAAATGCATTGGATCACGTAGAGAGCTGTGTGATTTATAGAAGGCTCCACACTCGCTCGAAGCCAGAAGCGCTCACTTCCAGAATAGCTCTAGATTTATGAAATTGCAACGTCATTATCATCTGTCTAACAAACATTTACTTTCTTGTTACCACAATTTTATATTCATGATAAATACATTATAAACAAACATATAATAACGAAAGATAAATAATATTTTCGGCATAAGTACAAATATGTATTAAATTAAACTGGCCACGAAAAATTAAATACAATTTGGTGGTGAGCTCTGACACTCGCGCTTTTCGCTAGTAACGAGACAGTACTGTAGCAAACTCGTGTCCCTGATTTTTGACCTAGCTAATTCCGAAAAAATTCTGCGAGCCAGACAGGGCTATGGAACCACTACTCTCCCTTTACGGCCCTCAGATCTGAATAATTAATCGAATATATTGTAATAAAAGTTTCCTTTTCTAAAAGCGATCTCTTTTAACAATCATTCTCTCTCTATCCTACTTTCCTTTCCTCTGTCTTTCACGCAGACCTTGTCCAGCTTATCCCAATAACAACTCAAAGAGTTCGTGTTTACTGCGTTATGATGAATGCGAGAATTACGTGAGTATAAGGGCATTGTGTTAATAACTGTGGTACGTAAATATTTCTTCTTTAATGAAACACGTCTGTTCCGATGACATCTGAATCATTGTGAAAAGTTGTTCGTAAACTCTGAACACGGATTACAGAAAGGAAAAAGCATACCAGAAGAGAAAACTTGAAAAACAGACGCAGAATGAAAGAATAATACTGGAATTAATCTCAGAAATGTAGTGTTAGGATGTAAACCGAATTCTTCCAGCGCATTACTGTGACCACTAGTAGGCTACAGTGAATTCATTCATTCAATCTCTAGTTTGCCTTACTAGAGTTCCATAATATCTTCCAAAGCGAGTTCTCCGCAGAGTGAAATTTAGTGCTTCCTCTTGCAAATTCATGTATCCCCTCGTTTCCTTAAGGTCTCCTAGTAGCTGATTACTTCTTCTTCACCGTCTTCCCTTCACTTCTATCCTTCCTTTTATATTTATTTCGATAACGTGTTTTAGAAGACAGTTCCTACGCAACATGTGAAAAATTCATTTAACCTTCCTTCTTTTTGTTGTCTTAAGGTATTCGTTTATTCCTTGCCTCTTTGTAATACTTCTTCATGTCTCACACGATCGGTCCAACTGATCCTCTCTATCCTTCTCCATCACCACTTTCTGCAGTGAATATGGTCATAAAACTTCAGCTAATATCATGTGCGGGGATTTATAATTCTTTAATTAAAACATTCCAGTTTACTGAAGATGCTTGTAATTACATGGAAGAAACAAAAACGCTGATACAAAAATGTATATAATTCACAGCGTACATAAAACTTGTTGGTGTAGAGCGAAACCACAAGAAGAATTGTGAATTATCTCGCTTGTAGAAAATTACGTGCTGCGAAAATAAAAAATTAATCTCGAGCATCAAACTAGAAGAATATTCAGCAATGTAATGTGCTGCTGGAACAGAATAAAACAACATTCTTCTGGGTCACACTTGCTATTTGAAGAGAGTGCCCAATTTTGATGTTTGTTGGACCGTGCATCATTGTGATAACTGAAGGATAAAAACCAGCTAGATGCCACTTATTATTTTATTGTATTTCTTGTAGGCTCAACATGTTTCGGGCACTACTATACCCATCATCAGGAGCTCGCGACTATAGTGTTGATTACCACATTGCAACCCGGACACTACTCCAGCATAACCGCACCTAACATCCAACCTACAACAAACCAAGAACGAAACAACCAATGTGGTAATCAACACTAGAGTCGCGAGCTCCTGACAATGGATATAGTTGTGCCCGAAACATGTTGAGCCTATAAGAAGTACAATAAAATAATAAGTGGCATCTAGTTGGTTTTTTTCTTCAGAGTGCTCAGTATCCGGTCTTGACAGTAAAGGCTAGTGGATGCCCACGAAAATTAAATCATATTGTCCAAAATGTCAGCAGCTGACACAAAAATTTTGGAGTACATTTCTGGAGGGGGTACATGGAATTATAAACCTACGATATAAAATGGCTGTGACAATGGATTCCAGATATGGATAATATCACTGATTAAACAGAACAATGAATATTATTGTCCGCCTGAAACTGCAGAGAAACCTTCATTGTACTGGCAAAATAAGTAATTTTATATAGGCCTATGCCACGCATGAATCTCGATAGAGCTACATCTCATAAGCACGCATCAGCCAGTCTTCATTGTAAAGGATAAACAAAAACAACAACAACAACAGCAGCAGCAACAACAACTAGTAAATCCCGTATCCTAGAAGGGCGCTTAAAGCTCAGTGTTTTTGGTTTGAATACTGAATATGATATATAGCATGGAGGCTCTTGTGGGAAGATTGTTTGGGGTGGAAGAAGGGTGTTACCCCCGGCAGAACCAGTGGACTCCACAGATTTATGTAAGTTGTGGCACCTAAAACGTATGAACATAGTCCCATGGGAAGATAAGGGGATCGGGGTAGTGGAGGGGTTTGACGTATGATAAACGGTCTTGTCACCGGAAGCTGGGACATTTCTTGGTCCATCTCCATCATGCGATCTGGGGTAGTGCAATCCGCATAGCAACTGGGCTACAGGCTCGAGGGTTAGTGGTTCTAATCTTGGTAGCGACAAGAGGATTTTTTTTTTTACAAAACATCCATACCAGTTCTGTAGTACACCCAGCGTCCTATTCAACGGGTGTCGGGGTTCTTTCCCGAGGGGAAAGCGACCGTAGAGGTTAGCCTCTAACCTTCATCTAGTGCCGAGTTTAAGAATGAGTGGCACTATACCGTTATTCCCCCTATATGCCTACATGATGTGGGCGGGGAAAACCTTTGCATGTCCGTCATATATTTCTTACGAACACCGTTATTTAGTCGGTAAAATTACTGGCTTGGAACGGGACAAAAGCACATGATTACCGGCGCTGCGTTGAATGATCCCTTTGATACTTCGCCGGGGACCACTCAGCTTCCAACCAACGTCCTCTGAAAATGCTTTCCTTCATTACCTTACCACTCAGGGTCATATAACATCGATGTAGAAAATACATGGAGCTACACTTCCATGCATCATGTCTTCATCTTATAATGCTTAATTAAATGCACAGAATATTTCAACTACCATTCAGAGCATGAAGCAAGGGCTAAATTCTCCAGCAAGTTAGACCAATTACTGTAGTAAAGCACCCATGCATTATTTAGTATATTGTAATGCCTTGTTGCAAAGCTAATCGGTTCTATAGAAATTAAACTTCTTTCCGAGACCGTATATTTTAATTTCTTCTATTAAACACTTTCCATGCCAAATTCTTTGAAATAAATGCTGATCGTAATCAGCAACTAACTCCATAACCAAATTACTACTTCAGAACCCAACATTTCCACAGCTATTGAGAAATTATCCACATTTTATGGCACCAAAAATGCTCATTATTCTCCTGACAACAGCAATCCACTTACCTCTATCCTGAACCATATGACAACAAAATTCATATTATCTCCCATGCTTGCTACTTGTCTCAACCACCTACCATCTGTGACTGCATAAACATAAAAATATTTAGAGCAGAAGCTTGCAGCTACGCAGATTTCACCAGATTTCTCCTTTTTAGGCTAAACAATGGCTCCAGCGTCATTTTATTGGTAGTAAACTGATCTTAAAGAAACAGGATGTGAAGGCGAGGATTGAATTAATTTGTCTTAGAAGAGGGACAAATGGCGCTCTCTTTTCAACGTGGTAGTGAAAATTCTGGAGCCAGAAAAGGGGGCCATATATTGAGCAGCTGAGGTATTTAAGAGCCTCCGAAATGACAGAATACAGTTTGGAGGTAGTTAACTAGTTGTTTTTTAGTTCTTTTTTTTAAACGCGTGCAGTTTATGTCCTTCTTTCAAGGTAACAATTTTGACTTGTATTCAGTAGGCGTTCATTTGAAGTCTCAGCCGGACGAAGGTTTCCTCAATTGAATTCAGGTACAGTACCCAGAATTAAAACATTACAATAGTTGAAGAATAAAAGACCAACTTGATGTCACTTGTTCTTTTATTTCACTTCTTATGCCCTCAAAATGTTTCGGATATTAATATATCCATCATCAGGAGCTTGTGACTATTCCGTTGAATTACCACATTGGTCGTATTGTTCTTGGTTCGATGTGTGTTGGAGTTGCGGTATGGTTGGGTTGGAGTGGTATCCGTGTTGCAGGCTTCAGCCTGCAACATGGATAACATTCCAACCCAACCACACCAAATCTCCAACACACATCGAACCAAGAACAATAGACCAATGTGGTAATTCAACGGAATAGTCGCAAGCTCCTGATGATGGATATATTAATATCCGAAACATTTTGAGCACATAAGAAGTGAAATAAAATAGCAAGTGACATCAAGTTGGTCTTTTATTCTTCAA
>Ga0123357_10005784_pt1 | contig 14893 bp, 8 predicted proteins | sample TergutEmb28metaG_FD_89873 | JGI IMG/M metagenome (GOLD analysis project Ga0123357, IMG submission 89873) | Embiratermes neotenicus P4 segment gut microbial communities from Petit-Saut dam, French Guiana - Emb289 P4 | ecosystem: Host-associated > Arthropoda: Insects > Digestive system > Gut ...
AAACGGAACGCCAACACACACCAAACCAGATACCACCCATGAAATAACAACCAGTTAGTCGCAGACTCCTGAAGATGGTCGTATTAACGACCGAAACATGTTGAGCATTGAATGAGTATTGAACATATAATAAAATAAGTGGCATCAAGTTGGTTTCTCTTTACTCAACTATAAAGATGATGCACGGTCCCATAAACATAAGGTAAAGAAGTATTTTTAACTACAACTATGTAATCGGTGTCACTGCAAAATTGCAATAAAATAAACGTTACCAAACCTAAAAGGTTATTTAATTAGGGAAGGGAACTTGTGTCTGTAACATAATTGAAAACATTTTTGATAAGGTTATGTAATCCATGACTGAGTTAAAGACCCTCTCATCTCTCAAAATATTTCGTAATGTGTGTGTGTGTGTGTGTGTGTGTGTGTGTGTAATGTCTACAAACACGAAACTCACAAAAGAAGTGAACTGAACGGAAAGCAAAGTATATCATGTACCTTTGTTCCACAAAGTTGGTAAATTTTGTTCCGTACAGTTGTGACAGCTGGGAATTACTCTTTCGATGGTTCCATTTATGGGCTGTAAAACGATTGGAACCTTTTCACAGAGTGGGCAAAGTTTTGTTACCCAACGTCATGTGAACCCCTGGGAGGATAGAGACCCTTACAATGCAGTGATTGCCTTTCTTTTGTCCCCTTTGGGATCGTATTGTGTTTTTGTAGGGAGAATCGTAAACACGAGTCCTACATGCAAGGTGTAGGATTCGATAGAGGGAAAACAGGAGGAGTGCTCTTATGCTGACTTGAATAAAATTTCTTTTTCAAACAACCCATCGAAACCTGTTCAGAACACGTTTGTACAGAACTAATAAAACAACGGTAGGAGACTACTTGTGTTCGTAAATTTTCTTTTCAAAATTTTCGGATTTGTTTTACTCTTTGTGATAATTACATTTAAATTTTTATGTAACAGATGAACAATTGAAATGACTAATAGCTTTAACAGCGTAGTTTTCGGTAGCGTTTCGACTTCAACTTTATAGTAATACCTTATTCTCAGTAAAGTATTATATAACAGCTAAAAGGTTCCTATCAGAGATTGTCTATTTTAAGAAGCATGAGTGTATCTTAACTCTGAAACTTCGCCACCGTATCTCTTTAGAGACAATGAGAATTTTGTGTAAAATGTTCTATAAATTTTACTTGCATTATGCACTCCTCATAGAAAGAAAATTTAACGCACAGCTAGACATATAGGAACATTATCACTTAACGTATGTAAGCATAAATCATACACACCATTCGTACCTGCTTGTGAAAACTGGAGGAATCTTTGTGGTCTGACGTAGTGATTCATCAATATATACAAAACAATTACAAATGATAAAGCTGGGTATACCTTTATTATTGCAGACGCTGTAGTGATACTGCGAATATAATTATAGTACTTTCATCGAAAGTCCATCTGTGTATCCTTTCCTAAAATGTAAAAGGTAAAGTGATCCCGTTACAGGCCTGGTGTGGCCCAAAGGGTGGGTAGATGTATAGCTCTACCCTTCCATGCCCGCGGTACTAGAAGGGGGTGAGTGTTCAGCAGCACGCCCAGGCCGAACTTTACCCCCGGGAAAGAGCCGGTACCCATTTTACAGGAGGCTGGGTGGGCCCCAGGACAGGTCTGGGTGGGCGAAAAATCTCGTCTCCACCGGGATTCGATCCCGGAGTGTATCTTACTGTAATAGGCTTAAATCATTCTGTAAAGTATAAGTTACAAAAGTACAATGAGTAGCAAAATAATATAAATTATTCACTAAGCGTTATTATAAAATACATCATGTTTGTGCGTAGGGGATTTGGGGTATATTTCACCGCGTTTTAACCTCGACGTTAGGTGAATAAGTATTGTCACACACCAGCAACTTCAGCCATATAGAAAGATTCCTCGATACCCATTGAACATGACGCTGGGTGGGTCACGAAAAATAAAGTAAAAGTGTAGTGAAACAGTTTGTTTGTTTTTGGTGCTCCAGCCCAAAGTGAGTCACGGCCTCCTCATTCACGAGATTTTTAGTTCGCACATAACGACGCACAACAGTCGGTAGGACTCCTCTGGACGAGTGATCAGCTCGTCACAGAGACCTCTACTTGACAACACACAACAGAAAAACATCCATGCCCCTTTGGGATTCGAATCCAAAATCTCAGTAGGCGAATGGTCGCAGGCCTGCGCCTTAGACCGCGCGGTCACAGGGTCCGGAGACATGAAACAGTAGAATATGTAAAATATTGGGCATTTGTAAATTTATTTTTAGTATAATTCGATCCTTACCTAATGTAGGAACTGAGTGCAATCTTCGATGTAGCCATGTACATCTTAGGATAAATATGACATATGGCATGTGCAAGCCGCATAGAGTTAAGGATGTTTTGATAATCAGGCACATTTTGTACATAAAACCTACATAAATTCAAGAATATTTTGATAGAAAGGTGCATATAGCATGTGCAACCAACATACATTTAAGAAGTTTTGATGAATGAGGAAGTACGGCATGCGCAAAAAACATGGATTTAAAAGAGTTTTGATGAACAGGAACACACTGCATGTGCGAGCAAAATAAAGTTAAGAGCGCTTTGATGAACAGGTTTACATACTGAATGTGCCGTTATATCATGTTAATAATTCGTAAGAAGCGCGAATTGAAGAACTTTAGTTAAATGGGGTCGTGTTGGATGTGCAAGCGATGTAAAGTAGCGAATGTTTCCCTGATTAACTGCAAATGTATCATTTGGGTATTTTATAAGTTAGGAAATTTTAAAATAGATGTGAACTGACATTTTAGAATAAATGAGTTGAAAAATTAATTTTTGCAATAAACGTAAGGACATCTACATTCTTATGTTTATTGGACTTGCATCATCTTAATAGTTGAATAAAGACAGACCAACTTGATACCACTTGCTTTATTCTTTTTTATTTAATGGCCAACATGTTATGGATATATTAACATCCGCAACATGTTGGCCATTAAATAAAGAAAGAATAAAGCAAGTGACATCAAGTTGGTATTCAACAGCTACATTATTGAAACATTGAAGTAAAATTCGTATATTTCTATTCTTTTAATAAAATTCTGATTTTCTCGATACAATGTGACCAGCTATGCAATTTTATTACATCATACAGGACACCAATTTCAGAAGCATAATGAGCGGATGAAAGTGTCAATAGTCCTCATATTTCGCTTTAATAAAAATATACCTCTTAACTTCATATAAACGTAAAATTTTTAGAGTTTATGTTTGCTGTTGAGCAAAGGAAAAAATGTATAGGTGCCGTACCTTTCGATTAAACTTTTTGCATTGTATTTAGGTTGTTCATTCCCTCAGACAGATGATTATGTTCACCGTTCCTCTTTTGTTTGTGTAGTAATGGGGTACGGGTATTGTTTCAAAGAATATGTTGTAGTTCAAATTCAGGGGTAAACTTATATAAAGTTAAAATAAAAAGCAATTTTTAATTATAATGTAATTTTAGAGTTTGTAAATCTAAATCAACAATCATAAAAGAAATTAGTTGATTCTTTAGATATATAAAACGCCCTATAAACTTACAAAAAAATTTCACGTTTATATAGCATGTAAATTTAAAATTCAATTTTATATTTTCCTGTCAACTTGGTGATAGCTTTGCGCTATTTTGCATGGTGCACTCGTATACTGCAGGCAGTCCCTATACAACAGTGCGCCGTATCCCATTCTTGTGGTCTTCCAATATTCCTATACGTCAACACACACGCTTCGACTTCCAATGCACGGTTCAAGCTGAATGGTTCTGAATAGGGCTCTTCAGCCTGAAGGATGTAAGGGTGACCCTCGGATGCATCCACCTGAATTCGTTTTCACCCTCATCGTTTTCATCTTCTTGAAATTTATTCGAGCCAACCCAGATAACTTCAGAAAACGGACTTCTGTATATCATTTGTATTATTCGGAGCATAAAAATTGCCTTTCCAGTTCCTTATACAGAACTTCGGCTCTATATTGACTTTAAAACTCCCTTGGTTGTGTACTAAACATGATACTTTTAAACAATTTTGCCGCATGTCACTCAAGATTATTCGATTTCTAACTCGTAATTGCGTTGGATCAATTAGTTTTTTTTATTTTCTTCGTAATAGATACAACTGCCATAATTTTTGCAGTCTATGGTTTACTGAACATACGCTTCAGAGATCTTTGTTTTATTTGTCAAAGTTAATTACTTCCATAATTCCAGTGACATTTGCTAGTTCGAAAATCTGTGAAATAATGTCATGGAACTAATTGAATTTTGTATGTACACTTTGATTGTATCTCAAGGAACAGGGATTTAAAGTCGGAGGTTTTATTGTTTGTATGTCTAGTTATAAGGACGAACACGCGAACTATACAAATCCGTACAACAGACAAAGTAAGTTACGTTTTATTAAGTTCATGAATGTGACGGGATTTGAAGTGGACTTCTCTTTATGGAGAATTTAGAAGGCTTCAGCTTGAACAAAATGTTACTTTCTCTCCGTTATAAAAAATAATTTTACTTATTGCACTGCTTTTGTTTTCTGAAATAGTAGTCAGGCTTTTGCATAAGGCAGATCAAAGTTCCCCTGAGGGATCTTCACTCTGGGCTTGTACAAAATGAAACGTTGCGTTTCGTAATAAAAATAGGGGTTTATATCTTCTGCTCTGTTTTTCTGATTAGTAAATTCTGACATCATCATTATCATATGCATGTCTTTCCTTAAAATCAACTCAAATTGAAGCCTTTGTGAATAATTTATTTTCGCAATTTCTAATACATTATGTACTCAATAAAAATTATTTTTTTGATGTAAAAATACTCGGAAATGATACACACTATATCTTTCAGAACGATTGTTCTCTTGTAGATTTTACATTTCGTTTTGTTTGTTGAGGCAACTGCGTGTGAATTGAGTACTGACACTGCAGTGTGTATCGGTGTGTGGCAGAAAATATCATGGTCTAATCTAATACACGGTCTAGAAATTCTTAAGTAGTATGTGATTAAAAAAATGGATATTGTAAGAAGCTTTGCAGACACACCGACGGGATTCGAATCGCCGGTCTGTTTCTCATAAGACAGTGTCGGACATTTTGTACCCGAGAAGAGTAAATCGTTTCCGGGGATATTGTGCCATTTTGTAAAATAGTTAATAATTTTCTTACATTTGATTTTGTATACACACAATACAGTATACAGTGAAGCAAAGCGCTGCGTGCGTAGTAGAAAACAGTGTGTAACTTGAGAGTGCTCCTGAGTAACATAGCAGGTTGTAGAGTACAACTGAATCCAATTCCATAAGAGGAACCGCTAGATTTTTTTTTTATTTCCGTATCATTGACTAAGACTGATTGTCTAGTTGTTAGGAACCGATAATGAAATATAAGTTTTAAGTACTGCGAGATTTCATACCAGGTACTGTAGCTTGCGGTGGATTGCAGGTTAGGTTCTGAAAGTGGGAGCAGTTTGGTTATAATGCTGTCTGCGTCTAAAGGAGAGAAGGAAATATTCGCAGAATGTATAAACTATTGAACTGTCTGCAGAGAATATAAGTCTGTCCTAAAATATTCATACTCAAAGATAATTTGGTGGAAGATAAAATTTGTTTCTGAAAACAAGCTCCTTATTCTTCAGAGCAGTCGCATTCAAACTGTAGCTCGCGGACATGTTGCCAGTGATACACGTGGAGATGGCTGATATGAGAAAACATCTTGTAACCCTTTATCTGGCAACGCCGAAATGGAAAGCCGAAGTAATTCTGAAAACATACGAGCTGATTTATTTTATTAATTCATTTGATAAAAATATGCTAAACACGACGATAGCCTAGCATAGGTTTAGAATTGCATTTTCTTACTTTTTCCTATTATTATTCATATCACTTCATTGCACATGATTTACAGAAACAGGCACAGGTGAGTTGAAGTATAAAAGACTAACTTGATGTCACTTGCTATTTTATTTCACTTCTTATGTGCTAAATATGTTTCGGACATTGATATATCCATCATCAGGAGCTTGCGACTATTCTGTTGAATTACCAGATTGATCGTATTGTTCTTGGTTCGATGTGTGTTGGAGTTTCGGTGTGGCTGGGTTGGAGTGGTATCCGTATTCATGTTGAGGCACTAGTGCCTTAGCCTGCATACGGATACCACACCACCACAGCCAAACCACAACTTAACACCAACACGCATCGAACCAGAGCAATACAACCCATGAAACAACTCAACAAATATACGTAAGTCGCATGCTCCTGAGAATAGATGTATTAACATCCGAAACATGTTGAGCATTAAATAATGAAATAATAGAGCAAGTGACATCAAGTTGGTCTGTCTTTATTCAACTATCAAAATGATGCACGGTCCAATAAACATAAAATCCGTGTATTATTTGTCACAAGTAGTAAGATAAATTCGGCGTCGTAAGTAATCATGCTTTTATCTGAAACATATTTTCAGACTTCTTACTTATCAAAGATTTAAAAATGTGGGGATTAAACTTTCTTCTTAATTTTTTTGAGGTTGTCGAAGTCTTTAATCTTTACGAGGTCTCCATCTCCAGAACACAAAACTGTGAAGAAAGGAAAGTAGGTTGAAACATAACTTGCTGCAGTATTGTGTCATGTCATCATATTGAAAGATAGAAGAACGTGAAATTGAAGTGTTGTTGTCAAGGTAACCTTGATTTTGTAGGGTGTTCAACAAGTCGCTGTCCGTGTTGAATAGTTTAGGTTTCTTGAAAATAGAGTGTAAATTTATCTTGTTCTGACATCAGCGCTCTTCTGGGATATTACGCAGCATATGTTAGTGATTCTGTTGGCAGTAAATGTTGCAATGTTGCAAGTGATCTCTCTCTATTTATTTGCTGATTCGCGTCAGCCCCACAGCAGTTGGGGCTGACAGAAGAATGTTCAGAAATTCTTTCCATTTTCATAGTTTAAGAGATACAGATATTACTTTGACTTTGGAAATGATTGATTTTAAAACTGTACTCCTAGTGAAACTGGCTGCCGTGTACTGACAGCTTGCTTGCATGCTGTCAGCAAACTTGTACGACATATACCATTGCTATTCGCAAGCTGTCAGCAAACCTGTATGACATATACCATTGCTATTCGCAAGCTGTCAGCAAACCTGTATGACATAAACCATTGCTGTGTGTACAATGAAAAACTGCTGATGATGGACAGAGGAAATGTCCGAAACATGTAGAGTTTTATTCCAAAAATAAATTTGAGAATTAGTGCATCTAGTTAATTTTATTATAAGATGTTAATAAAAATCCAACCAGATGCAACAGTATGCAGATATTTATTTACCGCAAAGTCACTCTGCATGTTTCGGGTGTCACAGCACCCATCATCAGGAGTACTAAAAACTATAACCGCAGCCTCCGGTACAGGTCACAATACTGGTACAGCTACTTCCCTCCAAAGTGGCCTGATCGGGCCACGTTGGAGGGAAGTAGCTGTAACGATATTATGTTCTGTAACGTAGGCTGCGGTTACAGTTTTTATTACTCCTGATGATGGATGCTGTGACAACCGAAACAAGTAGAGTGACTTTGCAGTCAATAAATATCTGCATAATGTTGCATCTGGTTGGATTTTTATTAACATTGAATTTCGATGCACGGAACCATGAGCTTAAAATGTATTATAAGAATCTATCACGATGCACGGTCACCTGAACGTCAAATTTGTAACACCAATACACTTTTTTAAAATTTAGATAAAACCTGACATTGGAAAAAGGAAGGGACAGTGGAGATAGGTTACGTAATATTGTCAGCAGTGTTCCTTGTTAACAGTTGTATGTGTCGTATGTACTATTTATTTTTAAAAATTATTATTCATTTTTATATTTCGGCTATTTATTAAGGCCATGTAACAGTACACAGTGGTACACGTACCACAGTTTGATGAGCGATGAGCGATAAACTAAAGTGTTGCATGTTAGCAAATGTATGTGTCCTATGTTTTTATTCATTTTTGGAAATTATTAACAATTTTAATATTTCGGGCTATTTATTAAAGCCTCTTACCATTAAAAATGGTACGCGTACCAAAGTTTGATAAACCGTAGATTGTAACATATATGATGTACTGTGTATCCCCATCATTTCAAGTTGTATGCGGGCCTAGTGTATAATGGTTTGAATAGCTTTGTACAATAATGAACGTAAATTTGAGATGGTTGCACAATAACCAAACTTAGGCACATAGTTCACGCGTGAGAACATTGACTTGCAACACTTTGAACCAAATTCTGTGTCGAAAGAAATTTTATTCGAGAAGCTATACTCATCCGTGAATTGATTAAAGGCTGGCCGATGAAATGTTTTGAGGATAGGCCAGACATTCGTGCTAGGTGAACAAGATATTTTTGACAAGGCAATACGTCTGTGAGAACGAAAAGCGTTTGTGTTGATAGCATGTGATTAATAGCCAACGTAACGGGTAGACTCGACGCCGCGATGGCGTGATTCCATTTGTGAGACCGACGCGGGCAAGCACTCGCTTGTTTCACCGGTCTGTGTGCCAGTTCGTCACGGTCTTGTAGGTCACCGACGAGGAGCGTTCCGTTGTCTCTGTGTTGCGCCCACACTGCCTAATTACTCTTAACATGCCTAACAGTTTAAAAGTGTTCTGTATTCTGGCATTCATTAACTGTGTTGTTTAGGTTTAAGCCTTATATTTCCATATTTTGTATACAACAGATATTTCTTTTTAATTCATTCGCGTCCAAATATGTAAGGGATTGAATAATTTTGGTAACAGTGTTATCAAACATTATATCTATATATTGCATTTCTGTAAATTATTATTGTAAAATTCTGCAAAATGAAATCGGAACTAAGAACACAATATATGTGATTTAGAGTGAGTAAATATTATAATTTTATATTATAATTTTCTTGTATATATTGTTACTTTAGCATTCGAAAATGAGGCCTCAGGCCTGTTGCTGAAACGTCTGTAGTTCTAGAGCAATATATATCTATTGGTTATTCAATATACCGTATATTCTCGAATTTAATCCGCACCCGAATCTAATCCGTACTAGTTTTTGCCGATTTCTTAAACGAAAAAAAAGTCAGTTCGCGGTTCTAATCCGCACCTTTCCTTCAACCGCCCCTTGCCTACAAGGCAATATTGGATATTACCAATGCTTTAACCGTTATCCGACTAACGCGTCGTGTGTGAAGTGGCCATTTAACTGCCAGCGGTACAAAGGCACCACAGCTGATCCGAAGATGGCATTCTATGGGAGGACGATGGTGAAGATAAAGATGATAGTGACTGGGTGACGGATAGCGATTCAGTTATGAGTGATGACGGCTCGTCTGATGAATACTAAATTATAAATGTTATAGAATATATTAAATTATAAATAATAAATAAAATAATAAATTATTGTATTGTATTGTTCTTACGGCACGTACAGCGGCTCTATCATTTTTTCAAAATCCAGCTCACCACCGCGAATGTAATCCGCACGCGATTCTAATCCGCATCTGATTTTTTAGCCCTCTGAAACTGAAAAAAGGGTGCGGATTAGGTTCGAGAATATAAGGTATTCTGTTTTCATAGATGATTGGCCTGTCGTAAGATATATGTTTACAAATATCAGCATAACACAGACAAAAGCGGAAGCAACTTACGTTTATGTTTGATGAGATTACTGCTGTAGATTCTCGGTCACAATATCATTAATACTTGGACGAGGCATAATTTTGTTGTATATGCAGGACACCGTTTGAAAATTTTGTGAAAATATAAAACTATATTGAATTTCATCTCGAGACGAGATAGTGTAGTCACTGTTTTGGCTAGGCAGCTTGCCGGAAGATCTGGGTTTGGAATCCCGGTAGGAAATAGAGATTTGTCTCTTCTCCTAAACGCCCATACCGGCTCTGGGGCCCTCCCAGCCTCCTGTGTAATGAACACCGGGATTCTGTTCAGCGCTAAAGCGGCTACACTGAATTAAGTTGTCCATTTACGTCCATCTAGTGCCAAGGTTAAGAATGGGTGAGACAGCATCTCTCCTCCCCTCTTTGACGTCATTACGTGGACTCGGACAATTTTATTTTCTTTTATTGAAGTTTTGTACACTTCTTTAACTCTTAGAGTTACTTTGCTACCATCACGTACTTCGGTTCCTTTAAGCAGATGAAAAGTCCAATTCACGTATTGTCAGTTAGGGCTACGTTATTGTTTTTCATATTTCGAAAACATACCATGTCCTTAAAAAGGCTTCAAATATAAATATTGAGTGAAGCTCCTGCTGTTCTCATGCCAGAACTTCGCAAACCTTCAGATTTCTACTTGACCGTATGGGTAGAGACATAAGATTATATTTGGAAAATTCCGTTTTTTTTTATCGTTGCACCGTGCATTCTGAAATCTGCGTAGTTCACTCGGGGACCGCGGTAGCACAGTGGTTAAGGTGCTGTGCTACAAATCGGAAGGTCGCTGGTTCGATCCCAGCTGGTGTCATTGGAAATTTTCATTGAAATAAAATCCTTCCGATCGTACTATGGCCCTGGAATCGACTCAGCCTCTAACAGAAATGAGTACCAGGAGCATTTCATGGAGATAAAGGCGGCCGGTGAGTAAGGCTGAAAACCTTACCACCATCCTGTGCCGTTGTCGTGAAATCTGGGAACCTTAAGTTCGTAGAACCCTCTGGGCCACTCCTCGCCTGTAACGGGACTTCTTTACCGTTAGCTTTACGTAATGTGCCGCTCTACGACATGCTGCCACGTCACCTAATTTATATAGCGACGTAATTTTACCGAGTCTTTTAAAATAAATATAGTTTCAGTTAAGTGCAGATAAAGCTCCCTGATGATGGTCATTAACGACCGAAACATGTAGGAGCGATATTATTGTGTATATTAATATGAATTTCAAAATTTTAACCAACTTAATAAATAGTGTCTTTCTTGGTGAGTGAACTACATAAATTCCGTTCACTTGATCCTTGTAGGTCCTTCTGATTTTATGGGGATAACCGCTGTCTCAGCAGTAATAAGGATGGACAAAGAGAGACAGACATTTAAACACGAGGAAGAGACGGACGGGGAATGTGTTAAGTGTAGAGGCGAAGAGCCCAACATATACAGGTACGGTGGGAACGCCTGAAAGGCAGTGACGCTTAAGAGACCTAAGAATAGATGTGACGATAATATTAAAATTGGAGTTGTTAAGGAAATATGATAGGAATTTAGGGACTAAATTCATCTGCCTGTGGATAGGAAGAAGGTAAAAAGTTCCAATCACATCAAATTCAGTGAATTTCTTTACTGATAATTAAAGAACTAATTTATCTATCAGGACTGTTTTTAAATTTTGTTATTAACCGTAACTATATACATGAAGAAACCACAAGCCTTTTTTTGTATAGAATATAATTATAAGAAAAAATGTAGTAAAGAATAGGCAGTGCAGGGATAAACTAATGTAGCCTTCTCCTAACCCAGGATTACTTAGTCATAATTAGAAGACTATCTCATCAACTGTGTGTGAATAGGGGAGACGAGAATTAGCTAGGAATCCATTTACTTCACCTTATTACCATCTCATGAGGTGTTGTGAAGTGTTACACCGACTACCCTTAGGGAATTAGAAATTTTAGGAAATTATTATGTATACTTCTATATAATTAGGCGCTATTATAGGCTTTTAAACTTTATTAAAAAATAAAGACTGTAAACAACCCGCCTTCTTGGCAGTATGGGGAAAGATTATTTAAAAATTTTAAGAAGGAAGAATAACGGTCATACTACTATGCTGGAAAGAATGCTTAATTAAATAGACCCAGCCAGATCTGGAGGAGTCCTTTCTTTAATGAAGGCGTCTCTCTATGGAGACATTTTCCTTGAAAGATGGGTACTTGAGATAAGGAATTTAAAAACTCCGGGCCTACGTTCCACATTAACGTGTGTTGTTCTTGAGCTGAGTGAATGACTTCTAAAAGTTATGCCATTACACATATAATGAGAAGGTAGACTACATAGTGTTATGTCAACATCTATGAGGTCTATCGCCTTAAATGTAACAGTTCTACGTCAAAATCTTTAGCTGTATGTTGCATTATTTTCATCATAATATGGAAATACGTAATAGGACAATTTTCATTGTCAATTCTATGATCTGCACTAAAGATAATCAGGACCGTCAGAAGAACCAAGCACCCTTCTGATTTTCTTCGCCAACAGAATTTGACTGAGGGTTCAGTTCTTTCGGAATGTGACGCTGCGTCGCTTAGTGTAACCAACGTTGCGAAGGAGTGTATTTTCTTAAAATTCAAGATTTGAGGGATCCAAAATAAATGCCATTCTTCTCGAACACCAAAGTCCTTGAAGATGAAGACGGCACTGCCTTTCGAAACGTCGTCAAGACGGTAACTCAGTGACACAACGTCACATCTCAGCTGTACTTCAAGAATACCGCTCTGATAACCCCAGCTCACCCAAAACTAGGATGGAGAGTTTTGATTCTGTGTGTTGTTCTCTTCCCTCTGCCTCGTTATATCTTTGAAAGCGAACTGCAGTGCCATTGTGTTTGTTACGTGATGTTTTCGTAATGTGTCTCTGTTGGCTGAGATATGTCAGATATACACACGCAGTACGCATTTACAAGATGACATCCGTAGTTTGTCACCTTGGCTTCCCAGAATATGTAACTGTGTAGCACAGACACATTTGTGGTTCTGAGGTTTTCTCGGGATATGGCTGACAATTGCATTCTTCTGGGATATGACGCTGCGTCAGTGCGGATTGTGACGTTGTAAGTAAAGTAATGTGTCCGTCTTTCAGAAATTAGGGTGTGTGTATACTTGTCTAACACAACTGTATGGTGGTATAGATACGTATAATTTATTACATAAAGATCAACTGCATGTTTCAGCCCTTACCATTGGCCATCTTCAGGTTGATAATTGAAAATTGAAATCACTTATTAAGCAGTTATACTAGACCTATGTGGTTTTATATACAGTGGGGAGGTAAGGTGTGGGGTGGGAATGAGATCTCGCATGCTGTCTAGGATGGGTAGTATGAGTACATGTACTCTTCCAGATTTTGTTTGTCCTAGAAGGACGCAGCGTAATTTCCAAAACAATGATATCCTCACAGTCATTTGCGACTACTTATAAACGTTAGTTCCGCAGTGTAAATGTCAACAGCAGAGTGTTTACAGATTACTTCATACTGGATAGTTCTATTTTTGTTTTATATTCGTGGTTCCGTGCATCCTAATTCTAGATTGAAGAAATCCAACGGGATGCAACGGTATGAAGATATTTATTTACTGCTAAATTACTCAAACATGCGTTTGAAGAAGCTTGCTCCCCAGATAGTACGATCTGTACCAGAGTCTGCAACTACAGTTTTATGTACTCCTAATGATTGGCGCGATTGACACCCGAAACATGTAGAGTAATTTAGCAGTAGATAAATATCTGCATACTGTTGCATCTCGTTGGATTTCTTCAACCTAGATAGTGCTGTGTTTACGGTAAAGGCTAGCGATCAGGCCTTGCCGTCGATTTTGGCTCTTAATCGTCTTGCCTTTTCCTGCTTATCTTGGCATTTATTTTCCATCGTCATTGATGCCAAGTTTCCGTATGCCATATTAAATAATCATTTAATTTTTTCTCTCTATGAACAGAACCATATTTTCTGTTTCAGATTAACGAAGCATTTGTGTGTCCGATATAACCCGCTTTACACTGTGTTAGAGCCAACATTAAAATATTGTGATGTCGGAAGTGTTAAATACCGCACTGGACTAGCTACTAGCTAACGTGCTAAAACTATCTTATCAAAAAACTAAGGTTACTGGCTACTCTAAACTAACCAACAATATACGTGTATAAAACTATGTTTCTACCTCCAGAGCCCTGATTTCACTAAGCGGTCTGTATGAATCACAGATTTTGTCTAATTATACAGTTCTTTGTCCTGAAGCTGCAACAAGGCAAACATTAGCCTCTAGCTCATTCCAATTCAACCCACATTACTATCCTAGATTCTTTTAATAGTACCTCCAGTCTCCAAACGTGAGAGTCAAGTGGTAGCTTTCCAAGAGTTTGCTCAGGAAAATTCTATATTCATATCGTGCTCTCCAAAGCAAACTGCACTTCCAACCTATTATAACGTCATTTATTCACCTGCCTTAACAATTTTCAAAGTAGCATAAGTCACAAAGTTCCGCATAATTAAAATCCTTTAGTTTCAAATTAGTTCCTCAGCACTTTCCCTATGTTTTACCTTCGTGTTCTCCTCGCTAAGTAAGAGAACGTGTCGCACAAAAATATGAACAATAAAGGGACGAAGTGCATACAAACATACTTTTTCCCATATTTTAATTGCAGGAGTGCAGAAAATTAAAGGAAACACTTAACTTTTTTATCGTTTAACCGTGCATTTTGAAATCTACGTAGTTCACTCACCAACAAATGCGCTATTTATTAATTTGGTTAAATGTCTTAAATTTACATTAAAATACACAATAATATCGTTCCAACATATTTCGGCCTTTAATAACCATCATCAGGGAGCTTTATCTGTACCTGACAGAAATTATATTTATGTTAAAACACTCGGTAAAATTACGTCGTTATATATATATATACAGGGTGTCCCAGGAGGAATGTGCCAGACTTCGGGAGGGTGTTCCTTATGTTAAACTATACCGAAAAACCCCAAAACACCTATATCCAAATTTGAACGGTTACGGAGATAATGGCCAGAGAAGTTTGAAACTTTGAGAGCTATTACTCACTTATTGATTACCAAATACATATTGAAACTGGCAGGAAT
>Ga0123357_10005785_pt1 | contig 14892 bp, 9 predicted proteins | sample TergutEmb28metaG_FD_89873 | JGI IMG/M metagenome (GOLD analysis project Ga0123357, IMG submission 89873) | Embiratermes neotenicus P4 segment gut microbial communities from Petit-Saut dam, French Guiana - Emb289 P4 | ecosystem: Host-associated > Arthropoda: Insects > Digestive system > Gut ...
CGAAACATGTAGGAGTCATAGTGAATAATTTTAATCAAGGTTATATGTTTTTAAAGTATTCTATGTGAATAAATATTTTAAAATACATAGAACAGTGCAAGTATTTGGCTCATTTTATAATCATAGACTGTTGCACGGAACAAAAAATGAAAATAATATATATATATATATATATATATATATATGTTATATGTTACAACCGCAGTAATATTGTTGGGTGCAAAACACGTTGATTTAACTAAATGTTGTTCCATTCTTGCACGCACACAAATGCCTTTATTATTTCTGGAATGGCATAGCAGTCGCTTGATAATGTGGCAATGTCTAGTAAAATGTATGCAATTGCCTTCGGCGGGTGTGGAATTACAGCCTCTTGCAGCCATCGATGTCCTTAAAACCGAGGCACTGAATTGACAAAATATCGCATATCTTGAAAAAGAGAGAGAGCTTTCAACATCATAAGAGCGCAGTATTTTGATGGAACGAACAAGAGATGCACCCTAAAGTAGGCTTTCAGGAACATTAAAGTGTGGCAGGCATGCCATATCATGTTTCATACGTGGGAAGTAACGTGGCATGTAGTTCCAGTTTCCTAGATACTGCCGACTTCTTGAACACGCAGAAATATCCATAAATTTTACGTTTTGAGAGAATATATTCTGATATCAGGCACTTCTTCTCGATGGAAAATTAAGTTGTTACTAAGTCACGTGATTGAAAAGTAAAATTTGGAACACCGCGTACTTACATACATTCTTAAATATGTGTAAACATACGTTTTCATTGGACTCTTTCCACTGTCACTTAGTGCTCTAATCACACTTTTTTTAAAGTTTTCCATCCCGAGGTGTTATAACATACAAATAAATACCATATGTCAATCAATAATACAACATTTATTTTATATACAATGGTATATACGTCAGAGTGACATGTTTCGACCTAGTCGGTCATCCTCAGGCCCTCCAAGAAAAGAGATCGAAGAGTTGTTTAGTTTATCTGCATAGTAGGATCCCAAATGCTCCCAAGTTTCAGTTATAAAAGCAAAAGTGTATAGGTTGAACAAATTGAACTTGTTATATGACAGTTTTAACTTACTCTTATCTGATACGGTATTATACTAAAATCACTGTGTGAAAGATAGTATAAAAACCTTTGTTATTTTAGTTTTAAAATTTTCGGTTTAACATATTACCTTGTTTGGAAAATTTTAAAACTAAAATAACAAATTTTTGTATTATCTTTCATACAGTGATTTTAGTATACTACCGTATCAGGTAAAGAGTAATTTAAAACCGTCATATAGCAAGTTCAATTTATTCAATCTATAGACTTTTGCTTTTGTAACTGAAACTTGTGAGCATTTGGGATCCCACAATACAGATAAACTAAACAACTCTTCGATGTTTTCTTGGAGGGCCTGAGGATGATCGACTAGGTCGAAACATGTCGCCCTGACATATGTATCATTGTATATAAAATAAATGTTGTGTTATTGACTGGCATATGGTATTTATTTGCTAATAATACTCGCGTGTTAGGTACATCAGACGGCCTCCCATTTACTAATATATTTTTTTCCAGCAGATAGGCTACCAGATATAAAATGTGATTAAGAATAGGTTGAATCAATCATCCATAGCAGTCCGATATTTTGTGTTCCGGTTTAAAGTTTGGGCATGCTGCTGATGATCCGTCATCATTAAAACATTGGCGCACGTTAATGAGAAATGAAAACCTTTCCGCCGAATATCCCTAGCGGTGGGATTACTCCGGAGAGAGGGGCATAAAGTGAAAGTTAATATTAAGATATATCCAAATAGGAACGTCTAACGTTATTAACCACTTGAAGATTAAAATTAATCAATTTAATGCATAAAGATTAATCTATACTTCATAGAGAACATTTTGTTTCTTTGCAAGTACCATTAGGTGAACTTTATATACGAAAATAATGTTTTTTTGTACACCAGTACATACATTTTCAAGGCAAAATATCTCATTTAGCGTCAAAAGTGGCGGTACATATAATATCTACTAAACCACAAACATTTATTGAAGGAAATGTATTAATTTTCTCTCAAGACTTCACCACTTGAATTGACTGAGTAACTATAAGTTTAAAAAAAAAATGGGAATTTGCAGAACATCCCTGAGATATTTATGTTGATTTACTATTGGCTGGATAAAATTGCTTTCATTCCCAGCATGGCAGTTTCTGCCCCTCATTTTTGCCACTTGAAGGCCAATTCGTTTTTCCAAACAGTCTCATATCCACTAGGTACGTGTACCGTTGGTCCCGCGGAAAAAGTTGGCAGAAGCATAAACATGACCCTAGACCAAGGTTAAGAATGTATTGATTTAAAAGGCAATTCAAAAGAAAAATGGAAAAGTTGTGCAGCATAATAATTAATTATGTAATTTTATGCTACGGAATTAAATTAAAACAGCAATTCGAAGAAGAGGCTGTAGCTTGTCTTCTGCATTGTCTGCAGCCTGACAATATCCGAATTCATAAGGTCCTTCATACTGTGAAACAGAGTGGGAATCCGCCATACTCGCTAAATTATCACCCAGTGATTTTCACATCTTTGGTCCCTAAAAGACGTTCTACGCGGACGCCACTTCTGATCGGTTGAGGAGGTAAAGGAGACAATAGAGGATTGGGAGGCACAGCAACCAGGATACTTCTCCTGAGGAATTTATGCCTTAGTGCATCGTTGGAGGAGGGGTGCACAACGTGTTGGGGACTATTCTGAAAATTGTCATCGCAATGTGTATAATTTGGCAATACATAATGTTAAGCAATTTTTACTGCTTTCAGTTGAATGACTGTTACATGTTTCTGGTTCCCATGCACCTCGATAGCGTTCTGGGAAGATTTAGGCGTAAATTGGAAGACAGTCCTGGTATGGCCCAGAGGGTGGGTACAGGTATATCTCTACTCTTCCATGACCGTGACACTAGAAGGGTGTGAATGGTCAGCAGCACGCCCCGGCCGCACTTTATCCGCAGGGAAGACCCGTTACCCATTTTACAGGAGGCTGGTGATATTAATATAGACCTCAGAAGATAGAGTAGGAAGACATGGACTGGATTGGTGTGGTTCAGAATGTGGGTAAGAGATGATTTTCTGACGACGGCAAAGAAACTTCGGGCTGCACAATTGGCGCAGAATTTCTGCGCTATGAGAGGCATTGTCAGCTTCTCAAGGAAATCCTCTTCCCTGGAAGTAGTCAGTCTTACTTACGTTTTGCGCAAATAATTGTTTCCACGATTCAGCAGATGCGGTTTCTGTACAGATGGACTCAACCAAAAATATTTGATTGTATTGTCAGTGAGGGAAATAGCGTAGAAGGCTCTCCGAAAATTCGGATAGAACTCACAAGGATCCCACAAACGACGCCTTCTGAAGTTAAATGTAAAGAACTGGATCTCCTTATTTCCACACGACTATCATGTTTTTTCAGTGAACAACATCAGTAAATTCCAGTTACTTCCACGATGTTCTTTCAGCGGTGCACATCTATATTTTTATTTTGTTATTCGTAGACTTTGTAGGTTTAATCTCTAAAAATTCCAGTAATTTTGCCGTGTAATAAAGTCAAACGACCGTAGAAGATGTACTTGACATTATTTCCACTTTACGTATTCAGATATTATCCAAGTCTCAAATTCTCTAACTTTTAGGTTTAATACTATTATTTGTGTGACTGCAAACGGGAGGTTCATGAAGTGCCTCCCGCCTTCAAAATCCTAAAATTAGAAGAAAGTAGTATTTCAAGAAAGCTACTTATAAGAGAGACATTATTGTTGGTCTGTTGATAAGCGTTAGTCAACAATGAAATATGACGGTGGACTGTTAAGAATATGTATGCGGTTCGCCTTAAACAGTTTTATAATTTTCCTACGAAAAATGTTCAAAATACTTTAAGTTGTTTCAGAGATAAAACCAATAAACACTCAGTCGAACCGATGAAATGATATGCTTCTGGACGAAAAATTTGAAAATTGTGAATATTGCGATATTTGAGTGTCGCACTGTCATGCTCAATCCAAATTCAATTCTTCTTGAGGTCACGACGTTTCGACAGATAAATAATAACATTTCTATTGAGATTTCTGCCTCCATTTTCAGGATCCGAATGGTCGAAGTTTTGGACCCTGAATATGGAGGCAGTGTGATTCCACAAAACTTCGGTCACTTTTTACTTATCTACGACTGATATCTTTATATTTAAATAAGCTTATAGATTTATAGAACTGTTAGAACTATAGAAACATATAGAAATAAAGCACGAGTAAGCGGAAGTTCCTGGGAATGAATTGTTTCTTAGGATAACAGTAGTCATGCTTTATATTTCAGTGTTCAGACTGATGTGGACGGGCTTATAAATGAATCGCAGATTACTGTTCAGGGAATTCAGGTGCTGCAACAAGAGAGTTTCCATCTGTACTGTATTACAGCATTCTACACTGTCCGCAAGAAGCCAGAATAACAATGTAGTTAGTAACGTTACACTGTGTAGTTCCCTTTGTTTCACTGTCATTACCTCTCTGCTTGTTTCTTCTCTGTGCTGCTTCTAACGAACCTGCTGGAATTGAATCCGATTTCATCCAAGTTAGTGACAGTACAACTTGACTTCTGATGGGAATTACTCAAGAACTCCACACAACTTTCTTTGTAAAATTATCAAGTACATTTATGACTATTAATTGTGAACTTATATTTATGACTGTACTTTAAAAGTATATAATTTATTTCAGAGAATTTACTTCGGGGTTATTTTTTATATTATTATTATTATTATTATTATTATTAATAGTAGTAGTAATAATAATAGTAGTAGTAGAAGTATTAGTAGTAGTAGTAGTAGATTTATCAGTACCTAATATACTCATAGTGACAATACTAACAACATAAGGAACAAAGGCAGAAATTATGTTTCCTCATCTCCATTCTTCCATCATTTCTATCACCATTTACTCTCCAACTTGCTGTCCTGCTTGGTTATTTTCTTCTCCTTCTTCTCCTTCCACTGATATTACTACCGTTGCTAATACTACTATTACTACCACACTCTTTATGCTACCATTACTACTACTACTACTACTACTACTACTACTACAGCGGATGGAATCGGTTTGTTTCGGAACACAAGCCAGATGCCTTATCACTTCTAATTAGCATGTCGAAACACTAATCACCTGAAGAAATTGCTAATAGTTTTGGAATACTATAACTGTAAAGGTCGAGCAGTTCGTTGGGGCACTGCACTACAAGCCGGAATGTCGCGGGTTTGATTCCCGACTATGTCATTGGAATTTTTCATTGACATAATCCTTCCGATCGCACTATTACCCTGGGATTGACTCAGCCTCTAACAGAAATGAGTACCAGGAATGTTTCCTAGGGGTAAAGGCGGCCGTTGTATAGGGCTGACAACCTTACCACCTTCATGTGCCGATTTTCTTGAAATCTGGGAACCTCAAACTCCTGGAACTCTCAGGGCCTATCCAGTTCTGTAACGGGATTGTTTTAGAACTGTCAGGGACGTGTCATAGCCCAAGCGATTAGTGACAGTCTTCTCACCATGGAGTCCCTGATTCAATCAAAGGCCAATACATGTGAGACTTGCTGTGGGCGAACTGATGTTGGGACGGATGTTGCCTGGGTTCTGCGATTTACCGCGGCAGTATTTCAACAAAGTTTCATAGTCGTTCTTTCATCCAGTGTCCACTCTATATAATATTAGCTGTTTTGCTAAAGGTTTAGCAGTGTTTGTGTGGATGTATTAATGAAGAGTGAATTAAATTAGTCTTCAGACGAGCAGGGAAATATTGAGGAAAAAATCTAGATTTTTGTCTTGAGGTATTTGTTCAGTATTTAGGTTTCCGCCTGGTTGGATTGTCGCAGACTCTATGGGATAGGGCTCTGCAACCAGCCACACCACCTCTATGTAAACACATAAAGGCACACACTGATGGTACTTATCAAACCATTTTGCAATACCTTGAAATAGTTAATGAATTAATGTAATTTGACATTTCTTCGAGGACGAAATTGGTTTTGTTGTAATTCTTGCATATCTACTTCTTTTTTCTGCAGGAAGCCGAGTAATTTGAGGAGGCCGTATCATTTTACAATCTGCAAAGTCTATGAAGTTTAAGCCCAGAAGAACTCTGGTGGTGTTACTGAATACAACAGCTATAAAAGTTAGAGGATTTAAAACAGCGGGGAATGCATTTTTCCTATTCCAAGTGACGTGGTACAAATAGAAGATGGAAATGCATTAACATCCGTACTTCTTAATATGACTACAATCTGGCCGCAGCCCAAGTGATTTCATGATCTAGAAAAATTGTTACTGCAGAGAAGAGACTGATTAGAAGATTCAGGAGTGGATGATAGAAACACATAAAAATTGATATACATGACATCATCTAAAGAGGTAGGAATTTTCCTGTATTTCGGATATAGCTTCTGTCTCCGTGTTCAGGACAAGAGAATAACAACTTAATCTGAAGAGGGCGGCAGCTTCTTGCTCGGACGCGTCTGTTTCTAACAGAAAGCACATCGCCACATTCCAAAAGAGGGACTTTTATCACTGCTGTCATGACGGCCTCAGAAGTCAAGCTTTAGAATAGACCAAAAACGAATATAATGTGATATTTTGGATTAGATTCTTCTGGCTCAAGAAGTATCCAGATTAACTGGCAGATTATTACGCTCTCAAGAAGATCTCTTCCCCACGGGGTCAATTTTAGAATTGAATTCCAGCAGATTACTTGGAACGCTGTTCATTACAGAATCCGGACTAGGAGATGTGCTGGGAGAAATAAAAAGGGATTATCCTGCCAAGTTGAATCTCAAAAATGGCTTTGGCACTATTGTGTTCTTCACAAGAAACGATGGTGCCGGGCCATTCTCTGTGGTGACGAAATGTTAAACGTTACGCTGTCTGAAAAGTCGATTCAGTTTCTAATATCTGAGACAGATTGCTAGTCTGTTTGAACGTAACGTACAAGCGACAGACCTATATTTTCTACCCCACTGGAAGACGACCCTTTATAGTTTACAATTGCTTGTGACTTCTGTAACTGAAACTGCTCATGGTATTGTGCTAAGTTTCTTCCTAATTTAAGAAGCACGATAATCGACGGCGTTTATTTTCCAAACTCTCTCTCTCTCTGACTTACTCTTGAAACAATAATCTCAAATATTTCAAATCGACTTTGAAAAGGCCCCTATCATTGAGAGTCCTGAAATTAATGAATTTAGGGCTACACATGAGCAAAGTTACATTCTGGTACTCAGCTTATATTGCTCTTTTGTACAGAAAAATAAAAATAACGGAAAAATCAATGATCTTGTGCTTTGATCTGGCATTTATATGTGTGTTTATGAAAGTAAACAGCCTGGCTTTTTGTTTTATTTGAAACAACATAATACACACATTTTTAAACAATTGTATTGGGTTCAATTTTGTTTATTAAATAAATAAATAAGTGTGAACATAAAATTCTGAAGCTAATTCCAAGCTATGAAACTGCGAGTATCACTGAATAATTTTACTTTTCTCATTTTGGACACTTATATTTCTTGTTATTTACTTGTAAGGAAGGCCAAACAGGGGAAAAAAGTGTGTTTTTTTAAGGATCTGTCTTTTCTAAATTACTTTGCATTTAAATCGATTTAGTATCCGTTGTTAAAAACCTACCGTAATTGTCTCAACAATACGCAATATGTGATGTCCATGTAACGCTGCAGTCCTCTTGCACTGCCTTATTCCCCTGTACCGAAGTAATACGAGGGATTACGCTGTCTCGGGTGTTCATAATCTGGATCAGAAGATTTGTTAACAGGGATTTGGGCTTGTCCATCGATTTACATACATTACCAATACAAATTGCTTTCAGTGTTTTTGTTACCAGCCTTTGAAGAAATTATCTTCTGTACTTCGCCAAATTTTAACAACATTTTTTTTACTGAAAACGTTTTTTATATAGGTGTTGTTACTTTGTATTTAGCATGCTTATTTTATACAGTCCTCGTACGTGTTTATAAATGTTGGGGTAGGTGCGCATGTAACAAGAGCAATTATTTACCCATCGCTTGTTTCAGGAGGTTTTTTTAAAACGCTTGGTTATAAAGAACGCTATTTGCAGAAGACTGTAACACCACTACCTAGACTAATGAGTAATGTGCTACAACAACAAAAAAAAAATGGAAAAACATCGGAGATTATTTTTCGCTAGAAAGAACAACAACTAAGTGAAGCTTGTATGTTTTCTTATATTTTTGCCAAAGTCTCCGAGAACTGTTGAACTACCGAGTGCTATTATAACATAGTTCACAACCAGAGGTATGGCGAAAGAGCCTGGCACTTACTGTCCCAACTTGCTGTCAGTCTAATAATATACAACGAGGGTTCGATAGAAAACCGTCCGAGTACGTTTACCGGACACGTTAACACAGAAATCCCGCTAGCTTCTGGGATTTCCATATAGCGGTTAAGCGGTTGAACTGCTTCTTGGTGGAAAATGCGTCTCCTGCTAACTTCAGTAGCAAAAACTTTCTGTAATTCGATGTCGAACTGAAATCGACGTAACTTGTTTGCCTTTATCAGAGACACAAATGTGTGAAAGTATAGGAAGATAAAGATGTAGCAGGCTTTATGGAGTACTCTCCAATAATCCCTTTTTTTGTTTAATCTGACATTGACTGTGTAGGATTACGTTTCCATAAAGAGTGATGACCCTTGTCCACTCATCGGACTGAAAATTTGAACTACGCTTCGTGGTCTGTTTAGTCGTTGTGTGTGTGTGTGTGTGTGTGTGTGTGTAACGTAATACGATACACTGCAGGTAGTTTAATTTTGATATTGCTGTTTCCAGTTGGTGTTTTCTGACATGTCTTCAAACGTTTTGTACATCTCCCTTATATACATATATATACATATATATATAACTTCTCCAATAATAAGCAGAATCATAACTTTCCCTCCAGGACCGGTTTTACTTATCTTTATTCGCGTCTTCATTAGAAGTCTACAGTATATTTTTTACGAAGAGAATATCCCAAAACAAGTAACTGAAGCACAAGTAACATCTTATTGACATTCATGAGACACCACCACAACGGATGTATCGTTTGCAAGTATATGACTCCATCCTCAGAACCTTGTTTCTGGAAACAGCATGCATTACACGAAGAGCAGTCTTGCGTTATGATATTAGGAGCTTTAAGACACTCGTCCTTTGAATTAAGTATAAAGTGACTGCAATACAATATGACTGAATGCGATATTGAGGATGTTATGCTCAGCGAGAAAAGGACAGTTACGGCCGAATGGACGGAACTGTTCTGCGGAAAGTATGAGTTTTTGTAACATTGGTTTTCTTATTACGAAAATTATGTGGAAAAAGGCTAAATCGTAGAATCGGAGGAAAGTAAAAGATGTTACAGATAATAGAGTCCGCATTTTTATTAAAGTCTGCAATGAAAAATATCTCTTTTGGGTTCGGATTTTTAAATTCGGGCTAAAATAATGTAAAGCATAAATATCTGATTTTTTAAATCAAGTGCTTTTAAAGGTTTGATTATTTGACATACGACACTCGGACAACATCAGTTTATTTTGGATTTACAAACTATCGCATGGATCTCAGTTTAACTTGTTTTGAAGTGCATTCCTTTGAACAAATAACAAAGCACAAAATTTGTTACAAATTTATTACTTTAATTAAATGTTTTTGGATTGTTTTCGTGCTTTCAACAGTTTACGGGGACGTTGGTTCACGATTGTTAGAAAATGAAAGATGAGCCCAAAACGTCCCCTGCCAGAACATCGAAATGTTGCCTTTTTTTCAAGGTAATTTTTTACAAAGTGCACAGGCTACACCCCTATATGTCGCAAAATATCTCCCGAGTTGTGTCTTTAGGCACTTTTATACTTGAAAACAGCCACTCCAACCATCCTGCGGAACAAGCATAAGGAATTTGTGAGTGCACATAGATCATCTTATATATGTCCACACTCACCAGCAAAAATTACAGCACTGCTGTTGTGTTTTTACCAGCTTTCTGTTGTGTGAAGTTATACTGTAATGGAACTGTCCCTTAAGCTGTACTCTGGATTCATTTGTCACATACCCAGACATGTTTGTAGATGACTGCGATCTTGACCGTCAGCGTGACTGCATCATACGGAGACCATGATCCACTTGTCCACACGTTAGCGACTGTTCGCAGCATGAAGTTATTTGAGACGAAGTTTGCAAGTCTTCTACAGTGTTAAAAAGTATATGAGTATATGAGAGATCAAATAAGGGTATTCTGGATTTTTAAAATTTGTAGGTTACGTTTGTTTCGACATTTTGAAGAAACACCCTGTTTCCGTCTTCAGGACGACTGAATTCTTGACACGTGATTCTATGTCACTCTGTGTAACGATCAGAAGTTGAGCAGTTGAGAACAAACCTTTAAAACCTAGCCATTTAGATTACTTTTAATCAGACAGATCTTGAGCTGTAGGCGAAGTGATGAAAAACTGAACGCCCATTACCTATATGGTACCTCTCTATCAAAACGAACAATTTTGCTCATAATTAGAGCTGCTGACCATTATTAGGGAGACTTGTTCCTGTTCTCAGGTTGGTACCAAATATTCTACTGAGCCTCTTCTTTGGTTTGTGTACACGGTTCATGCAAATTATTATTTAATGTTGTAAGCCGCTGAAGATGAATATTATTCTGCATTAATATAATGTTTCAGTTCGTACCACGAACAGAACACAGTGTACTTCCATAAAAGAGAAGATCACTTAACAGGCGGTTGAAACTATGTAGGAAAATAATGGCACTCTATTCTTACCCTCTGCAGAACACATAACATTTTGTGTGGACCAAGTGAATGATTCTTATTTTTAAACCTGGCAGCAAATATAGCGGCTGCCAGGTTTCCTAAAGGTAAATAATCTGCTTGTAGTTCATGAGCATTCTACACTTTGTACATGCACTTTAACGTTAGCAACATTCTTAACAAATTGGACAACTTAGATTTTGTGCTACCAACAGTGTCGTTAGGTACGCCATAAATGAATAAATGTCCACTGACTGTCTCACTTTATGGACAATTTTCTATTATACGTACAATTTTTCAAGTAGTATATATAAAATGATGGAATATTTTAAAGCATTTCTACATTCTTCCAAAAAGCACAAAGGGTTACCTGAAATAAAATGAAACTTCTGATTTAATAAAACGTAATCGATTGTAAACTTAAGGAACGAACATGGCCCAATTGTATGTCAGAAAAAAGGTATTAAAATTTTTAACTTTAAGGAGACTGAATATCTAAGTGGATATTTTATTGGCTGAGACGCACAACTGCTCTTCATTTATTCAGTGGAGTAACGTTTCCTTTGACATATCTTGGTATTAACTTCATTACATACATGAGACGAAATATTTCGACTAATTATTCGGAAATATTATAAGTCCCTTCGTAAAAGCATAGTATAAAATTTTTGTTTAAGTAATAAGAACCGTAAGGTAATCTGCATTAAAGTCTAAAATGTTTTACATAATCCTTGTTATTCCAATCATTATGTTGTTTCACACAGATTAAATTATACTGTGATCGTACTCGTTTTAGCGGTAAAGAAGAAAACGTTGTGGTGGAAGTATGGATTAAAATGTACATTAGAATAAATTTCTGCAAGCAACACATCCCCGTAGAGATTGAAACAAGAGATTGACCTTGACCTTTGGTTTATTGGTTTTTCAAATTTGTGGTTGACATATGCTGTGTTTCCTTATTGTGTTTTATGTCCAGTCAGAGGAGCTTGGAATCAATTCATTTTGTGTCATAGAACTTCTCATGGCCTCTATAGTTGTAACAAATTTAATAAAAGTTCGTATCCAAGGAAACATTATGGCAATAATTACGTTGCACATAACCGAATGTCACGTAAGAACAGCCAACTGTGGTAGTAAAAAAATCATAACAGGAAAAGTAATCTGTCCTTACATATGTAGCATTCATATATTCTTATTAAACGTTTTTGATAAATTCTAAGGGCCTAATCAAGTGTATGTATAGACACATACACGTATATACTCGTATTCTTATGTATGTTTCCGTATTATAATATGGCAAAATTCAAGTGGAATTGAATTAACGTGGATAATGCGTTTTGTTACAAAGTTATATTTTAGGCAATTTTACCACATTATCAATTGTGAAGAATACAAAGAGACAAAGAATAATGTAACTGGAGTTAGAAAATTCAGCAAAACACAGAAAGCGTATAAACCCACCATAATGTACTTTATATATCTATATATTTTCACATAGTCACTTTAAGATCTAGGTTGCGGGTTCGATTCCCGGTGGTGTTATTGTAATAAGAATGGAAGAAAAAAGGATTCCAAAAAAGGTTTTAAGACGGAAACTTCCATACCACAAGACCAGTGGAAGACCAAGAACCAGATGGGCCGATGTGGTCCAGAGGGATGCACTACAGCTGCTGGGGATAAGGGGATAGATGAGAAGAGATAAAAATAGGGATGAATGGAGGCGTCTTATGACGGAGGCCAAGGCTCGGAAGGGGCTGTAGCGCCATACATGGATGGATGGATATTTGTGAGTATATGTACCGATTTCGTGTTTCGGCAAGTGGAGTACTGAGTTGATTTATTGCGTGGTGCTTTTAATCTTGAAGCAAAACACAACCACGTCCTTCTTTATTACATTTTGTGTTCTGAACTTACTACATTTATTTTAAACTTTGCACTTGTTATTACACAACTACCTAAGGAAGCGGAATCCTAAATACTAAAATTCGGGAATCCAGCATCAATAGTAAAGTCCATCACTTTAATGACATAAAATTGTTCAGCCAAGCTCCGAATTTTGTAACGTAGCTTCCGAAGTTGCAGCTTCATATGAAGCTTCAATTTTCGTCTTGTGGTTTTCTTTTAAAAGCTTTTCCACAAAATTCTGCGTATATACTTAGTCTCCACTTTCCCAGCTCAACTTAGCCTCCACGTCTTCACTATACTAAACTGAGAGAGAGTAGTTATGGGCCTAAAGTCCTTGAAACAACCGTCTTCAGGGAAGCTGAAATCGAAACAGCCATTTACCTGTAAACTCTGTAATCTCTTTCAGCGAATCCTGGTTGAAGGTACTTCAGTCAGAATGAGATTTTGTCAGTTGTGTGATCAGATGCTTACCGCTCAGTTTGTGTATGCACAGATCCCAGCTCTACATTTAAATGACCGCACAGAGCTGAAATGTTTCCAGAAATACATTTCCATGCATAATTCTACTCCAGAACTTGCGTTCTCTTCTGAGTACTCTGCAGAAATTAAAATGTACTCTGTCATGTTCACACGGAAGCGATTCCATTTTGCCGATCGATTGAAATAGCTTTCAACCATAAAAATTCATGACCTCAAATGCAAGTCAGTAATCCTACGAATCTGATTCTGTAACAGTCTGCAAGTAAATGTCAGTGCTTAGTTGAATGTTTCTCAATGAACCTTTCTGCAACTTATTTCGGCTTTGTAAGAAAACTTTTGTGCTTCAGGATATTTTCTTCCTCTTCTGAGTAGTTTCCACTTTTATAGTTTTCCTTTTTTCCTTAGCAACTTGTGATAACTATTTTTCTCTTTCTGTAAGTTCCACCTTTCCTTTATCACTAAAGCTCCTTTGACCACGTTGAGTGTTTTCGTGAATGTTGCACAATTTCAAAACCTTGTCCGGAGTATCTGTTATTTTAAAAACGTTAACAATTTATTCTTTAACCATTCTTGCAAACATTCGCGTTGGTTATCATTTAGAAATGACATCGCGTAACAGGTTGTTCTGGTTGAGGTTTATCGCAGTTCGTCCAGGCCAGTTTTTGGACACGTGTAATGGCCTGAAGTAAGCTACGACGGCTTGTTCAGAACTCTCTACCTTTTTAATTACCTCCCAATTTATTCGACACCGCACAGCGTGTACATGTAACATACCACTGTAACCGATTATAGGTAACAATCAGTACACGAACTTTATTTCTTGTTGACCATACTTCCTTGAAGACTTTTATTCTATATTTTGTAAATTTTGAGAGATTATTGGACCCGAAAATGATTATAATTCTAAAAATGTACACTTTTTTATCCACCTGATGTGGCACCCACTCATCAGCGAACATGAACCCCAAGGATATTAATGCTTGTTTGCAGACAAAGTTTTTGTCTAATGTATTATCCAGAAGTCTGTTGATAGAATTAAATTTCCTAATTAAGAACGCAAATTTTCCTTTGCCATTAAAAATAGCTGTCTGAGTCTTTATTCACCATTAGTTCTAATGTAAAACTTGGGAATTCTTAGAACAGATGTATACATGCTTTTAAAAAGTCAATGAAAATTTTCTTTATTATGCACAGTTTCGTTTCATTTCGTACTACTTAGTCTACTGTGCTACTCAATTCTAGAAAATCTGCACATTTTCTTCCACGCTATATAAATAATCTTTGCAGACGTAGCCTTATTGTTGAGTAGCATAGCTACAATAGAGGCAATCACTGTACCTGGGAGTCGAAAGCCCCTAAGGTCACATGGCTTGATACTATTTTTATCCCTTTACTCTTGAATGGTTTTACAGCCTCTGGGTAATAAGCACTCTCGTTTGTGGGAGGATATTTATAACCTTCATAAAATTTCTTCGCTAAAGGGAGTAGAGAGGTAAATTTAAGGAAATATTTCAATCTGTTTATTTTTAGAAATGAGCAACGCAAACCTGTAATTTTTTGATCTTCTGGTCGTGGTTTTTTTATTGCTGTTTGTCACACACACACACACGCACGCACACACACGCACACACACACACACACA
>Ga0123357_10005786_pt1 | contig 14890 bp, 10 predicted proteins | sample TergutEmb28metaG_FD_89873 | JGI IMG/M metagenome (GOLD analysis project Ga0123357, IMG submission 89873) | Embiratermes neotenicus P4 segment gut microbial communities from Petit-Saut dam, French Guiana - Emb289 P4 | ecosystem: Host-associated > Arthropoda: Insects > Digestive system > Gut ...
AAGAGGTCCAGTCAGCCACCGACTTCAATGGATGCTCGCGACTCGATGGGGGAACGGATCCGAATCGCACCATGAACAAAACGGAATCGCGGCGAATTTACCCACAGAAATAATCGCACCCGCAGGATCCAGGTGGTGCAGGTGAGGCCAAGGGCAGCCAGACCGCTCTGCCCGCACAGCTCCGCTCGGGTGAGGGCGCCAGGGCCGACGACGGCGCGAACATTCGTGCGGCACGCTTCCCCCACTGGCAACCTCGATTTGCCGCGGGGCGCACCATCAGGACCGAAACTGCGCATTCCCGATTCCCCGCGCGCGCCCCGAGATTTGCTACGAACCCGGCAGGCTGGCTCACGGGCAATTTCGGCTTGATCCTGCCACATGGACGGCTCAACGAACTCCAGACAGCCGGACTCGTGGACGATCCGGCGGGACCTTTGCCGTCATTTGATCAGCGCCAGCCACTCCCTGAACTTCGGATGCTGGCAGTCGCGCAGCCATTCAAAACCGACCATTTCGGTCGTCACCAGGTCACACCCCGCCGCGGCCAAGCGATCGAAGGCGGCGTCCCGATTGCGCGGCTCGCGCGAACCACAGGCGTCCGTCACCACGCACACATCCCATTCCTGCTCAATCAGTTCCAGCACCGTCTGCAGCAGGCAGACATGGGTTTCGCAGCCGGCCACAACCAGGGTGCCGCGCGTCGCCGGTGCGGCTTGCGCCTTCTGCAGATGGCGCGGCAGACTCCTGGCATTGCCGCGCGGTACCGGCAGTGTCAGAACCGGTTCCAGCACCGCAGCGGCACTGAAGGCCCGCTTCTCCACGATCCGATCGCACAACGCTGCCAGTTCGGCGTCGGTGCCGCCGAGGCCGGCCGGGTTCTGCTCGCTCGCCCATACCGGCACGCCGAGGAGCCGTGCCGCCCGCGCCAGACGGCGCGCGTTCGCCATCACCGCCTCGTGATCGTCGATGGCCGGCATCAGACGGGCCTGAAAATCGATCAGCAGGAGTTGCGAATCATCAGCGGTCAGCAGCATCGCGCGTGCCCTTTCTCTGCGGGCCAGACCCTTGCGAGGACTATCTGGAGAGGCGAGCTGCCCCTTGATTGCGCGATCCACATCGCTCGCGTTTCGCCGATCCCCTCTCGATCAGGGGCGCCCGCAATGCGCCCGCCCCTGATCCTCTCGCTCGGCTAATATCTGCCGTGGCAGTGCTTGTATTTCTTGCCCGAACCGCACGGGCATTCCTCGTTGCGGCCGACCTTGCCCCAGGTCGCGGGTTTGGCCGGATCGCGGGGACCCCTGGGCACCAGGGAGGCGCTGGCGAAAGCCATCGCATCCTCGCCGGTATCGTAGTCGAATTTATGCGCCTCCATCTCCGGCAGGAGCGGCACCTCGCGTTCCATCGGCATCGGCTCCACCCGCATCAGCTGCGCGGTCACCGCCTCGCGCAGGCGCGTGTTCATATCCTGAAACAGGCTGAAGGCCTCGGTCTTGTATTCCTGCAGCGGATCGCGCTGGCCATAGCCGCGCAGACCGATGACCTGGCGCAGATGATCGAGCATGACCAGGTGCTCGCGCCACAGGTGATCCACCATCACCAGCAGCATCCCCTTCTCGGTGCTGCGCATCCACTCGGCGCCGAATTGCGCCACCTTGGCCGCCATATGTTCGTCGGCGCGCCGCTCAATCCGGTCCAGCAGTTCCTCGTTGGCAATGCCCTCTTCCCGCGCCCACTCGTCGACCGGCAGATCAAGGTCGAGCACCCGGTTCAGCTCCTCCTTGAGCCCGGCGACATCCCACTGCTCGGCATAAGCGTGTTCCGGCACATGCTTGGCGACCAGGTCCTCGACGAAGACGTAGCGCATGTCGGCAACCGTCTCGGCAACGCTCTCGTCCTTCATGAATTCAATGCGCTGGTCGAAGATCACCTTGCGCTGGTCGTTCTGGACGTTGTCGAATTTGAGAAGATTCTTGCGGATGTCGAAATTGCGGGCCTCGACCCGCTGCTGCGCCTTCTCCAGCGCCTTGTTGAGATAGGGGTGGGTGATGGCCTCCCCCTCCTCAATGCCGAATTTCTGCAGCAGGCCACCGACACGATCGGAGCCGAAGATGCGCATCAGGTCGTCTTCGGTCGACAGGAAGAATTTCGAGCGCCCGGGATCGCCCTGGCGGCCCGACCGCCCGCGCAGCTGGTTGTCGATGCGCCGCGATTCATGGCGCTCCGAGCCGATGATATAGAGGCCACCCGGCTTGACGATGGTCTGGGCCGGCTTGTTGCCCTTGGCCGGCCGGATCTCGATGGTTTCGTCGGCCTTGAGCACAATTTCGCGGAAACGTTCGACATCGGCCTTGATCTGCTCGATCCTGGCCGCTTTCTCAGCTTCGTCGGTGATCGCGGCGGTCTCCTGCTGGATGCGCATCTCCAGCGAGCCGCCAAGCTTGATGTCGGTACCGCGGCCGGCCATGTTGGTCGCGATGGTGATGGCACCGGGGACCCCGGCTTCGGCGACGATATAGGCTTCCTGCTCGTGGAATCGGGCGTTGAGCACCGCAAACAGCTTGGCCGGCTTGCCGGCCCGCGCCGCCGCATAGAGTTTGTCGAGCGCACGCTCCTTGCCGAAGTCGATCTGCTTATAGCCGTTCTGCTTGAGAAACTCCGCCAGCACCTCGGACTTCTCGATCGAGGCAGTGCCGACCAGAACCGGCTGCAGGCGGGCGTTGGCCCGTTCGATCTCGGCCAGAATCGCTCCGTATTTCTCCTTCTGGGTGACGTAGACCTCGTCGTCTTCGTCGAGGCGCGCCACCGCCACGTTGGTCGGGATCTCGACCACCTCAAGCTTGTAGATGTCGAACAGTTCATCGGCCTCGGTGGCGGCCGTACCGGTCATGCCCGCAAGCTTTTCATACATGCGGAAATAGTTCTGGAAGGTGATGGAGGCGAGCGTCTGGTTCTCCGGCTGCACCGGCTGATGCTCTTTGGCTTCCAGGGCCTGGTGCAACCCTTCCGAATAGCGCCGCCCCGGCATCATGCGGCCGGTGAACTCGTCGATGATCACAACTTCGCCGTTGCGTACGATATAGTCCTTGTCGCGCGTGAACAGGGTATGGGCCCGCAGCGCCTGGTTGATATGGTGCACGACCGAGACGTTCTCGACGTCATAGAGCGAGTCGCCCTTGAGCTGACCGGCGTCCCGCAGCAGCGTTTCGATCTTCTCCATGCCGCCTTCGGTCAGCGTCACCGTGCGCTGCTTCTCGTCGATCTCGTAATCGCTCTTGTCGAGCTTGGGGAAATAGGTGTCGATGGTGTTGTAGAAATCGGAACGGTCATCCAGCGGCCCCGAGATGATCAGGGGCGTGCGCGCCTCATCGATCAGGATCGAATCGACTTCGTCAACAATGGCGAAATAGTGCCCGCGCTGGACCATGTCCTCGAGGGTGTATTTCATATTGTCGCGCAGATAGTCGAAGCCGTATTCGTTGTTGGTGCCGTAGGTGATGTCGCAGTTATAGGCCTGCTTGCGCTCATTGTCGTCAAGGCCGTGCACGATCACCCCGGTGGTCATGCCGAGGAACGAGTAGATCTCCCCCATCCAGGCGGCGTCGCGGCGCGCCAGATAGTCGTTCACGGTGACGACATGGGCACCGCGGCCGGCGAGCGCGTTGAGATAGACCGCCAGCGTCGCCACCAGGGTCTTGCCTTCGCCGGTCTTCATCTCGGCGATATCGCCCTCATGGAGCACCATGCCGCCGATCAGCTGGACGTCGAAATGGCGCTGGCCCAGCACCCGGCGCGCCGCTTCGCGCACGGTGGCAAAGGCCGGCACCAGAATGTCGTCAAGGGTCTTGCCCTCGGCCAGCTGAGCCCGAAATTCGGCCGTGCGCGCCTTGAGCGCCTCGTCCGGGAGCTTCGCCACCTCGTCTTCCAACGCGTTGATGGCGTTGACGCGGGCCTGATACCCCTTCACCCGCCGGTCGTTGGCGGAGCCGAAAAGCCTGCGGGCAAACGCACCGATCATGCCGAATTCCTGTGTTCACGTCTGGCCGCGTCGCGGCTCTGGGTCTCGTGTGCGGTCAAAGGATGTCCAGCCCGGTGATCGCCAGCCTCTGCCCCATGGATTCACTGCTTCCACGCCCGCCAGCGCCCCTGACAGGCCGCGAGCCGGAATTCCTTGCAGGAATCTGAGCAAAACCGGGACCACCAGCCACAAAACGCAGCAATATAAATGCCATCGTCGGTGCCGCAACCGGGCACAAATATGGTCCGCTCACTGCCTTGTCAACGCCGGGTGCAGTCTTTACGGCCTTTTACGGGCGACCTGTCATCCCGAGGGCGGGGCCTGCCCTGCGTTTTTTGCAGCCGGCGAGTTCATTATTTTGCCAGACTTTTCGTGTTGGCAGGGTTTTCGCGTTGCCAATCTCGCCCGATTGGGCGAGTGTGCGCCCCCGCGGCCAGCAGTCCGACTCAGAGAACATAAGGATTTTCCATGACCAATTCGCTCCCGGCACATACCCGCCGGCGCTTTCACCGCGGCTCTGTTCTTGCGCCAGCCCTCAAGGGAGTGCTGGGGGGAATGCTCGCTCTGGCCATGATCGGTGTGTTCACCCCGACGCCGACCCGCGCCTCCGACGACCCGGTGCTGGCCAAGGTCAACGGCATCGAGATCCGCAAGAGCGACGTTGGACTGGCCGAAGAGGAACTGGGACCGAACGTGTCGCAGATGGACCCGGCGAACAAGACCGACAACCTTCTGTCCTTCCTCATCAACATGAAGATCGTGGCCAAGGCCGCCGAGGACAAGAAGGTCGGCGACAGCGAGGAATTCAAGCGCCGTCTGGCTTTTGCCCGCGACCGCCTGTTGATGGAGACCCTTCTGACCAGTGAGGGCAAGGCTGCGGTCACCGACGAGGCGATGAAGAAGGTCTATGAAGAGGCCTCCAAGCAGATCACCAGCGAGCAGGAAGTCCATGCCCGCCATATTCTGCTGGAGACCGAGGACGAGGCCAAGGCGGTCAAGGCCGAGCTCGACAAGGGGGCCGATTTCGCGGAGCTGGCCAAGAAGAAATCCAAGGAGCCCGGTGCCAGTGATGGCGGCGACCTCGGTTTCTTCACCAAGGATCAGATGGTGCCGGAATTTTCGGCGGTGGCCTTCAAGCTCGAGCCCGGCAAGATTTCCGATCCCGTAAAGTCGCAGTTCGGCTGGCACATCATCAAGGTCGAGGAAAAGCGCAACCGCAAGGCCCCCGAGTTTGACCAGGTCAAGGGCCAGGTCGAGGGCTATATCTCCCGCAAGGCCCAGAACGACTATATCAACAAACTGCGCGAGGCGGCCAAGGTCGAGCGGCTCGACACACCGAAAACCGACGCCAAAGCCGACGCCAAGACCGACGCCAAGACCGACGCCAAGACCGATGCCAAGCCGGCCGATAGCCATGGTGCGGCCCCCGCGAAGAAGTAGAAACGGCGATTTCCCGCTGGCGCATCTTCTAAAGGCCGTAAGCCTTAAAGGATGCGCCGTCGGGCTCTCCCGCCCCCGGATCGGTCTGGTTGCCGCCAAGACCAGGTGCCCTCAAAGCCAAGGGACCATGCGCTTCAACCTGAATAAGGTCACAGGATCAGTCAGTTCCCCTCGTCACACGGTCCTGTTCAGCGACAGGCAGACATCGCCGGATGGGTGAGACATGCGGATCGACAGCTGGTGCGCAGCCGAAGCGGCCGCTTGCGAGGTTTCGCCGGGTTCTTTCGTTCAGACCAGTTCGAGCCGCAGCGTCCGGCCCACAGCCTGGGCGGCACGGGTCAGCGTGGCGAGCGTCACCGCGTCGTTTTCGGGGTCGAGAAGCCGGTTCATCTGCGAGCGGCTGGTTTGGAGCTGCTCGGCCATCGCCACCCTGGAAATATTCTGCTCCTCCATGATCTGCCTGAGCTGCCACGCGATGACCCGCTTTGCAGCAATCGCGACGGATTGATCATAGGTGCCCTCTTCCTTGAGGAAATCCTCGAAACGCTGGCCAAGCCCGCCTTTCTCAACATCCGTCATTTTTCAGTCCTTTCATTCTCTTCTTCTCGAATCCGCAGCAGCCAAGGCCAGATGCCCGTGATGGACACAGAAAAACACCCTGACGATCCGTCCATGCCTCCAATTGGCAACGGATCTCCCACAGGCCCTTGTGACCCTTGAGGGAGCGGCACAACGGCATTCCGGCAGGCCACCCCATTTCAAGGGTCATTATGTCATGCCCGATGACCGTGCGGTCCTCTGGTGACAACGACCGGAGCCACTCTCGGACCGGCATCGCACCCGTTTCTGTCGCAAAAAATCGGGCGGGGAATGATCCTGGCTGGGCACACGCCCGCGAGGCCCCTGGCCCCCTTTCCTCCAGGACGCCACCCGGGAGCCTTGAGAAAGAACACCGCTCTCCAAGGCCTGAAAACCCAAGAGGGGAGGCATTGTGGCTGAAGACCGTCATCGCCTGTGCCGGAGCGGCGTTTTTATGCTGTAGCCACCTTGCCCGGGCTGGCTGTTTTCCCGGTTGCTGCAATTGAAGTGTCCGATTCCATTGGAGTAGCATGCGCACACGAATCGAAAACCTGAGCGCCGCCTTTTCAGCTTCCCGCGCTCCTTTCAGGCCAGCCCCAGATGTCAGTTCCGATCTCTCCCCTCGCCCCCCAGGACGTGCCCGATATGCCCGTGGTCGAGGGCATCCGCCTCGCCACTGCCGAAGCCGGCATCCGCTACCAGAACCGCACCGATGTGCTGCTCGCGGTGATGGACGAGGGCACCACTGTGGCCGGGGTTTTCACCCAGTCCAAATGCCCTTCCGCCCCGGTGGAATGGTGCCGCGACAACCTCAAGGGCGGCCAGGCTCGTGCGCTGGTGGTGAATTCCGGAAATGCCAATGCCTTTACCGGGAAGAACGGCCGCCGTTCCACCGCACAGACCGCCGCAATCGCCGCCAAGGCGCTGCGCTGCAAGCGCCAGGAGGTGTTCCTGGCCTCAACCGGCGTGATCGGTGAACCGCTCGACGCCGGCAAGTTCGAGCCGGTGCTGGATCAACTGGCGGAAAAGGCCAACAGCGAGGGCTGGATTGACGCCGCCAGGGCGATCATGACCACCGACACCTTCCCCAAGGTGGCCACCGCCACGGTCAAACTGGGCAAGACAAAGGTCACGATCAGCGGCATGGCCAAAGGTGCCGGCATGATCATGCCGGACATGGCGACCATGCTGGCCTTTGTGTTCACCGACGCCCCGATCTCCGCGCCCGCACTTCAGGGGCTGCTCAAGGCCAATGTGCGCGACACGTTCAACGCAGTGACCATCGACGGCGACACTTCGACCTCCGACACGCTGCTGGTCTTTGCCACCGGTGCCGCGGCGGCCCGCGGTGCCCCCCGCATCAGCCGCGCCAGTGATGAGCGTCTCAAGGCCTTCGCCAAGGCATTCCGCGAGATTCTCGCCAACCTCTCCGAACAGATTGCCCGTGACGGGGAAGGCGCGCGCAAACTGATCGAGGTCACGGTCGAAGGCGCGGTGTCGGACGCCTCGGCACGCCGGGTGGCGATGTCGATTGCCAATTCTCCGCTGGTCAAGACCGCGGTGGCCGGTGAGGACGCCAATTGGGGCCGGGTGGTGATGGCCGTCGGCAAGGCCGGAGAACCGGCGGACCGCGACAAATTGTCAATCTTTTTCAACGGCATTCGCGTCGCCCGCGCGGGCGCCCGCGATGACGCCTATGACGAGGCCCAGGTCTCGGAAAGTATGCGCCAGCAGAAAATCGCCATCCGGGTCACGCTCGGCCTCGGCAAGGGCCGCGACCGCGTCCTGACCTGCGATCTCACCAAGGAATATGTCGCCATCAATGGTGACTATCGGTCCTGACATGGTGGCGGACACTTCAGCGGCAACCGCGTTCAAACTGACCGTGGTGGTGGCCTGCGCCCTGATTGATCCCGACGCCCGGGTGCTGATTGCGCGCCGCCCGGAAGGCAAGGCGCTTGCGGGTCTGTGGGAATTCCCCGGGGGCAAGATCGAGCCCGGGGAACGCCCCGAAACGACTCTGATCCGCGAGCTCAAGGAAGAGCTGGGCATCGAGGTCGCCGAAGCGTGCCTCGCTCCCCTCACCTTCGCCAGCCACCGCTATGACAGCTTTCACCTCCTGATGCCGCTCTATGTCTGCAGGCGCTGGAGCGGGCTCGCAGTGGCGCAGGAGGGGCAGACCCTGGCCTGGGTCCGCGCCAACCGCCTGCGCGACTACCCGATGCCGCCCGCCGACACACCCCTGATCCCGCATCTGATCGACCTTCTGATGTGACGCCCGCCAATATGCGCTGGCCTGGCCTCCAGCTCAGCCCCCCTTTGATGTCTCGCCGGCTTTGAGCACCGCCTGTTCCAGGCTCATGCGCGCCGATCCCGGCTTAAGCGGCTTCTGCTGGCTGTCATGGGGTGCCCAGCCCGACAGCCAGACGATTTCGAAGCTGGCGCGCAGGCGACCGTCCGGATCGGCAAAGCTCTCACGGTAGACCTCGGCCATCCGCACCATGGTGCGCGGCCGTGTCAGCGTCCGCCGCCGCTGATTAAGGAGATTGGTCGCGCCCATGCGGCGCAGATCCGCCATCAGAGCGAAGGCATCGTCATAGCGCACGATGATGCGGTCACGATCGACCACCGGCAGCGCGAAGCCGGCCCGCTGCAGCAGGCTTCCAAGCTCCCGGACATCGGCAAAAGGCACCACCCGGGGCGACATCCCGCCTTCGCATTCAACCTCGGCCACAGCAAAGGCGTGACGCAGCTCGTGGAGACTGTCCCCGCCGACCATCGCCGCCAGCAACAGCCCGTCCGGCCGCAGCGCCCGACGCAGTTGCGCCAATACCCCCGGCAGATCGTTGACGAATTGGAAGGAAAGCGCCGAAAGCACGAGATCGAGCGATTCGCTCTCCAGGCTCAGGCTCTCAGAGCCGTTCCCGGCCACCTCAACGTGGCGCAGTGCCTTGAGACGATGGCGGGGCGCCTCAAGACCCGCTCCTGGCGTCCACAAATCGAGGGCATGGTTAAAATTCCGTTTCACCATCGCCAGACGGTCATCGATATCTTCGTCAACCCGGTCGAGCAGGAAGCTCACCGGACCAAGCCGACGGGCACGCTCAATGCGGGCCGCCAGCAGGCGACGATCAAACAAATGCGGCACAGGGAGCGGATCGGATGTCATGGCCTTCTCATGGGTCTGGTCACTCCGATCCGGGCAGCGCATTCTGCTCATGAAAACCGCCTCCCCTTCCCTCGATCCCAAGGAACCCAAGGAACCCAAGGAACCCAAGGATCACCAGGATCGCCGGGAGGTCTCATGTAATAAACCGCACTCGTCAAGCCTGCGAAGGACCCGGCTGCGACCCACAGCACCGCCGCCGGCGCAACCACCGAAGGAACGTATCGTCCGGTCATGAGACGGTCGCCAGAAGAATCAGCGTGGAGCCGTGCAAAAAAGACAAACGACTGGTTCTACTGGAAGACAAGCGGAATGCGCTTGCCGTGCCGGATCATCATGAAGCAGCCGGTCGGGACGGGAATAGAGAACGAAGGTGATCCGGAGGCAGCTGATATCGAAACCCCAGAAGCACCAACAGCGCCTTTACCCGGCTGAGGAAGGAAAAAGCACCGGAATGAGGAAGAAGGCCGAAGGCGGCGATCGCTTCGGTGAAGCCGATGATCGCAGCGGACTCCCTTTCGCCCCTGGCGCAGCCATGTCTCGTCACCGGGTGAAAAGCGGGAGCGGAAATTTCCCGGGCGCTGCTGCCCTGAAACTGCATCGCAGTGACCGTGGGTTCATTGCGGAAGTCATCGCGATTGATCGGGCCTGCTGCATGCGCGCGATGCTGCCAGATGCGTTTGACCCCTGACCTTGCATCGGGCTGCACAATGAAGCGGATGAACAATCCCTGGAAAGCCTCCGGACGCAGGCTGGCTGTCGATGAAGCGACAGGACACTCACCACACCACCAGCCATGACCGCGAAGGTCCAGAACGTGACAAGCGCGCGGCGGGGAGGAGCGGGTCGTTGCTGTCGGCCCCGATGGCGGCCCCGGAGGTTCTGTCCTCCCGGGCTGGCGACAAGGTAGTCGCGAAAGGCCGCCCCCCCAGAGTCGCGGATCTGCTTTGTTCGCCAAGCGATTCACCTTTGTTCGCCTGTCGACTCAGCTTTGTTCCTCCAACGCTGACCCGGAGCCGCAGTTCCGTCCGTACTCCAGCACCTTGAGCGGGTGAAGGGGCCCCCATCAACTGTGGAAAGCGGCGCTATTTGTCGTACGACAACAGCTCTCCCGTACTATATGGGCGATTTGAGGTATTCGGCAGGGTTGCGCGAGGGATAGTTCAGGTGCCGGCATCCGGGACAGGTGTTTGATGACGGCGCTGACGCCCGTTCTTTCGCCGCATGGCCGGCTGGCGCTGAGGCCGATGGAGGATGCGGCTGGCCTTGAGGCTGCGGCCGGGCACCGCATCGCACAGGCGTTTGATCGTGGTGCGGGCCACGGACTTCTTCATCTCGGCATTGATGAAATCGGTGCGGCTCTGCCCCCCCTCTTTGTCTTCTGGCGTGAATTCGGGGCCCGTTATGTGGCTGCCCTGTGCGCGCTTGGGGATGGCGGCGAGGGGCAGGTCAAGGCGCCAGCAAAGCCGGAAGTGCCGGCGCCTGGCACAGCGGAGCTGGAGCGCCTCGTCGCCGCGGTGCCGCCGATGCTCGGTGCCGAATATCTGACGGCAGCGGTGCTCAAAGCGCTGTGGCGCAGCATCGACCGCGCCTTCGATGCCGAACGCGCCGAAGCCAGGCTGACGATCGAGGAATTTCTGACCTCCCGCCATTCCGCCTTCAGCCTGGTCGGGCGGGTGCATTTCAACCTGGCCGAAAACAGGGCGGATAAGGAGGCCCCTTTCGCCTTCCTCGCCACCTACACCACGCGGCTGTCGGCGGCGGCGAAAGCGCAGCATGTGCCGCTGGGCCAGGCGCTCAGGGAATATGCCGGGGCCGAGCGGCGCGATCGGCTGTTGTCTCTGCTGATGCCGGTGCAGCGCGCCGCGGCCGGGTGCACGTGGCTGAAAGCCATGGTGGACGAAGGCGCGATCTACCACCCGCTGCGCTGGCAGCCCAGCGATGCGTTGCGCTTCCTGCGTGCGGCGCCGCAGTTCGAAAAGGCCGGGGTGGTGGTGCGGATGCCGGGGGCCTGGAAAATGAGCCGACCGGCACGGCCGCAGGTCAGCGCCATGGTCGGGGGGAAGAAGCCGTCACAGCTTGGTCTTGACGGCGTGCTCGATTTCGAGATGGCGGTGACGCTGGAGGGGGAGAAGCTGTCGGGAGCTGAGATCCGGCGGCTGCTGGCGCAGTCGGAGGGTCTGGCCTTCATCCGCGGGCGCTGGGTCGAGGTCGACGGAGAGGGCTTAAGCCGCACGCTCAGGGAGTTTGAGGCCATTCAGGAGCGTGCCACCACCGAGGGTCTGTCCTTTGCCGAGGCCATGCGTCTGGTCAGCGCTGCGGCGATCGGGCAGGGATCAACGCCTGAGCGGGGCGATGTGGTCTGGGGCAAGACCATGGCTGGCCCCTGGCTTGCGGGCCTGTTGGAGGAGCTGCGGGGCGCCTCAGGCAAGAGCGGGGTTGACCCGGGAAAGGGGCTGAAGGGTCAGTTGCGGCCCTATCAGCTTGCCGGAGTGCAGTGGCTCCATCTGCTTACCGGGCTCGGACTCGGGGCCTGCCTTGCCGACGATATGGGACTGGGCAAGACCATTCAGGTGCTGTCGCTGCTGCTGGTGCTGAAAAAGAAGGGGCAGGCCGGCGCAAAGCCGTCGCTTCTGGTGGCACCGGCTTCGCTGCTCGCCAACTGGGCGGCCGAAATCGCCCGCTTTGCCCCCAGCCTCCAGGCCGTTGTGGTGCATCCTTCGGCGGGGGGGATCGAAGAGCTGAAGGCACAGAATGGAGATGGACTGGCCGGGATTGACCTTGCCATCACCTCCTACGGTTATCTTACCCGGGCCCCGTTTCTGAGCGCGCGGAACTGGCGGCTGGTGATCCTCGATGAGGCCCAGGCGATCAAGAACCCGGGTGCCAAACAGACGCGCGAGGTCAAACGGCTCCGCGGCGATTCCCGCATCGCACTGACGGGAACCCCGATCGAGAACCGGCTCGGCGATCTGTGGTCGATTTTCGATTTCATCAATCCGGGACTGCTGGGCTCGGCGAAGGAGTTCACCGCCTATACCAAGCGGCTTGACGGCGACAGTGAGGCCAACCCCTACGGGCCGCTGCGTGCGCTGGTGCGACCCTATGTGCTGCGGCGGATGAAAAGCGACCGCTCCATCATCGCCGACCTGCCGGAGAAGACCGAGGTCAAGGCTTTCTGTCCCTTGAGTCGCAGACAGGCGGTGCTTTACCAGGAGGCGGTGAACGAGATGTCGCACCGCATCGGGGAGAGTGAAGGGATCGCGCGCCGCGGCCTGATCCTGTCCCTGCTGATGCGCCTGAAACAGATCTGCAACCATCCCTCGCAATGGCTCGGCGACAATGCCTGGGCTGAACGGGATAGTGGCAAGTTCGTGCGGCTCCGGGAAATTGTCGAGGAGATTGCGGCACGGCAGGAGAAAGTCCTGGTTTTCACACAGTTCAGGGAAGTGACCGCGCCGCTGGCGGCGCATCTTTCGTCGGTGTTCGGGCGCGACGGCCTCATCCTGCACGGCGAAACTGCGGTGGGGCGGCGGCGCGAACTGGTCCGGACCTTCCAGGAGGACGAAAACGTGCCGTTCTTCGTGCTCTCGGTCAAGGCCGGAGGTGCCGGACTGAACCTCACAGCGGCGTCCCATGTGGTGCATTTTGATCGCTGGTGGAACCCGGCGGTCGAAAACCAGGCGACCGATCGGGCCTTCCGTATCGGGCAGACCCGCAACGTCCTGGTCCACAAATTTGTCTGCAGGGGAACGGTGGAAGAGAAGATCGACCGCCTCATCATGGACAAGGAACATCTGGTCGGGGAGTTCCTCGGCGGCGACGTCAACATGAATCTGACCGAGATGAAGAACGCGGAACTGCTCAGGCTGGTGCAGCTTGATCTCGCCGCAGCAATCAGGGAGGGGTGAGACATGAGTTCTTACTGGCGCTGGAGGCCCTATGTGCCCGTGGCCAAGAGGAGAGCGGAAGGGGACAAGCGCGTTCGCGCACTGCGCAAAAGCGGGGTCGAACTGGCCCCGGTCACCCTCCAGGGAACCCGGATCGCCAGCAGTTTCTGGGGCAAGGCGTGGTGCGACAATCTTGAGCGCTACAGCGACTATGCCTCGCGTCTGCCGCGCGGCCGGACCTATGTCCGGGGTGGCGCCGTGATCGACCTCAAGATCAGCAAAGGCAAGGTCCAGGCCAGGGTGAACGGCCAGGACCTCTATTCGGTCACGATCACTATCGCGCCGGTTCCCAGTGCGCGCTGGCAGTCGATCTGCAGGGATTGTGCAGGTGGCATCGATTCCCTGGTGGAACTCCTGCAGGGGCGCCTGGCCGGCCCGGTAATGGATCGGGTGTGCCGACAGGCCGACGGCCTGTTCCCGGCCCCGAAGGAGATCAAGCTCCGCTGCGACTGCCCTGACTGGGCCACCATGTGCAAACACGTCGCCGCCACCCTCTATGGGGTCGGAGCTCGGCTTGACCAGCATCCTGAGCTGATCTTTCTTCTGCGCGGTGTCAACGAGACCGACCTCATTTCGGGGGCAGGTAAGACTTTGGGGCAACAGACACCGGTTCCTGAGAGTTCAAATTTGCTCCTGGAGGGGGATGTCGGCGCGCTGTTCGGGCTCGATATGGCTGAGAATGCTGGCGCCGTGCCGGTTGTTTCTGATAAACGACGAAAGAAAGACCGCCCGGGCAGGAGCGCGGCGACGGCAACGCGTACCGCCAAAGCGGCGGGGCGGAAAAAGCCTGCGACAAAGAAGAGCATTGTTCCAGCCAGGAGAACCAGGGCGGCTGCCGGCGGAAACAAATCCACCCCGACCGCAAACTCGGGGGCCGGCAAAGCCACGCCGGGGAAGATGCGCGCCGGAGCAAAGAAGGCCGCAACGGACAAGCGGGCCTCGTCTGACGCCGCACCGACGCGAAAACGCCGCCGTCCGGCTTCAATCGCGGAATAAGTGCAAGCAAATTCCTGCCTGTTGGAATCCGCACCCCGGCCGCCAATCGCCAGAGTCGAGTTCCTCTCAGCTCGCAGATTCGTTGAATTCTCCTGGCGCCGCCGATTCGAGACAAGACCAAAAATCTCGGGTAATTATTCACCCCCTTCGGCAATATATTGCCGGTTTTTTGACGTCGTGGGCATGTAGTACGGCCGTTGCGCGAGCGATCCTTGTCAATTTCGTTGGCATGCCGGGGTCGGACCGCGATCAAACCTCACATCCGATATCTGACTCCGGTGGGTGAGGTGCCGCGGCGGAAGGAGATGCCCCGGAGAGCAAACGGTCTTTGATCTTTGTTCTGACTTTTCTTCATTTTTTTCTGGACCTCGTGGACTCGACGTGATTCACCATGGGGATGAATCGCGCAGCAGTCAGAGCTCTGGGTTTTGAAGGTGCCATCGATATGGCGCTTGGGCTTCAGCGCGACAAGGAGAGGCTTGAGCGCGAGAATAGGGAGCTTCGCAAGAAGCTTGCGGCTGAGCAGGTTGTCAGCGCGAAAGGCGAGGAGCAGGTCGCGGCTGAAAAACGAGCCACCGGGAAAGTTCGAAGGCAACTCGCCGCCGAAAAGCGCATCACGATGAAGCTGCAGAATAAGCTTGCTGCACGAGATGCGGCATCCGCAAAGCCGGCGAAGAACTCGCGGAATTCGTCCATTCCACCAAGCAAGGATCGGAAGGCGAACAGGCCCGAGGCTTCGAAGAA
>Ga0123357_10005787_pt1 | contig 14889 bp, 11 predicted proteins | sample TergutEmb28metaG_FD_89873 | JGI IMG/M metagenome (GOLD analysis project Ga0123357, IMG submission 89873) | Embiratermes neotenicus P4 segment gut microbial communities from Petit-Saut dam, French Guiana - Emb289 P4 | ecosystem: Host-associated > Arthropoda: Insects > Digestive system > Gut ...
CGTTCGGAAGCCCTTCGCATCAGCCCGCGATCTTTGCCTTCGCGGTTCTGCCTACGATCATCTTTGTCTCGGCGCTGTTTGCGCTGCTTTACCATATCGGATTCATGCAGCAGGTGATCCGCGCGGCGGCATGGATCATGCAGCGGACGATGGGCACCAGCGGTGCCGAATCCACCAACGTGGCGGCCAGCATCTTCATGGGACAGGCCGAGGCCCCACTGACTATCCGCCCGTTTCTGAGTGGAGCCACCAACTCCGAGCTGATGACCATCATGACCTCCGGCATGGCGCACGTCTCCGGCGGAATCATGGCGGCCTACATCCTCATGGGCATCCACGCCAAGGATCTGCTGTCAGCCGTAATCATGACCGCTCCGGGGACGATCATGATTGCCAAGATGCTTGTCCCTGAGACCGGGACTCCAGCTACAGCAGGCACGGTTCGCATGCCTCCGAACGAGGCGCATAAGAGCGACAACTTCATCGCCGCCATCGTCCGCGGAACCATCGACGGCGGCCAGTTAGCCTTCAACGTAGCCATCATGCTGATCAGCTTCGTGGCGTTGGTTGGACTGGCCAACGCCATGATGGGCGGCGTCTCCAGCTTTCTATGGGCGCACGGGCATATTCGTTTTCCGCACTCGCTGGACGCGGTTCTGGGAGCCGCCGGAGCGCCGGTCGCCTGGCTGATCGGCATTCCGTGGCACGAGGCGAGGTCTATCGGCAATCTGCTGGGAACGCGCGCCGTCCTGAACGAGTTTGTCGCCTTCGCGCAACTTGGAGCGCAGCGGCAGGCCCTCAGCCCTCGCACATTTTCTATTGCTACCTTTGCGCTGTGCGGATTTGCCAATCTTGGCTCCATCGGAATACAGATCGGAGGCATCGGAGTGCTGGCTCCTGACCGCCGTGGCGATCTGGCGCGGTTGGGAATACGTGCCATGCTTGCCGGAACCATGGCCAATCTTGTCAGCGCCAGCATCGTTTCCATGCTCATTCAGTAAACTGGAGACAGGCTGAGCAACATTTTCGGTGGTTTGATGTTTATTTCAAGAAACACTTCGCCTGGAAGGGAACGGGCAAAGGAACGAGGGACCGATGAAATCTGTACGAGTTGTGCTGCTTCTGCTTGTGGCTTCGGCGATTGCTCTCACGGGCTGTGATAATCACCGCAGATATCGCGCGCCGGGCGCGCCTCCGCCTCCAGGCTACGCCCTGGCGCAGGTTGAACAGGATGGCTTTCGCGCCGGTGTAGAGGACGGCCAGCGCGACCTCAGCCGCGGGCGTTATCAGCCGAAGAAGAACCTCGGTTACCGCCAGACCCCCGGCTACGACGCGCGCATGGGAAAGCATAGCGACTTTCAGGCTGCGTACCGCCGCGGCTACATTCGAGGCTACGACCAGGCCTATAGACGACGTTAGCGTCTCAACAGTTCGAGCATACAGACCATGTCGACCGATCTCTATTCGCAGGCTGAGCTTGCAGTCAACTACATTCTCAGCAGGACTCCGTTGAGGCCGCGCGTAGCTATCATCCTTGGCACCGGGCTGGGTGGCTTTGCCTCTCAGGCGAACGGTGCTGTTACCATGCCTTACGCAGAGATTCCCAACTTTCCGCAGTCCACGGTCGAGGGACACTCCGGCAGGCTGGTCATCGGGACCATCGGCAAAGTCCCCGTGGCGGTCATGCAGGGCCGAGTCCATGCCTATGAGGGATACGCGATGGATCAGGTAACCTTCCCCGTGCGCGTACTGGGGCTGCTTGGCGTTGAAACCCTTCTTGTCACCAATGCTGCCGGGGCGATCAACGCCAGCTGCGGCCCGGGCGCGATTATCTCCATCTCCGACCACATTAATCTGACAGGCATGAACTCTGCCGCCGGTTCCAACGAGCCTCGCTTTGGAATGAGGCCCGGCGCAGGTCAGCGTTTTTTTGACATGACTAACGCCTATTCGCCACGCCTTCGCGCGCTCGCCGTCGAAGAGGCTCGCAGGCAGGGATGGACGCTGAGGGAAGGAGTCTATCTCGCCGTGCTGGGGCCCAGCTACGAGACCGCCGCCGAGATTCGCGCCTTCCGCGCGCTGGGAGCGGACCTGGTCGGCATGTCCACGGTTCACGAAGTCATCGTGGCGCGGCACATGGGAGTTGAGGTCCTGGGGCTGTCAGTCGTGACGAACATGGCTGCGGGAGTCCTCGACCATCCCATCCAGCACGAAGAGGTGATGGAGACAGGCCGCCGCATCGAAGGGCAGTTCGCCAGCCTTATGACGGCTCTGCTTCCGCTCTTGTAAGCAATACTTTGGGTGCTCCATTCATGGTCGCCGCGGCGATCATGAATGGAGCACCTAAATTTATTCACCCATATCTACGTCACGGAGACGCTGGCCGACTCCGGAACAGCTTGTTTTAGAACCTCGGTTCTCAGCGCTCCAACGGCGCTTTGAGCCTCCTCTGCGGCCAGTTTGCGGTCTTCCGGGTCGAGGAAGGGAATTGCCGCCTCGGCAAACCTTACCTCGGCTCGAACTCCGCGCAGAGCCAGAAACCGGACGATGTGCAACCACATATTGCCGTCGCCCCAGTAGCAGACGTCGTCGGCTACGGTTACGGACGGGCCATTCTCTTCGCAGAGGCTGTAGTGGATGCAGGCCGCCGTTATCGGAGCCGATTCGGCCAGCACCTGCGCCAGCAGTCCACTGCGGAACGGCAGCATGTGGCTGCCGTTCGTGGTCGTTCCCTCGGGAAAGAACATGACCGGAAGCCCCTCGTTCAGGGCGGTGCGTATTCCATCCCGCGCCCGTACGGCGGAGCCGCCCTGGCCGCGCGCGACATAGACGGTTCCTGCCATCGTCGTCATCCAGCCAAACACGGGCCAGCTTTCGATCTCGATCTTCGATACAAAGACGCAGGGCTCGATGGCCGCGAAGACCATGATGTCGGCGTAGCTCAGGTGGTTGGAGACGACGGCTCCGCCGCGGGGAAACTCACCCGTCACTTCAACTTCAATTCCAGCAGCATGAACGATCCGTACGCAGAGCCTGTGCAGCCACTCCGCGCGGGCCTGCCGCGTCTTCGGACGCTTCCACAGCAGTTCTATCGCTGCCCGCGCGCAGCAGGCAGCCACCCAGAGGGTCCTGGCCAGTGACCGGAAAAATCTCACTCGATTCGATTCCTCGCCGGCGGACCCCTAGGCCCTGTAAAAGCTGGGCGCATCCGCTCTGTGGCAGTCTATCCTGTTCTTGTAGCAGTTTCCAAGAAATTCTTTATGAGCAACGAGACCGGGGCCAGGCCCCGCCGCCACAACTGGTTTTATAGACGCATTGCGCTGCCGCTGATGGAACTGCTGCGGATGGGCTCGACGCCGCAGAAACTGGCCTGGAGCATCGCCGTCGGCATCGCGATCGGAATCAATCCGTTGCTGGGCACCACGACGTTCCTCTGCCTGGCGGTAGCGCTGGTCTTCCGGCTGAACCTGGTGGCCTCGCAGATTGGTAACCACATCGTGTATCCGCTGGAGTTGCTGCTTGTAGTTCCGTTTCTACGCCTGGGTGCCAGCGTCTTTCACGCGGCTCCGCTGCCTCTGCGGAGAAGAGAGATACTCCTGGAAGTGCGCTCCAACCCGCTCGCGCTGGCGCACAGGCTCTGGTTATGGGAGTTGCATGGCCTTGTAGTGTGGGCGGTCGTAGCTGTGATTCTGGCCCCGGTGTGTGCGCTTTTGCTGACGCCGCTGCTGAGAAGGCTGCACGCGCACGTGGAGCGTCAACGCCACGCTGTCGTTGCCGAGGAATAACCTTCTTTAATAACTCCCGTAGTAATCCTCCACCGGATCGCCGCTGCGAACCCATGCCGTGTAGATCATGTCGCGCAGTTCGATGGCTCCGGCAGCCAGCCGCTCTTCGACGAACGCCCTGGCTTCAGGCGTTCCCGTGCCGCTGAAGCCTCCGGCCTTATCAAGCTGGTAGATTCTCTCTACCTGCGTGGCCGAGCGCCGCAGGTAGGAGAGGTAGTCGTTCCACTCATCGTTCAGCAGCTTTGGCTGCGCCGCCTTTACCAGCGGAGCAACGCCGGAGGCGTGGATATTCCTGCTGACATACTCGACCTCGAACCGCGGGTGAATCCAGTGATCCGTCGTATAGCCGTGCGGATTGGGGCCGGTCCAGCCACCGTACTGAATGGTGACGTGCAGCGGCTGCGATCCGTCGCCGGCGTAGTGTCCGAGCCAGCCCGCGTAAAAGAGGATCGCCGTCTCGACCGGTTTCGTATTCCTGCCTGCCGCATGCAGGTGGCGGTAGTCGCGCATGGTGGACTTCAGCCGCTCGTAGACCTCTTCGGCGGCGTAGGGCTGGAGGCCAACCCTCTCGGGCGTCAGCCGCAGATTGGGATACTCGGCCTGCGCTTTCGCCAGCGCTCGCACGTAGTCGTAGCGCTTTCGCGGCAGAGTGCCGATAAGATCGGCGTACTCCAGATCGATAAAATGCTCGGGCGTCTGTGTTGCGGCCAGGTCTGCTTCGGCCTTGTTACGCCAGCGGTCCGGCTCCGAGCCGAGGTACTCCAGCGTGTCGAGCGCGCTGGCGCTACGCAGAAAAGCAGGGACATCCTTCGGCAGATTGGCCGCGGCAAGCCGGTTAATCATCTTATGCCCGTCGTTGCCCCAGGCCAGCGCTGTCTGAGCCGTCAGAGCAGGTACCATCGCCGCCGCCACAGCCAGGTGCGCCAGCTTACGCAGATTTTCCTTGGTCATGCCTGCACACTTTCCGGACAACAATAAAACCAGCCTGATGTGCCAGTCTTTGTAGTCTTCTTCAGATTGCTTTGAACGTTTCCGGGAGCTTTCTGGCGGGAGAGTTTGTCGGTATATCCAAAAGTATACTCACACGATCAGGATAGCTCCAAAACGCAGTAGAAAACGTCTTTGGTAGTTGCTTTTAAAGAGAATATATACTCGTCGCCGTCGTGGGTGAGGGAATGTGCAAATCGGCTTTTTCGATTTTCAAGGTCTGTGGGAAGGGCGAAAAGCAGTCTCATCGCTTTCCGCGCTTTCCACAGACCGGCATTTCCTCGCCCTGTCTTACGATTTTTTCCCTTCGATCTTACGCTGAGCTTTCTTTACCATCTCCAGATACGCAGTCTCCACCTCCGATGGCAGCGCGTCCAGTTGTGAGCGGTATTTCGCATATTCCGACTCGGCTTTGCTGATGGCCTGTTGGTGGCTCACGCGGCCAGTACCTTCCAGCGTCCGGGCCTCCATTGCCACAATCAGCCGGTCGAGATGCGCCAGCCAATCCTTCATATAGGTAGGCTCATGGTTCTGGGCGCGGAACTCGGCGGAATCAAAATAGGCCGACACCAGAGTGTTCAACCGGCGTAGCTCGCCGGTGTCCAGATAATTCTTCGCAACTGCAATGTCGGCTTTTGTTGGAAGACTACCGCTGAATGACAACAACCCCATAAACGGCTTACCAGCATCGGCACGGGCCGCGATGACTTCGGCGGCGGTGTGACCATGTGCGGCGTAGTGCAGTTTGTTCTGCACGGTTTTGAAGAAGGCAACGCTCTCTCCGCTCCTGGGATCGTAGTCCACGCTGGTGGCGTACAGGTCCAATACCTGCCGGTACAGCACCTTCTCGCTCGACCGGATGTCGCGGATGCGGTCGAGCAGTTCTTTCCAGTAATTGCCGCCGCCAAGGTTCTTTAAGCGAGCGTCGTCCATCGCAAAACCCTTGACTAAATACTCACGCAGACGCTCGGTGGCCCAGATGCGGAACTGGGTGCCAAGTCGGGACTTCACTCGATATCCGACGGAGATAATCACGTCCAGGTTGAAATGCTCGACCCGGTAAGTTTTGCCGTCGGCGGCAGTTGTTGCAAATTCTGCAACAACTGAACCTCGCTCCAACTCTCCTTCGGCAAAGACGTTCGCTATATGTCTGGAAACAGTGGACTTGTCACGCCCGAACAACTCGGCAAGCTGATTCAGTGAAAGCCATACGGTTTCGCCGACAAGGCGCACCTCCAGCGAAGGAGCGCCGTCTCCGCGCGGGTAAAGAATAATTTCACCAGAGGATTTGCCGCTCATATCATCTACCTCAAACTACCGATACTGCTGCACAAGGCTCATGAAGGTTCTGTTGATCTGGATGGTATCGTGCGGCAAGAGGACATATTGCCAAGGCTTCTCGCTGACACCGGATGCACGCTCACACCACTGCACCGCCGCCTTTGCCTTCTTCTGAACTACAGAGTCGTCCACCTCGCTGGCGCGCTTAATCTCACAGAGAAAAAGTCCGCTTTTTGTTTCAACGATGAAGTCAGGATTGTAGTTGTCTTCATCGGCATAATGAATCTTCAGCAGGTCCTTCGGCGGCCTTAGCCATTTGATTACATCGCTGTCATCTTCGAGGATCGTTGCAAAGCGTCTCTCAGGATCAGACTCGAACTTAACTGCCTGATACAGGCACTTCGTGAATCCGCCGAAAACCATACTCCGAATGTAGAGTTTGTCTTCGACTGGCTGTCGGAAGTTTCTTGCGCCACTTCCGAGTTCAACCTCGGCGTTGCTGGAATCGAGCCGCTGGAATCCTCTCGCAACCGTGACCTCGTATTCCGTTACATTCTCGACGTAGTGCTGGTTCATCTGTGTATGAACTAGGCGGACAAGCTCGTTCTGGTGATATTGCAGAACGTTGCGAACATCATCCTCGTTCGACAGATACGACTGGATATGGCGAACAAGCTGTCCCGCGAGTTTGTAGAGCAACTGTGCGTGGTCGTCGTAGCTGATGTCGTCCATATCGATCAGCCCACGGACGATGTAGTTCTCAAGGCGCGGTTCCTGCACTACGCCGTCGCCGCTGACAATGCGGAAACGCTGATTATCCGTGAGGCGCTGGATCAACAGGTCTTTGGCAACTGGCGGATAATGCACGCTGCTGCAATCCAGATCGAAGTCCTTGTAGCCAACCGTTACATCGCCGGACGGAACCACTGTAATAAGCGGAATGTCGATGGTGTTCTCAACAAAGGCCGCAGTCGTCTTACCGACAATCTCCTGAACATCCACCTGCTCGGCGATTCCGGCCAGTTCTCCCTGTACCGGACGAATCTCTTCCATGACCTTAGCCGTCAGATTTTGCTGAACAGCCGGATCACATAGGTCGGCAGAGCGGCGAAGTCCCTCAAAATCACGGTGGATCACCTGAAGCGTAGCCTCAGCAACCTTGCGCTGCGACTCTGTTGTAAACAGCGGCGTCTGCGCCGGAGTAGGCGCGGCCACGGCTACCGCCTCTGTCGGCGGCGGAGCAATACCCAGAATCGACTGAATAGTCGGAACAATCGTTACCGCCCGAGTCGGCCTATCGGGAATGTCGCGGCCAATCACAACGCCGGTGCGGATCACAGAATCTGGATCGTTGGCGTGTTCCACAATCTCCTGGAACTTGTCATGCGACACAATCGTCAGCCGGTCTACGTCGGCCACTCCGGTACGCTTGCCATAGGGCAGGCGAAGGCCTCGTCCGATGGACTGCTCCACCAGCGTCTTCGAGTTCGCCGTGCGCAGCGGAACAATCGTGTAGAGGTTGGTTACGTCCCATCCCTCTTTCAGCATATTTACGTGAATGACAATTTCGGTCGGATTCGCCGGGTCTTCCACACTGAGCAACTGTTGAACAGTCTCATCCTTCTCCTCGCCGCTCTGGTTGGAGTGGACCGTGATGACGTGGCCCTTGTAGCGGCCGCCAAAGAAGTCCTCAGCCTCGATCTTCCTCTGAAGCTCGTTGGCATGGCTCGTATCCTTGGCAACCACAAGCATGAAGGGTTTGACGAACGGCTTGCCGGAGTTCCGGGCGTAGATATCAAGCTGTACCTTGGTATGCTCGTGGATGCGGATGCCGTCCTGTAGCTTCAGGGTTTCCAGTCCGCCCTCATCGTAGTTCTCTGCGCGGAAGTTCTCGCGTGTGGCGACGGATGGTTCCTTCACAAAGCCATCGCGCAGAGCAGAAGCCAACGGATAGCTGTAGATTACGTTTTTGAATCCCGAAGTCCGATTCCCGTTCTCCGTCTGTGGAGTGGCCGTAAGCTCCAGTCCAAGAATTGGCCTCAGCTCGTTGATGGCTCGCATTCCGGCCTTGCCGCGATAGCGGTGAGACTCATCCATCAACAGAACCAGATCGTCCAGCTTCGACAGATACTCGAAGTAGCTCTCGCCGATGTATTCCTGAAGCCGCTTGATACGCGGCTCCTTGTCGCCGCGAACCTCGGCATTGATCTTCGAGATATTGAAGATGTTGATATGGACGCCATCCTCGCCGAACAGACCCGCTGAACGGACGCCGCGTCCGCTCTCATAGTTGTCGCCGGTGATGATCTCCGGCGGAGTGATCGTAAAGTCCGACAACCCTTGAAAGACGTACTTCGCCGTTCCGGGCGAGAAGTCCGTAATCAACTTGTTGTAGATCGTCAGATTCGGAGCCAGAACCATAAAGTGCCGAACTCCCCACGCCTGATTCAGATAAGCAACAAACGCTCCCATCAGGCGAGTCTTGCCCACGCCGGTCGCCAACGCAAAGCACAGCGACGGAAAGTCGCGCTCGAAGTCCTCAATCCAGGGGAACTTGGAACGAATCGCCTCCAACGCCTGCGCTGTGTCCTGATCTTTGGTCAGCGGAAGCAGTTCGCAAACCTCGTCCAGCGCCTCCAGCGACTTGCGCTGCGGACCACGAAGACTCAGCCGGTGCGAGATAGTCCAAAGATGCTGCACGTTTTCTGTAATCATTCAGCGCCTCCCTGAGCGTTGCCGCTAAAGAGACTCGGCATATCGTCTGGCCTGGTTCGTCGCTTTCGGGCCAGCTTCGGTTCGAGCGACGTCTCTCCGACAACCAGCACAGGCGCAGGCTCCGGAGCCTGCGGCAGATTGGCTATGTTCAGGCTGTAGTCGTCGTGGCCCCACTCGCACTTGTGCAGCACGGCCTGGGGAATCTTCTTCAGGGTCAGATTCGGAAAGCTACTCACTTTACCGCGAAACGCCGCGCAGCAAACCAGCAGCGTATGTTTCTTGCCCACCTGTTCGCTCAACGCCGCCAGATACTCGCGCGTCAGCGTCTGGGTGGTGACGTAGATGAAGTCGCTCTCCGTGGAGCGGCCCTGCTGCCAGTAAACCGTCTCGCTGGGCGCGTAGGTGAAGCCCATCAGCTTGCACATAGCCTCGGTCAGCATGGTGGCGTTGTACTGCTTGCTGATAATGAGGTTGCCGAAGCTGTCCTCCTCCAGCAGAGAAGGAGCAAGATGGTAGTAGCGGAAGCCGCCGCCGCCCTTCCAGTTGACGGCTTTGGTGATGCCGCCTTCATCCTCTCCGTCGATGACCTTCTTCATGCGCGGAATGATGTGCGTGTGGCAATGTCCGCCAAGCTCAACCATGATCCAGCGGCGGCCCATCTTCTGTGCGACTGCGCCGGTGGTGCCGGAACCTGCGAAGGAATCAAGAATAAGATCGTTACGGGCAGTAGCAATTTCAAGAATTCTGCCAAGAAGTTTTTCTGGTTTGGGAGTCTGAAACACTTCATCGGTATTAGCTGCATATTGAAGGATTTCTTTCTTGGCCTCTTGAGTATTTCCGACTTCTCCTTGTAACCAAATTGTTTGCGGTACAACGCCTTCTTGCACCTCAGACAAGAATCTCTTTAAGCGCGGCATATTCATGCCATCCTTGCCCCACCAAATCCTGTTATCAACGTCGAGTTCTACGAAATTTTCAGGAGAAACTGCCCAATAGCGTCCTTTGGGAGGGCCTTCAATCACGTTACCAGTAGGACTAGTTACCGAATATAAGCCTCTACTATACGAATTTCGTGCTGTTAATTGGTCGGAAATCCATGGACCACGTGGATCATTATCGCCGTTTTTATAGCGATCATCTTGTGCAGACGTTCGTGGCTGGAGGTTTCTTGACCATTTTGATATGTCACGCGCTATAACTAAAAGATGGTCGTGGCTCACAGAAAAATGTCTTGCGCTACTTTTTGGTGCAAAGTTTTTCTGCCAAATCACAGTAGTCACAAAGTTCTGCCTGCCAAATACTTCATCGCATAAAACCTTCAGATAATGGGCCTCGTTGTCATCAATGGTGATCCATAGTGAGCCGTCGTTAGCAAGTAATCGACGAATCAGTTCAAGCCGATCCCGCATCAGCGAAAGCCAGATGGAATGCTCAATGCCGTCGTCGTAGTGCGTGAAAGCAGAGCCGGTATTATAGGGCGGATCGATAAAGACGCACTTCACCTTGCCGGAGAACTCCTGTTCGAGCGTCTTGAGCGCGAGCAGGTTGTCGCCGAAGATCAGCCGGTTGTCGAAAATGTCATTGCTGGTCACACGCTGCCGAGCGTGATAGCTCTTTTCCGTATCCTCCAACAGAATACGTGGTTCCAGCTTGGGCCGGTTCTCCTTGCCAATCCACGTAAGTTCAAGTTTGTTTTTACTGTTCATTCAAAGCTCGTCCGAGTGGTCTTTTCACAAAGAATCTCTCTTTATCTACCTGATCGAAGGTGATCTATGCGGCAACCGCGACACACTGCACCCACTGCTTACAGTCTGCTATACGGGTAAATTTTATTGATACTGGCGTGAAAATACTTACCCTTGGAATCAGCGCTCATCATGCCTTCGTAAACACCTTGTGGTACCCCTGAATACTGGTAAACACCACCGTGGCTAAATTCAATCTCAAGGGTTTGGCTATCGGCGTCATAGCCAACACTGGATATGTTGCTCGAACTAACTGGAATTCGTTCCATCGTCTGATCGTTCCTTTCACTTGGTGATAACTAGGATTTCGTTACAATGTTTGCATTACCTGCTCGTGGATTTTGCTTACGCCATGCTTCGACGACACCTCTATAGTTCTCTGAAATGATGGGTTCTGTCCATCCACCGCCCCTGACTCTCTTTCCACTGGCTCCCATCGGCACAACAACCATGGGATCGCCGCTATCTGGCCGTCGCTCCTCGGCAGGTCGGTCAATAATGGCACGAACCGGCATATTCACTGCTTCACCTACAATCAAAGCTTCACCTGTACGAAGAATGGGTAGCGCCGAGAACAGTCCCTTTAAATTATCCGAGGCGCATTTGCTAACTTGAGATTGATCAGACTCATTCGTTAGCCGAAGCGCAACGGTCGATCCGCATTGTGCAAGGATCGTGCTGTCAATTTCGGAGGGACGTTGACTGACCAACATGAGGCCAACGCCGTACTTTCGCCCTTCTTTTGCAATACGTCGCGTTGCGGCGGCTGCACGGTATTTGACCTGAGAACCAGCAGGCTGAGTTCCAAGATAACTATGTGCCTCTTCTAGCACGATCAGTAATGGTCTTTCACGGCTACCCTCTGGTTTCAAGCGACCCCAGAAAAGAGCGTCATAAAGAATACGCAATACTGCTCCTATCAGGTCATCTAGGATCGTGGGAGGGATACCGGACAAGTCAAACACAGAAATGGGAGTATCAGCACCAATCCATGCAGAAAACAGGGAATCCAGATCAGTCTTTGTTGTTCCATCTGTTGCAACGGACCATTCACCCGGTCGGAATAGGAACTGCAACCGTGGGTCGCGGAGCTTATTCTCCATAACGTCTAGGTGGGTCTTGGTGAGCTTGTTATGCTCTCCGAGATATATGGGATTATTTCCGCCCTTACTCTCCGGACAAAATTGAGGTGCTTCAAGGGTATCCGGATTTCCCAACATCTTCATCGGCGGTGTACCGCTCATCATGTAGGCACGGGTATTATCGGATTGGTTTTGGTTTGAACTAACGGTGTGGGTTGCATTATGCAAGGAATAGAGGCCATGCCACAAACCAAAAACAGAGAAGGGTAGCGGTGTGTCAATAGTAATATCCTCTTTGTTTAGTTTGTGGGTGATTCCGCCAGGCTTTGATTGTTGTTTGTCGGCTAGAATTTTTTCATGAATGAAGGTCAGGGGTACACCAGATACACTTCCCATTGCGATAGAGATGAACTCTTCAGATGTCAACGCCCAGAACGGAACATGAAGCTCTTTCTCTCCAGAATTAATGTCGGCACCCACTCGAAATACTCTTGCGAGATTGCCAAATGCATTTGCATATTCGCCGTGGATATCAAATAATACGACGCGGGCAGATTTGAAGCGTGTTCGATCCGATATGACACTCAGAATATTTGCAACCGCCGTTGACTTTCCAGAGCCAGTGCTTCCGACAATTGCGGAGTGCCGACTGACAAGTTTGTTAATGTCAAGAAAAGCGCGTATCGACTCTGCACTTGAAACTCTTCCAATCGCTATATATTCATCTCCATTACCTGGCGCATATACGGTTTTGAGATCCGATTCAGTTGCCACATGAACCGGATCACCGATAGACGGATACTGGGAAATACCACGTTCAAAGGTGACACCCCTGCGCCCCTCACCGACAAGTTCAACCCTGAGCCAACGATTGCCGAGTTGTGGTGCAAGTTCTGGTGGTCCGGGTGCAGCTCCTGCGCCAACCTGCGAGATAATCCCGAATAGATCAAAATAGCCAGAGGGAATGCGTACAAATCCGCCGACCTGGCCCACACGATATGCCTCACCGTTAACAAACAATAGACCGCTTGGGGTGTTCTCGGACAGTTTTACACTAATACTGGAGCCGTTTACATCCTCTACTGTTCCAAGGCGTGATGGATCAGAGTTGGGTGTTTGGTTGTACATTGTCGCTCCTTGTTCCGCATAGCTGTTCCAGAAACAACCCGAAGTAATGGAAATCACCTAGACGACAACGTAATTGATTCACATAGGTTCCGGTGGTTGTGACAGACTCTTCATACAGCCACGGCATATTTTCTATAGGGCTATTTGAAAGGGGACGATACAGCCCAGCGCGAGTTCCTACAACGGCTCCGTCGTGGGCAAGAACGGTCAGGTTGGCTTGTTTTTCGGCATACCGAACAGCCCTTTGGTGATCAGCCAAGTTCGAATACATCAATGCGAAGCATTGAGCATTGCGATTAGCGCGTAATCCGTCAAGCAGCACTTCGTTGAGATGATCATCAAGAAACGAGTAGCCACAAATAACCAGTCTGGGCGCATCTTCTTCTCGTCCCAATCCACCCGAGACTTTGACAAGGCTTCCATGAAAGAACTCTTTCAACCGATCCAGCATGGCCAAGTAGGGCATCCGGCGACTCTGATCATATTTCAAGTGCGAAGGAAAGATCATCACCTTGCCTTCTTTCGCTTCTCCTGCTACCCGAACTACTCGTGTAACTTGGGCAGCATCAATTACCTCTTCACGCTTCTCCCAATTTATTGACCCATGAAGCTTCCAGAGTCTGATCCAACGGGCCGGAATTGCATCATGTTCGATAGAAGACAAATCAAACCAGGGTTCGCGTGATCCAACAAATCCGTCAAAATGCGGTAGCGGATGCTGCTCGAATGCTTGTTCAAACAGCAAATCGTAATTAGGTGTAAAAATTTCAACCGGAAATGTTCGGTATACACCGCCTACCCAAGACGCAAATTGATTGTAGGAACAACGATAGGCAGGAAGGTTCTTCTTCATCTGCTCAGTAATCAAGGAACAGATTTTCTCGTCAAGAGTAGTCAATGCCGCTTTGGACATTCCCAAGAATTCTGCATTTCCTTTTCTGTTCGCTAAGGCACGGAGTTCCGTCAATATATCCTCTACGGTGGGTTCCTTATCGCCGTCAGCCTGACATTCTTTACACCATAAATCCCATTGATTTTTATATTGTGTCGGTTCCGAAGTGTCCTTAGAAGCATTGTCGGCAGCAAGTAAACCTTGAGCAACTTGCTTGGTCAACTCAATGACGGCAGGTATTAAGGTGATGCTCTTGACTCCGTCGACATCATAGATTCCGAGCGGACAGCCTGCACCGAGGAAGCAGCCTATACGTTGCTTATCATCCTGAAGAACAAGGCGCAGATTCTGAACCTGCTGTACTGCATCATGAATAGGTTCCAGCAAAGAGGGCGTAAAACCAGATATCACTGTTGAGTCTGTGCGAACAGTAGTAGTCCTACCAATAGAATTCGTAGCCACGATATTAGGCCTCCTCGGTTTCATTTTCAGGACCTGGAAGTGCCAATAAGTTCAATCCTTCAATTTCTTGGATTGACTTTCCGGCAATACCCTGCAAGTCGCCATACATTCCAACCGTTGCGTTCATAACACGTTCGATCTGCCCGGAACGTTTTACCCACTGTTTCATGATGGCTTTGCGCTCTTTGTCAAGATCCTCCTGCATGGATGAGAACGCCTCAACAATGGCTTCGACCCGCTGGCGGAAGCGTGGCCCGGTGAGATACTGGTAGACCATCTCAGCTTTTGTCTGCTGGCCTTCATTGATAAGCCGAGCGTTATTTATCTCGATCAGGGTGTTGTGCAGCATCATTGCGATGGGAGCAATAACACGCGGATGAGTTACCCAGACTCCGTCGATGAACTCAAACGTTTCCACACCTTCAGGAAGTGCCTGAGTAACGAGAACAGAAATTTCAGCATGGGCCGCCCTCTGGTCGTCGCGCAGCTTGGACAGCCATCCATTGCTCCAATTTTTTGTGCGTTTTGATTCCCAAAGAATCGTTCCGGCCATCACACCGCCGGGGCTGACTACCCGTTGAATGGTATCGCCGCCAAACTCTCCTTTGGGAACAGGTTCAATGGTGTCATAGGGAAATTTCGACCGGAGCAAACTCTCCAGAGCAAGTTCCTGAACCTCGCCCTGGGTTTGCTGGGAACCCTGCTCGGCCTTTCTTTGTAACTCTTCAATCGTGCGCTGCATGGAGGCGATCTTCTGATCTTTTTCAGCAGCCCTGAGTCGTTCTTCATCAACTTTGTGCTGCGCCGCTTCA